>Ga0265293_10005959_pt1 | contig 19905 bp, 18 predicted proteins | sample Munlanlewell138R_FD_192505 | JGI IMG/M metagenome (GOLD analysis project Ga0265293, IMG submission 192505) | Leachate microbial communities from a municipal landfill in Southern Ontario, Canada - Leachate well 138R | ecosystem: Engineered > Solid waste > Landfill > Unclassified | place: Canada... | reverse complement strand
CGTGACCAGTGATTCCGGAGAACCACCCAAAATCGGTCACGATAAAACGGAATCAGCGGTCACGATCGCCCGGAACAGGCGGTCACGTTGAAACGGAATGGGTGGTCACGATGGCGCGGAATACGCACCGTTGCTGTGCAGACGATAGAGAGGAGGATTGTCTGACGTAAAGGTTGCGTCTGCCAGTTCCCGTATCTTCTTGTCTTTTTGATGGTCAGAGAGGCCACGCAAACTCTCTGCAAAGAAAGGTGTGAGCAGACGCTGTGGTACGTAGCGTTTCAGCGCAGCCGCGCCGATGTGCTCGAACTGGGTGGCAATGGCAAGGCGCAGGGCTGGGTGCGCCTGCGTTGACGTAACCGCGCGCTCGGACAGATCAAAAGCCAGTCGATCCAGCACATTTCCGATCTGGTCCTGCACGCCAAACGAGAGCTTGAAGAACCGATGAGGGTACCAGCCAAAGCCCAGCAAACTCTCGGTAATCTCATCCAGAGTAAAGGTTCTGCCCGCTTCGAGCCGACGCATCCTGTTTTCAATCAGCTGCAGTAAGCCGATAAAGAACAGGAGCTTGTATGAGGTAGTCGTCTTGTGAAAGATGGCTGATAGCGCGCCCACGTTCAGGGAGGCTGCTTCGGGTGGTGTCAGAGTCATGCCCAGTAATTCGCTTTGCTCGGTATCACCCATCGCACCCCGCCTCTGGGGTCCTCTACATCGCCGTCATATCGGGGGATGACGTGGATATGTACATGCGGGACAGTCTGGCCTGCAGCTGCGCCATTATTGATCCCGACGTTGTAACCATCGGGCCGGTGAGATTGATTGATAAGTTCTTTCGCCTTGTTGATCAGGTCGAGCAAGTGCAATTGCTCGTCGGCGGGCATATCAAATAGCGTTGGGTAATGGCATCGTGGCGTAATCAACAAATGACCGGGTGAGACCGGGTAACCATCAGCAAAGATGTTGGCAACCTCATCGCTGTGGAGCAGGCGTTTCGGCGGAAGATTGCAAAATGGGCAATCGCTATCAGCTGCAGCGTGAGGGTGACTGGTCGCATTTTTCATCATGAATCGAGTTGGGCTTTCTGCAGGTCACTACGTTGAATCCATGGCCGCCATGGCTTGGCCGGATTGTTGTTGGTAGAAGTGTGCCTCAGCTACTGCTGAGGGTATATACCCAATTGAAGGGTTCGATGGAACAGTTCTGGGACAGGGTTTGGGAGCCGGTTGACGGCGTTTTGCACCGGTGCGGTATCAAGGGTGTCCAGCCCCGGCTGCTCGGCAATATGTGCCCGTGCTTCGGCAGTGTACAACCCGACTCCGCCGTGGAGGAGGATGTGCTGCAGCACCAGCTGGTTCACGGCCTGAGGCTGTTCCCAACTGGCTCTGTAGGTGTCGTCTTGGGCGTTAGCCCACTACACACATGCAATGATCAGAGTTGCATTCAACCGCTTGGTGAGTTTATTCCAAACGGGCCTTCTGAGTATCTTGAGTGGATTCTTCCGCAGTTGTTGACGCCTGCCAGCCGCCGCCGATGGCGCGATACAGGGCCACTTCGCTGGTCAGCTGTTGCAGGCGGTAGACGAGTTGCTGTTGTTGTGCGGCGAACAGCTCCCGCTGGGCATCCAACACCACCAGATAGTTGTCGACGCCCTCGTCATAACGTTGCTGGGCCAGTTCGTAGTACTCACTGCTGGTCACTACCAGGTCGGTCTGCGCCTGTAGCTGTTCATCAAAGGTGCCCTGCGCGGCCAGTCCGTCACTCACTTCGCGGAAGGCGGTCTGGATGCTCTGTTCGTACCGGGCAACGTTGATATCCCGCTGGATCTCGCTGTACTCCAGGTTGGCCTTCAGCCGGCCCGCAGTGAAGGTGGGAATATTGATCTGTGGGAGGAAGCTCCAGGTGCCGGAGCCGCCGTCGAACAGACCATCCAGGTCTGCACTGGCGGTGCCAGCGGCGGCGGTGAGGCGTATGCTCGGGAAGAACGCAGCACGTGCCGCACCGATATCGGCATTGGCGGCGCGCAGCTGATGCTCGGCGGCGCGGATGTCCGGTCGTTGCTGCAATACATCCGCCGGCAGGCCAGCGGGCAGGGTGGCCAGTAAAGGCCCATCCAGCTCGGTGCTGAGCAGCAGGCCGGGCGGGATGGCTGTGCCTACCAGTAATTGCAGGGCGTTGCGGTCCTCGGCCAGTTGGCGGGTATACAGCGCAAGTTGTACTCGGGCCTGTTCCACCAAGCTGCGGGCCTGACGTACATCCAGTGCCGAGGCAATGCCACCGGCATGGCTGGCTTCGACCATCTCCATGCTCTCGCGGTAGCTGTTCAGCGTGGCCTGGGTCAGTTCCAGCAGGGCGTGGTCGGTATTCCAGGCCAGCCAGGCGTTGGCTACGTCGCCAACCAACGCGATCTGGACGCTGCGCTGGGCCTCCTCGGTGGCCAGATAGCGCTCCAGGGCGGCGCCCTGCAGGCTACGCACCCGGCCGAAGAAGTCCAGCTCCCAGGCCGTGCCCAGGGTAACGCCATACTGGCTGTTGATGCCGGCGTCGCCTGTCGGCGACAGGTCGTCAGGCAGGCGCTCGCGGTTACCACTGCCATCCACGCCGACGCTGGGGAACAGCGCGGAACGCTCGATGCGATACAGAGCACGGTAGGCTTCGACATTCAGTGCGGCCTGGCGCAGGTCGCGGTTGTTTTCCAGCGCCAGGTCAATCAGTTGCCTCAGATGGGCATCCTGGAAGAACGCCCGGCGGTCCAGCGGCAGGGTAGCCACGGTGCTGGTGTTCTCGTCGGCGTAGGCCGGGCCTTGTGGCCAGGTGTCAGTAACCGGCGAAGCCGGCTGCTGGTATTCAGGGATCAGGCTGCAGCCTGTCAGGCCAAGGGCGACCGCCAGGGTGAGATAGCGGATTTTCATGTTTGATCTCCTGCGGCATTGGCATCTTCTGTGGCAGTCTTGCCTTTCTTCCCTTCGAACAGCTTGACCACTACCACGAAGAACAGCGGCACGAAAAACACGACCAGTACCGTAGCGGTAATCATCCCGCCGACCACGCCGGTAGCGATCGAGTGCTGGCTACCCTGGCCGGCACCGGTGGCCAAGGCCATCGGCAGTACGCCGAAGGTGAAGGCCAGCGAGGTCATCAGGATCGGCCGCAGACGAAGCTTGGCGGCTTCAATGCCAGCCTGAACGAGGCTGCGCCCCTGGTTCTCATAAAGATCCTTGGCGAACTCGACGATCAGGATGGCGTTTTTCGCTGTCAAGCCAACGGTGGTCATCAGACCGACCTGGAAATACACGTCAGCGGTCAGGTCGCGCAACAGCGTGGCCGATACCGCACCGATGATACCCAGCGGAACAACCAGGATCACCGCAACCGGGACCGACCAGCTCTCGTAGAGAGCAGCCAGACACAGGAATACGATCAGCACGGTCAGCCCGTACAGCATGGGCGCCTGGCCACTGGTCTGGATTTCTTCATAGGACAGGCCGGTATACGACAGGCCGATACCCTGCGGCAGTTCCTTCATGATCCGGTCGATGGCAACCATGGCGTCCCCGGTACTGTAGCCGGGAGCCGGCTCACCGAGGATCTCCACCGAGGAAATACCGTTGTAGCGTTCCAGCTTGGGCGAACCGTAGGTCCAATCGCCGGTAGCAAAGGCGGTGAAGGGGATCATGTCGCCCTGCTGGTTACGCACATACCACTTGTCGAAGTCCTCTGGTGCCAGGCGCGAATCCATGTTGCCCTGCAGATAGACCCGTTTGACCCGGCCCTGGTCGATAAAGTCGTTGACGTACATCGAGCCCCAGGCGGCGGACATGGTTTCGTTGATGGCGGCAATGCTCAGCGAGTGCGCACGGGCCTTCTCTCGGTCGATCATGACACGGAATTGCGGCTCGTCATCCTTGCCGTTGGGGCGCACGGAGGTCAGCACCGGGTCTTCTTCGGCCAGCATCAGGAATTGATCGCGGGCTGCCATCAGTTGCGCATGCCCCATCCCGACGTTGTCCTGCAGGAAGAAGTTGAAGCCCAGGGCGTTACCCATTTCAAGAATGGCCGGTGGCGGGAATACCAGTACCTGGCCGTCCTTGATATGGGAGAAACGTTCCTGAGCGCGCTGGGTCAGGCTGAAGACATCCTGGCCGGGCTCAGCACGTTCAGCCCAGTCCTTGAGCATGACAAAGGCTGCCCCGGAGTTCTGACCGCGGCCGGCAAAGTTGAAGCCGTTAACGGTCTGTATCGAAGCGACGAGGTCGGACTCTTCCTCCAGCAGGTATTCACGTATTTCGGTCAGCACCGCCTCGGTGCGTTCAGCCGCGGTATTGGCAGGCATGCGCACTTCGACCATCAGCAGCCCCTGGTCTTCATCAGGCAGGAAGGCGCTGGGAATCTGCGTGAACAGCCAGCCCGTACCACCGACGATCAGTGCGAATATCGCCAGATAGCGGCCACGGTGACGCAGCATGCCGCCTACGCCACGTTCGAAGCGGGCCGTGCCGCGATCAAAGGTGCGGTTGAACCAGCCAAAGAACCCCTTCTTCTCATGATGGGCACCGGGTTTGGGCGCCTTGAGGAAGGTCGCACACAGTGCCGGCGTGAAGATCAGCGCGGTGAGTACCGACAGGCTCATGGCGATCACGATAGTGGCGGCAAACTGGCGATAGATGATACCGGCGGAGCCGCCGAAGAACGCCATCGGTACGAATACCGCTGACAGCACCATGCCGATACCGACCAGTGCGCCCTTGATCTGGTGCATGGACTTGCGTGTCGCTTCCAGTGGCGACAAGCCTTCTTCGTGCATCAGGCGTTCGACGTTTTCCACCACCACGATGGCGTCATCCACCAGCAGGCCGATCGCCAGCACCATGGCGTACATGGTCAGCACGTTGATGTTGAGACCGAACAATGGCAGCGCGGCAAAGGTGCCCAACAGTACTACCGGCACGGCCAAGGTAGGAATCAGCGTGGCCCGCCAGCTTTGCAGGAATACGAACATCACCACGAAAACCAGCGCAATGGCTTCGATGATGGTATGTACCACCGAGCTGATCGAGGCTTCCACCACCGGGCTGGTGTCATAGGGATAGACGATTTTCACGCCGTCTGGCAGGAAGGCTTCCTGCTGCTTAACCACCGTACGAACCCTTTCGATGGTTTCCAGCAGGTTGCCACCAGGGGCCAGACGGATGGCGATACCAGCGGAGGGCAGGCCGTTGTAGTTGCCGGAAATGGCGTAGCTGTCGGAGCCCAGGCTCACTTCGGCAACATGCTTGACCCGCACCTGTGAGCCGTCCTGGTTAACCTTCACCAAGATCTCGCGGAACTCGTCAGCATTACTCAGGCGAGTGCTGCCGATCACCGTGGCGTTGAGCTGAGTACCAGAATGGGCGGGCAGACCGCCGAGCTGGCCGGAAGAAACCTGTACGTTCTGTTCACGAATGGCCTGAGCCACGTCGCCCGGCGTCAACTGATAGCTGTTGAGCTTGGTCGGATCCAGCCAGATACGCATGGCATTCTGCGAACCGAGCAGCAGGAAGTCGCCAACGCCGTCGATACGTGAAATCGGATCCTGCAGGTTCGAGGCAATGTAGTTGCCCAGGTCGAAGTCGTCCATGCGCCCGCTCTCATCGATCAGGCCGATGATCTGCATGAAGTTGACCTGAAACTTGACGACCCGGATGCCTTGGCGTTGCACTTCCTCGGGCAGTTTCGGGGTGGCCAGTTGCAGTTTGTTCTGCACCTGTACCTGGGCAATATCCGAGTCGGTACCTTGCTCGAAAGTGACGATGATCTGGGCACTGCCATCGGAGTTGCTGGTCGATGACATGTAACGGAAGCCATCCAGACCGCTGAGCTGCTGCTCGATAACCTGAACCACGGTGTCCTGCACGGTCTCCGCTGATGCGCCGGGGTAGGCGACACTGATCATTACTGCCGGGGCGGCGAGGTTGGGGTACTGACTGATCGGCAGCTTGCCCAGCGACAGCGCGCCGGCAAGCATCAATACGATGGCCAGCACCCAGGCGAAGATCGGCCGGTCAATAAAAAAGTGGGGCACGTGTTTCTCCTCAGTTGGCTGCAGCGGCGAGCGGCGCGCCAAAATCGGCAACCAGATTGACGTTGCCGGCCGCAACCGGGGCTACTTCGATGCCGTTGCGTACCCGTTGCAGTCCCTCGGTGATCACGCGTTCGCCATCATTGATGCCGTCGCCGATCAACCAGGCATTGCCAACGGTGCGCAGCGTTTCCAACTCGCGTTGCTCAACGATATTGTCGGGGCCGACAACCCAGGCGTTGGCCGCTCCCCGGGAGTCGCGGAAAACCGCCTGCTGGGGTATCAGGATGGCGTTTTCCTGCACGCCTTCCTGCAACTGGGCGCGTACAAACATCCCAGGCAACAGTTTGCGATCGGGATTGGGGAACTCGGCGCGAAGGGTCACGGAGCCAGTGCCTGGGTCGACTGTCACTTCGGAGAACTTCAGCGTGCCGGGCAGGGGGTAGGCACTGCCGTCATCCAGCTGCAACCTGACCTGGGCCTGGTTGTCACCACTGGACTGCAGCCGTCCGGATTCGAGTGCGCTTTGCAGGTGTAACAGGCTGGTGATGGGTTGGCTGACGTCCACATAGATGGGATCCAGCTGGGTCACGGTGGCCAGCTCCTGGGCCTGACCGTTGGTGACCAGCGCACCTTCGGTGACCGCCGAGCGGCCCACCTGGCCGGAGATCGGTGACAAGACCTTGGTGTATTGCACATCAATACGTGCCACTTCCACCTCGGTTCGGGCGTGCTGCCAGCCGGCCACGGCATCATCGTACTGCTGCTGACTGACGGCGTTGGTGCTGAGCAGACGCTTATAGCGTTGAGCCAGGTTCTCGGCGGTCTTCAGGTTGGCTTCGGCGCGGGCCAGCTGCGCTTCATAAGTACGTGGATCAATCTGATACAGCTGTTGACCTTTTTCAACCTCGCTGCCTTCGGTGTATAGCCGCTCCTGCAGAATGCCGGTGACCTGTGGTCGGACTTCAGCTACGCGGTAAGCGCTGGTGCGTCCGGGCAGGTCAGTAGTCAATGTCAGCGCTTGGGACTCGACGGTATATACCCCGACTTCCGGAATGCGTGGCGCCTGTGATTGCTCATCCGTTGGCTGGCCGCAGCCAACCAGCAACAAGGCCAGCGCTGCCAAAGGGGCTGCCTTCGCAACGCGCAAAACTCGTGGGTACTTCACCGGCATTTCTCCATTCGGTATAAACTGCATGTATCGTAATGCGGTATAGTGTATCGCCAGATGGTTTTTTATGTAAGGTTTTTTGCAAGCCGATGTGTCTGCGATCGGGTTTTGGAATGGTAAAAGCACCGGAGGTCAGGTATATCAGGGAGGGCAACGCAGTGGGCCGATCCAGGCACTGTGGTTGGGTAAAATGCCGCATTCAGGGAGACAAACATGAGTCAACAGCACGAGCCGGATCAACCCAGGCAGGCGGGTATTCAGGTAATTGCCCGGGCCGCGCAGATCATGCGCGCCCTGGGCCAGGCGCCGCAGGGGCTGAGTCTGGCGGCTATCGCCCAGGAGGTGGATCTGCCGCGTTCGACCGTGCAGCGCATCATCAATGCGCTGGCGGACGAAATGCTGGTGGAGCACGCTGGCCCGGGAGGTGGCGTGCGGTTGGGTCCGGCTCTGGGGCAACTGATCAATCAGACCCAGACGGACATCATTTCCCTGACCCGATCCTATATGCAGAGCCTGTCCGATGAGGTGCAGGAATCGGTTTGCCTGTGTTCATTGTCCGGCGACAAGATCTACATCATCGATCGTATTGTCGCTGAGCAGGACTTGCGGGTGGTGTTTCCCATTGGCATCCATATGCCGGCCTACGCGACCTCTGCCGGAAAAGTGCTGCTCAGCGAAATGCCCGAAGCCAGCGTTCGCAGCCTGCTACCCGATCCGCTGCCGTCGCTGACCGCACTGACGCTCAGCCTGCCCCGGTTGCTTGAGCAACTGAAGCAGATTCATATCGACAAGGTGAGCATTGATATGGACGAGTGTACCGATGGGATCGGCTCTTGCGCGGCCGTACTGGATACCTACCTGGGGCTGTTCTCCCTGGCTGTGGTGGCACCGACCGCACGGATTCAGCCAAGGGGCGAGATCATTCGTGAGGCGTTGCTGGCCTGCAAGCAGGACATAGAACGCGCCATCGGGCATACCTTGCGACAGGCTTGAGAGCCCACAACCGGGCTGAACGGTTTTACTGAAGATGACGCAGGGTGAAAGGAAAGCGGAGTGCTTACCGGCACGGCGACGCAACCACCCGGGCTGCGTCGCCCCTCCCGTCAGGCGGTTTGCTTGAGTAGCAGCTCGGCCATCTGCTCCGGACATTCCACCGCCGGTACATGCCCGATTTCCCATACCACCGGCTTGGCTACGCCCAGTGCGGCGGACAGCGCTTCCAGCGAGCTGGGCGGGGTTGCCACATCATCGGTTCCAGCGATTACGTTCACCGGGGGCAGGCTCTTGCCCTTGAAGGCGTTGCTGAAGTTGCAGCGGCCGAGCATTTCACACAGCAGTGCATAGCTGCGCTTGTCGGTGCGGCCCAGTTGTACGCGCCAGCCGGGTACCAGTGCCGGGTTCTGCTCGCAGGCGCGGGGGCCGAACCAGCGGGGCACGATGCCTTCGGCCATGCTTACCAAACCCTGTTCCATGACGTCAGCGGAACGCTGTTGCCAGCCGTCTGCGGTGCCGATCACCGGGCCGGTGTTGGTCAGGGTGGCGGACAGCAGTTTGTCGCTGTGCTGGCTGAGCAGTTGCTGGCCGATGACGCCGCCGATGGAGGTGCCGGCAAAATGGAACTGGCTTGCGCCGGCACGGCTGGCCAGGGTGATGGCTTCCTGGGCCAGGTCTTCGGCTTCGATGGGGCCGGCGTCTTCGGGCCAGGCGCTGCTGGCGCCGTGACCGGGCAGGTCCCAGGTCAGTACCTGGAAGCTTTCGAGCAGGGCGGGGAACATGTCGTCCCAGATGCCCTGATTCATACCCAGCGGGTGGGCCAGTACCAGCAGGGGTTTGTTGGTGGCGCCGAGCAGGCGGTAGCTGATGGTGCGGCTCTGGTGCATGCAAAACGTCATGGCGTTCCCGTCCTGTAGATGTCTACGATGGTTCGCAATACGAACTAATGTTTTATAGGCGAACATATTGCGATGCCTGCTTTTAACCGTCAAGCGTCACGCGCAGTTCTGCGCCGAAAGTCGGGTACAGATCAGCTTTGTTCTCCAATGCTGGACGCCATCCGGCAGAGCGGGTCAGGGATAGCGCCCGGTGAGGCGGTTTTCGATCAGCTCGGCGAGGATGGTATTGGTCAGGCGCATGATGGCGTTGGGGTTCTCGCCCCTGCGTCGGGACAGCAGCACCGGTACCGTTATGTTGTCATCCGCCAGCGGCATGTACTCCACATCTTCACGTCGCAGCCGGCGTACCTGTTCCGGCACCAGGGTAAAGCCCATGTCCGATGCGACCAGTGACAGTGCGGTTTGCAAGTCATTGACCTGCTGGATGACATTGACCTTGAATCCGCGGCGACGAAACAGACCCTGGGTCAGATCCGCAAAGTTGGGGCCGGCGCTGGCCGGGAAGGCAACCATGTTGATTTCGGACAGTTCCTGCATGGTGGGTGGCCGGGCAGTAAGCGGATGCGCGGCGGGCAGGGCGGCGATCAGCGCTTCGTCGAACAGTTTCTCCTGCTCCACGTCGGGGTCTTCGATGGTGATGCGGCCGAAGCCGATGTCGATCTTGCCGGCCTTGAGCGCCTCCACCTGTTCCCGCGTCTTCAGTTCGTGCAGGACGATTTCCAGATTCTTGTTCTGGCGCAGACGGCGGACCATGAGCGGCAGTTGCCCGTAGAACACCGACGGCACGAAGCCGATGGAGAAAATGGTCTTGCGGTTGCAGGCGATCCGCCGGGTGTCGATGATGGTGGCCTCCAGTTTGTCGAGTATCTGCTGGGCATGGGCGAGAAAGTAGATGCCGCCGGAGGTCAGCTCCAGGCCTCTGGCCTTGCGAATGAACAGCTCGACGCCAATCTCTTCTTCCAGCTGTTTGATAGCCCTGGTCAACGGCGGTTGAGCGATGAACAGCTTTTCCGCGGCGCGGGTGAAGTTGCGCTGTTCGGCCACTGCGACGAAGTAACGTAGGTGTCTGAGCTCCATTCATACCTCCAGGGTATCGTTCGCTACTAATTCAATATTGGTTAATAAAAATTAAACTTCGTACTGTTCGAATCACAGATCTTTCACCTCGGATTCGGAGTACACATGTCCGTCACTATTCAGTCCATTGATGCCATTCTGGTCGACATTCCGACCATTCGGCCGCACAAGCTCTCAATGACCACCATGGGTGTGCAGACCATGGTAATCGTGCGTCTCCGAGATTCCGACGGCCTCGAAGGACTGGGTGAAGCGACTACGATCGGTGGTCTGGCCTACGGTCCGGAAAGCCCCGAGAGCGTCAAACTTACCATTGACACTTATTTCGCTCCACAACTGATCGGACAGCCGGCGGGAAATATCAATACCCTTAGGGTAATGCTCGATCGCTCCAGCCGAGGCAACAATCTGGCCAAGTCGGCGGTTGAAACCGCCCTGCTGGATCTGCTCGGCAAGCGGCTGAACCGCCCGCTGGCGGATCTGCTCGGCGGTGCGGTGCATCAGCATATTCCGGTGCTGTGGACGCTGGCCAGTGGGGATACGACCAAAGATATAGATGAGGCGCTGACGCTGATGGCCGCAAAACGCCATTGCGACTTCAAGCTGAAGATCGGTTCGCGCCCGCTGATGGATGACGTGCGCCATGTTGCTGCAATCAAGGCAGCGGTGGGTGACCAGGCCAGTGTGCGGGTCGATGTGAACCAGGCGTGGGATGAAGCTACGGCCGCCAGAGGCATGGCCGAACTGCAGGCCGCGGGTATCGACCTGGTTGAGCAGCCCACGCCAATGAAGGATTTCGCTGCGTTGGCCCGCCTGTCCGCCAAGTTTCATATCCCGATTCTGGCAGATGAGGCGGTGGCCGACGCTACTGATATGTACAAGCTGGCCGCGGAGGGTTTCAGCGGCGCGGTAGCGATGAAGATCGCCAAGGCCGGTGGCCCGCTGCGCGCGCTGGAACAGGCCGCTGTGGCCAGGGCGGCCGGTATCGGTCTGTACGGCGGCACTCTGCTGGAAGGCACCATCGGCACCGCCGCCTCACTGCATGCCTGGTCGACGCTGGAAACCCTGCACTGGGGTACCGAGATGTTCGGCCCGCTGCTGATGAAAGATGACATCGTGGTTAAGCCACTGAACTTCCACGATAACGGTGTTGATCTACCGACTGGCCCCGGTCTGGGTGTCGAGATCGACGAAGACAAGCTGGCTGAATACCGCCGCAAGTAACGGAGACATACCCATGCTGTTCAAGGTCGAGATGAAGGTAAACATTCCGCACGATGCTGATGTGGACGTCATCAACGAAATCAAGGCGCGGGAAAAAGCCTATGCCCAGGATCTGCAACGTCAGGGTAAATGGCGTCACCTGTGGCGTGTGGCTGGCAGCTACTCCAACGTGAGCATTTTTGATGTGGCCGACAATGCCGAGCTGCAGGATCTGATCAGCGGCCTGCCGCTGTTCCCCTACATGGACATTACTGTTGCACCGCTGTGCCGTCATCCATCCTCGATCCATGAGGATGACCGTTAAGCGGAGCTGTACTGAGGCGTCGTAAGGCAGAAGACAGGCGCCCTTAACAATATTGCCAACTTAGAAAAGCGTGAATCCGGCAATAACAATAACTACTCAGGAGTATTTCCGATGACTGTCAAGACTACCCACACTGAAGAAGTGAAAGAGCTGCTGCACAAGGTTGCCGGCCTGCATACTGAAGGCGGTGATGCCCGTATGAAGAAGATCGTTCACCGTTTCATGAGCGACCTCTTCCAGTTGATCGAAGACTTTGACGTGACCCCGGAAGAGTTCTGGACTGCGGTCAACTATGTTGGCGAGCTGGGCAAGAACAATGAAGCGGCGCTGCTGGCGCCGGGCCTGGGCATGGACAAGTACCTGGACATTCGTATGGATGCCGAAGATGAGGCTGCTGGTCTGGCCGGCGGCACACCGCGCACCATCGAAGGCCCGTTGTTTGTTGCCGGTGCGCCGTTGGCCGAAGGCTTTGCGCGTATGGATGACGGCACTGACACCACCTCCGAGACCATGCTGCTGCGCGGCCGCGTGACCGACACCGACGGTAAGCCGGTGGCCAACGCCATTGTCGATATCTGGCACGCCAACGCCAATGGTGGTTACTCCTACTTCGACAAGTCGCAGAGCGACTACAACCTGCGCCGCCGGATCAAGACCGATGCCGAAGGCCGCTACGCTGTGCAGTCGATTGTTCCCTCCGGTTACGGTTGCCCGCCGGAAGGCTCCACCCAGACCCTGCTGAACCTGTTGGGTCGCCACGGTCGTCGTCCTGCGCACATTCATTACTTCGTGCAGGCGGATGGTCACAAGCACCTGACCACGCAGATCAACCTGGCCGGTGATGAGTACACCTACGATGACTTCGCTTTCGCCACCCGCGACGAGCTGGTGGTTGAAGGCAAGCAGGTTGAGCGTTCCGCCGAAGGCGAGCGTTACGGCGTGACCGGTCCAGTCACCGAGCTCGAGTTCAACATTGAGCTGGTACCCACCGACAAGGCCGATCTGCAGGATCGCCATGCACGCAAGCGTGCACTGGAAGAAGCTGCCAGCGCCTGAGGTTCCCTTTCAAGTCTGTTGTAGTCCGCAGCCAGCCTGTGATGGGCTGGTCAGCGGATCCTTACGCCTGAATAAGCGTTAACAACAATACAGATGGAGTAAGACTCATGACTCGTCAACTGGACCAGCTTGAGAAAAAAATCCGCGGTGCGATCCAGGTCGACCCCGCCAGCGGCAAGTACCGTGGTGATCGCAGTGCGTTCACCGACCAGGATCTGTTTGAGCTGGAGATGAAGTACATCTTCGAGGGCAACTGGGTGTTCCTTGGCCACGAAAGCCAGGTGGAGAAGCCCAGTGACTATTTCACCCTGACCCTGGGCCGTCAGCCGGTGGTGATTACCCGTGGCAAGGACGGTGAGCTGCAGGCGCTGCTCAATACCTGTTCCCACCGTGGCGCTACCCTGTGCCGCAAGAAGCGCGGCAACAAATCATCCTTTACCTGCCCGTTCCACGGCTGGACCTTCCGTAACGACGGCAAGCTGCTCAAGGCCCGGGACGAGAAGAAGGGCGGTTACCCCGAGAGTTTCAACACCGAGGGCTCCCACGACCTCAAGCGTCTGGCGCGTTTCGAGAACTACCGTGGCTTCCTGTTCGGCAGTGTGAACGCCGACGTGATGCCGCTGGAAGAATACCTGGGCGAAAGCGCCAGAATCATCGACAACATCGTTGATCAGTGCGAGGACGGTCTGGAGATCCTGCGCGGCACCTCGACCTACACCTACGAAGGCAACTGGAAGCTGACCGCCGAGAACGGCGCCGACGGCTACCATGTAGGTACCGTGCACTGGAACTATCTGTCAACCATGGGCCAGCGCAACTACGCGAAGGGCGGCACCGAGGCAGTTGACGCCAAGGGCTGGTCCGGTGACGGCGGCTTCTACTCTTTCGCCAATGGTCACATGATGCTGTGGACCAAACTGAACAACCCGCAGGTGCGTCCGGTGTATCAGCACTTCGACCGCCTGAAGGAAAAGTTCGGTGAGGAGCGTGCGGACAATATCGTCAACACCACCCGCAACCTGTGCATCTATCCGAACCTGTATCTGATGGACCAGTTCTCTACCCAGATCCGCGTGCTGCGCCCGATCTCGGTGGACAAGACCGAGATCACCATCTTCTGCTGGGCACCGAAGAACGAGCCGGCGGAGGAGCGTGCCAAGCGCATCCGCCAGTATGAGGACTTCTTCAACGTCAGCGGTATGGGTACCCCGGACGATCTGGAAGAGTTCCGCGCCTGTCAGGAAGGCTACTCGGCTGCCGGTCTGAAGTGGAACGACATGAGCCGTGGTGCGGCGCACTGGATCGAAGGTGCCGACGAGGCTGCCAAGCGCATCGGCCTGGAACCGGCGCTGAGCGGTGCCAAACCGGAGGATGAGGGGCTGTATATCACTCATCACCAGCACTGGGTCGAGGAAATGCTGCGTGCAGTTGAAACCGAGCGTGCGCGCTTTGTGGCCATCAGCACAGAGGAGAGCGGAGCATGAACATGAGTTTCGAACAGATCCAGGCGTTCATCTTTCGTGAAGCACGCCTGCTCGATGACCGTCAGTGGGACGAGTGGCTGACCTGCTACCACGAGGATGCGGTGTACTGGATGCCCTGCTGGGACGATGAGGACACCCTCACCGAAGATCCGCAGACTGAACTGTCGCTGATCTACTACCCCAACCGCAACGGCCTGGAAGACCGCGTGTACCGCATCAAGACCGAGCGTTCCGGTGCCAGCTCCATGCCGGAGCCGCGTACCACGCACCTGCGTACCAACCTGGAAGTGCTGGAGCAGGCCGGCGACACGGTCAAGCTGCGTTACAACTGGCAGACCAACAGCTATCGCTACCACAAGACGCAGATGTTCTTCGGTACCGCCTTCCTCACTCTGGATATTTCGGGCGAGCAGCCGGTGATTACCGATAAAAAGGTCATTCTGAACAACGATTACATCAATCAGGTGATTGATATCTATCACCTGTAATTGATCGGGAGCCACCGACATGAGTTACAACATCGCACTCAACTTTGAAGACGGCGTTACCCGCTTCATCATTTGCAACGAAGGCGAGACGGTTCTGGATGCGGCCTACCGCAACCAGATCAATCTGCCGATGGACTGCTCCGATGGCGTCTGCGGTACCTGCAAGGGCACCTGTCAGCAGGGCGACTATGATCTGGGCGACGAGTACATCGAAGATGCGCTGACCGACGACGAAGCTGAGCAAGGCATGATCCTGACCTGTCAGATGGTGCCGTCCAGCGATTGCGTAGTGCAGATTCCGGCGGCTTCCACGTTGTGCAAGACTGGCAATCAGAACTTCACCGGTACCGTCGCGGAGGTCAATCTGGTGTCCGCGACGGCCATTGAGCTGAAGATCACTGCCGATCAGGATGTGGCCTTCCTGGCCGGGCAGTATGTGAATATTCAGGTGCCGGACAGCAACGAGAGCCGTGCCTATTCCTTCAGCTCGGCGCCGGGCAGTCGTGATCTGAGTTTCCTGATCCGCAATGTGCCGGGCGGTCTGATGAGCAGCTGGCTGGTCGGTCAGGCCAAGACCGGTGACCAGCTCAGCCTGGCTGGCCCCATGGGTATCTTCTACCTGCGTCCGGTGACCCGTCCGCTGCTGATGCTGGCTGGCGGTACCGGCCTGGCACCCTTCCTGGCGATGCTCGAGCAGCTCAAGGCGAGCGGCTGCGAACAGCCGGTGCACCTGATCTACGGTGTAACCAACAACGAAGACCTGGTGGCGATGCAGGCGCTGGAAGCCTTTGCCGCGGCCATCGACAACTTCACCTTCAAGACCGTGGTGGCCGATCCGCAAAGCGGTCACCCGCGCACCGGCTATGTGAACAATCACATGGAAGATGCGCCGCTCAACGACGGCGATGTGGATGTCTACCTGTGCGGTCCGCCGCCCATGGTCGACGCGGTACTGGGCTTTTTCCGTGAAGAAGGCATCCAGCCGGCCTCCTTCCACTATGAGCGCTTCACGGCCAGCACGGTAGCCGGGGAGGCCGCATGAAGGCGCGCTTCACCGGCAAGGTGATGGTCATCACCGGTGCCGCTCAGGGTATTGGCAAGCGGGTTGCAGAACTGGCCGGCGCCGAGGGTGGCCGGCTGGTACTGGTGGACATTGCCGACTATGTCCAGAGCGTGGCGTCCGACCTGCGTGAGCAGGGTATCGAGGCGCTGGCGCTGCAGGCCAACCTGGAAACCTGGGAAGGTGCCGAGAGTGTCATGGCCGCAGCCCACAAGGAGTACGGCCGTATCGATGTGCTGATCAACAACGTCGGTGGCACCATCTGGGCCCAGCCGTACGAGCACTATAAGCCGGAGCAGATCCAGAAGGAAATCCAGCGCTCGCTGTTTCCGACTCTGTGGTGCTGCCGCGCGGTGTTGCCGTACATGGTTGAGCAGCAGCAGGGTGCCATCGTCAACGTCTCGTCAGTGGCTACCCGTGGCCTGATGCGCGTGCCCTATGGGGCGGCCAAGGCTGGCGTGAATGGGCTGACGGTGAACCTGGCGTTCGAGTATGCCGAGCAGGGTATCCGCGTGAATGCCGCCGCCCCGGGCGGTACCGAGGCGCCGCCGCGCTTGACGCCGCGTAACACCGAGGCCCAGGGCGAGCGGGAGCAGGGCTGGTACCAGACGCTGATCGATCAGACCAACGACAGCAGCTTCATGCACCGCTACGGTACTCTTGATGAGCAGGCCGAGCCGATCCTGTTTCTGGCGTCGGATGCGGCCAATTACATTACCGGCACTATTCTGCCCGTGGCGGGCGGCGATCAGGGCTGATCGCCACCGTAGTCCATATCTCGCGCTTATCAGGCTGTCGGAGGCTCGCCAGCCCAGGCGCGTTCCAATAGCTGGAGCAGGGCTCCCTGCTCCAGCGCCCGGCTGCGCGCCGCCAGATCCTCTGGCGCGACCGCGATCCGGGGCAAGGAATCATTCATCTGCCAGCTGCTACCGACTGCCGCTCCCAAAGAGGATGCGGGCGGGGTTGGCGTTCTCCGTTGCAAGGTGGGCTGCGGTCAATCAACCCAAGGAGGAGCGCACCAGCGAGCGTACGGTGGTGGCCAACTCCTGCAGTTTGGGCAGGTAATCCCAGGTCAGTGTTTCCATCGGCACGCGGGCGGCGTTGGTGCTGATGTTGATGGCCCCGAACAGATCCCCATTGGCGGCAAAAACCGGCACCGCGACCGAACGCAAGCCCAGATCCAGCTCCTGATCCAGCACGGCGTAACCCTGCTCCCTGGCCTGCTCGATGCGCTCGCGCAGCTGCGCGGGCGTGGTGACCGAGTGAGAGGTGTGGGGTATCAGCTGCACCTTCGCAAGGTAGGCCTCCAGCTCCGCTTCCGGCAGTTGGGCAAGCAGTACCCGGCCCATGGAAGTATAAGCCGCCGGCAATCGGGTACCTACCGACAAGGTGATCGCCATCAACCGGTGGGGCGCGGCCGAGCGCAGCACATAGACCACATCTTCGCCATCCAGCACGGTGAGCGAGGATGACTCATGCAGCTCGGTGGTGATGTTCTGCAGGTAGTGCTGGATTACCGCCCGGTGCTGGTTGGAGCTCTGGTAGGCATAGCCCAGCTGCAATACCCGGGGCGTCAGCTCGAACAATCGGCCATCCCGGCGGATATAGCCCAGCGCATGCAGGGTCAGCAGAAAGCGGCGGGCCTTGGCTCTGTCCATGTCGGTACGAGCGGCCACTTCGCTCAGGGTCATCCGCGGGCATTCAGCGCCAAAGGCTTGCAACACCTGCAGTCCTGAGGCCAGAGCGCCGACGAAATCCCGGTCGCCCGGCTGAAGACTGTTTGCGTCCATTTCTGTTCCTTTAATCGCGCCCGAGATGGGAAGCCCGGTAGCTCAGATCAGCCAGGCTTCCAGCTGCTCCCGTAGTCCTCTCGGCAGGCTGGTCGGCCGACCGATAGCCGGATCGATCACCACCATGACGCTGGACGCGGCGACCTGGACGTCGCCCTTGTGTAAGGCGCAGCCGGTAAAGTGGAAGGAGCTGTTGCCGATTCGACTGATGCCGGAGGCCAGCTCAAGGGGTGTCCAGCCCATGTGAAAGTCAGTGAAGCTGATATCCACCGCGGCGACCATGACCCGGGTTCCTTCGAAATCCAACAGACGTATGCCACCAAAGCGCGCCTGTTCCATATAACGCCCCAAGGCCGCTTCACTGCGCTGACTGTCGGCATCCACATCGGAGAAACGAGGCGTGAGTTGTTGGCGCACCGGAAAATTGTGCGCATGCTGCAGCTGTTCACAATAACTGGCGGCGTCCGGCGCTGCCAGGTCATGGGTGGCTATAGCCTGCAGATGCTCTTGCATATGTGCAGGAAGAGCCACCCGTTGGCCCTGTTCAAACGCCCCCATGATTGCCTGCTGGGTGCCGACCAGTTGCTCGTTCTGATACAGCTCGCTGAGTACACGAAAGCTGTCCCGGCCACATTCGATTATCTTGACCTGTGCCTGCATATCCTTGCCGTACCAGCTCTCTTTCAGATACTGGGTATGGGTGCGAAGCGGGCGCAGTCGAACGCTGTCAGAGAACCAGGCATTCTCGCCGAACTGCTGAATATGGGCACGCATGCGCGCCTCCTGATGCAACTGATAGATACGCGAGTTGTTCACATGGCGCCAGCTATCCAGATCGGTGTAGCGCGGGGAAAGGGTGCAGCTGAACAGCGTATTGTCATGGGTCATGTCGTCATGAACTCGGAAAATCAGAATAGTTATAGTGTTTGAGCATCCGACTTTACGGCATCCGACGCAATCTTATCAGTCTGGTAAATGTAGCCCGATCAGCCAGTGAGTTTGCCTGTCCGTCAGGCATGAAAGCCTGAACTGTATCGCTTTTCCCCGGGTCGAAACTTTACATACCTCGCATCCGGGAGTTGTTCATGTTGAAATTTATCGTCAGCACGGCAGGCATCTTTTTTCTGGTTGGACTGCTGGTCATTATCGGCCTGCTCATGCTGATCTTCTGAGCCGCGCCGCCCAATCGTCCCAGCGCACATTCAACCAGAGGGACAGGCCGATAATTGCCCCCCCCAGTGCCAGTCGGAGCAGATCGGCCTGTTGATTCCAGATCAACAGGTTGACCAGTAAACCCGCGGGTATAAGGGCGTTATTCATGATGCCCAGGGTGCCGGCGTCGACTTGGGTCGCGCCGCGATTCCAGAAGAAGAAACCCAGTCCCGAGGCCACCAGCCCCAGCCACCCCAGTACGCCCCAATGCAACCAGCTGGAAGGCAGCCGGGTGCTGTCGCCGAGTAACAGCCAGGCCGGCAGCACGACCAGCAGGGCACCGATAAAGAACAGGCCAAAGCCCTGCCATTGCTGACGCCTGCTGGCGCCGGTGTGTTGCATCAGATGGGCATAGCCGACCTGTCCGGCAGCGAAGGCGATATTGGCCAGCTGCAGCAATAGAAAGCCCTTCACATAGGCATCGCTGAGACCGTCATAGCGAATGATCCCAGCACCCACCACGGCAACCAGCGTAGCCACCACCGGCCCGGTACTGAAGCGCCGGCGCAGGGCGTTATCCAGTAACGCGATATACAGCGGGGTAAAGATGGTAAACAGCAAAACCTCGGGAACGGTGAGCAGTTCCAGCGAGAGGTAAAGGCAGATATAGGTAACACCGAATTGCAGCGCGCCAATACCCAGCAGCCCGGGAATCATCCGGCTGGGTAATCCACCCGGTCGCAGCAATGGCAGAAACAGCAGGCAGGCCAGCAGCACGCGGGTCAGCACAGCGAAATAGCTATCGACCTGTCCGGCCAGGTATTCACCAATAAGGCTGAATGAAAAGGCCCACAACAGGGTAACGGCGATCAGATAAGGCATGGTGATCCTTGTGGCGGGGCGTAGGTGTCCTGCTCGGGAGGCGCATGATGATAATCGCCTCTGCAGGGCTGGTGCAATTTGTTCAAAGCTGTGGCAGATTTGGCTGCTGCCAAAACATGGGCGGCGCATTTCACTTGGAGAAAGGAAGGGCGGTTGCAGACACTGAGTGCAACAGGTTAATGGAGCGACAGTGACGGCTCATGATATTTGGCCATGAGTTCAGTCATAACTTCAATTGGACATTTGAAGTCGAAGCGCTTGCGTGGACGGATA
>Ga0265293_10005958_pt1 | contig 19905 bp, 20 predicted proteins | sample Munlanlewell138R_FD_192505 | JGI IMG/M metagenome (GOLD analysis project Ga0265293, IMG submission 192505) | Leachate microbial communities from a municipal landfill in Southern Ontario, Canada - Leachate well 138R | ecosystem: Engineered > Solid waste > Landfill > Unclassified | place: Canada... | reverse complement strand
AGAGAGAAAAAAGCGTTATCCAGATCCACAAGTTTGAACTCTCTACATTTGCATAGTAAAGTGTAAATATAGCAACGCTGTAACCCAAAAGTGTACTTCCAACATCCCCCATGAAAATTTTTGCTCTGCTATAGTTCCAAAACAAAAATCCTAAAACGGCGACACCTAAGACTATAAAGTGACTTCCACCAAACAAGAGTAATCCAGCCAAAGATAAAAAGACAAACTCACTTCCCACATAGCCATTTATGCCATCTATGAAGTTTGTAAGATTTATAAACCAAACTATAAGAAAAAAAGCAAAAAGATTTGTCACTATGGGGTTTTCTATACTAAAGAGACCAAATTCCAAAGAGTCAAGTCCGCCAAGAATATAGATAGCAAAAACTGCAACACCAGACTGCACTAAGAGTCTAAGTTTAGGACTTAACTCATATATATCATCAAAGAAACTAACCACACTTATGAGAGAGCCTAGCAAAAGTGCATAAAAAAGTGAGCTATCTACCTCTGCTACACTATACAGATACACCAAGCCCACAAACCATGCAACAGCGATGGCAATCCCACCACCATGAGGAGTGGGAACTGTGTGAGAGCTTCTCTCGTTTACCTCTGCTACAAGTGACTTCTTGATAGCATAGTTTTTTATGAAGTATGTAAGGAAAAAAGAAAGAAGTAAAAATATTATATATATCATTAGTAGTGGTACCTACAAGAAGCAATGGATAATCCACTCTCATCAACTAGATAGACCAATCTATGCTCACCTGTAATGCGTCTTGACCAAAAGCCACTTAGTTCATGTTTTAATGGCTCTGGTTTTCCTATACCATCAAATGGATCTCTTTTTATACCTTCGATAAGTTGATTTATTTTCTTTAAAATTTGTTTATCGTTGTTTTGCCAATAAAGATAATCATCCCAAGCTTTATTGGAAAATATCAATCGCATTCAATAAGCTCTCTTTCAATTACTTTACCTTTTCGAATTTGTTCGATAGATTCTCTTAAATGTTTTGCATTGTTTGGGCTACTCAAAAGATAGCTTGTCTCTTTCATAGAGTTATACTCATCCATAGATATCATCACAACATTTTCACGACCTTTTCTGTGTATGATTACCTCTTCATGATCTATATATACACTATCAAAAACTGCTTTCAGATTATTTCTAGCTTCTGTTAAACTTACTACTTGCATATTAGTTCCTTACATTTTATTGTACATGATTATATCATAAAAAATAAACTCAAAATCTCTCATTGCAAGCAAAGTACAGCAATCTAAACATCACTCCCTCTTACCATCAACTTTATCCCCTCTTCTGTGCTATAAAGGTTATTAAGATTTAGTTTTTCTTTTGTTATGCTATTGTCAACTTCCAAACTTCCATATAACCTTTTGTAAAATGATGGCTTAAGTAACTTTAAAAGAGTCTCAAAAAATGGAACTTTTACAAGATATACTTTTTTATCTAAATTTTTAGCGATGAGTTCACATAGCTTTGTAGTACTCAGCGGTTCATCATCACTAGCTAAAAATACGCCTGTTTTTTGTTGAATTATCACTTCATCTACTAAATGACAGAGATTCCCAATATACACTATACTTCTTTTATTTTCTATTTTATCAAAAGGCAGTACTGAAACTTTATTTACAAGAGATATAAGAGATTTAATATTTGCTTTTACTCCATATCCATAGACTATTGGTGTTCTGATAATACTAACTTTAAAGTTTTCATCTTCTAGCTTTTGTAGTTCACATTCAGCTTTTAATTTACTCTTTCCATACTCATCTTCTGGACTACAGCTACTCTCTTCTGTGTAAATACCATCCGTCTCTTCTCCATATACTTTAACTGTACTCATAAAAATAAAATGCTTAACACCTGATTCTTTTGCTTTTCTTGCTAGACCTAAAGTCTGTGTAACATTTACTTTTTCATATTCTTCTTTACTTGCTCCACCCATTTGATGCACTAGTGCTGAAAGATGAAAAACTATATCAGTATGATTTAACTCTAATTTATTTAAACTATCTTTTCTAAAGCTAAAAGTTCTTATATTATATTTTGAACTATACTTTTCAAGAAAATAAGATCCAACAAATCCACTAGCACCTGTAAGCAATAGAGCTTTTTTATAATTCAACATTCAACATTCACCATTTAACATTATTTCGTGCCCGTGATTAATAGATTCATTTTTTAAATAACTCCAAAACTTTCTTAGGATACTTTGACATAATTTTAAATATATTTGTATCTATTTTATTATCTCTACAAACTTGCAGTTGTTCTAGTGTATTTATCCAAAGACTACTAAAAGAAGTGCTAACTCCTCCAATTCTCATCTTCACTAAAACTTCTTGCATATAACTATAGCTTATTTTATGAGTATATAAAAAACGAGCCAATATATCAAAATCAGCTCCTATTTTAAGATCTGTTCTAAACACTCCATATCTATCATAAATCTCTTTTTTTACAAAAAAAGTAGGATGAGCAGGCATCCACCCGTATGCAAATTTAGAAGGAGTAAAATGACTACTATCATAATATCGTACAGTTTTAGTTAGATTGTCAGGCTTCACAAAAACTAAGTCCGCATAAACACTATCGACTTCTTTTTCTTCAAACTCTTTAACTATCTTCTCTATGACATACTCATCGATGTAAAAATCATCACTATTTAAAATTCCCACTACATCACCTGTAGCTAATCCAATACCCTTATTCATAGCGTCATAAAGACCCTTGTCTGGTTCACTTATAAACTTTGTAATTTTATTACCATAACTTTTTACTATTTCAATAGTTCTGTCAGTACTTGCACCATCAACTACTATATATTCTATATTTTTATATGTTTGGCTCAGTACTGATTCTATTGCGTCTTTTATAGTTTTTGCATTATTCCAGACTACTGTTATTATTGATATTTTCATTTGTTTTCCAATATATTTTTATAAATCTCTATTTGCTTTTTTATTACATAATCATTTTCATAAACTCTTGCTGTTTCATTAGCATTTACACTTAAAGTTTCATACTCTTTATAATCAAAAGATTTTTCTATAGTTTTTTTCAATTCATCAACTCGACTCAAAAAACCATTTATACCATTATCTATGAAATCTCCACGAGTCCCTATATCAAAACCTATAACTGGTACCCCAAAACTCATAGCCTCAATCATAGTCAATCCAAATGTTTCATACCATATAGAAGGTTGTATCAAATACTTTGACTTTGATATCGCATTGAGGGTTTCTTCTCTTGAGCACTTGCCTTTAAACATAATATTTTGCTTTGTATATTTTTCTCTTAATTCTTCTTCTATATCTCCACCACCTATAATAGTCAAGATATATTTTTCATCCAATTCTTCCCATGTCCTCAAAAGCTCAAAAACACCTTTAGACTCTTCAAGTCTTCCTACATAGATGTAACCATTCTTGTCTTTAGATATATCAACTGAAATATTTAAACTATTTGGCTTTAAAATGATTTGACTCTCTTTTATTCCTAGTAATTTTACTTTTTCTTTTTGAAAATTTGTTAACACAAAAAAATAATCAATATTATCAAATACTTTAGTAGCCCTGTAATACCAAAAAGAAAATTGAGCTAGCATACTTTGCAGTAAAGATTTTCTAAAACATTTATTGAAAATCCCCTTTAATGAAAATCTATTTTTTGTACATAGTTCACATATACCAAACCCATCTCTATAAAATATACCAGATATGCACCAAAGTCTATAGTTATGTAAAGTATGGACCACTTTTGCTCCACCATCTTTTGCGGCTTTAAAAGCACTTGGTGTAAGAAGTGGATAAAAGTTATGTACATGAACTAAGTCTATCTTATTATCTTCAACTATTCTTTTTATCTCTTTATAGTATTTAAAAGAAAACCATATCCCAAATATAAGCTTGACTTTACTTATATCATCATTAGATACTTCATAAAAATGAACATTTTCTTCTCCAAGTTTTTTTTGTAAAGATTGTAATTCATTTTGATAAACTATATCTTCACCACCTATGTTATTTGATTGGTATTTATTGTGAATTATTAGGAGTTTCATATTATCTTTTTTAAATTATTGAATAGTTCACTTTTATTTGTTTCATCATACAAAAAATCACTTTTACTTTTATTTGAACTTATATATTTAAAAAAAGATGGTCTAACTTCATCTAGATACTGAGTGATAGTCTCATCAATACCTCTTCCTCTTTCTTTTAAATCTCTATTTAATCTTCTAATAAAACAAATATCAATTTCTATATCACAATAAATAGAATAGCAAGACAACTGTTCTATAATACTACTAGTCATAACCATTGTTCCATCAAGTATAATTAATGGTTTTGCTTCTATTAATGTACTTTCATTTTCTCTTAGATGTGTGTCAAAATTATATATTGGACTTTCTATATCTTGATTATTGACTAATAGTTCTAAATGATTCTCTAATAATTCAAAATCTAAAGCTTCTGGCTCATCAAAGCTTTTGATTGAAGATTTATCACAACCTAAGTAATAATCATCTTGAGATATTACTACGACATTATCTTGTTTAAAATATTTTATAATTTCTTGTGCTAATGTACTTTTGCCTGAACCACTAGCACCAAATATAACTATTACTTTATTTTTCATTACAAACTTTAACCAAATAATGAAATATCTCTTTACTTGTAGTTGGCATAGTAAAGTCATTTTTATTGTAATCTATTTTTGAAAAAATTGCATTTTGAGATTTTAAATGACTATCATAACCATGCATGGCTTTGTTTGCTCTTCCTCCATAAAAATTTGGAACAAACATAACACCCTCTTTTCCTCTAAAGATAAAATCTCCAAATTCTTTATTTGTAAGTCCAAATTCTTTTCGTTGTTCACCTGTCAGTAACTCTCCAAATTCTCTAGTTGATAGATATTCTTCAAATTCATCTTTAAGAGGCTTGTCTTTCACCCATACTCTCATATAAGTAGAGTCAATAAAGTATAGGTATTTGTCTTCACTCATTTCACCAAATTTATCTTCGATATCAAAGTTAACTACTTGTGAAACATCTACCATACCATGATCACTAAAAAGATAAATTTCATTTTCACTATTAAGTTTCATAAATTTATCAAATAATTTTTTAAGTCTATTATCTAAATTTTCTGTATGCACTGAAAAATGTTTTGATGTTACACCATTTATATGAGCAATATTATCTAAATCCACAAGTGATAATAAGTAATTCTCTTGCTTTAATTCATTATCTAATTTATCTATAATGAAGTTATCTCTTTGTCCAACACCTAAACCAGTTTCAACAGAATCATATATTTCAAAACTATAGTCATGTAATATATTGTTACCAGTTAAATCTCTAAAATTATGAGATCCTTGAGCTTTAAAGTAATGAGCATATTTAAAAGGTATATTTGAAAAATCCAGTTTAAATATTTTTCTTAATATAATTTTTCTTATACCTGCATTTATATATAAACTCCATCTAAACATATCTAACCATTTTAAATAAAAAGGTAATTTTGATTTTTTCTCTTTTACTGGAGACCATTCATTGAAATATCCGATTTCATCTGGATTGGTCCCACATAACATTTCAGGGTATATATTATTACTAAACCCTATTCCAGGTATCACTCTAGAGTTTTCTTTATTTTTTAATATCTTCATTTTTTCAATTGCAGTATCATATTGCAAGCCATCTATAAATACTAATAATTTTTTTTTCATTTATCCCTCCATTTCATATGTTTTTCTATATCTTTTTTTTGTACATTACTTCTTCCGTAAAACCAAATCATCATAAAGTCTAAAAGTTTTTCTCTTAAGGATATAAAATTATCTTCAAATGAGATATCATAACTATAGTTATATTTATTTTGATAAGATATTTTATTAAAATAATCTATGGCTTTTTTTAAATACTTTATTTTTTCATCATTTGGTAAACTTAAATGCATCGATTTATGTATTAGTAATAATAAAAATAATAAATTCATTCTTATTTCATCATTCATAAACAATTCAATAGATTTTAAATCATATCTATAATAATTCTTAAATAATTTAAGTTCTATAACTTTTCTTCGCAATGTTCTAATAGTTTTTTCTTTAAATATCTTGTTTTTAATAATAATATTTCTGTTCTTTTCCAAATCTTCAATACTTTTTACATTATTTAAACTAGAAATATCTGCTATTAAATTAATAAATCCATCATTAAAAATATTTTGACTTTCTTCTAGTGAAATATCATCTACTAAATCAATTTTTAAATTTGTAATTCTTTCAAAATCTTTTTTATAGCTATTCCATTTCTGATTGTTAAATTTTTCAACAAAATATTTTGTACGATTTCTATATCCAGCTTTTAAAATACTATAATTTGGCAAAAGTATAGTTAAGATATCCAATATATTTCGTGAATAGTAAAACTTAATTATAAAATCTTCATATTTATTATTTTCTTTTTTTATAAATACATTATTCATATGAACTAGCATATTCCAAAGTCTTACAATTATTAATTCATTTAAATTCCCATAATCTAAATTTGACAATACAACATCTACTAGATCTTGCCGTACATCTCTACCATAAACTATTACTCCCAAGTTTTTCGCTTCATATGCCCAAAGGGTTGGTGGTGTTAATTTAAATTTTGATAAAGTAGACACTCCATAATCTATATAAAATAGAGGTGATTTTATATCCCATTTTTCTTCCAAGCTTCTAAAAATTTTATTTAACTTATCAAACTCTTTTTGTGATAACATTTTATTAACTATGATAACAAATTCATAGTCACTAAAAATATCAATATCTTTTTCTTGTATATTATATGATAGTTCATTTCTTGAACCACTTCCTATAAATAATATTGACACTATGTTATCCAAATATAAATTATCTAAAATAGATTCAAATAGTTCACTTAAGTGATTTTTAATAATTTCTGGATATTTATCAAAAAGTTCTTTAGCTTCTACTGATACTTTATTGCTCAATTTTGCTTCTCCTATATTCTTTTACTTTATTAATAGCAATAAATATCAAAATAAAATAAATCAATCTATAGGAACTACTAAAAGGCAAGTCTTGATTTACTAAAAATCCAATTAGTAATGCTATTGATATTTGAGCATAAAATTTAATTTCAATACTATTTATATTTAAATATTTTAGTTGTTTAAACATATAAACAAAAAATAATGTAAGTATAATCGTCCCTAGTATACCTGTTTCTGCTAATGCCTGTATATAAAATACATTTGTAAATACAAAGTCTGTATCATATCTGAACCAATTACCTGATACATTATATTCTGATGAAAAAGCCTCAATATTATTAAGTCCTGTGCCTATCCAAAAATGATCCATCCAAACTTGAAGTCCTATTATTATTTTTCCAAGTCTCATCATAAAGCTACTATCAATAATGGACAAATCACCTGAAATAAAAAGAATATATAACAAATCTACTATTCTAATAAACGGACCAAGTAAATCCAAAGAATACAAGCTTACACCAATCAATGGTATAAGAGTAAAAATCAAAATCCTTACAAATTTGAAATAGATAAAAGTAACCACTAACAAACTAAGAAAGTTAAATAAGCTAATTGTAGATAAGAATGCTATGATAACAACGGATAACTTTACAAAATTCACACCTACTATTTTTTGATAATTATATTTTAAAGAAAATAATCCAACTATAATAATAACTTGTAAGAAAAATGCAAAATGTGTAGGCTCCATAAATACAGAAGTGGGTCTAGTGTATCCAGCAAAAGATGCTTGTATTGAATACTCATGAAATTTAGGATTATTAAAATGAATACTTTCAAAAGGCAGTTCTATAATGTTTAATGATATAGCTTGATATAAAGAATATATAGCGAGTATAAATCCAAAGTTAAATAAATATTTATAAAATCTCATCAAATCAAATGTTTTTAAATCAAGGTTTAATAGAAATAAACATATCAAAAATACAAATGATGATTGTATAAACATCTTAAAAAAATTAAACCCATTAAATGAATCAAAGTAAAATATATTTAATAAACTACTATATGAATACATAAAAATCAGTAGGCTAAACAATAATAATTCTACTTTTTTCATTTTTATATTATTTGTAGATACTTTTAAAATCATATATCCAAGTAACAATATTTGCCCTACAAAATCAACTCTCAACAATGGAAAGTTTCCTATATTTAGAAATGATAATGTAGGAAATAGTAAAAAAATAAAAATAATACTTAGAAATTTAATATTCAATATTACACCCTATAAAACTTTGAAACTATATAGTTTTTAATATCTAAAGTCCTATATAGATACTTAAATAAATTAAAAAAAGTTTTATTTGCACCATGACTATATCTAAGCTCTTTTGCTTCAACTCTAGCTTCTTTTTCAAAAGCTATCATTTTTCTTTCATCATGTATTCTATTTTTAGATAGTATCTTATTCATATATTTAGTTTTGTATTTTGAAAATATATTTAACCATAAATCTAAATCCATAGAACAAAGCAACTCTCTATTTAAACCAAACTCTTTATAAACTTTTCTTGTAAAAAAAGATGATGGTTGAGATATGCTTTTATAATAAAGTAGTTTACCAAATGTATGAAAACTAAAATCTCGAAGTTTAATAGTATTCAAATCTTTATCTACAAGTAAGTCATCTCCATAAACCAACTCAATATTTTCATTATTTTCAAATACTTTAACAACATCACTGATTGTATTTTCATCATAAAGTAAATCATCATAGTTAAGCCAATATAGTATATCCCCAGTACATTTATCAAAGCCTTTTATCAAAGCATCTGTTTGTCCATCATCTGGCTCACTTACCCAATAGGCTATATTTTTTTCATACTTTTTAATAATATCTATTGTTCCATCCATTGAACCACCATCTATAACTATATGTTCAATATTTTTATATCTTTGCTTGTGAATATTTTTCATAGTCTCTTCAAGGTATTTTACACCATTATAAACTACAGTAATTATTGATACTTTTAAGTGGCTTTTATTTTGCATCAATATTTTCCAAGAAATCTTTATGAACAAAGATATCATCTAACCCAACTATTCTACCCCATAAAATATACTTATTTTTGAACATAATTTCTCTAATCTTATCATCACCATAAATATGACAACATCTAGAATTATTTTCTATAGTTAAAACATCTATTTGAACAGTATTAAAATCTATCCCCTTCAACACATTTAATTCATGCCCTTCAACATCTATAGACATATAATTGATATGAGTGATACTGTTTTTTATCAATATATCTTTTAGTACTTTTGTTTTAACAACAATATCCTCCGACTGATATTTGTATCCACTTTCCTTTGTGTCTTTAACATAAGAAAACATATCACCAAAAGTTTCATTATCATTCACTACAGAAAAGGCAACTTCTCCTTCTGTATCAGATAGTGCAAATGGAAAAAGTTTTGCTTTTCTATATTCTTCCCACAATGGCTTCATCTTAGGTAAAGGTTCAAATACATATCCTGTCCAGCCTATTTCTTCAAAATACCTTGTATTGTTAAAAGTTAATGGATGGTTACCCCCAATATCACAAAAGATACCTAATGATTCATTCTTAAAAAAATTTTCATAAATAATCATATCTTGATTTTCTTGTGAATACTTTGTGGGCTTTGGATTATAAAAAAGCTTTGTATTAGGGTAAGCTTTTTTAAACTTGTTGATAATATACTTTTTTCTAAATTCACTCAATTTACGGCTGGTTTCTGGAAATATTTTTTTTATAATTTCTTTCATTTAATCCTCTTTTTAACTAATTAATTTTTTATATATTTTTAATTTATATAAAATTTCTTTTATTATAAAAATAAAATATCTATATACTGGATTCCCTCTACGATAATGATATATAATTCTTTTATAATTAGTAGCATAGTTATAATAACGATACTTTCTAAAATTTTTTAATACATATATCTTATTTGGTATCAAATTATATTCCAAGCTTCCACCATATGACAAAGGATAATCTCCTCTTTGAGATGGATCTTTAAATGGTTTTAACTTATATTTTTTGTACAAAAGACTAAAAATAGACTGATCTTGTCTATGATCTAAAAAATCTTTATTTTGCTGAATACTTGAATCTAATATATCAGTAATATTATTTGTATTACTACATAACTCTAAATATTCTTTATAAAACTTTAAACTTTGGTTACTTTTCTTTATTAAATGAAAACTTCCCATAATATGGTTACTCTCTCTATACAATTCATTGTCACAGTTCATAGTTATAAATAGTTCTCGTTTTGTCCATTGACTTTCAATTAAAGGCAATTCAAAACCAATAACATCTTGATGACTTTTTTCTAGTTCATCTATCAATATATTTATATCTTTTAAAAAAAACGATCCTGCATCTGCATAAAAAAGATAATCACCATCATTTAAATTTTTTAAGGTTTTATATATAAAATATGGTTTCCATAGCCAGTATCCACCACCTTTTGGCTGAGATAATATCTCTTTGTTTTGTTCATAAAATTCTTTATCAATATCTTCAGGTTTATAGCCTATTGACTTATCAAATTTTCCAAAGTGTTTAGCCATAAATACAGCAAAATCTCTTTGTTTATTAAATTTTTCATCTGAGTATGTTATAAAAACTTTCATTTTTCATCTTCTTCTTTACTAAAATAATTTAGAATTAAAGCATGCTCTAAATAATTCTTAGTAAAATCTATTTCTAAGCCTTTTATTTCACTTTTATAATAGCTTGGTTTAAATCCAGTATTACTAAAACTTACTAAAGCTTTTTTGCCTATTAATCTTTCCAATATATTAATTATCTCTAACACTGAATAATAATTATCATTTATTATATTTGTTATTTGATTAGTCATTATCTTATTTTCTAAAAGATAATCAATCATATTATAAACTTCTTGTATGGCTATGATATTTTTATATGCTTTTTCAAAAACTATGAATGCTTTATATTCTTGAATAGAATCAATAAAATAATTTATCAATGATTTTTTATTACATGATTTTCCAATAACTTGAGGAAGTCTAAAAATATAATATTTACTCAATTTTTGAATAATATTTTCCATTTCTAACTTGTGTTCATAATATGGTTTTTTTATGATATCGCTATATATTACATCACAACTACTAAAGTACACAATTAGGCTATTTGGATTTTCTTTAATAGTATCTAAAAGTAACTGTTTTTCTCTATCAAAGTTTTCTTCTTTAGTTTCATCAGAGTCTGACACACCAGATGCAAATATAATAATATCTTCACTAGTAGCATACTTGCTAAAAGTTTTTGCCAATAAACCATTACCAACAATCATAAACTATCTTTTTCTATACACATTATTATGCCCAACAGCACCAATAAAATCCATCTCTTTGTCTGCAAATTCTCTAGCTACTTTAGATGGCCCAGGATGTCCAGCAAATGAAAACGACACAGGGTTGTAGTCTGTATATAAGCTTGCATCATCCAAAATCATCAATCCACCTGATTTTAAATTTTCCAAACAAAGCTTATAATCAAAAAGTGCATCTTCATAATCATGTCCACCATCTATATAAATCATATCCCAAGTTTTACTTTTTATATATTCAACTGCCTTTTCATCACTAGAAAAACCTTTTATAAAAGTAGGTTTCTTTAAATCTAAATCTTCAAATGTCTCTTGCACATCTTTATAATAATCTAAATTTTTCATATATTCACTAACAGAATCTCCAAATGAGCTAAATGGAGATATTCCAGATACATCAATATCTTGATGAAGTAGTTTAGAGATCAATGTCCATAGCGATACAACTTGTCCCCTATAAACTCCAATTTCTAAACAATTTACTGGTTTAAATTCTAAAATAAGCTTGTACCACATAGCATGAAAAGCTGGCTCACCAAAACCTTTTTGATGTTTTTCAATATACTCTCTATGTTCTTTAATAACTTTTGGCAACCTATGATTAAAGTAATGGTGGAAATACATATGAATATCATTTCTATTTTGATAAAACTCTACTGCTTCACTAAATGAAAATTCTTTATCAAATTCAGGATTTAACTTATCATATTTCAATCTATCTAACTTTTTACCAACTCTTGCATTAAAACTGTTTTTAATTCTTTTATAGAATGGATGTAGTTTATATTTCATTTTAGAGATAGTTTTTACTTTAGTTGACCATATTCTTTCACATTCTTCTTTACTAACAATTGGATTATCTTCGATTTTTTTGATTTCAGTTTTTTGTGGATTATTAACAATCTTTTGAATTTCATCTTTAAAAAGAATTCTTATTGTATCCATATTTTTTTCTATTATAGAGTCAACTACCAAGTGACCCTCCTGCCTTGTTCCTCCCCAATCTAATTCAGATTGAAATTTTATTGCATAAACAAGATTGTAATATCCTTTATTTATTACTCTAAGTGCCAAATCAATATCGTCATGTCCATATGGTGCTAATTCTTCATTATACATTCCTACTTCTCTTATAATTTTAAAGGGAATACAAACCGGACTTTTGATGGGCACTGTTCTATAAGCAGCATAGCCTATTGGCAGCATTTCTACATGTCCACCTCCCACTCCTCCACAAGCATTTTCTATATAATCTTTATAAGGAACTGCTTCTCTTGATGTAAGTGCATTTGGTTTTAAATTTGCTCCCATTCTAAAAGACACATAGCCTAATTTTTCACCTTCTTGTTTATATAAATCAATTACTTTTTTCTCTAAATCATGGTCTTGTAATACAACATCATCTTGTAATATTATATTGTATCCATCACCATCATGATTAGCAGCTTTTAGCCCTGCATTTATTGTTAAAAGTTCATGTACATTATTTTCATATACCTTTGTAATAGAAATATTTGGATTTTTCATAATAATATCGTCTAATACTTTCTCTGAGTTATCAGTGCATCCATCAAGTACTGGATATATATGACTATTTACACCACAACATTTGATTACATTCTCCATAACTTGACCTATTAAGTCTTGTTTATTATAAATTGTGATTATATAATTAAATTTTATTCCACTCATTTTATTTCTCCTTTTTGTTTAATCTTAGTATCTAAAAACCCAAATGCAAGTTTGTATGCAGGAAATATGTAAAATATCAAAAATCCTAACAACAATCCATATACCACTCCAGGTAAGCCAAAAATAGCACATAGCACTATTTGAAATATTAAAGCCGATACTGAAGCAATACTATAAAAAACTAATTGTTTTTTAATTAAGTCTTCATTATTTAAAAACACAGACATTGAGCCACCATAGTTTTGAAAAATTGTAAAAATGAAAAAACCCAACAATAAATCAAACGATGGGATAACATTTTCATTCACCCATATTTTTACAATAATATCACCAAAAAATAGCAATGGTAATGCCGTCAAAGCTCCAAAGAACATACTATATTTTAGAATCTTTTTTAAAGTATTTTCCGCCCAAATGTAATCTTTTTTATTTATGGATTCTATAAATGCTGGCCATAATGGGGCAATTATAAATTGTGTTACTTGAATCGTCAAAAACATTTTTTTTGTGATCGCATATGTAGCCACAGCTGATGGCCCTAATATGTGAGCGATTATAATATTATCTGCAGAATTAGCTAATAATGCGAATAATTGTAAAAAAAAGAAAATGATTCCAACATTTATAAGTTTTTTGCTAATTCTAATGTCAAAATTTTCAAATTTTGGTAATAAATGTAATCTTTTTTGGAATAAAAAGAATCCATTAATAAGTAATGAAAACAAAGGTCCAAACATCATAAAACCAACTAGATAAGGAAGACCTAATTTAAGATATATTGCAATTAACACACCTATAAGGCCTATAACAGCACCTATGCCCAACCAAAAATTATTTTGGTACCCTTCTTGAAGTCCAATTCGTATTTTTTGAATTACTCCTAATGGAATATTTAGTAAAAAAAATGTCATTAAAACTAATGTTGTGATTCCTGATTCGGAAACTGCAATCTCCGACTGCACATTAAAAAGCTTATTCCATTCTACTACAGGAAAAATAGCAATTAATACAATACTTAAAAAAAATGTTACTGCACATAATATAAAAAAAGTACTGGCGATAGCTTTTTGTGAATAATCTTTATCATTTCTACCTTCAGATTTCGCTATTGCATTTACAAGACCATTTCCAAGACCCAAGTCAGCAAAAGTCAATAATGCAATTATTGATGTTATTGTCATCCATAATCCAAATCTTTCTTCTCCCAAATAATTAACGGTCAAAGGGATAGATATCAGACCAGTGAATATTGTTATAAGTTTATGAAATATTGAACTCCCAGTAGAAAGTGCAACCTTTCTATACCTTTCATTTGTTCTACCTTCCTCTGTAGAAATATCATAAGTAGAAAATGTAAAATACTTTCTTAAAAACTTTATTTTAGAGATAACCAATTTTATTTCTTTTCTAATTTATCAACTAACTTCATCGCACTTTCCATGCAAATATCCATATTGTAATACTCCCACTCACCAAATCTTCCAATTGTATGAAGTCCAATATTTTCTAAATATTGTTTTATTTTACTTGTTGTATTATTATAGTTTTGATCATATACAACATAAGCATAGTCAGATACATTATAGTCTAATGGCTCTAATAAGTAATCAAATTTTTTACCATATTCAATCATCTCATCATAACTATGTTCTCCCATACTTTCTGTTATTGTATAATTTTTCTGAGAATTAAAGAAATTTCCTATATGTATATGTCTATGAAAAATTGTGTCTGCTGATGGATAGTAGCTCCATGTAAGATCTATGGATTTTGTTCTCCATAATACATTGGTAATTTTATTATATTTAAGTTTTTTTGCTGTATCCAAAATATCAATGGGGACATCTTTAATAAATGATGGTAATATATTTAAAGGCATTGTATTTATGACTAAATCATATTCGTACTCATTATTTATTATCCAAAAATTATCTTTTTTTTCAATATTGACTACTTCGAAATTTTTAACGATATTTAAATTTTTAGCTATTTCCTCTATAAAAGTATTTTGATTATTCGTATTTGGATAATAAAACTTACTATGAGGCATAGTATCTTCACTATCATTAATTAGTGCATCAAAAAACTCTTTTTGATTTGGTAATGGTAATTTTCCTTCTATCCATAAATGACTCATTTCAGATGGCTCCATCTGCCATATTTTTCTGTTATATGGTATAAAATATTTTTCTGCTAGTGTTTTACCAAATTTGCTTCTAAACCAATCAGCTAAATTATCAGAGTTTGTATCCGACGAAGATAAAAAATCTTTTGTTATATTAAAAGCCAATTCTTTATCAAATTTTGCAATTTCTTTTATAGAAAATTCTATAGGATATGATATAAAATTATCATCTAAATTTATTTTTGCATCTCTTTTAACTAAATGCCATTTATCAATAGATAAAACTTCATTAAATATAAAATCCATAACTTCTTTATTTTTAGAATTTAAACAATGACCTCCAACAGTATGATATGTTATACCATTTACATCTTTTGTTCTTGCAATTCCACCAATTAACGATTCTTTCTCATATACAATTACATCATGATCTTTAGATAAAAGCTTTCCTGCTGTAAGTCCTGTAATACCAGCACCAATTATACAAATTTTCAATTATTTTCCTTTACTCTCTAAATACCATTCATACATAGTTTTAATTCCATCTTCTAGCTCAACTTTATGCTTCCATCCAAGGCTATGAAGTTTTGAAGAAGCTGTTAGTTTTATCATTGTTCCATCAGGTTTAGTTGTGTTAAAATAAAGTTCGCCTTCATAACCAACAATCTTTTTAATAGTAAGAGCTAATTCTTTTATAGAGATATCTATCCCTGTGCCAATATTAATATGAGTGTTTATTATCTCTTTTTGATTATCTTTATATGTATCTTTAAAGTCTCTATTCTTAAGTAAAAACACACAAGCGTCAGCCATATCTTCGCTATAAAGAAATTCTCGTCTAGGTTTTCCACTTCCCCAAATTTCAACTTGAGGTGTATTGTTTAGTTTTGCTTCATGCATCTTTCTAAGAAGCGCTGGAAGTACATGAGAAGTCTCTAAGTCAAAGTTATCATTTGGTCCGTATAAATTTGTAGGCATTACAGAAATGAAGTTTGTGCCGTACTGTATGTTATAACTCTCACACATTTTTATACCTGCTATCTTAGCTATAGCATAAGGTTCGTTTGTGTATTCTAGTGGACTAGTCAGTAAACAGTCTTCTGGCATAGGCTGAGGAGCATTTTTTGGATAGATGCAAGTACTTCCCAAGAAAAGTAACTTTGTTACACCGTGTACATATGATTGATGTATAACATTGTTTTGGATTTGAAGGTTTTCGTATATGAAGTCCGCTCTATATGTGTTGTTAGCAACTATGCCACCAACTTTTGCAGCTGCAAGAATTACATACTCCGGTTTTTCATCTTCAAAGAACTTAGCTACTGAACTAGCATCTAGTAAGTCTAGTTCTTTATGTGTACGATATACTAAATTTGTATAACCTTTAGACTCAAGGTTTTTTACTATGGCGCTACCTACAAGTCCTCTATGACCTGCTATGTATATTTTACTGTTTTTATTCATTACTCAAAATAACTCATAGTCTTATATCCACCATCTTGGAGGTAAACATCTTTTGTCATAAGTTTTAAGTCAGATGCCATCATGTCGTTTACTAGTTCTTCTAGTGCGTACTCTCTTTTCCAGCCTAGTTTTTGTTCTGCTTTTGTTGAGTCGCCTAGAAGTAAGTCAACTTCCGTTGGTCTAAAGTACCTTGGGTCTACTGATACAACTTCTGTTCCAATTTTCACTTGATAATCAGGATTTGAGCAAGATATTACATATGCTTTTTCATCAACCCCTGTTCCTTTAAACTCTAGTTCTATTCCTGCGTATTTAAATGACATTCTTACGAAATCTCTTACAGTTGTAGTTTGCCCTGTAGCTATTACCCAGTCTTCTGGCTCGTTCGCTTGAAGTATCATCCACATCATTCGTACATAGTCTTTTGCATGTCCCCAGTCTCTTTTTGCATCTAAGTTACCAAGGTATAGTTTATCTTGAAGTCCTAGTGCTATCTTAGATGCCGCTCTTGTAATCTTTCTAGTTACAAAAGTTTCACCTCTTACTGGTGACTCATGGTTGAACAAGATGCCATTACAAGCAAACATACCATAAGCTTCTCTGTAGTTTACAGTTATCCAGTAAGCGTACATTTTTGCAACAGCATAAGGGCTTCTAGGGTAAAAGGGTGTAGTTTCACTTTGTGGTGTTTCTTGTACTTTTCCGTATAACTCTGAAGTAGATGCTTGGTAGATTTTTGTTTTTTTGCTTAGTCCTAAAAGTTTTACAGCTTCTAAGATTCTAAGAGTACCTGTTCCATCTGCATTTGCTACATATTCTGGTGTTTCAAATGAAACAGCTACATGACTCATCGCAGCTAAATTATATATCTCATCTGGTTGACACTCTTGAATAATTCTAGTTAAGTTCATGCTATCTGTCATATCTCCAAAATGTAAGATTAGATTTCTATTTTCTACATGTGGATCTTCATAAAGATGATCTATTCTATCTGTATTAAACAAACTTGATCTTCTTTTTATACCATGAACCACATAGCCTTTTTTCAGTAAAAACTCTGCTAAATAAGAACCATCTTGTCCTGTGATACCTGTGATGAGGGCTACTTTTTTATTTTCTGTCATTTTTTATTTTCCTTTTCTTTTAAAATCATCTTCAATTCTAACTATGTCATCTTCACCAGTGTATTCACCTACTTGAGCTTCTATGATAACAAGAGGAAGCTTTCCCTCATTTTGAAGTCTGTGAAGTTGGCCTGCTTTTATGTATGTGCCTTCATTTGGGTTTAATGTAAAAGTCTTATCTTCTATGGTTACAGTTGCACTTCCGCTTACTACTATCCAGTGCTCATTTCTATGAAAATGCTTTTGCAAAGAGAGCCTTTTCCCAGGTTTTACTTCTATGCGTTTTATCTTATAACCAGCAGAGTCTTCTAAAATAGTATATGTTCCCCACGGTCTATGTCCTGTTAAATGGATGTTATGAAGCTCACTTTTTTCAAGCTTAAGTTTTTCAACCACTTTTTTAACTTTTTGAGATGAACCTTTTTTTGAGATAAGAAGTGCGTCTCCAGTATCAACTACTATACAATCTTCTATATCTATAGTGGCAATTTTTCTCTCATGTCCATAAATAAGATTGTTCTTAGAGTCAATACCTATATGATTTTCATTTTTAGTGTTTCCATCTCCATCTTTTGGGAGTTCATCATAAAGTGCATCAAAGCTACCTACATCACTCCAACCTATGTCACTTGGCACAACTTTGACTTTGCTAGACTTCTCCATCACTGCATAGTCGATACTATCTTCTGGAATTACTAGCATATCTTCGTGTTTTATTCTTATGAGTTTAGTTGCCGAAGCTAAAGCATCGGTTCCAAAAGCCCCAGCAACTTCGCCACTCGTCGCAAGCGAGGTTTTAACCTCGCCTATTGCTTTAGTAAAAGCATTTTTGCATGCATCATATATTTTGGGAGAGTATTTTTTTAGTTCATCTAAAAATACACCTGCTTTAAAACAAAACATTCCTGAGTTCCATAAATAAGTGCTAAGCGTTGAGTCTTCAGCGTTAAGATTATTTTGCTTTAAATACTCTTGAGCTGTTTTCAAGTCAGGCTTTTCATGAAACTTCTTAACGCTTAACCCTACACACCTATCACTTGAAGCTTCCGCTTCAATATATCCAAACCCAGTTTCTGCAAATGTAGGAGTAATGCCAAATGTAACTACATTATTATCATTTGCTAACTCTTTTGCTTTTAGAAGAACTTTTTCATACTCTTTTTCATCTTTTATAAGATGATCAGATGGAGTTATAAGCACTAACTCTTCAGGGTCAAGTGCCATACAAGCTAAAGCAATTGCTGGAGCAGTGTTTCTTCCAACTGGCTCTAAGAGAAATTTTGAATTTTGAATGTTAAATGTTGAGTTTTCTTCTAGTTGATCTTGAGCTAAAAAGTATTGCTCTGTGTTGGATACTATAAAGTTTTTACTACAAACTTTAGAGTTTCTCTCAACTGTTAGTTGAAAAAGTGACTTGTCATCAAAAAGTTTTACGAACTGTTTTGGCATAAGTGTTCTACTTATCGGCCACAACCTTGTTCCACTTCCTCCACACAGTATGATATTTGTCATTTTATTATCCCATTTCTATAAGTTTCTAAGTCTTCAACCAACATCTCATACTCTTCTTTTTTTCTTTTTATAAACTTCTCAGTTAAAGAGATCTTCTCTTTGATACCATCTTCTGTGAGTAGATATTTATACTGAAGTTTATTTTTGTTGTTGTAAAAATTCTCTATTTTAAGAAGTCCTTTGTCTGCTAGAGCTTTTATAATATAGTTGACTTTTCCTACGCTATAGCCTAACTCTTTGGCTATGCTCTTTTGGGTTGTCACTTTTCCCATACTTCTCAAAACAGAAAGTTCTAACTCTTCACAATGCAACGCAGTTCCTTTTATTCATTTTAAAAATAAAATAATATCAAATTCAAACTTTGAACGCACTTTAACTTTGTTTAATATTAGCTCAAGATGTGATGTTTTAAAAGATAAAAATTATCCTTAAAGAAAATTACTACTTATTCCACTCTAATTGCTATTAATCTTACTATGATAAAATTCGCTCATCAAAAACAAACTTAAGGATAATTAT
>Ga0265293_10005957_pt1 | contig 19912 bp, 14 predicted proteins | sample Munlanlewell138R_FD_192505 | JGI IMG/M metagenome (GOLD analysis project Ga0265293, IMG submission 192505) | Leachate microbial communities from a municipal landfill in Southern Ontario, Canada - Leachate well 138R | ecosystem: Engineered > Solid waste > Landfill > Unclassified | place: Canada... | reverse complement strand
CAAATGCCACACACATTGCAGGTTTGCCTGTTTCTGTAAATATTGGTTGCCACGCAACACGCCATGCAGAAGGAAAATTATAGAAAAACGATGGAACAAAAAGTTATATTTGAAGCTCCTTTCACAGACGAAAAAATAAAATCGTTAAAAGCCGGCGATATGGTCTATATTTCCGGAACAATATATACCGGCAGAGATGCTGCACACAAACGGTTGTTTGAAATGATTGAGAAAGGCGAAGAGATGCCTTTCGATTTTGAAGGTCAAGCTATCTATTATGCAGGCCCATGTCCGGCAAAGCCGGGTAAGCCAATTGGCTCTGTGGGACCCACCACCGCAGGACGCATGGATGCTTATTCTCCCTTACTTATTGAGCACGGGCTGAAAGTGATGATTGGTAAAGGATCGCGAAGCGAAGAGGTTGTGGAGGCTCTAAAGAAACATACGGGCGTTTATTTTGCTGCCATTGGTGGAGCAGCTGCGCTGATGGCGCGTTGCGTAGAAAGTGCTGAGGTGATTGCTTTTGAAGAATTGGGAACCGAAGCTATTCGCAAACTAAAAGTGAACCAACTTCCGGTTATTGTTGCTATTGACTCCAACGGAAACGATAGTTACGAAATTGGCAGAAAGAGATACGAAATTAAACCGTGACTTTGAAACTTTGGCAAGAGATTGTAAACGATGACATCGTTTAATTTTGGTTATAAACAAAAAAACCGCCCACTGCTTTTAAAGCAACAGGCGGTAATTATTTTCAATCTTGAAAACTATTAATCAAAACGTCTATTCAGACTTTTCGGTGATAGCTTTTGTTACTTTCATCTCAATTTTCTGGTTTTCTTTATCGAATTCTACCAAGATGGAGTCCCCTTCGGTTACGCTGGTACGAATAATCATTTCAGCCATTTCGTCTTCCAAATACTTTTGGATTGCACGTTTCAAAGGTCTTGCTCCAAACTGCACGTCGTATCCTTTGGAAGCGATAAACTCTTTGGCATCGTTTGATATTTCGATTGTAAATCCAAGGTCTTTTACACGTTTGTAAAACCCTTTCAGTTCCAAATCAATAATTTTGTAAATTGATTCTTTGCTTAATTGATCAAACATAACCAGATCGTCAACCCGATTCAAAAACTCAGGAGCAAAAGCTCTGTTCAAAGCTTTTCTAATAACGCTTCGCGTATGTTCCGAATCGGAAACATCGGTAGCGGTACTAAAACCGATACCTCTACCAAAATCTTTTAATTGACGCGTACCAATGTTGGAAGTCATAATGAGAATTGTATTCTTAAAATCAATTCTCCTGCCAAGGCTGTCTGTAATATGACCTTCGTCTAAAATTTGTAACAATATATTGAATACATCGGGATGTGCTTTCTCAATTTCGTCAAGCAGAACAACCGAGTACGGTTTACGTCTCACTTTTTCTGTTAATTGTCCTCCTTCTTCATATCCTACATATCCGGGAGGTGCACCAACCAAACGCGAAACGGTGAATTTCTCCATGTATTCGCTCATGTCTACTCGAATTAGATTCTCTTGAGAATCAAATAGAAACTCAGCAAGTTTTTTTGCCAAATGAGTTTTTCCAACTCCGGTTGGTCCCAAAAACATGAATGTACCTATTGGTTTATTCGGATCTTTTAGTCCAACCCGATTGCGCTGAATAGCTTTTACAACTTTTTCAACAGCTTCGTTTTGACCAATCACCTGCGATTCGATTACATCTTTCATTTCCAGCAAACGCTGGCCTTCGGCCTGAGCAATACGCTGAACGGGAACACCGGAAATCATTGCAACAACTTCGGCTACTTTATGATCATCAACCAACTCGGGTTTTTCTTTGATCTCTTTTTGCCAACGTTCTTCTTCAGCTTCCAGCTTTAGTAATAGTTGGCGCTGTTTATCGCGATAGCTGGCTGCTAACTCATATTTCTGAGCTTTTACGGCATCATTTTTTTGCTGTTCCACTTCTTCCAATTGTGCTTCCAGCTCCTCAATAATTTTTGGAATGGTAATATTGGAAATATGAACACGCGACCCAGCTTCATCCAATGCATCAATTGCTTTATCGGGGAAGTTACGATCGCTTACATAGCGTTCTGTTAAAGTAACGCATGCTTTAAGCGCCTCGTCAGTGTAACGAACATTGTGATGCTCTTCGTATTTGTCTTTGATGTTCTGTAAAATTTGAAGCGTTTCTTCTGCAGTAGTTGGGTCAACGATTATTTTTTGGAAGCGACGTTCCAATGCACCATCTTTTTCGATGCTTTTTCTGTATTCGTCCAAAGTGGTAGCACCCACACATTGAATCTCTCCACGAGCCAAAGCAGGTTTTAGCATGTTTGCAGCATCCAATGATCCTGCAGCACCACCCGCGCCAACAATGGTATGAATCTCATCGATAAAAAGAATGATATTCGGATTTTTTGACAACTCGTTCAAAATAGCTTTTATGCGTTCTTCAAATTGACCGCGATATTTCGTTCCGGCTACGATTGAAGCCATATCTAATGCTATCACTCGCTTATCGAAAAGTATGCGCGAAACTTTTTTCTGAACGATGCGCAAAGCTAATCCTTCAACAATTGCTGATTTACCAACTCCCGGTTCGCCAATCAGTACAGGATTGTTCTTTTTACGACGACTCAATATTTGAGACAATCGCTCAATTTCTTTCACTCTACCAACAATTGGGTCTAATCTGTTTTCCAGAGCAGCTCTTGTGATATCTGTTCCGAAATTATCCAACACGGGAGTGTCCGATGTAACTTTCGCTTGTGAGCCTCCCATCGGATTTTGTGAAGGTGAACGTCCTTTCATTTCATCATCGTCATCGTCCGTAAAATTAGGTCCCATTGTTGGACCTTCTCCTTCTTCCAAAACATCTGTTCGTGCATCGATAATGCTTTTCACATAAAGTAGAGTTGTGGAATAATCGATTTTAAACGATCCTAAAATGGAATTTATAAGTGTTTTTTTGTCTTTTAGCAGAGCTAATAATAAATGCTCGGAATCGGTTTGAGTGCTTTTTGTAAGACGTGCTTCCAAAATGCTTATCTTTAAAACCTTCTCCGTGTTTTTATTTATAACCAGTTCGTTGTTTCCTTCATCAGGTTCTTGAACTTCTCTTATCTGGGAGTCAATCTTTTCTTTTAAACTTTTAAGATTAACATCAAAATCTTGCAAAATCTGAATGGCCAATCCATCACCATCGCGCAAGATACCAAGCATCAGATGTTCAGGACCTATATAATTGTTTTGTAGTCTTCCGGCTTCTTCACGGCTGTATGCCATGATGTCTTTGACTCGCTTTGAAAAATTATTATTCATTTATCTATCCTTCCTTGTTATGTAATATTGTAATTAATACAAATATAACAGTTATTTTATATGTGCTATAATTATAAAGCAAAAACAATGCCAATAATTTTCTAACAAAATCTAATTTGTTTTGTTCTGAATTGTCCCATAATAAATAAGCGATACATTCTTGTAATGTATCGCTCTTTTGGACTCATTTTCATTTAAAAGGTTTAGTTATGAAAGGTATGAAGCTATCAACCATACTGTTTTTTCTTGACTAGCAATATAGCCAGTTATAAGGTCAACTGTACCTTCGTCATTTACTTCAGAGGCCAATTCAACAATTTTACGTTCTTTTGCAAGTATAATTTTAAGATAATCCAAAACAAGCTTCATTGCTTCGTCTCCGCTTTTCACAACGCCGGATTCTTTCACTTCGTTTTTCTTTAAGTAATCGCTAAAGTTGTGCAATGGAGTTTCACCAAGCATTAAAATGCGTTCAGCAATTTCGTCAATTTGATCGGCTACTTCGTCATACAAATTTTCAAACTCATTGTGTAAACGATAAAATTGGCGTCCTTTTACATTCCAGTGAAATCCGCGTAAATTGGTGTAATAAACTTGAAAGTCGGCTAAAAGATTTTGCAATTTATCACTAACTTTTTTTGTGTTGCCTGTGTCTAAACCTAAATAATCTGTTGTTTTCATATTAAAATTTATTTTTTTTATTTGTAATTATTGAGTATAAAGATACACATTTTATCTCTGAATTCAAAATATAAACGGCTCTATGAGGTATTGATTCTATCTATGATTTAACAATTGCAGTTTAGGAATTAGTATTAAGGCTACTCCGAAAAATCAAACTCTCTACTTTTTACCCTAAACCTCCAATTTTCGCTCGGCAAGCTGTAGAAAATCAAGTTCATATCTGTTTTTTTTATGAAACACAGTCAGCACGTTACAAGATGAAAACAAAATATTATTATTCCAAAAAGATTTTTAGGGGTGGTTTAAGCTCTTTAAAAAAAACCCGATAGGGAATAGCATAATCAGTTTTTAATATTATCTCTATCTTATTGTCTGCTGGGAAAACCCTTTGTTTTTGAAACTTTTATTGCAAAGATTATCTACGATTCTGAGGTTATCATAACATTGTATTATAGAAAAATATAGATCTATTCGCAGAAGGGATCGAGCGGGGATGTTGCAGTGCAATCTCTCTTTTACGTTTGTATAAAAAATCAACACAGCACCAATTCTTCAATTCACGAACTTTTAACTCTTACGTCTTCTGATTCTTATTGTGATATTTAGGCAATACTTTCGATTTCAATTTCGTAGTAACACGTGGTCTTGCTTTTGATCCCGGAATATAATCGTGACGATACATATTGAAAAACAAAACGAAATAGGAGAGAAGCAGTGGTCCAAAAATAACTCCCCAAAATCCAAACATTTGTAAACCAAGAATGACACCAAAAATAGTTATGAGCGGATGAATATCGGCCAACTGTTTTTGAAGCATAAAACGGGCAACATTATCAACTCCTCCAATAATAAAAGTACCATACAACAAAAATATGATTCCGGTTATGATATCACCCGAAAGGAGTATGCCAATGCCCAATGGCACCCATACAGCCATGGTACCAATAACGGGCAAAATAGTTGAAAACGCTGTTAGTACCGCAAAAAGAATTGGTCTGTCAATTCCGAAAATGAGATAGCCAGCATATGCAAAAACTCCTTGAATGATTCCCAATACAGGGATCCCAATGGCATTAGCACGAATTATTTCTTTGGTTTCGTCGGCAAGGATTTGTTTGTTCTCTTCGCGAAAAGGAAGTATTTCTTTAAAACCACGTTCAAACTCTCTGTAATTGTAAAGCATATAATAGAGGATAAACAGTACCACAATACTATTTAATATTAATGAATAGGTACTTGCTGCCAAAAACTGCAACATTGTTCCGCCCAATTTTGGAAGAAATGCTAAATTATCCAGAGAAATTAGATCATAACCTGTTTTGTCTTCAATCATATTGATGAAACCTTCAATTTGTGACAAAATTATTTGTGTGTCAAATTCGATCCCCGATAATGTATCCACTACCAGTAGAGCAAAAGCTGTAAGTGGTATTAAAAAAAGCAATAATGCCTCTACCAAAAGAAGAGAAGCACTCAGATGGCGGTTCCAATTTTTCTTTTCGGTGAGATAAGCCATTTGGTTACGCATCATCACAAACAAAGTGGATGCGCCTAAAATGCCACTCAAAAAAGGTCTGGCTTCTTTAAAAAATATCAGTCCCACCAAAACCAAGAAGCCAATTAAGATGTATTTGTATTGAATGTTGTTTATTTTCATCATTTGAAATTAAATTGAATAATTACGTAAAGTAGAAAGTGCAGTTTTTAATAAAAATCTTCGGGCTGAGAAAATCCACCTTCAATAAGTGCTGCTTTGGCTCTTTCATAATCTTCCTCACTCACTTGCATATCAATATCGCCAAGTGAGTATGCGAGTTGACTCGCAACGTAATTTTTAAGATAAACGGTGATGCCTTCCATCTCTAAAAACGATTGAACCACGGATACTTCCGATGGAAAATTGAATGTTTTGATTGTTACTAAGTCCATAATTGCATTTTTTTAAATTATACTTATTTGGTATCTGCAAGAGAACTGCTGCTTTTTGAGTCATTGATACATAAATCTATTAAAAAGCTATTAGCTATAGGTTTTCAGACATGAGCTTTTGGCTTGTAGTCGTAAGTTGAAGAATTCGAAATTAAAGATTCAATTTCTGAATTCATATTATCGAATACAAATCTCCTCTAATTTCGATTCTATCACTCTATTTGTCTTTTCTTGTAGAGACTATTTACAAATATATATATAATTATGTTTGTTTGGTGTCAAATAAAATGGTTTATCTGACTTTTTTCGATTAATTTTGAAAGAAATATTATTATTACTTCAAAAACACTTTAAAATGAAGAAAACTGCTCTAATTACAGGTGCTACATCGGGTATTGGGGAAGCCACTGCCAAGATGCTTGCCGAGAAAGGATACAATTTAATTATTACCGGACGACGTGCCGATCGGTTAAAGTCGTTAAAAGAAAAACTTGAAAGTAATTCCACACATGTTCTTGAACTCTGTTTCGATGTTAGGAACGAAACAGAGGTAAAAGAAAACCTATCGAATTTGCCCGACAACTGGAAAAAGATAGATGTGCTGGTTAATAATGCCGGCCTTGCAGCCGGGTTAGATTCCATAGACGATGGCAATTCGGATGATTGGAACAGAATGATTGATACAAATATTAAAGGATTGCTTTACGTGTCGTATGAAGTGGCACAACTAATGAAAGAAAACAAAATTGAAGGACACATTGTTAATATTGGATCTATTGCCGGGAAAGAAGTTTATCCCAATGGGAATGTATATTGTGCCACAAAACATGCCGTGGATGCACTTTCAAAAGGTATGCGGATGGATCTGTTGAAACATCGTATTAAAGTAACGCAGATTTGTCCCGGTGCAGTTGAAACTGAGTTTTCGCTTGTTCGTTTTCACAACGATGCTGATCGCGCCAAAACGGTTTATCAGGGTTTTGAACCTCTCGTTGCGAACGATGTTGCCGAATGTATTTGGTTCGCAGTTTCACGTCCGTCGCATGTCAATATAAATGATATGATTGTGATGCCGGCGGCACAGGCATCTTCGTCCATATTTTTAAAACAGAATAATTAGTCTTTGAAAAACATAAAGAAAAAGATTATGAAAAAAATTTTATTAAGCCTCATGTGTATGACATCAGCCATTAGTGGTTATTCGCAAGAAAATATTGAGTATCAAAAACCGCCTGCATCAATTCTTGAATTGGTTGATGTGGAAAGAGCTCCCATTGTTTCAATTGACAGCAAAAAAGAACAAATGGTTTTTTATTATCGCGATGCATTTAAATCGCTCAACGATCTGAATCAACCCGAAATGCGATTAGCCGGATTGCGCATTAATCCGAAAACCAATATCTCAAGCACAACAAATTTTTATACAAACATAAAATATAAGAAATTAAAAGATGCAGAACTCCGCCAAATTTCCAATTTGCCGGTAAATGCGCGTATAACGCACACTTCCTATTCGCCCGATGAAACAAAACTTGCGTTTACCAATACTGTGGACGAAGGAGTGGAGTTGTGGGTAGTTGATCTAAACACACTTCAAGCTACCAAGTTAACCGAAGCCGTACTTAATGCCAACACCGGAGTACCATACAGTTGGTTTCGCAACAGTGAATCATTACTTGTAAAAACTCTTCCAGAGAATAGAAAAGAGTTGATTAAAGCAGAAGAGACTTTACCAAGCGGTCCAATTGTAACAACCAGCGATGGTCAAATCTCGCAAAATAGAACGTATCAGGATTTATTAAAAAATAAAACCGACGAGACTAATTTTGAAACATTGATGCGTTCCGAGATTTACAAAATAAATCTGGATGGCTCTAAAACCAAATGGAAAGAGGAAGGTTTGCATCAAAGTCAATCTTTTTCTCCCGATGGAGAATATGTTCTGATAACAACTCTTACTCCTCCCTACTCATATTTGGTGCCTTATTACCTGTTTTCATCGAAAACAGATATTTATACGGCAGAGGGAAAACTGGTTTCAGAATTTCATAAAAGACCATTGTTGGAGAATTTGCCAATAGGCTTTATGGCAACCGAAACCGGGAAAAGAAACATATCGTGGAGAGCAGACGAGCCGGCTACGCTTTATTGGGTGGAAGCTCTTGACGGCGGAGATCCCGCCAACGAAGTTCCCTTTCGTGACGAAGTATTTCAGCTGAGTGCTCCTTTTACAGGCACTCCTCAGTTTTTGACAAAAACTATCAATCGCTATGGCGGTATTTATTGGGGAAACAGAGAGTATGCACTGCTCATAGATCGCTGGTGGAATACAAGGAATCAGAAAACGTATGTTTTTAATCCTTCCGATAGCTCAATTGAGCCAAAAGTTATTACAGATCGTAATTATCAGGATGTTTATAGCGATCCGGGATCACCACATATGGAGAGAAACGATATGGACAGATATGTGCTCACGCTGCAAAAAGACAACATCTATTTGTTTGGTGACGGATACAGTGCCAATGGACAATTCCCGTTTATCGATGAATTTAACTTAAAGACGTTGAAAAAGAAAAGATTATATACGTCGCCTTATACTGATAAAATTGAAGATCTCTATTCGTTTATCGATATTAAAAAAGGAACTGTGCTTACGCGTATGCAATCGAAAACGGAATACCCCAACTATTACATTCAGAACATAAATAATAAAAAAGATCCTCTGTCGCTTACTTCTTTCGAGAATCCATTTAAAAGTATTGCCAATATTCACAAAGAAGTAATTACGTATCAACGTGACGATGGTGTTGAACTTACCGGAACACTCTATCTACCTGTTGATTATGATAAAACAAAAAAGGAAAAGCTTCCGATGATTATGTGGGCTTATCCAACGGAGTTTAAAGATAAAAGCAGTGCAGGGCAAAACACAACTAACCCGAATTCGTTTACTTATCTGTCATACGGAAACCCTATTTATTGGGTTACGCGCGGTTATGCTATTTTGGACGATGCCGCATTTCCAATAGTTGGCGAAGGAGATACTCAACCCAACGACTCTTTTGTGGATCAACTTGTGGCGAACGCCAAAGCGGCAATAGATGCTGTAGATTCACTTGGATATATTGATAGAAATCGCGTTGCGGTTGGCGGCCACTCTTACGGTGCATTTATGACTGCAAATTTATTAACTCATTCTGATTTGTTTGCTGCAGGTATTGCAAGAAGCGGAGCATACAATCGTACACTTACTCCTTTTGGCTTCCAAAGTGAAGAACGTAACTATTGGACTTCGCCTGAAGTGTACAACACGATGTCGCCTTTTATGAATGCACATAAAATGAAGACACCTTTGCTGCTAACTCACGGCGAAGCCGATAACAACTCCGGCACGCACACCATGCAGAGCGAACGCTATTTCCAAGCGCTTAAGAGTTTTGGTGCGCCCGTGCGATTGGTAATCTTGCCAAAAGAAAGCCACGGCTATGCAGCCAAAGAAAATGTGTTGCATTTGTTGTGGGAGCAAGATCAATGGTTGGAAAAATATGTGAAGAATAGACACTTCGACTCCGCTCAGTGACGAAGTTATGAGTTCTGAGTTTGCATTTTACGACCACGAAGTGGTCATATGTTTATAGCACTCTTACTCACATAAACATTCGACCATGTCGTGGTCGCACCATTTATTCAACTTTTTTGTTCTATAAACATACAATCTCTTCGAGATTAGTAATCATCAAAATCAATTTAAGGTGATAAGCTTCATTTTAGAGATAATAAAAAAGCGTAGCAAATTATTAAATTTGCTACGCTTCATTTTCTTTAATCTAAATAGTTAAATCACTATGAGTTTATTTTATCTCAATAGTTTTTTCAATTTTTGGTTCATCTTTTACTTCACGCTTTGGAATATCAATCGTTAAGATTCCGTTTTCTGCTTTTGCACTAATTTTTTCTCTGTCTACGGTGTCAGGTAAAATCATGCATCTTTGAAAATGTGAATAAAAGAACTCACGTCTCAAATAGCTTTTCTCTTCATCGCGTTCTTCGGTTTCAGTTTTTTTATTTACCGATATAACTAAGTTGTTATCATCGTCAATTTTTACATTGAAATCTTCTTTTGTCATTCCCGGTGCGGCAATTTCTACTTGAAATCCTTTTTCATTTTCCAAAATATTCACTGCAGGATTGGAAGGATTCACCTTTTCCATCCATTCGTTACCGAAAAAATCGTTGAAAATACCCGGTAACCAGTTTTGCGTTCTTCTAATTGGTAACATAATTATTTTCCTTTCTTTAAATTAATGATTAATTATTTTGTTTGTAATTCTTATTAATAGTATATCGATCTGTTTGTCGATTCCATTAGATAATGGACAAAATATATGCCACTCAATAAATAGGTTGAAACCGTATGTTTTAATGACATATTGACGTACATATTGATTTTTATTAGATTAATAACTATTTTATACTGCCATAAGGTCATGCAAGAGTAGATTTATAATTTCTATTCTACCACTTTAAAAACAAAAAACGGTCGTCAATAATTTTTTAATACAATTCGTTTTGTATATTTGCAGTACGAAATATAAAAAAGAAATTATGAATTTACTTAGAATGAGTCTGTTGGCAATAGCACTTTGCATTTTCGCATCGTGTACTCAAACAGAAACGGAGAATGGTTATACCGTAGTTTGGGAAGAAAATTTTGAGGATTCCACCAAGTTGGAACAATATTGGTCAAAAATACCGCGAGGTAAAAGTGATTGGAACAATTATATGAGTGATTACGATGGACTTTATGAAGTGCAAAACGGAAATCTTATTTTAAAAGGCAAAAAGAACACCTTTCTACCTAACGATTCCGTTCCATATATTACCGGTGGTGTTTACACAAAAGATAAAATGCATTTTGGTCACGGGCGGATTGAAGTAAAAGCTAAGCTTTTTGGAGCGCGAAGCGCATGGCCTGCCATTTGGTTGCTGCCGAAAGACGATAAATGGCCACATGGCGGCGAGATTGATATGATGGAGCGACTCAATGATGATAACTATATTTATCAAACAGTTCACAGTGACTACACTGTTAATCAGGGAATAAAGGATAATCCTAAATCGGGTATTGTGGCACACATAAAACCGGATAACTACAATGTTTACGCTGTTGAACTCTATCCCGATTCAGTTAGCTTTTTTGTGAACGACACGCATACATTCACATATCCTCGAATCGAAACCGATAAAAGTGGTCAGTTTCCTTTCGGCGATAAAGAGTTTTACATCCTCATAGATATGCAATTGGGTGGAAGCTGGGTTGGACCTGTAAACGAACAAGATTTGCCAGCCAAGATGCATATTGATTGGGTGAGGTTTTTACAGAAGAAGTGAGAATAAGGTAAAGTGGTGTGGTGTGGGATGTGTTGATAAGTTGAGAGTTTACTGTCATGCAGAACGCAGAGAAGCATCTCATCAAAATTGCAGAGTTTTTAAAAGGTTCCTCCCTTTGGTCGGAATGACAAAGAGTTGTGAGTTATGAGGTGCCATTATTAATTCATTCCTAACAGATTATGCAAACTGTTAGGAAATCTGAGATAATATTCAATTATCAAAAAAGAGTAAATTACTTCGCATCAAATGAACGATTAAACAACCGATCTTTTGCCATTTTTTCAAATGGTGTATCTTTCCGACCATAATTACAATAAGGATAAATGCTGATTCCACCGCGAGGCGTAAATATTCCAACTACTTCAATATATTTTGGATTCATCAGTTTGATCAAATCTTTCATAATAATGTTGACACAATCTTCGTGAAAAGCGCCATGGTTACGAAAACTAAAAAGATATAGTTTCAAGCTTTTGCTTTCCACCATTTTTACATCTGGAATGTAATGTATGTGTATGGTTGCAAAATCGGGCTGACCTGTAATAGGACAGAGGCTTGTAAATTCCGGACAGTTAAATGTTACCCAATAATCGTTATCGGGGTGTTTATTTTCGAACGCCTCCAAAACTTCCGGAGCGTAATCTTGTTTATATTCAGTATGTTTTCCTAACAAGCTTAAATCTTTTGTTTGCATAATATAAAGAACTTTATATGTTAATATGCTTCGCATTGAGATAAATTAGTTGACGAAGCGGCAGTTATTTTTGTTATACAAAAATAGTAATAATAGTTCTGTTTTTCGACCCTTGAATTGAATTTGGAGATTTTGCGAACAAATTTTTTTAAAATGAAACTTCATATTGGGATTAATAATATGCTATATTACTTAATAACTTATATTGTTATCAATCCCAGGGACAATGTTGTTCAAATAAAAAAAGTTGTATAATTACTGTACTGATAAATGTTTATCTTTCTGCATTATGTAGCGCTTTTATTCTGTCATAAGAAATTTTGAGAGCAGCATGATGTCTGGTAATTAATGTTCGCGTCTCAGGAGTTAAACCTTCGGATGTTAAAGCATCGTTGTAAGCCACCAATGCAGCATCTTCACCATCTACGCAATTATCCAGAATTACTTTTCTCTCCGATCCGCCAAAAAATGCTTTCACATCCATCCACACACGATAAATTTTACCTACATTAGTTGTACCTGTCTCTACTTTATGTCCAATTTCAATCACCTTCCGGGTTAATTCAGCCTTAAATTTATTGCTTTGATTTACTTTTTCCTGAAAAAGTAGTTTTAGGTCCGAATCTTCGTCTTTTAACTCTTCCATAGCTTTTTGGTATCCAACAACTCGATCATTGTTTATAAGAATTAAATCGTTTAATATGCGCGCTTGGTTTTCAGTTGTTGTCATAGTTCTAATTCTTATTTGTGATAATATTTTTTGTAGATAATGTGATAGGTATAAAACAATAGGGATTCAAAATTTGTTCAAACAGCAACAAGACAAAAAACCTCTAAAAAGATGATTTATGAAATTACGCTCACCTAAAGCATTCTGGTTACTTTAAAAAGAAATAATGAGTCTGCTCCGAAATCACCATTTTTCTCTCGCAAAATCGTAAAGTCACAAAATATCAAATTTGTTACACATTTATTTATAAAAAAACAGTGCAAAATAAAGACACAGGATTTTTATCAAAAAAACTTTTCGGAGAAGACTCAACATTCTTTTCATATCTAAAGAAACATTCCACCCACTTTTTCTGTTAATAAATAGAACTTAGGGATTGTGCCGAAATAACCTGACGCTTTAAACTTGCTCTTTTGTCCTTTAACTTCCTTGAAAATTCATTAAATAGCCCGCTATTCGCAGAATTTTCAAGTCGTTATCGAATAAAATAGCTTCGTTTAAAACAGTCAACTTATTTCATTACAAACTCTTAGCGTTGTGTTACAAAAAAAATAGAATCTATGACTCATTTCATTCTTTCCATCAAAAAAAAGAGTAAACAGAAGTAATCAATAAACTTAGCATAAAACATCCATCACATGAATTATAGAATAGAAAAAGATACATTAGGTGAAATACAGGTCCCAATGGATAAATATTGGGGAGCCCAAACACAACGTTCGCTCGAAAATTTCCCGATTGGATCGCCTGCATCTATGCCAATAGAAATAATTTATGGGTTTGCCTATTTGAAAAAGGCAGCGGCTTTAACTAACAACAAACTTGGTTTGTTGAGCAATGAAAAAGCTGATTTGATTGCTCAGGTATGTGACGAAATTATGAGAGGAAAATTGGACGATCAGTTTCCATTGGTTATTTGGCAGACAGGTTCGGGAACGCAAACCAATATGAATTGCAACGAAGTGATTGCACATAGAGCACATGTTTTGCAAGGCAACAAATTAGGCGAGGGCAATCTTTTTATTCATCCCAACGATGATGTGAATATGTCGCAATCGTCCAACGATACTTTCCCAACTGCCATGCACATTGCTGCATATAAGAAATTGGTGGAAGATACTATTCCAGCAGTTGAACGATTGAAAGAGACATTTGTCCAAAAATCAGAAGACTTTAAAGAGGTTATAAAAATTGGGCGTACCCATTTGATGGATGCCACGCCTTTGTCATTGGGACAAGAGTTTTCGGGTTATGTTGCACAATTGGAGCATGGCGTGAAAGCTCTTAAAAACACACTTCCACACTTATCAGAATTAGCAATGGGAGGTAGTGCCGTGGGAACGGGATTAAATACACCTCGTGGATACGCCGAAGATGTGGCCAAAAATATTGCAAACTTAACAGGTTTGCCATTTGTAACTGCCAACAATAAGTTTGAAGCACTGGCAGCTAATGATGCAATGGTGGAAAGCCATGGAGCTTTGAAACAATTGGCTGTAAGCCTTATGAAGATTGCAAACGACATCCGATGGTTGGCTTCGGGTCCTCGTTCAGGCATTGGAGAGATAACTATTCCATCAAATGAACCAGGTTCATCCATTATGCCGGGGAAAGTAAATCCTACGCAAGTGGAAGCATTAACAATGGTTTGTGCTCAAGTGATGGGGAATGATACAACAATAACAATATCGGGTTCGATGGGGAATTTTGAACTAAATGTGTTCAAACCTGTAATGATAAATGCTTTCTTACAATCAGCCACTCTTTTAGCTGATGCTTGTAACTCATTCAATGAACGTTGTGCGGTAGGAATTGAAGCTAACACCACACAAATAGATGAGAATTTGCACAACTCATTGATGCTGGTAACGGCACTCAATACACATATCGGTTACGAAAAGGCTGCACAAATTGCTAAAAAAGCGTATGCTGATAACACTACATTAAAAGAAGCAGCCATTGAATTGGGTCTGCTAACAGCAGAAGAGTTTGACGAGTGGGTAGTACCTGAAAATATGATTGGTGAATTATAAAAGTTGCAAGATTTGGATAAGCTTAATCACCGGCTCACTAACCGGTTTAAAATGAATAATGGTAGTGATACACCATTTTTGTGCCTTTATATAAAGATATAATGATGAAACAAAATAAATAACCCTTTAAAACAAATAATATGATGAAAAATCTTAAGACAACTTACATGGGAATTGAGCTAAAAAGTCCAATAATTTTGGGAGCGTGCAATATGTCTGATGATATTGACAAATTGATGCAAGCAGAAAAAAGTGGAGTAGGAGCCATTGTTTTTAAATCTTTGTTCGAAGAACAAATACAATTGGAACGATTGCAGTTTGAAGAGAGACTTACCCAATATGATCACATTCATGCACAGATGATTACCACACATCCTCGAGTTGAGTACGCCGATAGTGAAAAACATTTGGTTAATTTGCGAAAAGTGAAAGAAAAATTATCTGTTCCAATTATTGCAAGTTTAAATGCGGTTCACGAAGAGTCATGGCTGGAATATGCTACGGAATTGGCATCAACCGGTGTTGACGGTTTGGAATTAAATCTATATCAAGTTCCATTAGATTTTGACAAAGATGCAAGAGAAATTGAAGAGAGTCAGATTAATATTGTTCGCAAAATTAAAGAAAAAATATCATTGCCCATCAGCGTTAAGCTAAGTTCAGATTATACCAATGTGCTTGGTTTTATCAAAAAGATGGATGAAGTGGGTGTAGACGGATTGGTTTTATTTAACTCGTTTTTTCAACCTGATATTGATGTTGATTCTGAAAAACATAAGAAAATTTTTAATTTAAGCCAAAAAGGTGATTATCGTAAATCGTTGCGCTATGCCGGATTGCTTTACGGTAATATAAAAGCCGATGTTTGTAGCAGCAGAGGTATCTTTACAGGAAATGAAGTTGTGAAACATCTCTTATCGGGCGCAGCATGCATTCAAATGGTAAGTGCAGTTTATAAAAAAGGATTGGAGGAAATTTCCGTGGCAAATAATCAATTGTCCGATTGGATGAAAAGCAAAGGATACAACTCGATTGATGAGTTTAGAGGGAAACTGTCTCAAAAGAGTTTGGGTGCAGACTCGTTGGTTTACAGAAGAGCGCAATATGTGGATTTATTGTTGTCTTCGGAGACTATTTTTGGAGATTAGGGTTTAATTATGAATTACGAATTGCGAATTACGAATTACGAATGTGTTATATCTTAGGTTTTGTGAGTGAATCCCGAACCGATTAATTAATCAGTTTGTTGTAGCAAAAAATAAATAAAAGCATGTTCGCTAAAACGACAAACGCAATGTAAATGCACCCAAGCAAGAAGGATATAGAATAGTTATAAAAGGATGTTCATAAGATGAGCATCCTTTTTCTTTAATAAAGCAGCGGATAGGTTTTTTGTCGTTTTAATAAACCACATAAAGTCGTTCCTCTCTCGAAGGGCTACGTTTCGCTCCCGCGCGATTGAATCGCGTGGGGATTTACGATTTTATTCTTTTTTGATTTTATCAAATCTACCCACACGAAAGGATTCGTGCGGGAGCGTTGAACATTCTTTTTTTTAACAAAATCAGATAAACTTCATACCAACTAAATATGTATCCTGAGGGATTCAATTAACTATTTATTGGTGTATGAATGACGATGAATATAAAGAGCTCAGCGAAAGAATGAGTTATTTTTTGCTTCCTTTTTGAAAGAATAATTCTTCTTTTATTTTGGGAATTCGTTTAGATGCCATATAGTAATAAAACTCTTTCATTTCCACATTGTCCTTTCCAGGAGACCCAACAGATTTACTAATGTCCATCTCCTTCGGTTTTGTTTTCAGGAAACGTTCATAATAATCGATGGCATTTTCATAGTTTTTAGTCATGTCGTAAGTACGAGCTATATTGTAAAGTATTATTGTTTTGTCAGGTTTTCGCTTTATTGCCGACTTATAATATTGGATCGCTTTTAGATGATTGCCATATGCTTGATAAGCATGGGCAAACGAAATGTCAAAATCGTACATCATTTCCATTTGCTTTTCAATCATATCCACTCCCTCTTGTAGTATTTCTATTCCTCGTTTTCTATCATAAGTGCGTGATAACGCAGTTCCGTAGTAATAAAGCAGATTGACATCGTCGGCGTTTATCAGATAAGCTTTTTCGAGCCAAGGAATAGATTCGTAGTAATGTTTTGATGCATAATAACTCATTCCCAAAAAATAGGAAGTAGAGTAGGTACTGTCGCCTAATTGAGTGTTTAGCTCTAATCGCTCTATCGCATCTTTATAATCACCATTAGAATAGAGTGCCATACCATGGAGTTGCCCCACTGTTTTCTGATTTGGGTTGATGTTTACAAGATAGTTTTCTGTAGTTTCGATAGCTTCAGGGTATAGTTGAGCGGAATAATAAAAGTTTGCCAGTTTATGCACCGCAATGTGGTCCGAAGGATTTTTCTCTACCGTTCTGGTATAATAAAATAGCGCCGAATCTCCCCGAAGCAAGTTTAAATTTGCATCTCCTGTCATTCGCATCAGTAAAGGGATTGAATCTGTCTCGAATACCTTTTTAGAACTTGCTATGGTTCCTTTCCAGTCGCTTATTCGATAATGAGCAATAGCTTTTTTTGTTTTCAGATAAATATTTTCAGGTGAAAGTTGCAAAGCTTTTGTCCAATATTGCAGTGATGCATCTGAATCACCAGCCTGATAGTGAGATTCTGCCAATGCGATAATTATTGATAACTGAGTGGAATCTTGCGCAAATACTTTTTCGTAAGCTGATATTGCCGCTTGATAATCATATAATTTCTCGTAGCTTTCTGCTTTTAACAATAAATTGTCGACGGTTTCGGGTTGGTTTTCCAACCATTCTATGGCTTCTCTATAGCGGAATTGTTGCATTAAATCTTTTGCGGATTGTGTTTGCGCCAAAACGTAAACCGATATCATAGATAACATGATGATGGAAAAGATTTTGTTTCTCATAATATTATATTTTTGTTTATACACGCTAAAGTTACGAACATTTAGTATATCTACAATGAAATAAGACAAAGAATGAATCAAAAAATTTTCTTATATATTAATTGATCCTCACTAACGCAAGTCTCTAATTTGTGCTTATACTCTTTATAAGATAAGGAACAGGTTGGGTGACATGCGCCAACAAGAGCAAGATAAACAAAAAAGCTCAGATGAAATGACTATTCACCTGAGCTTTTCTTTATTATGATAATCTCTTATTGCTTAATCCAATTTCAATACCGCCAAAAACGCAGTTTGTGGAACTTCCACATTACCCACTTGTTTCATTCGTTTCTTTCCTTCTTTTTGCTTTTCAAGCAATTTACGCTTACGCGAAATATCACCACCATAACATTTTGCTGTAACATCTTTACGAACAGCTTTTACCGTTTCGCGAGCAATAATTTTTGCACCAATAGCTGCTTGTATAGCTATATCAAATTGCTGACGAGGAATGAGTTCTTTTAGCTTCTCGCACATTCTTCTTCCGAAGGATTGGGCATTGTCAATATGCGTAAGCGTTGAAAGGGCATCTACTGTTTCCCCATTTAAAAGTATATCAAGCTTCACTAATTTTGAAGCACGATAATCATGCATATAATAATCGAACGAAGCATATCCTTTCGAGATACTTTTGAGTCTGTCGTAAAAATCGATCACTATTTCGCCAAGCGGCAAATCGAATGTAATTTCTACCCTATCTCCCGAAATGTATTCCTGTTTAATCAGTTCGCCTCGTTTACCCAAACAGAGAGTCATAATTCCACCAATATAAGTTGTGCTCGTAATAATGGACGCACGAATATAGGGTTCTTCAATTCTTTCAATCAACATAACATCGGGCAAGCCCGCAGGATTATGAACTTCGGTCATTTCGCCTTTTTTGTCGTATATTTTGTAAGAAACGTTCGGAACTGTAGTAATTACATCCATATTAAACTCTCGCTCAAGTCTTTCCTGAATAATCTCCATATGCAGAAGTCCCAAGAATCCGCATCTGAATCCAAAGCCAAGCGCCACGGACGACTCGGGTTGAAAAGTGAGCGATGCATCGTTTAATTGTAATTTTTCTAATGAGGAACGTAAGTTTTCAAAATCTTCAGTTTCTATGGGATATACACCTGCAAAAACCATTGGTTTCACCTCTTTAAAACCTTCAATGGCTTTCTTAGAAGGATTTTTTACGTGAGTAATGGTATCACCCACCTTTACCTCTTTCGATGTTTTTATGCCCGAAATGATATAGCCGACATTGCCGCACGTAACTTCATCTTTTGGTTGCATAGTCAGCTTCAGAATTCCAATTTCATCGGCATTGTATTCTTTTTCGGTAGCAACGAACTTTACCAAATCGCCTTTCTTTATGCTGCCATTCACAATTTTGAAGTAAGCAATAATTCCTCGAAATGAGTTAAATACAGAATCGAAAATAAGTGCCTGCAGCGGAGCATTCGGATCTCCAACGGGTTCGGGAACCCGATTAATTATAGCGGCTAATATCTCTTCAATTCCTACGCCAGTTTTCCCGCTGGCGCGAAGAATGTCCGATCTTTCGCAGCCCAGCAAATCTACAATTTGATCTTCAACTTCTTCGGGCATGGCACTTTCCAGGTCAATCTTATTGATCACCGGAATTATTTCCAAATCGTTTTCAAGCGCCATATATACGTTCGAAATCGTTTGAGCTTGAATTCCTTGTGCAGCATCCACAATCAGCAGAGCACCTTCGCAGGCAGCAATGGATCGGGAAACTTCGTAAGAAAAATCTACGTGTCCCGGAGTGTCAATCAAGTTCAAACTGTATTTTTGTCCCATAAACTCATAATCCATTTGTATGGCATGGCTTTTTATGGTAATTCCACGCTCCTTTTCTAAGTCCATACTATCTAAAACTTGTGATTGCAGGTCTTTTCCGTCAACAGTTTTGGTAAATTCCAACAATCTGTCGGCCAAGGTGCTTTTACCATGATCGATATGAGCTATGATACAAAAATTTCGAATATATTTCATTGAATGTTGTTCTTCTGTTTGTTTTATGATATGAATCTTTCTTTTATGCGGAACTTGAAATTCGGAACTTGAAATTCGGAACTTGAAACTCG
>Ga0265293_10005955_pt1 | contig 19922 bp, 16 predicted proteins | sample Munlanlewell138R_FD_192505 | JGI IMG/M metagenome (GOLD analysis project Ga0265293, IMG submission 192505) | Leachate microbial communities from a municipal landfill in Southern Ontario, Canada - Leachate well 138R | ecosystem: Engineered > Solid waste > Landfill > Unclassified | place: Canada... | reverse complement strand
GTCCCAAAGTAGGCTTCTACGATTGGAATACCTAGATATGTGGTATTTCCAAGTACTCCAACTAACATCAAAGAACCTGTTACCTCTTTTGAAAATGCAAATATTTTACAGAGAAAAAAGACAGCTAAAGCACTTGTAATTAAAACTATCCACGCTATAAAAACAGGTATAAAAATCTCAAATGAGAAAGAGAGTTTTGGAACTTTAAGTAAAATAAGAGCAGGAATTGAGATATAAATGATAAACTGATTCAAAATTAGTGGAGTATTTATTGCAAAGATATCTCGTTTACTAATGATGTAGCCTATAAATATAGCACTAATAATAAGTGCAAAATTTTCCATATATTAGCCTCTTAGCTCTTTGATGGCAGCATATGCTTCATTTAGCTCTTGAGTTTTAACCTCTGCAAACTTCAACATATCTTGTGGCAATCCTTTACTAGCAATAGAGTCATAGTGATACTCTTTAATGAGCCGTCTATAGTTCTTTTTGATAGTGTCAAAAGAGTCATCTTTAGAGGATTCAAGTGTTTCATAGTATCTATCAAGATTGCTAAATGATGACTGTGTATTTCTGTAGTTAGTATGATTATAATCTTGCTTTTTATAACCACTGTAGTATTTGTAGCTTTTGCCTTGCATTGTAAGCAGACCAAGTAGTAGGAAAAAGTTAAAAGGAAAAAACAGTATTCTCGGTGCAAATATCAGAAGTAACACCCCAATAATAATACTCCCAAAACATATACCTAACCATGTTATTTCTAAAAATATACCTAAAGCAATAAGAGCAAATCCGAGAATTTTTCTCATAGTACAAAAGCCTCTATAGAGCTAGTAAGTTCACCAAAGTAGTTTTCATTCTTATACACTAAAACAATCCTCGTCAAATAAATTTTTAAAAGTATAACAAATGAAGCTATCGAGAGTGTTTAATGGGCTTTTTTTCTCTAAGTTTGTCTTTTTTACTCTTGCCCTTTCCTTTTACTGGAGCAGGACCTTTTGTCTTTTTAGGTGCTTCTCCAACTAAAGCAAAACCTTCCACACTCTCTCGCCTTAACTCTATATCACTTCGTTTTTCTATGAGTTTAAAGTGTTCCATATCTTCATAATCTATAAAACTTATTGCCACTCCAGATTTACCAGCGCGCGCCGTTCGCCCTATCCTATGAATATAATCAGCAGGAGATCTAGGTAAGTCATAATTTATGACACAGTCAATGTCGCTGATATCTAGTCCACGAGATGCTATATCAGTTGCAAAAAGTATGTTTACTTTTTTTTCTTTAAACGCCAAAAGTGTTTCACTCCTAGATTCTTGCTCTAAGTCGCCGTTAAAAGAAGCTGCTTCAAATCCATACTTTCTAAACTTCTCAGCTATGTTATCAGTTGCTCGTTTGTTTGCCATGAAAACTAGCACTAGACCCCATTTATTATCTTTTAACAACGCTCTTAAGAGTGGTCCGCGATTTTCACGGTTAACTTCGATAACTCTTTGGTTTATCGCCTCTACTGTCGCTGTCTCTTTAACACTAACTTCTATGGGGTTTTGTGTGATTTTTGAAGCAATATCCTGCATCTTTTGTGGATAAGTTGCTGAGAAGAGTAGGTTTTGGCGTTTTTTAGGAATGGCATCTAAAACAAGTTCAAGCTCCTCTGCAAAACCCAAGTTAAGCATCTTATCTGCTTCATCTAAGATGAAAAACTCAATATGTGAGAGGTTCATCTGTTTTTTACTCAAAACATCTAAAAACCTCCCAGAAGTTGCAACTAAGATATCACACCCATGTTGGATCTCATAGAGCTGATCGCCAATGCTCTCTCCACCAATAACACTTACAACTTTAGGCTCTTGCTCTAAATTTGCCCCAAAAATCTTAAAAGCTTCTGCAACTTGCTTGGTCAACTCTCTAGTCGGTGTTAAAACAAGCACCTTGATTTTAGCTTTTCCTTCGCCTCTACTTTTAGACCAAAGTTCTAAAGTTGGTAAAACAAAACTAGCACTCTTTCCACTTCCTGTTTGAGCCATCGCCATAATATCATGACCTTCTAGAACAAGTGGAATAACTTTTTCTTGAATAGGAGTTGGCTCTATGAAGTTATTTTTTTGCAAAGCAAGTTGTATAGGTTTTGATAACCCAAGTGTAGAAAATGACATATGTGGCTTCCTTATTAGTAAAAAGTATTTTAGTAGATAGGGCATTATAGTGAGAGTTATTCCTATTTTAAAATAGGTCTCAATTTAGCCCCTCTTTTTATATTTAAAAATTAAATATTATATTAGAAAAAAATGAGCGATGATCAAATAGCTAATAGCATCCCATTTATCTTCAACCACACTTTTTTCTCTTCATAGTTTGGCATTATTTTAGATACTTCTCTCCAAAATCTTTCATTGTGCGTATGGATTTTTAGATGCACCAACTCATGCGTGATAATATAATCAATAACGCCAATAGGCGCCATGGCGATTTTATAGTTAAAGTTTAAGGTTCCTTCTTTTGTACAAGAACCCCATCTAAATCCTAGATCCATTATGTTGAAATGTGGTTTTAGGACATTTGCATCTTTACATATTATCTTTAGTCGTTCATCTATTTTAGATTTTAGATGCTCTTTGTACCACACTTTAAACATATCTTGTGCTTTTACTTGCTGTTTCTCTCCAAGAGTGAACCAACCATTTTTTAGTTTAAGCTCACTACTCTCTTGTACAATTTTAAGTCTATAATTTCGCCCTAGATAGCTAAAGCTTTCACCTGAAATAAACTGTTTTTGAACTATGTTTTCTTGTATGGAGTTTTTAAGTGCCAATTTTTCCCAAATCCATAATCTTTTTTTATGGATGTGTTTTTCTATCTCTACTTCGTCCAAAGCATGTGGAGCATTTACTACAACTTTTGCATCTCGCTCTATTGTGATACCTATACTTTTACGACTAGAACGGATAAGCTCATACTCAATTTGCAAACTTTAAACCTTGCAACTCTTTTTGGTTCTCTTCTGTAAGACTCATAAACTGCTCTTTTATAGCTGATATGTTTTTTATAAGACTTTTCTCTTTTGAATCTGCTACTAAGCTTACAAGATAATTTTGTAGCCTGTTTCTACTATTTTCTCCTGTAGTTCCCCAAAAGTCAACTCTCTCTATCTCTCTAGTTGTCATCTCAATGGAATCAATAATTAGTTTGATGATTTTATCTTTTTGCTCTTCTTTTATCTCTTCATCATAAAAACTAAGCAACATGTCATAGAATGGCATACAGACACCACAACCAATCTTCTCAAAAACTTCTAAAATCTCTCTCCCACCAACCATATCTTCTTTAAACTTTGAGAGTTTCTCTACTAGCTTATCCCACTCATCTTTGTGATTTGCAATAATCTCTTCTAGTTTTTGGGCTAAAGATTTATAGTAGTGTGGATCTTTATCGATGTTGATTCTTATAGTATATCTTATGGCATGTTCCATCTCAGATGCTACTGCTTTGTCTGGTCTATCTTCTATTGTCTCTTCAAACTCATCGTCAAATATCGATATAGCTCGTACTTTTGTCTCTATGCCCTTACTTACCAAATGCTCATTTATAAGTTTTTTAACCTTCTCTCCTACTCCTTCTATAAGAAGCTCTTCATCTCTATAACGCCTATGTGCTTCATTTTTTATAAGCCCTAAAATCTTCACATCCCCAAGCAAATAGCCCTTTATAGGATGTGGCAATATAAAGTCAATTAATTTTGTGTACTCTTTATAGTGCATTTTAAACTCGGCTCTTAGTTTTTCATCCCCTAGCATTACAACCGCATCTTCAAGCGTATGTTCATTTATCTCATCAACTCCATTTTGAGCAAAAAACTGCATCACTTTTCTATGAGATAGTTCTAACTTTGTAAGCTCCTCGCTAAAGTCTTGCATAACATCTGCTACATCTTCATCTTCATAGTTTGCAAGAGCTTCTTTTAGGTGAGCTCCTACTCCATAATAATCTACTATAAGCCCTCTAGTTTTGCCCTCATAAGTTCTGTTTACCCTTGCAATGGCTTGGAGTAGATTGTGAGCTGTTAGTTTTTTATCAAGATACATCACTTGCTCTATGGGTGCATCAAATCCAGTAAGTAACATATCGCTCACCACTAAAAAAGCTAAGTTAGACCTCTCTAGTGGTTTTTTAAAGTCTGCTACTGCTTTATCTTTATGTGTTTTGGTGGTATATTCTTTTGGAAAGTCATCGCTGTTATCATTATGTTTTGCAGAGATAACTACGCTAGATCTAAGCTCTCCTATCGCATCTTTATACTTTTGAAGTGCTTTGTTGATAGCTTCATTGTAAAGAAGAGCAGCTTTTCTTGAAGATGTTACTACTTGAGCTTTGTAGCCATTTGGCAAGATATTTTTTATGTAGTGTTCTACCATATGTTTAGCTATCGCTTCTACTCTTTTTGGGGCTTCAAGGATATCTCCTTTTGTTCCATACTTTTGCTTTATAACTTCAACTTGTTCAGGTGTTAAGTCTGCAAACAAGTCTTCAAACTTAGCATCAAACTCACCTCTATTTTCTAGTGTATCGTTTGATGTCATCCCCTCATATATTATAGGAACTGTTGCACCATCTTCTACCGCTTCACGAATCTTATAAGTATCTATATATGTACCAAATGAGCCTAGAGTTTTCTCAACTGGTGTACCTGTAAATGCGATTTTAACAGCATCAGGAAGAGCTTGTCTTAGAGCTGAGCCAAACTTAGAGTACTGAGTACGATGTGCTTCATCGATGAGCACTATCACTTTTGAGCTATCAACCCCATCGTTTATCTTTTCAAACTCACCATCATTGAACTTTTGCATCATAGTCATGTTGATGTTACTTACATCGTTAGATAGCTTTTTCTTCAAGTCATTACCATTAGCAGCCACTAAAATCTCTTCGCCTATAAGTGTAGCTGTCTCTTCTAGTTGCTCTTGTAAGTCACTTCTATCTACTATGAAAAGTATCTTATAGTCTTGTAGCTCCTCTATGCCTCTTGAGTGCTTTACCAAAAAGACCATAGTAAGAGACTTTCCGCTTCCTTGAGTGTGCCAGATGATTCCATTTCTCTCTTCTAGCGTTTTTGCTTCTAGGATTCTTTTTATGGTCTTTTTGACTGCTCTGTACTGCTGATACCTACAGACTATTTTGACTCTTTTTCTACCACTTCCCATAACAACTATGAAATCTCTCATGATTTCTAGTAGATTTTGCGGATGCAACATCCCAGCTACTAAAATATCCTGCTCATCGGCTCCAAACTCACTCAAACTTTTTGGATATGGATCCTTCCAACTTAAGAAGTGTTCAAGGTTAGAGCTTATGGTTCCACTCTTTGCCTGTGTCCTACAACTCACCACCACAAAAGCATTGGTATGAAAAAGTTTAGATGCACCCTCGCCCACCTCGGTTCCTCTTGTATTCATATAGCGTTTAAGCTGCTTTACACCTTCTGCTATAGGATCTGTAATATCTGGAGCTTTACACTCTATGACAACTAATGGGACGCCATTTACAAAGAGTGTAATATCTGGGACAATGGTCTGAGCACCCTCAACTAAAAACTGCGATACTGCTAAGAAGTGATTGTTTTGTATGTTTACGAAGTCTATATATTTTACAGTTGGAGACTTTGCACCTGTTGTGTGATTTAGATCTACAGATGTGTTTTCTATGAGTAAAGAAGTAGAAGCAAGATTGTTTTCAAAAAGTGAAGAGTGGTTGATGTTTTTGAGTGTGTTTATAACTTCTTTTACTTGCTCATCTATTAGCCAACCGCCATTTATCTTTAGTAGTGAACTCTTTAGAACATCTTCAAGTATGACATCTTTAAAACTCTCTCGCCCTAAAAGTGCATTAGTAGTGCGGTGTTTGTTGTCACGATCGGATATGCTCAAAACATCCCAACCCAAACTTTTAAGCTGTTCTAAAAACTTATCTTCCACAAAAGCCGCTTCTCTTATCCAACTACTCATTTTTACCCTCTTTGTTTAACTTTTTTTATTTTTATCAAATTTAGCCTCTCTTAGTTCGTTTTAGAGCTTCAACTTGGACTATGGATTTCCTTAGTTCATTTTAGAACCTTAACTTGGACTATAGATTTCCTTAGTTCATTTTAGAGCTTCAACTACTACTATAAGCATCTAAATATCTACTAAAAGCATAATGCTTATTTCTTTGATATCCAGTAATTTCTTTTAAAATATCTTTTTCTTCAAAATCTTTTACAAGTAAACTTGCTGTAGTTTTAGCAATATCTAACTTCTCTACAATATCATTTATGTTCAAAATAGGTTTTTGATATAAAAACTCTATCAGTTTACTTGCGTTATGAGCTTTTTTTCCAAACTCTATCACTTTTGTATCCATATCTTGTTTGATATTCAAAATAGTTTGAAAAGTTTCAACTCCGCTATTTGCAGTAACTATCACAGCTTCTAAAAAGAACTTTATCCAATGGATAATATCGTTAGTAGTTCTCACATTTGTCAAAGCTTCATAGTATGCACTCTTATTTTTTTCTATAAAATCAGAGAGATAAAGTGATGGCTTTTTCAGAAGTCCATTACTCACAAGATAAAGAGGAATAAGAAGTCGCCCAATCCTACCATTTCCATCTAAAAATGGATGGATAGTCTCAAACTGATAGTGTGCAATAGCTATTTTTATAAGATGTGGTACGAAAATTTCTTCATTGTGTAAAAACTTTTCTAGGTCACCCATAAGTTCATTTACTTTGTCATGATGTGGTGGGATAAAATAAGCTGTAGCTAAACTAGCACCTCCTATCCAGTTTTGAGATTTCCTGAATTCCCCTGGCTGTTTTGATGCTCCTCTTACACTATTTAGAAGTGTCTCGTGGATATTTCTAATCAAACGATTTGAGATAGGTATGTTTTCAAGCTCTTTGATAGCCATATTCATAGCATCTACATAGTTTCGCACCTCTTGCCAATCATCTCTTTTCTCTGGATCAATTTGCTCTTTTGATATAAGAACTTCATCCATCTGGGTTTTGGTACCCTCTATTTTGCTAGAGGTGTTTGCTTCTTTTGTGATGTGCATCTGTATAAATATATCTACATTTGGGACTATCATAGTAAAAGCATTGAGTTCACCTAAAGCTCTTGTAGCATCTTCAAGCATTGTATTTATCTGTGGGTCATTCCATGTAAATGTATGGTTTATCATCTCTGGCAAGAAACTTTTGTATTTGTACTCTTGTTGTAATGCACCTGCTTTAAAATCTTTTAAATTCATTTTATTTGTACTCCTTATCCACAATTATCTCCCAGTATCCGCCTCTAGCACCGCCTATTCGCTGGATAATCTTTTGCTCTTTTAATTTTTTGATATGCTTTTCAATTGCTGTTGTGCTTATTTCAAGTTCACTTGCAAGTGCTGTGATTGCTATTTTTGGATTAGATTGCATAAGTTTTATGATACTTTGCTGTGTTTCACCCAACCTTTTACCCAACCTTTCACCCAACCCATCAGGTAAACTTTTTTCTTGATTAAAATAAAACTCAACCCACAAACCATTTTCCCATCTAAACTCTGGTGTGATACCATTAAATTTTTGAGATTCTTCTATGATTTTCTCTATTCCTCTACCCCATGATTCTATGTTTTCTAAAGAAATTTCGTAAAGCTCGTTTTGGGATTCGTTGATTTGTAATTTCAAAAGCTTCTCCATATTTCCAAATCTTCCCACTCTTTTATAAATCCCATAGCTTCCATATCTACATTTTCATACTTTTGCAAAAGAGTTTTTATCTTGTTTTTAAAATCCATTTCATCATCTCCGATGCAAGTAAGGATATATTTAATAACACTCAAAGCAAAAAATACTTTTTTTTTACTATTTATCAATGGTGCAAAAATAGGCTTATTTCGTGGTATTTCAAAACTAACTCCCAAAGTTTTATTCCAAAGCCTACTATGATGAGCACATGCATTTCTAACACTTGAAAGTGCTTTAAACAATTTAAAAAACACAACTTTATTGATATTTCCCATTTTTGCTATAATTTGTGAATGGTAATAAGCTATTTGTGTTCGTAAATATATCTCAATCACTTCAATAGATTCAAAGATAATTTTTCTAAGTTCGGTATCAAAATAATAAAGTTTAATAATATCTTCAAAAGTTGTATTTGGCAAAAAATAAGCACTAATTCTATAATAATTTATATGTTCTAGTTTTGATAAAGTGTATTGTTCATTTGAAATAATAAATTTTTTTTCATAAAGTTTTTCTAACTGTTCTTGAAATGTTTTATGCTCTTTGGTGTAAAGGTTGTTTTGATTTTTTAACTCTTGGAGTTGTTCGCGAAGATTACTCATAAAGAAGACCCTCTCTTTGGCACATTGTTAAGAGGTGGAGGGGGTGTGTTGATGAGATTGTAACCAATTGCATCTTTAAGGTTTATTAAGCTCAAACTTTCACTATTGGCAAATGCACTTATCCATTTGATATACTCATCTTTGTATAGTCGTTTAAATTCTATGTTCAATCTATATAAATTTATAGGTTTGTCAGAATTTGCAATATGCATTTTTTGCATATTGCTTTTTTCATCAACTTCATTATCTCTAAATATGTTGTTTATATGCCTACTAATAACACTTTGTTCTTTTTCAAAAATATCAGATAGTTGGGATTGAGTAAGCCAAATAGTTTCGTTTTGTACTGAAATATCCAGCTCTAACTCACCATCGTTGTAGATAATGATGTTTGATTTAATTGGCTTAGCTATCATTTAAATCCTTCAGATAATTTAGTGAAACACTTATCTTTATAAGATTGTTTAAATTCTATGTTCTGGGATTCTTTGAGTTGTAGGTTCATATTGATCTTTCCATTATAATCTAGCTTTTTTATACTCTAAATATCATTTTTAAATTTTGAATTCGCTTTTGATTTTATCTTAAATCTTACATTATCAATAAGTTGGTTCATATCAATCTTCCCTAAAGAAAAATCAATACAAGATTTTATACCAGTTTTAGCACTTGCTACATTTGCATCATCTTTATCTAAAATATTTATTTGCATTTCATTAAATTTATCTTTTTGACAATCATCATTATCTAATGCCATGGCAATATTTGTAAATAGCTGTGAAGCATGAATAATTGACTCTTGTACATCACTATTCGATTTAATGTACAAATTCAATATAAAAATATTGTCTTTATCATTAAAAGAATGAAATTCAAAACCAACAGTTTGTAAATTATGAATAATATGCAACAAGGAAGCTTCACTCCGTATGTTAAAATTTATACTTTTTGCTTCATCTGTCATCATAATTTCTTCAGTATAATTTAAATAGATAATTACTTCTGTTAATCTTAAAACATTATAAACACTATGTACATAAAATGCTATCTCTTTGAGTTGACTATGACTCAGCATTTGAGTTTTTCGATTAATTCCTTTTCCATAAGCTACTTCAATATTGTCTTTAGTAATATCAAAATCTTTGTGGTCTGAAATATTTCTCCATTGACTAAATACAATATTAAATATTGGATCTTTAGTTAATTCATCAAAATTATTTAGCAGATTTAGTATATCTCCAAATGTTTTAGATGATACATCTACAAGCGTGTTATCTTTATTAAATTTCCATATTTTGTAAAATAATTCTATTCGTGGTTTGTAGCAACTTTCTAATGTATAATTTATCACATCAAAATAATATTCTGCTAAATCTCTTGGAGAGTATAATGAAAGATCTGTAGGTTGTCTAATATAATATGATAAATACAAACTATCAGCTTTTGAAACTTTTGATAAATTTAAAGCCAATTCTTTAATAACTTGATCTTTATCTTTTTGTATACAATCACTAAAAACTTTTAGAATTTTTTCGAGTAATTGCTCGAATTTTTCTTTTTTTGCTATATATTTTATATAACTAACCAGCTCCGTTCTCAGTAACTCTTTATTTTTGAAAAATGTCTCTTCATCCCTAAAGTGTTTCAAAAAAACTTCTTTTATAACTTGATTATAGTCATCAATTGTCAAATTAACATCATATTGCAGTGTTCTAAAAATATTATGCATTTACCCTCACTTTTCCACTAAGTAAATCACTCATAAGTCCTTTTTTTAGTTCTTGGAGCTTCGATAGGTTTTTTTGTTCTGATTCTATCTTTTTATCTTGAGTGTTTAGGATTTTGGCTATTTGTTTTTGTTCTGTGATTTGTGGTAATAATAATCTTAAAGAAAATAGACTTTCTTGATTAATATTACTATTAGCACTAACAGTACTTTTTTGAAGAAGTCTCTGCCTAAATAACTCATCATGAAAATAGTATTTTTTATAATCGTTATTAAAAATCTTTTCTTTTGAACGAAATCTAATAATAAATCCGCTATAAATAGTATTTAGCATATCTTCTTTAACTAGTGCTGTCAAACCAACACCACTAGGCTTTACAGATGAGCGAATAAATAAAACATCACCTTTCTTTAAACTGTAGTTTTTTAATTCTTCCTTAGTTGCATTGACTAAATCAAAATCACTATGTTTAATTTCCCAATGTCCAAATACATCTTGTAAATTTACAAAAGGTATCCCAAAACCAAAATCATCTTTAGATTTATTAACACCATTTTTAAAATTACCAATTTCTCCTAAGCTCACAACCTCCCACTCTTCTGGGATTAGTCCTAGTTTGCTTTGTTTGTAGGTGTGGGTTTTGGGTGAGCGGATTTTGTCTTCTTGGTCTATGCCGTTTGTTAGTAGCTCTTGCATGAGAGCTTTTTTGATATTTTTCTCTTTTTCTATGATTTTGTTTGTGTTTTCTATGTTTTTATCTAGTGTAGAGAGGATTTTGGCAATTTTTTCTTGTTCTTTTTTTTCTTTTGGAATTAATACTTCAACTGTCTTTAAATCAGACTGATTTAATTTAGAACGAGTTCCACCTCTAATGTAGCTAGTTATATTTTTATGCTCAAATGAATAGAATAAATAATCAAATTCAACATTATTATTAGGTTTTAATACATGTGCATGATTATTTATCCAAGATTTTCCACTGATTTTAAAAGCTATGGGTTTTTTTTCATACTCATCAAAATTACCACCATCTTCTGCTAATAATATTAAATCTTCATCAAATATATGATCATTTATGTAATCAACAATTGTATTTGCACCATAGTAAGGAATATGTCCTTTCATGTTTTGTCGTTCTTCATCATTTAAAGGAATTCTCAAATTATCTAATATTTTACAAAGTGATGATACTTGTTTTATCTCCCACCCTTCAGGCACAACAACCCCACTCATAAATAACCCAACTCACTCAAAAACTCTTTTATCTCACTTGTTGCTTTATCTCGCTCTTTTTCTATCTCGCTAAGGCTTACTTTGTACTTGTCCCATAGGTTCTCTATGGTTTTTATGATGCTTTGTTTTTTCTCACTTAGGTATCTCTCTGCTTCACTCATCGCATCTAGTTTTAGCTCTGTTATCACTAGCTCTTTTATGTTTGGTGTCTCTTTAAATAGTTGTTTTTTTAGCTCTAGTATATGCTCTCTTATTATTACTTTGTCGTTTTCTACTTTTGAGTTTTTTAGCTTTTTGCTAAGCTCTTGTAGTTTGGTATGTAGTGGTTTTTTTACATCTGTTAGTGAGTCTATAAACTCTTGGTTTGAAGATATAAAAGCATCACTTAGTAGCAAAAAGTCGTAACCGTTGTTTTTGATGGACTTGATGGTAAACTTGTTTTTTACCCACCATGATGCAAATATCCCTCGCACTTTAAATCTATCTAGCACCACACTACCATCAAAGGCACTCTCTATAAGCTCATAGCCACTTGTGTAGAGTGTAGCTATGTTGCTACTCTCATCATCTACAAGGTTTTGGTAGTTGTCATACCATGTGGATACTTTCTCATTTACTCGTGCATCTGTAGTTATAAATGCTTCACTACTCTCTAGTAGCTCTCTTATGTTTTGCTTCTCTTTTATGCTTGCTAAAAAGTTGTAGTACTCTTCATCTTTTGACTCAAAAAGCATTGCATCTCTTACTTTGTAACTACTCATAAGCTCACCGCTCCACTCCTCTTTTGGTACACCACCTACTAAGTGTGCTTTTACATCGTGTGGGGTTGGTGGTGGAGTGTTGTCTACATATCTTCTTATGTTTAGGTTGAAACCCTCTTTTGTTATATCTTCTAGGCTTACAAGTTTGGAGTAGCTACTAAGTTCAAGGCGGTTTTGATAGACGAAGTTTATCTTCTCTATATCTTCCGCTCTTAGGAGGTTTTGGTTTTTGCCCTCTTTATACTCTGCATCTGCGTTTATAAAGAGGATTTTGTTATCTTTTTTGGCTTTGTTTACTATAAGCAAAGATGCAGGGATACCAGTTCCATAAAAAAGCCCACTAGGCAGTCCTATAACTGCTTCTAAGATATTTCTTTTCTCTATAAGTTCTACTCTAAACTCACCCTCAACACTTCCACGAAAAAGTACCCCATGTGGCATCACTACGCCCATCTTGCCGTTGTCTTTAAGAGATGAGAGCATATGTTGTACAAACATATAGTCGCCCTTCTTGCCATTTTCTGGCATGAAGTGAGAAAATCTTTCTTTGTACTTTAGATTTGCTTTTATGTAGTTTTGGCTAAATGGTGGATTTGCTATCACTCTATCAAACTGCATGAGTTGCCCATCTTTTGTATGTAGTGGGTTTTCTAGCGTATCATCGTTTTTTATGTCGGCGTTTGTTATGCCATGGAGTATCATATTCATCTTACACATCGCCCATGTTGTGGCTATGGCATCTTGTCCGTGAAGTGAGAAGTTGTCAGAGTTGTATATCTCTTTTATGTGCTCTTTTGCTTGTATGAGCATACCGCCACTTCCCACAGTTGGGTCGTAGATGCTCATGCCAGGTTGTGGGTCTAGGATTTTAGTAAGAAGTGTTACCACTCCGCTAGGTGTGTAAAACTCTCCTGCTTTTTTACCAGCACTATCTGCAAAGTACTTTATGAGGTACTCATAAGCAGCACCCAAAAGGTCTGGAAACTCAAAGTCTTCATCACGAAGTCTTATCTTGTCAAAGTGTTGTATGAGTTGGATGAGTTTGCTATCGCTTATCTTAGAGTTACCCACTTTTTTGTTGAAGTCTATGTGCTTTAGTACATCTTCAAGAGATGTCATGTTAGCTTCTTCTATGCTTGAGAGTGCTATGTTTAGAGCTTCACCTAGGTTTTTTTTGAGATGTCTTAGGCTTTGCCATCTAGCATCTTGTGGGATGTTAAACGAAAAACTATGACCCTTTAGTAGCATCTCTATAGTGCTCTCATCATGTCCATCTTTTTGGTATCTGTCTTTTACTTTGGCATACTCTGCCTCGTACTGATCTGAGAGTCGTTTAAGAAAAAGCATACCAAAAATGTATTCTTTAAATTCACTAGCTTCCATCTTACCACGAAGAATATCTGCTGCTGAAAATAGGTGCTGTTCGAGTTGAGAGAGTGTGAGTTTTTGCATATATATGATTCCATAATGTTAAATGAATATTTTATTAAAGTAATTATTTTAGCTTAAAGTTCTTAAATGAGTTCTGGAAGTCTTTAAAAGTCAATTGTTTATGAAGTACTAAAAATTTTCTCTAATTACCTCTTCTATTGATTGAATTTCTTCATCTGTTAATAGCGGGTAATATTTTTCTTTTTTTATTTTAGATAGTTTTTTATCGTTTTGCAAGATAAAAGTAATCAGACTTTTTATCTTGTTATCAGGCATTTGAATTATTTCATTAATAGCCTCATATGAGTTATCAAAAGCACTTAAATATTTTAGCTCATCAGGCAAAGTCTCTTTTATGGTCTTCTCTACACATTGATAAATAAATTCACAACTTTTCGTACAATCATAATATCTATATAGATCATCCGTATCATTAAGTACTATTACATTTCCACTATTTGTAGCTTTGTACTCTATCAGACTCATTAACGGCTCTGTATGAGATACTAATATATCTCTATATTTTTCTATCTCATCTAAAATAACATTTGAAATAGGAAAAATCATACCTTTAGGATAAAAATCTCTATTTGCTAAAACATGATGAATGAGATATCTGTGTATTCTTCCATTTCCATCTTCTAAAGGATGTATGTACACAAATGAAAAAGCTATTATAACTGCTTGTAAAATAGGATCAATATCAATATCGCTCAATTTAGTTTCTAGCTCTATCCAGTCTTGTATCAGAGTATTTAGATCTTTGCTCTTTGCTCCTATAAATTCTGGTATTGGATAATTTTCTCTATCTCTGTCACCTAAAAATACTTCATCATCCCTCAACCCTATTTTTATAAATCTAGAATCTTCTAAGAGTATTGCATGAAGTCTTTTTATTTCATCTATGCTCAAAGGAGTTTTACCAGCCTCATTTATAATCTTGCCCCAATTTTCAATCCTGTTCTTTGGAGGACGCTCTCCTTCTATCTCAAATGACGCTTTTGAATCTGATAGCAATAAAAAGCTGGCTACTCTTCTAATAAGTGCTTTTGAAACTCTACCTATTACCTTTGATATTTCATTACTTAGGTTTGCATCTATAAAACTTTGAAGTTTTTTTGTTCTTTTTATAATTGGACAAAAGTTTTGAGTCCCAAGAAGATTATTGTTGATTTTATGTCGTTTTGATTTTATATGTTTTTGATTGACAATATACTTCTTTTCATCCAATAGATCATCATACTTGCCAGCGGAAAGGTCTTGAATCGGTAGCTCTATTTTTAGTAAAAATTCGTATAAAAACCATATTTTTTTACTTAGAATTCGTTTAGGATTTGCACTTATATTTTGTGATATATCTTCAATTGTAAACATAGCTAATACTCTTTTTAGTACCAACAAATCTAAATACTCATGTTTTATAGCAAATTCTAAATGAGTGTAAGGCATGTCCTCAACCATAAGTTGTGCATCAAATATCATCCATTTACCATTTCTTAATATTTGTGATGCCAACCTTTTTTCACTTATGCAGCATAATTGTCTCAATGGTAAATTAAGGTCAAAGTTATTTATCAACCATGAATAGCCAATCAATTTGCATGATTTAGGAAGTATCTCATTTTTAAAAGCTATCACCATATTGAGTAGTCACCTTACTGGGATTTTATTAATCTGATAGGGAAATTATTAAAATAATAACTTATTATCGGGATTAATTTAATTTGCTTGTAGTATATCGTATATATATTTATATTTTAGGTATTTTATTAATGTAGCTGTAGTAATTCTAAAAACAAATATAATTTTTACTGAATTGGCGTTACTTAAGAACTATGGTTTATTTAAGATAATCATTTGAAAGTGCAGTGTGTAGGTGGTGGGTCCTATGTGACTCGAACACATGACCACTCCGTTATGAGCGGAGGGCTCTAACCAACTGAGCTAAAGACCCACCTGTAGTACAAAGCCTTGCTTTGTAGGGCGAAATTATAGTCAATATATCCTTATATTATTCTTTTACTGCACTTTATCTTTTATTTTGTACACAACTGCATATAAAAGTGGAAGATATATAAGATTTAACACCGTTGCCCACGCTATACCAAAGCCTAGAGAGATTGCCATTGGTTGGAGGATAACAGCTTGACCTGATGAGAAAAAGATAAGTGTAGATAGTCCTAAAACTGTGGTTAGAGATGTTAGAAGGATTGGTCTTAGTCTTGTTGCAGCTTTTTTCATCAACTCTTCTGTATCCTTTGCATGTTTTATAAAACTAACAACTATAAGTCCATCGTTTACAACGACCCCTGCAAGCCCTACTATTCCTATGAGTCCTGGCATAGTTAGGTTTATACCCATAACCCAGTGACCAAAAAAGACTCCTACTAAAACAAGAGGTATAGTACTTAAGACTATAAGTGGTTTTTTTATAGAGTCAAAGAGCCAAACAAGGGTTATAAAGATCAAAAATATAGCTATAACAGCGGATTGAAGTAGCTCTTTTATGTTTTTTGTGTTCTCTTTTTCTTCCCCTTTTATATCTACTCTATAACCATCATCTTTTAATTTGGCAAACGTTGATTCTAATATTTGCATCGCTTCAGATGAAGTAAGTAATTTTTTATCCAGACTTGCCATTACTGTTCTTATTCTTGTTCCATCTTCTTTTTTTAGTGCCACAAAACCTTGGATCATAATAAACTCACAAACTTCATGCAAGGCTACAAACTGATCAGTTGATGGGATCTGCACCTCTAAGTTTTGTATGGAGTCTATCTCTTGGTTCATGCCACTCTCGATTCTTATGCGAACAAGTCCTTCATCATTAAACATCTTTGCGTACTCACCTTTTAGGTAGTAAGCGCGAAGCTCTTGAGATATAAGCTCTTCGTTAAATCCTAACTCTTGTCCATACTCATTAACTCTTAGCTTTAACTCTTTTTCTCCCGGATTAGCATCATCTGAGACATTGTTAACACCTTTGATATTTTGCAGTGCATTTGAGAGGTACTTTACGCCCTCTAAGATCTCATTTTCACCCTTACCGCTAAGACTTATCTCGATGTCAGAGGCAACAACTCCTGCACCAGGAACTTTTACAACTAGCTCTTCATAAAGCTGATTATCCCCTTGTTTCATCTTTTTAAATGGCTCTACTATTTTTTCCATATCTTTGGCAATATCTTGTGCAGAGCTTTTTCTCGTTAGTGTGCTTGCATCGTACTCTAGTGCCAAGTATGGACTTATATATGTATCAAATATATTAACAGGCGCTCTCTCTTTTAAATCTATAAAGATATGAAAATAGTTCTCTCCAGTCTCAACCATATTTTTGGCATCCATCTTAAAGCCAATTACCGAAGTAATAGAAGAAAAATCAGACTCATTAGTGTTAGCTAATAGTTCCCTCTCAAGATCTGTAATTATTTTTTCTGTATCTTCTAGCTCACTATTTACATTAACTTTTCCATAGATATAGATCTGAGTATTATCAAAGTCGGGAAAGAGTTGAAATTTTGAATGTTTTATAAAAACAAAGGTTAAAAGCAAGATAGATGAAACTATAACAATAAGTGAGATCCATTTGCCTCTAAAGAAAAAATGTAATATATTTGAGTGCCATCTATTCGCATTTTTCCAGAGTTTTTTTGTAAAACTCTCTTTTTTTGAAACCTTTAAAAAATCATATGCATGAAGTGGTAAAAAGTAAAATGCTTCAAACAAGGAAGAAAGCAGAAGCACTGTTATCATAATAGGAATGATCTTTATAAACATTCCCATCTCTCCACTAAGAAGCAACATTGGTAAAAACGCAAAGATAGTAGTTAGAGTAGCCGCCAAAACCGCAGGAAACATCTCAACAGATCCAACTATGGCAGCCTCTCGTCTATCCATACCTTCTTCTAGGTGTCTGTATATGTTCTCTGCTACTATTATAGCCTCATCAACTAGCATCCCTAAAGCTATTAGAGCACCTAGAAGTGAGAGCATATTTATAGAGTCTCCCATGATATTTGTAGCGATTAAGCCTATCATAAAGCTCACAGGAATACCAATAGCTACAACAACTGCAATACCTCGATTTATGAAGATAAGCATAGCTACAAAAACTAGCATCAAACCAAAAGAGATGTTTGTAAAAACAGTATTTAGTCGGTTTTTGATCCAGATAGACGTATCTGTATAGATCTCATAATTTACTCCGATGCTATTTTGAGATTTTGTTTTTAAAATCTCTCTTATCTGCTTAACTAGAGCTATTGCGTTTCCATTTTCAGACTTTGTAACATTAATAGATACATTTCTCACACCATTATAGTGAGAGAGTTCAGACTCATCACTAAGCTTAAACTCTATATCTGCAATATCTCCAATACGAACACGAGAAGATCCCACGCTTATAATAGTATTTTCAACACTCTCTTTCGTTTTTTCTCCATTAAATGTTGAGATATAGAGATGATTGCCTCTCTCTTTTATAGTTCCTATGGGGAAGATTGAGCTTATATTTTTTAAAGATGCTACAACTAAAGATGGATTAAGATCATAAGCTAGAATTTTCTGTTCATTTAAAGTAACAACCATTTCATCATCAGCATCACCGCGGATAGTTACTTCATTTAAATCTTTTATGCGACTCAGTTCTGTCTTTAGATCTTCTGCTAAAAGTAGAAGTTCTTTTTTACTTTTATCTCCAGCTAGAGCGATAAGAACAAGAGGAAAATTATGTAGCTGGATCTTAGCTATTGGCTCAGCCATATCAGCAGGTAGATCTTTTCTCACGCCACTGATGACATCCTTTACATCACTTAAAACTGTAACATTTTGTGAGCCTGTTTTAATGTCACTAACAATAGAAAAAGAGCCATTTTTTATAGTAGTTTTTATATTTTCTAACTCATCTACGTTTTGCAGTCCATCTTCTATGGTCTTTACAACCATTTTATCAAGTACATCAGCAGAAGTTCCTACATATCCACCACTTATGCTAACTTTGTCCATGTTCATAGGTGGAAAAATCTCTTTTGGAATACTTATATATGCAAAGATTGAGAGTGCAAAAATAAAGGCTAAAAGTATATGGTTTAAAAGCGGTTTGTCTATAGCAAATTCAATAAAGCGTCGAATCATTTTCTTCCTTGAAGAGAGTCTTAAAAAAGTGTATCTAGTATCTGATTTTTATATCTAATGGATTCAACTGAAGCGTTTATAAGTTTATTTTCTTCTACGAGCGTGTCATACTCGCCTTTTAGTTTTGAGATGTCTCTACTCTTGAAATATATGCGTTGTTGTATATAGATCTTAGGAAAAATTGCTAAAGATATAAAGCTCATAATCAAAAGCATAAAAACAAGATACTTAAAATCAAGTCTCTTTTTTTCATTTAAAAGATCATCGATCTCACTTAAGAGTTCATCTCTATCTTCCATAGTGAAAAACTCTCATTTTAGCACTTCTGCTTCTAGGATTTGTCTTTAGTTCATCTTCACAGGCAGTTATAGGCTTTTTTGTAAGTATTTTTCCCAAAGAGTTATCTCTTGAGCAACTGCATCTAAAGGCATCATCATCACAAATGCAGTTTTTTGACCACTTTGAATAGGTTTGTTTTACAATTCTATCTTCAAGTGAGTGAAAAGATATGATAGCGATGATGGCATCACTAAAGTTTGAACGTTCAATGCTCTTTAAAAGAGAGTTTAACTCGCCTAACTCATCATTTACCTCTATGCGAATAGCCTGCATCAAAAGTGTAGCTGGGTGAATTTTTTTGCCATGAGGCAGAAGATGTTTGGTAGCATCGCTTAACTCTTTTGCAGAAAGAAAAGGTCTAGATCCAACTATAGCAGATGCTATTTTTTTGTAGTTTCTAAGCTCGCCATACTCTAGTAAGATCTGCTCTAACTCTTCTTTTGAGTACTCATTTACCACCTCTTTAGCACTAAGGGGCGCATCTTTGTCCATTCTCATATCCAAAGTATCGCTCTCATATGAGAAGCCTCTATCTCTTTGGTCAAGTTGTAAAGAAGATACACCGATGTCGGCTAAGATGCCTCTTATATTATCAGTTCCGTATTCAGAGATTATCTCATCTATCATACTTGAAAAACGACCTTTTTTTATGACTACTCTATCTGCATATTTTTCGAGTCTTTTAGTTGAGAAGTCTATTGCTGTTTGATCTTGATCTATGGCTATGAGCATAATATTTGGATTTGCTTCTAGTAGCATGGAGGAGTGACCGCCATATCCCATAGTACAGTCGATAATAACCCCCTCTTTTATATCTTTAAACGAGTCGATTACCTCTTTGTATAGTACGGGAATATGTGGGATATCTTGCAAAAAAAACCTTTAGTAAAATTAAAGCAATTATACTTAAAATTTGTAAATTTTAAT
>Ga0265293_10005954_pt1 | contig 19924 bp, 15 predicted proteins | sample Munlanlewell138R_FD_192505 | JGI IMG/M metagenome (GOLD analysis project Ga0265293, IMG submission 192505) | Leachate microbial communities from a municipal landfill in Southern Ontario, Canada - Leachate well 138R | ecosystem: Engineered > Solid waste > Landfill > Unclassified | place: Canada... | reverse complement strand
TGCGGGTGGAGTCCGCCCTGTATGTGGTGGCGAATCTGTCCGATCCGGAAAATGCCAACATCTGTCTTACGCTGCGTTCGCTGTGTGAAACCCCGGTGGTGGCGTTGGTGCGGGATCCGGAGCACCAGGCTCTGCTGCAGCAGGCCGGGGCGAACCATGTGATTGCCCTGCCGCACATTCTGGGGCGCTTTCTGGCGACGCGGGCGACCACCAAGGGAGCTATGGCCCATGTGCTGGACACCTTTGGTGCGCTGCAGATAGCGGAGATACCGGTAAACGGCACCCCTTTTGCCGGGATGACCCTGGCACAAGCGCAGATTCGGCAGAAAACGGGGCTGTCAGTGATAGGGCTGTGGAAGCGGGGTCAACTCACTATCCCTACGCGTGATACTATTCTGGATGACGAGAGTCTGGCCTTGCTGGCCGGAAGCAGCGATCAACTGAAGGGGCTGGAGGAGTTGATCGGAGATCCGGACGAGGGCGATCTTATTTTCATCCTGGGCCACGGACACATTGGCTGTGCCGCCGCGAAGTTTCTGGAGCGCAAGCCTGTCCCCTTTGTCCTTATCGATCAGAGTGAACGCAGCGTCTGTACCACCCATGTGCCGGTGATTGGAGATGCCACCTCGCGCCATATCCTCATGAACGCCGGCATCGAACGTGCTACCGGGGTGATTGTGACCACCAACGACGACAGCACCAATGTGTTTCTGACCCTGGCCAGTCGGCATATGCACCCCAACATCCGCATCGTAGCCCGCGCCAACTCAAACGAAAATGTCGATCAGCTTTACGCTGCCGGCGCCGATTTTGTGGTGGCCAACGCCTCCGTGGGAGCCAGTATCCTGATGAATCTCATCGACCGCAAAGCTTCGGTGTTTTTAAGTGAGGGGATGAATATATTCAAGCGCAGAGTTCCTGCGGCCCTGGCGGGGAAAAAAATTGTCAGTTCTGGACTGCGCGACACCCTCGGCTGCTCCATTGTGGCGCTTAAGTATCCCGATGGGCATATGGATACTTCGCCTGAACCCACCGCAGTGTTGGAGCGGAACATAAGTATGCTGCTGATCGGCAGCGCCGAGCAGGAAAAGGCCTTCGACATTCGCTACCCGCGGGCGCCGAAGAAAAAAACCTCCGGGTAGCCATGGAACAGACAGGAGAGGTCTCCTGACTATACTAAATAAGAGACGATGCAGAAAGTGACGTAAAGGATGGAGCCAAGCTGCAAGCTGATTGTCAACGCCGACGACCTCGGCTTTGCCCCCGGACGGGATCGTGGCATCCTGCGCGCGTTCGATGCTGGTATTGTCAGCAGTGTTTCGCTGCTGGCCAACGGCAACACCTGTGCGGCTGCCGCCGCTGCCGCGCAGAAACGCAGAGTCGGGGTTGGGGTGCATCTGAATTTGTCGGAAGGGAAATCTCTCAGCGGCTGGATCAGCGGCTTGACCGACACGCAGGGCAATTTCTACGGCAAACGCAGGGCGCGTTCAGCGTTTGCCCATGCTGCTTTTGATCCAGGGGCGGCCCTGCGCGAACTCAAGGCTCAGGTTGAGACCGTTCTTGGCCATGGAATCGCCCCCGATCATGTGGATTATCATCAGCACATGGGGCTGTTCCCCGCGTCGCTGGCGCTGGTGCTGGAGGTGTGCCGCCAGTTTGGCATCAAGGCGGCGCGGCTGTGCGCCCCGGCTGAACCACCAGGATGTGACCCCGGCGCGGTTCTGGGTAAAGAGCTCCGCCTGTACCGGCGCCTGGCGGCACAAATGCGCCAGACTCTGCACCATGCCGGGATCCGGTGTCCGGATGGTATTTGGGGAATGCCACTACTCAATCGTCTGCATGAGGGGACTCTGTGCACCTTACTGGAACAGATTCCCCCCGGCCAGTGGGAATTGATGGTGCATCCCGGTGATGAAGACTCCGGCCTGCCGTTCTGCACTGTGGAGCGCAGCCGCGAGCAGGAGGCCCTTGTCTCGGCTTCGGTGGGTGAAATAATTGCGCGCCGGGGCATAACCCTGACTGCATTTGGAGATCTGCGTGCGCATTCTGCTCTGCTCGCCTGAGTACAACCCGGCCACCGGGAACTGGATTACCGCCACGCGCTATCAGCGCGGGCTGCAGTCCTGCGGCCATGAGGTACATCTTTGTCACCTCGATTCAGCGGCGACCTCCCTCGAGCGGGCCGTCGAAGCGTATAGGCCGGATATTTTGCTGCTGATACACGCCTTTCGTACCGGCCGCCAGTGGCTCAACAGTCCGCGGTTGCGCGCCAGTCAGACGCGCCTGCCGGTAGCGGTGCTGCTTAGCGGTACCGATATCAATGAAGGGCTGTATGACCCTCTGCAGGCGCCGATAATCGAACAGGTATTGGCCCAGGCCGATGCGTTGCTCATTCAGAATCCCCTTGAAGCGGAACATCTGCGTCGCCACTATCCCCACTGGGCCGCACATCTGTACGAAATTCCCCCCGGTATCGAACTGGGGATGGAGCCCTATCCGCTGCGGCACAGGCATGCCCTGAATCCAGAGGCGCTGCTGTTTTTATGTCCCGCGAGTATCCGCCCCGTGAAGGGGGTGCTCGAACTGCTGGAATTGTTTGATTCCGTGGCGGGAGAGTTGCCGGCGTGGGAATTGCTGTTCTGTGGCCCGGAACTTGATGGCAGATACAGTTACAGTTTTTTTGCCGCGATAGACACACGTGCGTGGGCGCACTATCTGGGGGTGTTGCCGCCCACCTCCATGGGGGCGGTTCTGCAACAGGTCGACGTGGCGGTGAATAACTCGGTGTCTGAAGGGATCTCCAACGCCCTGATCGAGGCCGCCGTCGTCGGATGCCCGATTCTGGCCCACGATATTCCGGGCAATCGGCCGGTGGTGGAGCACGGCGTCAATGGCTTCCTCTACCAGGATCAAGAGAGCTTTACCGCTGCGGTCAGGCGCCTGCTGCGCGAGCCGGAGCTGCGCCGCACGCTGGCGCGCCCAAACCCCGAACGCTACGATGCCCGGCGCGAAGCACAGGCTCTGCACGAGCTGTGCTGCACCCTGTGCGCCAGCACGAAGCAAGGGTAAGGAGGGGGCAAACCGCGCCGGGATGCAGCAAGGCCAGCCTCTTCCTACCAGTCCAGACTTCCCTTGATATGCCCCACCAGGTCATGTTCGGCGGCAGCGGTAATTTCGACCGTCACCAGCTCACCAACATTGGCTTCACCGGCGTTGATGTAGATGATGCCGTCGATGTCCGGGGCCTGGCTTATACTGCGCCCCTGCAGCAACAACTCTGTCTCTTCACTTACCCCTTCGACCAGCACCTCAAGCTCGCTGCCGATCAGGCTCTGATTCTTCTCCCGCGCAAGTTCCCCCAGGGTGGTCATCAGGGCCTCGCGGCGCTGTTCCTTGAGCTCGTCCGGCACCTGTGCGCCAAAGGTTGCCGCCGCAGTTCCCTCTTCAGGCGAATAGCTGAACACCCCGACCCGATCAAACAGTCCGCGCGCGGCAAATTGATGCAGGGCGGCAAAGTCTTCCCTGGTTTCACCGGGGAAGCCGACAATGAAGGTGGTGCGCAGGGTGATATGGGGGATGCGGCGCCGGATTTTTTCGATCAGAGCAATGGTTGCGGCGCTGTCCATGCGCCGGTTCATCCTTTTGAGGATCGGTGCGGCGATGTGCTGCAGCGGCAGATCCAGATAGGGGCAGATCTTCGGCTGGGTTGCGATAAGTTCAAGTAATGCATCACTCACCCCTTCCGGATAGGCGTAGAGCAGGCGCAGCCAGCGCAGCTCCTCTATCTGCACCAAACGGCGCAGCAGCTCCTCCAGAGAGGCGCCGTCGCTGCGATCCTGCCCATAGGCGGTGATATCCTGCGCGATAAGATTAATCTCTATGGCCCCTGCGGCCACCCGTTGGCGCACTTCGGCGACCACAGAGTCGATGCTGCGGGAATGGAGGGGACCGCGCAGTTCGGGAATAATGCAGTAGGAGCAGCGGTTGTCGCACCCTTCGGCAATCTTGACGTAAGCGGTATAAAAGGGGGAGGCCTGCAGTCTGGGGGTGTCGTGTTCGTAGAGACCAGCAGGGGCGCTGATGTGACATAGCTGCTGTGGCGCGCTGGTGCGCCAGGTGGCGATAATCTCGGCGATGCGGACGGCATCACCGGTGCCCAGAAACAGATCCACCTCGGGCAGACCGGCGGCGAGCTCCTCGCGGTAACGCTGGGGCAGGCAGCCGCACACAATCAGCATGGCGCAGGACCCCTGCTCTTTGTATTGCGCCATAGCGAGGATGGTGTCGATGGATTCCTCTTTGGCATCCCCAATAAAGGCGCAGGTGTTGATGATGATGATGGCGGCGCTGGCTGCATCGGTGACAATGGTGTAGCGCTCCGGGGTTAAATGCCCGAGAATCACCTCAGTATCAACGAGGTTTTTCGGGCATCCCAGACTTATCATAGCTACTTTGACAGGGCTCTCATTTCCGGGGTTCACATCTATTCCTTGTCGGCTGCTGGCGGCACGCGGAGCTGCCGCTTTTGCGTCCGGGCCTGGGTGTTTGGTATGTATCTGATGAATGTCTGATGCAGGGGGCTTTGTGCTGAAACCTGAGTCAGGAACGCATGTTGACGAACTGCAGTTCAACACCCAGGTCGGCGCCGCGTAGCTGCTGCATAATATCCTGCAGGTCGTCAATGTTCTTGCCACTGACCCGCACTTCATCTTCCATGATCTGGGCCTGCACCTTGAGCTTGGTCCCCTTGATCATTTTGACGATCTCTTTGCCTTTTTCCTTGGATATCCCCTGGATCAGGGTCACCTTCTGGCGCAACGCACCGGCAGAGGCTGGCTCTGCCTTTTGAAAATCGAGGCACTTGGTTGAGACGCCGCGCCGGGTAAGTTTCCCTTTGAGAATATCGACCACGGCCTCAAGTTTGTAGGAATCAGAGGCCAAAATGGTAATCAAGCCGTCTTTAAGCTCAATCTCGTTATGGGTTCCTTTGAAGTCGTAGCGCTGGTCGATCTCTTTGCGTGTCTGGTTAACGGCGTTATCAACCTCCTGTAGATCAACCTTGGAAACAATATCAAAACTTGGCATGGGTGCCCTCCTGTGTATTTTTGGTTGTTTTTGCTTTTCTGCTATATGTCTCTAATCCAGCTGCTTTTCAAACGGTGCAGGCTCTGGATGGACAATTTCGACCCCGGGCGGAACCGTGAACATAAACTCTTCCGGGGCTGGAGCGGTATTGATCTCTACCTGGTTGAACCTTAAAACGGTGGTGTTCCCGTTGGGGTCGAGGATGGTGACTCCGGCCAGGGGGAATAGATCTGGTTGGGCGGTGTCGAGCAGCGCTGCCGGGATATGCAGGGTCAGGTTGCGCATATAGGGGGAATCTTGTTTCGGGGTTAAGGTCAGCAGATAGTCGCCGGGGTGATCCTCACTCTGGCTGCGGGGCGGCTCAGGAAGGCTCAGCGTGAAATGGCGCTCCAGATTGTCGAGACTGCGCAGAAACAACAGCGGATCGTCCCCGTCTTTCAGGTGCTCGTCGATGGAGGAGATCATCACCCGGTTACTCTCCGGGAGGTAAACCCAGAGCTTTTTGCCATTACTGATGATGTGTTGCACCTCCGGCTCGAGATAATCCCACCGGAACGCGGCCGGGGCATTGGCGTTGAAGCGCACGGAGACCTTCCCGTGACCGTCTTTGGAACGATTCAGGCTGGCAATGTGTGCTTGTTGGTCGAAGTCCGCCCGGAAGCTTGTGATCGCAATCTGGGGGGGGGCGTCGGGTTTGAACGGAGCCTGAAGTTTTTGCTGCAGGGTGGCAACGCTGATCGCGTCAGCGGCGTGGGAATGGATGGGGGCCCAGAGTCCGGCGCTGAGTGCGCATGCACACAAGATCCACAAAAAATTTCGGGGGGTAGGCAGGGGCAGCATGGGGGTTCTCCGCATGGGGTTTCTCCATATAAGGGTAAATTCAAGCACGAAAGTGGTTAAACCCACCAAGGCTGGATTCGTCTGCTTTGGCATCAGGATGGGCTGAAGGTTTCGTGGTATGGGTCACGCCATCATGGTCTATGTAGCGCAGCCCTTCCGGTGCGGGGAGGATCGTACCCACGGCGGTCAGAGGTAATGCCAGCTTGGCGCTCAACTGGGCGAGGTGTTGTTGCTGCGCCGCTGACGCGGTAAATAACAGCTCGTAGTCTTCTCCACCTCTAAGCAGCTGGGGGCGCCGCTGCGGCTGGTGGCGCAGATGGCTCCGCGCTGCGGCGGAGAGGGGGATGAGGCGGGTGTCCAACTCGGCCCCACACGCGGAGCGCTCCAGGATATGCCCTAAATCGGCAAAGATCCCATCGGAGAGGTCGATCATGGCGCTGGCAAGACCTTGTGCAGCCAGGGCGCGTCCCAGCTGCAGGCGTGGCTGCGGGCGGTTATGCCGCAGCGCAATGCTGGCCGCGGGCGTCTCACCCTCCTGCAGTTGCAGCAGCGCGAGGGCGCTGTCACCCAGGGTGCCGGAGACGTAGATTACCTCACCCGGTGTGGCACCACTGCGCTCGCACAGTTCCGCCTGCGGGATACTGCCCTGCACGGTGACACTGATACACAGCCCCTGTACCGAGCGGCAGGTGTCCCCACCGCATAAGGTCACATTCTCCTGTTCGCACAGGGATAAAAAACCGTGCATGAATGCTTCGAGATCGTCCAGCTCAGTCTGTGCCGGAATGCCGAGGCCAAGGTGCAGGTAGAGGGCGGTACCGCCCATGGCGGCAATATCACTTAAGTTCACTGCGGCACTCTTCCACCCCAGCGAATACATATCGATCCATTCGCGCCGAAAGTGGATATCCTCCAGGAGTAGATCCTTGGTGGTAAGCAGCACTTCGCCGGCAGGAAAGGTGCAGACGCTGCAATCATCACCGATGCCGGTAAGGACCGCCGGGTTAGCGCGGACCCGCTGGCGGATCCGTTCAATGAGGCCAAATTCGCCCAGCGCGGCCAAGGTCGCGGCGCCAGTTTCTTTTTTTGGGGGTCGGGTGTTGTTATCCATGCGCGCACTTTATGTAAAACAAGGGGAAAAGTCCAGATGAGAGCGCGACCAGCACGGTAGTAACGAAATATGGGTGTAGCGCTTTGGGGTCTGCAGGGAAAAAAAGGCCGCGGCATCTGCCACGGCCTTTTGTCAGGATCAGGGTCCTTACGCTTCAGATCAGCGTGCCAGCGGTCCTGCCGCCTGAATTTCATCGGTGACCCCGTCGGCGAATTTCTCAAAGTTCTTATGGAAAGCCTTGGCCAGTTCCGTAGCCTTCGCGTCGTAGGCGCTCTTGTCTTTCCAGGTGTTGCGCGGGTTGAGCACCTCTGCCGGTACGTCGGGGCAGCTCTGCGGGATGTGCAGACCGAATATCGGATCACGCTCGAACGTTACCGCATCGAGCTGGCCATCGAGGGCGGCGTTGAGCATGGCGCGAGTGTGCTGAATCTTCATGCGGGAGCCAACGCCGTAGGGGCCGCCGCTCCAGCCGGTATTGACCAGCCAGCATGAGACATTGTGCTCACGGATTTTTTCTTTGAGCAGGTTGCCGTATACCGACGGATGCATGGGCATGAAGGGAGCGCCGAAGCAGGCGGAAAAAGTGGTCTGCGGTTCAGTTACACCCTTTTCGGTACCGGCCAGCTTTGCGGTATAGCCGGAGATGAAGTGGTACATGGCCTGTTCGGGGGTCAGCTTGGAAATTGGGGGCATAACTCCGAACGCATCTGCCGTGAGCATGATGATATTGCGCGGATGCCCCGCCTGGAGTGAAGGCTCAATATTGGGGATGTGGGTAATCGGATAGGCGGCACGGGTATTTTCGGTGATGCTGGCATCATCGAGATTTATATAGCGGGTAATCGAATCCAGGCCGACGTTTTCCAGAATGGTGCCAAATTTACGCGTGCATGCGTAGATCTCGGGCTCCGCCTCCGGGCTGAGGTTGATAACCTTGGCATAGCATCCCCCTTCAATATTGAAGACGCCGTCCTTGGTCCAGCCGTGCTCGTCGTCACCGATGAGGCGGCGCTTCGGATCCGCAGACAGGGTGGTTTTCCCGGTGCCGGACAGGCCGAAGAAGATGGCGGTGTCTTCTTTTTGCCCCACGTTGGCGCTGCAGTGCATGGAGAGGACATCCTTTTTGGGCAGCAGGTAGTTCATTACCGAGAAGATGCTCTTTTTAATTTCACCGCTGTAGGCGGCTGCGGCTATCAAGACAATTTTGCGCTCGAAGTTGATTATGATACCTGCTTCGCTGCGGGTTCCGTCAATTTCCGGTGTAGCTTTGAAATCCGGTGCGGCGATAACGGTAAAGCCGGGGGCGAAGTTATCCAGTTCCTCCTGGGTTGGCAGGATGAACATGTTGCGTGCAAACAGGCTCTGCCATGCCAGGGTGGTGATGACTCGAACTGGCAGGCGGTAATTGACATCGCTGCCGGCAAAGCAATCCTGCACGTAGAGTTCGCGGTTCTGCAGGTACGCCAGCATGCGATTGTAGAGCGCGTCAAACTTTTCCGGCGCAAATGGCCGGTTAACATCGCCCCACCAGATATCCTCCGCACTGGAGCCGGCTTTGACAATAAAGCGATCGTTGGGGGAACGGCCAGTGTAGTCGGGGTTGAATACAACAAGGGGACCCTGATGCGACAGGTGCCCTTCATCGCGCATGATCGCGTCTTCGTACAGCTCTGGGGTACTTAAATTACGCAGAACGGTGGGGACGTTGATAATACCGTACTGGTCCAGTGAGATCGGCTTGGGGACGATTTTGTGACCCATTTGTAGTTCTCCTTGGTGGGGATGGCTTGCCACGCAGGATGCTGGCGTTGAATATAACCGGGGCGAATACTTAAAAGGGGTTAGGCTGTGCACGTAAAAAAACAAACCCGAAAGAGCAACCAGAAAATAGTATATTTTGGATATTCACATATTAATCCGGGTGCTGCAACAACAAAGCCCCGCCGTCTTAAAGGCAACAGACAGCAGGGCTTGTTTTTACGCACAGCTAAAGGTATTCGGGCTGTAGCGGATACCCTCGTAGAGGTTCAGCCCGCAGGCGCTACCGGAGGCGTAGCGTCAGTTCCGCCGCAATTTCGGTCAAGGCCTTTGCCGTTGGTGAATCGGGGAACGTGAGCACTACCGGTTTACCCTCATCTCCAGCTTCTACCATGCGCGGATCCATGGGGATCTGCCCCAGAAAGGGTACGTTCATTTCACCCGCCATTTCCCGGCCTCCCCCGCTTTTGAAGATCTCCACCTTTTCATTGCAGTGGGGACACGCAAAGCCACTCATGTTTTCCACAATGCCGTAAATTGGTAACTTGAGTTGATGGCAGAAGGTTACCGACTTGCGCACATCCACCAGCGCCACTTTTTGCGGGGTTGTCACCAGAACTGCGCCGGTGTTTTCTCCCAACAGTTGCACCAGGCTCAGAGGTTCATCTCCGGTCCCCGGCGGACAGTCAATCACCAGGTAGTCCAACTCGCCCCAGTTGACATCACGGAGAAATTGCTGAATAACCCCGGCTTTCATGGGCCCGCGCCAGATAAGGGCATCGTCCTGCTGTTGGATCAGAAAACCGATGGACATCACTTTGAGATCATGCGTGACAACAGGAAGCATCAGTTCGTTTTCCACCGCCGGGCGCTGCAGTTCAAGGCCGAGCATGGTCGGCACGCTCGGGCCATGCAGATCAACGTCGAGCAGACCGACCTTGGCCCCCTGTTGCGCCAGACTCAGGGCGAGGTTGACTGCCGTGGTGCTTTTGCCCACCCCCCCCTTGCCCGACATCACCAGGATTTTGTGTTTAATCTTTGCCAGCACGGACGCCATCTGCTCCTGTTGCTGTTGCTGGTCACAGCTTTTTCTTTCCGCATCGCTGCAGTTGCTGCTTTTGTCACAGCCGCGGCAGGGGTCTGCGTGCGGATCTTTCTGGGGGGTTTTTGAATTTTGACTCATCGGTATTCTCCTAAGCTATGGGAACAAAGAACAAGTAGAAGTGGCAGATATAAAAAGCGCTGATGCGCGACCAGGACAAGAGACTAATCCCGCAGGGCAATTTTTGTCAAACAGGTTATGGGTCAGGCTAAAAGTAGATGCGGGAGAGCTGCGGGCGCAGGGGGGAGTTTTTGCCAGCCAAGCCATTTGTTTCATCTGCTGAAAAAGCGTTCTAAACATTTGGAATAACGTTTTATTTTCTTGACCACTTCAGGAGTGGCTGCTAATTTCTTTCACTTTGTCAGGTACAGAATACTGCCAGCTCAAAATAACGTTCTGTAGCTCTTATATGTTGTCCAGAGGAGGAAAGAGGTTATGCCCAGAGGATTGAGGATAAGTATTGTAGCAGCTGCAGTAACGGCACTGCTGGCGACTCCGGCCTGGAGCGCCATTGAGTTTTTTGGGACTGCGCGGGTGCTGCCGACGTATTATTCGAACTTTGACTTTAACGATAAGAAAAACGATATGTTTGTCGTCAATGAAGGGGGAATGACCAAAGGGGAGCATATTCGCGCCGAACTGCGTTTGGGCTGGGAGGCGGCAGGAGAGAAGTGGTCGGTGAAAATGATCACCGAAGCGGATGTGATTATGCAGAAAGATACGGCGGATCGCTCCTTTTACGCCGGGGCAGAAAAAGACGGTAACCCCAACACCGGCGGTGAGTTTGGTATCGAGCGGGTCGAGCTGCTGTACAAGTTCAACCCGGCGCTGGAACTGGAGACCGGCTGGGATGTGCGCTCCCTCGATATCCGCACCGGCGGGCTGCTGTTTGGAGACGATCATCCCTTCATCGGCTTTCGCGGGCATTTAAGTGAAAACAGCAGCTATGAACTGCTCTATCTGCCGATTCAGAATATGAGCAGCATTAAAAACGAGCCCTTTGACAGTGATGCGGTGAACGACTGGCGGGTCTACAGCCTCAAGGTCAACCAGAAGGTTGGCGCTTTTGACGTGAGTCCGTTCTATGCGTATAGCGATAACGATTATCGCGAAGCCAAAATCCACTATTACGGTCTGGAGGTTATCGGCAGAATAGGGAGGTTTGTGCCGTCGTTTGAGGTTGTGGTTGCCGATGGTAAATTTGACGCCGGCAAAGATATCTCGTCCATGGCGGCATTCGCCGGCCTGGAGTTGGAGGTGGCGCAGGCGTTTAGGCCCTACGTAGCGTTGCGCTATACGCAGGGAGATGACGACGCTACCGACAACAAGGTCAAGGGCTGGGTCGGAATTACCGACATCGGACGCTTTACCCCACTGATGGGGATGGACGGCGGTATTCTGAGCGAGGATCTGGGGCAGAGTTACGGCGCCACCCTGTACTCATATACGCCGGAGCGTGCGACAGCTACAGGTGTTATTAAAAGAAGTGATTATCCTGATACGGATGCTGGTGCGAATGCGTATAAAGCTGCACTGGTTTCAAATAATTATGGCGGCATCAGCAATGGCGGTTCCGGGGATAACCCGGGGCAGGTACTTGTCGCCATCGGCGCTAAAGGGGATCTGTCCCAGTGGGTGGACAAGCTCAGCTACAAAACCCAGATTTTTATGATCTGGTACGACAAAACAGATAACCTGAACAACATGAGAAAACCGGGTAAAAAGGTGGATGACTACGCCGGCACCACCTTTGATCTTCAGCTTGCGTACGCGCTGGACGAGCATTTCAGTATGGGCTATATCTTCGGCATTTTTGTCCCTGGCGCGGGGATTAAAGATCAGTTTGGCGACGATCCGGCCATGACTAACTGTCTTGCCCTTACCTGGCGCTACTAAAGCGCAAGCGCGGCGTGGGCTGGCCCTCCCCATAAAGAGACTTTCCGGCGGGACAATTCAACGCCGGAATACGCGCGCACGTGTGCAGAATGGGGCTAACGCAGCACTGTTGGTACAGGAGCGCGCGGGTTCACCTGCATACTAAGATAGGGATAAACTGTACAGATGAAAAGTATCGACAAACAGCAGATGGGTGTAAAAAAGAGCTGCGCCGGCATAATGCTGCTCCTGCTGGTTTCTTGCGCTCTGGCCTCGATGGCAATGGCGTCGGACTGGCCTCAACTTGAGAGCCGTCTCGAGACTTGGGATGGCGCTAAAGAGGTGCAGCTGCCGGGAGGAGTTGACCCCATCGAAGACCCGGTTTTTGCCCCCGTGGTTGACATGCTGTTGCGCGCGGGGTTTGCGGTGCGGGCTGATGGCGCCGCTGCTGCGGGAGATGGGCTGGTTTTGGCCCAGCGTCAGAGTGATGCGCACCGTGGTAGTACAATGCTTATCCTCACCCGGGCCCGCGATGGTGCGCTGCTTGCGGTAGAGTCCGTCGAATGCCCTGTGGCCGCACCCTCACCGCAGGCGCACGTCCTGTCAACGGCAGCTGCAGCCGGGAGCAACCGCTTGGTCGAACGCAATCGCGTGGATATGGCGGGGCAGCACCTGCACATTGAGTCGAGCGCGAAGGCCAACACCATGGGGGTACGTTCTGAAGCCGGGGCCTCTTCTGGCGGCGATCTGTTGGTGAATATCCCGGGCCAGCCGCGCAGCATAGTCGCCTGGCCCGCGCCAGACGCCGACGGGGCAGATTTCCATCTGTTCGCCCTGTATGATAAAGAGCTGGTTCATTTCCGTTACCATTCCAACCTCCATACCAGTCCCCATTCCCCTAACCTTGAGCGGATAGCCACATTTAAACCTGGGGCCAGGGTTTCCCGCGCGCTGCGCCTCACAGGCGTTGATCTTGATGGGGACAACAGGCCCGAACTGGCACCGGTGTGGGTGGAAGATGTCCACAGTGTCGATGAGGGGACAGATTCGCGCCTGCACTCCTGGGTGGTGGCGGTGAACCCGGACGGAAGCATGCAGGAGCGCAGCGCCGACCTCCAAGGTTATCTGGCAGAGGTCAATGGCAGTCTGTATCTGCAGCGGCGCGGAGCATATAGCACGTTTACTCCGGCGCTATATGCTGTTTCAGAGGTGGGTGGGCGCCGGTATACGCGCAGCACTGCGCCGATAGCTGAAACGGGGCATTGGGTACTGAATCACGCGCGCTGGCCCGATAATGACTCCATCCTCATCTGGAACGATGATGAACGCCTGGTGTTGGCAGCATATTCCGGGAGTGAAGGCGCTGATATCGATATGTATGCCGGCGGCACCCTCCTGGCTGATTTCGGTTCCTACCAGGGGGCAACCATATATATCCCCCTGCAGGAGCCGGACTATCGCGGCGGCTTTGCCGTCCACGACCGAATAATGGAGCGCAGAGAGCAGGTGCCGCGCCGGATGTTGCCCCATGCAGGAGCCCTCTTCACCCTGGTGCGCGGCCGCGATGCGGGGCTTCCCCTGGTGGGGCGCGCCTCCGGGCGGGACAAGCTGGTACAGATAGTGTCGCTGCAGACGGGGTTGCAGGCGCGCGCTCCTTTTGCCCCTGTAGATGCTTTTATCCTCGATTTTGCGCTGTGGCAGGGGACTGATGGAGTGCTGCGGGCGGTGTTGTTGCTAAATGAGAAACAGGATGGCAGCGGGCGCGCCTATCTTCAGCTGCAGAGCCAACTGCAGGGGGCGCGGTAGGGTAGCGGTTCAGTAGCTCACTTCCGCCAGGATTGGTGCTTCGGTTTATTTTTTATCGGTGAACCCGAACTTTTTCATGCGGTAGCGCAGGGTGTCGCGGCTCATCCCCAGCGCCTGGGCCGCCTTGGTCTGGTTATTGTCATGCTGCTGCAGCGCCATGGCGATCAACTTCATTTCAACCTCGCTCATGGTTATCCCGCCGGGGGGAAGTTTTATCCGAAGCCCGTCGTTGGCGGGGGTGGGCGCTGCCATTTCGACCATTGGCAGCGCGGCGTCACCCTGCCATGGCGCGCTAAGCTCTTCAGGCAGATGCTCAAGCTGTATTTCAGGCTCAGAGCCGAGCATCACGGCACGTTCTATGGCATTGCGCAACTCGCGTACGTTCCCGGGCCAGGGGTAGCGCTGCATATGTTCCATGGCATCAGGGCTGATTCCGCTATATCCCTTGCCATACTCCCTGTTCAGGCGCCGGATGAAATAGTCGATCAGGGTGGGCAGACATCCACGCCGTTCCCGCAGGGGTGGCAGGCGGATAGTCAGGACGTTCAGACGGTAGTACAGGTCGCTGCGGAATTCACCGCGCTGCACCAGGCTGGGGAGGTCGCGGTTGGTTGCGGCTACGATGCGCACATCCACGGTGAGGGTTTCGCGCCCGCCGACGCGGCGGAAGGTGCGGTTCTCAATCACCTTCAGGATCTTGGCCTGCATCGTCAGGGGCATGTCCCCTATCTCATCTAAAAAAACGATACCTCCTTTGGCACTTTCGAAGATCCCTTTTTCCTTGGTACTCGCATCGGTAAATGCCCCTTTTTCATGTCCGAACAGCTCATTTTCGAGCAGGTTTTCCGGAATAGCGGCACAGTTTACTTCAATAAAGGGCTGTTGGCTGCGGGCGCTGTAGTCATGAATAGCCTTGGCGATCAACTCTTTTCCGGTGCCGCTTTCTCCAAGAACCAACACGGTTTTGCAGTCGCTCTCGCCACATATCTTGATCAGCTTGAACACTTCGACCATCTGTTCCGAGCTGCCTACCAGCTGATCTGTCTGCGCATCACCAGCGGCATGGGGGGCGGCGAAGGGGCCATTCTGGGCTCTTAGGGCCAGGCGCTCTAAGGTATCCTTTGCCGTTTTTTCTACATGGTCGAGTTTAAACGGCTTGCCGACATAGTCATCCGCCCCCCCTTGCAGGGCCTTGATAGTACTATCCAGATGCGCATCGGCGGTTATCATGATTACCCCGGTTGCAGGACTTTTCTTTTTAAACTCCCGCAGAAGCTCAATGCCGTTGGCATCAGGCAGGCTGATGTCGAGCAGGATTAAATCGGGCCTGAACGTGGTGAACTTCTCCATCGCCTCAGCCCCAGAGCTGGCGGTTTCCACCCTGTAGCCGACGGCTTTCATGGTCTCCGCCAGAGACCAGCACACCATTTTTTCATCGTCTACTACCAGTACTTTCTGCTGCGCCATTATAGCTCACCTCTTAAAGCTGGTTTGGATTTTGCAGTGTTTCTCCCGGATGTTGCTCTGCTGTTTGAACCCCTGCAAAAAGCCTTCCCATTTGATAGACAGGAGAATGATGGAATATTCTTTCATAAAGGTGGAGCGAAATGCCAGCGAATACATGCGCACTCCGTTTATAGAGGCGCTGGGTTGGGGCAAATGCCGCAGTCATGGTGCGGCAAAAAATGCGAATTGGGGCAAGTGCCCCAGCAGGATGGGTTACACCGCCAAGGTATTTACCCTGCTGGCAGCGCTGGGATTCCTCCTGCATGTTTTTGCGCAAGACATTTTTGCACAGAGCAGAACAGAAGTGCGTTGCGTCGGGGTAATGGATCGCGGGGTAATGGAGCAGCCGCTCTCATATCCGGCCCATATCTACTATGACGCACACAATGATGAGATATACATCACCGATTCGGCGCATAGCCGTATTGTGGTGTGCAACAGCAATTATTTTCCAGTGTACGAGTTTGGAACCAGCCGAAAAAGTGAATATATCGGCGGGATGGAGCGCATAAATGGCCACCTCAGCGCCGTCACCCGAGAGCAGAGTCGTGCCGGGATTGAGGTGGCAGTATTTGATAATGCCTTTTTACCCGCAGCGCCGCTTCTACTGAGTGGTTATCCGGAAGTGAAAGAACGCGCCTTTATTCCGGCCCGGGTGGTTCAGGGTTTAACTGGAAGGTTGTACGTCGTTTCAGAAAACGGGGGCCCGGTTTACGTTTTTGCTCCTAACGGCACATTTCTCCACTTGCTCCAACCCCATGACACCGTGTTGGGGATTCGGGAAGCGGCGAGTGTCAAGGATGTTGCCGTGGATGCAAACGGGAAGCTCTATCTGCTGAGCGAAGAGCGTGGTAGGGTTTATGTATACGACGGCAATGAAATATTTCTGTTCAAGTTCGGGCAAAAAGGGGGAGACCGGGGGAAATTGGCACGGCCGCGCGGTATCGCAATCAACACAGGAAAAAAGGAGATATACATAGTGGACTATCTGCGCCATGCAGTCTCAATTTATACCCTGCAGGGAGAATTCGTGGATGAATTCGGCGGCAAGGGTGTCGGAAAAGGCTGGCTGTATTATCCCTCGGATGTTGCGGTTGATCAGAAAGGACACGTGCTGGTGGCGGATACCTTTAATCACCGGATTCAGGCTTTTGCCCTGCCCTGAAAAATAGGGGCATTGCTCCCAGCGCTCGAGCGTGGGCGGGTGTTTGGAGCTTTATTAATGTTGTCAGGAGGTTAAAAGATGAAATGGAACAATTGTCTGGTTGTGGGTGCAATATTGATGTTCTTAAGTGCAGGCATTGCCGTGGCTGCGGAAGAGGGGGAGGTGCTTCTGACTCTGCCTGACTGTAATAAATGCCATAGCGCTATTGTGACGGATGTGACCCTCAATGGTGGTCTGCACTCCAGCGCGGTAACCTGCCTTGAGTGCCACCCGGAGCATCCTCCGGCGGGAACCGAAGTCATTCCGGCGTGCAGCATGTGTCACGCTGAAGCTGAAAAAGAGCACTATCGGGTGGGTAACTGTCTTGGCTGTCACAATCCGCACCATCCGCGCGCCATCGATTTTACTGCAGTTGAACAGGTCAATCCGGTATGTGTGAGTTGTCATGGAAATGAAGGGGAACAACTGCGGGAATACCCGAGTAAGCACAGCGAGCTCAGCTGTACCGCATGTCATCTGGTGCATGGTGAGTTTCTGAGTTGTCTGGAATGTCACGGTCCGCATGTCGAGGGGCAGACCTATCAGGACTGCTTTACCTGTCATAAGCCGCATAAGCCTACGTTGGTGCGCTATCCGGAGACTGCACCGGTGTCATACTGTTCCGGCTGCCATCCCAAGGCAACCCAAGATCTGGCCCAGAACAGAACCCGACACCACGATCTGTTGTGTGCCTATTGTCACAAGACCCAGCACAAGGCTATCCCTGCGTGCGAAACTTGTCATGGCAAACCACATGAAAAGTCGATGCATCAGGCGTTCCCTGATTGCCTGCAGTGCCATATAGATCCGCATGCGCTGGCTAAATAACATAAGTTTTGGGTATTTATAGTGTTTTTAAGGAGTTGAATATGAAGTATTCAGGGAGAAAAACAGTGCTGGCTGTTGCCTTGCTCGCATGTGCGGCATTGGTCTGGGGCTGCGTCGAAACGGGAGCAGGAATTAAAGGTGCTCCAGGGGTCAGAACGCTTAAAAGCCAGGAATACAACGGTGGGCCCGGCAGTGTATCGACACCCACCCAGCAGTCACCTGCAGAAGCAGCTGCGCCCGGAAGCAGTTTTGAGGTTGTAGCACGGGCAGGGCAGGAGCCGCTGATAGTCATTGATCCCACTAAAGGGGAAGAGACAGCGCCGGCTCAGGAGTCAGTGTATGATCTCGATCTTAAGCCCCTGAGCACACCTGAGTGTGGGCGCTGCCATTTCAGTGTGTTTACTGCCATCAAAGAGGAGGGGGGTAAACATCGGCTCGATTGCACCTATTGTCACGAGGAGTTTCACACCTATAAGCCTGGTAAGGACTGGGCTGAGGTTGTGCCGGCATGCACCACTTGTCATGGCGCCCCCCATGGACAGGACTATCTGGATTGCCTCGCCTGCCATGAAAATGCCCATGTTCCGGTAGCCTCTATGGTTGCGTTGAACCAGCTCGAACCCGATTGCGCCAAGTGCCATGAACCGCAGGGGCAGGAACTGGCACTAAATCCCAGTGCGCATACGGAGCTTAGTTGCAGCAGCTGCCACCACACCCGGCATGGCAACATTCCGGACTGCACCGAGTGCCATGCCCAGCCCCACGTAGCCTTCGAAGACAACAGTGGCTGTGTCGGGTGTCATCCAGCGCATGCGCCGATAAATATCGAGTACGGCGAACAGGTGGAAAATATCGTCTGTGCCGGATGTCATCAGAGTGCGAATACCGCACTGGTCAACAGCTCGAAAAAACACACTACCCTCAGCTGTGTCTACTGCCATGCGCAGAATCACGGCTACATCCCCGCATGCCAGGACTGCCATGGCAAGCCTCACAGTGAGGCGATGCTTTCACGTTTTGGAGCCTGCACCGACTGTCATGGTGACCCGCATTCGCTGGCCTTACCAGGTCAGTAACATCTGCCTTGTGGTATGAAATTCAATGCAATACTGGCTGGAATCGGGGTGCTGCTCTTGGTAGCGGCACCCCGCTTCAGTGCCGCTGACCCAATACACTGGAATGCAAACTGGAACTATGCCCGCAGCGGGGGAGATGCCCAGGATGTGCGCTGGAATCTGGGCGAGACCTATGGTGCTTCTCTCGATCGGGATGTCAGCCGCGCCACGGATATAGGAGCAGCGCTGCGCTATACGCAACGGCGCGACAGCGACGATGAGTGGCAGGGTACGCTCAATCCAAGCCTGTCTCTGGGGTTGCGCAACGATCTGTTTAGTTTTCAGGTAGGCGGCAATGAGAGCCGCCGCAAGCGGAGCAGCGCAGAAGAGGCGATTAATCGGGCCCTGAGCAGCAGCTTCAGTACCTCCCTGGCAGAGATGTGGCCGCAGCTGCGCCTGAATTACAGTCGCAGCGAAAATTATGACAAAGAGTCGCCGTCGCGGCAGGACAACTGGAATGAAAGTTACAACGGCAGTTTGAGCCATATATGGGGAGGGCTCGAAGCGTTCTATAGTGGACGCTATAGCCGCGGCGAAGATGAAGTCAGTGCTACCGAAAATGACAACACATCACACCTGGCCAAACTCGATGGCAATTATCACTTCTGGGATCAGCGGCTGCAGCTGAGTTTTTCGACCCAGTACAACGAGAATGAAAATAACACCTATATAAAATCCGCTGCTGGAGAGCTGATATTTATCCCGCAGTTTGTGTCCCAGCAATACGCCGGGTTTGACGATAATCCGATCTTCAGCGCACTGCCGAACAATTCTGCTCTCGGGGATGGACGCGAAGATATGCCTGCCCTGGTGTGGAGCGAAGCTGAAGATGAAGATTTAAGTATCGCCGCGCGCCTTAATAGCCAGGACCTGGATCAGATTGAAGTGGTTTTTCTGGGGGAGCCCGACCCCTTTTTTCGCTCACAGCTTCAGGCCAGCGTATATATAAGCAACAACAATCGGGACTGGACGCAGAGTTCTGTAGGGATAACCTCCCGCTGGGAGGAGGATGCGGTGTTTGAGCGCTGGAGCTTCATCCTTGATCTGGGTAATACCCTCAATGCCTCTTATGTAAAGATTGTGCTGCGCGAGCCTGCGGGGGTGTGGGATCCAGTTCAGATAAGCGAGTGTATCTGGAGCCGGGCGGTTATCGCCGCTGGCGATGAAACCAAAACCTCTAATACGTTTAAGCGCTACAAATATCAGACCAATGCCCAGCTGCGCCCTTTTGAGGCTTGGTTGGTTACCGCCAGTTACGGCTATGATTTGAGTGAACCGGGAGAGGGGGCTGAAACCGAAGAGGTACAGCAGACCTATGGCGTTCAATGGTATCCCGCCGCAGTTCTCTCCTTGCAGGCGTTCTACAGTGAAAATGAAACCATGGTGGAAAAGCAGGAAACTGAGACCGGGCGCAACTGGACACTGGCGGCGCAGTGGGATCCTCTGGGGACCCTGGCAACGGCACTTAGCTTCAACTGCAGTGAGACTCTGCTTGACTCAGATCTGCAGAACCGCACCTATACCGTCAGCTCCAGCCTGGTGGCACAACTGCTGCCCGACTGGTCAGCCAGCTTGAATGGGAGTTGGACCCAGAACGAAGACATGGTCAACAACAGTGAAACCACGACAACATCCTGGACCCTGGATACCACCACCCAGTTGCGCCCCAGCCTGCGCCTTACCGTGTATGTCAA
>Ga0265293_10005953_pt1 | contig 19926 bp, 17 predicted proteins | sample Munlanlewell138R_FD_192505 | JGI IMG/M metagenome (GOLD analysis project Ga0265293, IMG submission 192505) | Leachate microbial communities from a municipal landfill in Southern Ontario, Canada - Leachate well 138R | ecosystem: Engineered > Solid waste > Landfill > Unclassified | place: Canada... | reverse complement strand
CTAAGGAAGGCAAGCCCTACCTTGTTAAGTATGGCCATCCTGATAATATTCTGCAAAAACTGGAGAAGGATTTAAAGAAACATGGGATAAAAGATAAAGAGATAATGTATGATCCTATCTCCAAGAAGTATATAGATAACCCAGTGTGGATGGGAAAAGATTACATAATGAAGTTACACAAAAGTGCAGATACTCATTTATCAGCCAGGGAGCTGGGCTCTTATGATAGTGACGAACAGCCAATGAAAATGTCAGGAAGACCTGACTCAGCAAAAAGCTTCGGTATGATGGAAGCTAATGCTTTGCTGGCTGCTAACGCTCGTGAGAATCTAAGAGAAACAGCTTTGCTTAAAGGTCAGAAGAACGAGCAATTCTGGGGTGCCTATAAAAATAATATGCCCCTGCCCAATTTGAAGAGCCCTTTTGTATTTAACAAGTTTGAGGGTCTGATGACAGCTGCCGGAGTAAAAATGAATAAGGAAGAGGATGCTATCACATTGTTACCTTTGACAAATAAAGACATTCTCGAAGCTTCAAAAGGTGAGATTAAAAATCCTAGAATACTTAAAGGAACTAACCAGCCAGAATCAGGTGGATTATTTGATCCAGTGATAACAGGTGGGTTACATGGCGAAAATATGAACCATATTAAACTAAAAGAGCCTGTCCTGAGCCCAGTGTTCAAGGAAGCCATTGCCTTATTACTTGATATGAAGATAAAGGACTTAAAAGAATTTTATGCTACCCATGGTGGGAAGGCGGTTCGTAATAGACTGGCTGCTCTAGACCTGAACCAGATGGAACGCGCCACTGGGGAAATTTTAAAGACAGCTAAGGGTTCTGATTTAAACAAAGCTTTGAAAAAAATGAAAATTATAAAAGTTTTAAAGAAGAATAACATTAAACCTGATGAAGTGTATGTGCTGGATAATGTACCAGTTATACCACCTAAACTGAGACCCCTACTCCCAGATGTGGGGGGAAGTATGGTTCTGAGCGACTTGAACTATCTGTACAAAAATATATTGATGGCCAATGACTATATGGATCCTAAAGAAACTAAGTTTATGCCAGACGCACAGGTGCGGGATTTACGTGTGAACTTACAAAATAATATGGATAAATTAGCTGGTATCGGCTACTCAAACACATCTGATGTACTTGGGAAAAAAGGTGCATTTGAATTAATAGCTGGTGACCAGCCAAAAAGAGGTTTCTTTCAGTCAGGTCTTATGTCTAAAAAAATAGACCTGGTTGGGCGCGGAGTTTTAACCCCAGCCCCGGATATGGGCTTTGAGCAGGTGGGTATTCCTGAAGATAGTTTATGGACTACTTATACACCATTTATCGAAAAGAAACTGCGCCTAACTGGGATGTCCCTGACACAGGCAAAAGAGGCCATTGAAAATAGGTCCCCTATGGCCAAACGAATATTGGACGAGGAAATAAAGAGTAGACCTGTTTTGCTTAACAGGGCTCCTTCGCTGTGGCGTTACAATATACCGGCAGCTTACCCTGTTCCGGTATCAGGTAACTCTATACGACTTAACCCTTTGTATGAAGCGGGTATGAATGCTGACTACGATGGCGACGCAGTAAACTTTACTCCCCCAGTGTCAGATGCAGCTGTAGAAGAAGCAAGAAAGATGACCCTAGCACATTATGCGTTATCAGATAAAAAGCCAAATGATTTACTCGCATCACCAAAACAGGAGCCTATCATAGGTATATTTGAGGCTTCTAAAAAGAGATGGGGTAAGAAGAAATAGCTCAACAGGTGCCTTGGGCTTAACCACCCAGGGCATCTTGTCCATACAAGAAGAAATTTGTAGCTTCTAAGTTTACATCCCCCAGGGCTACATGTATACCATAAATGGCCATAGCAAGAGCATGGAGCAAATCATCAGGTAAAGTCGGGGATCTCAACCAGGCATGATCAATTAACTCATCGTTGGAGTTATAAATGGGATCCAAGTATTCAGCAAGAATATGGTCAAAAAATATCGATGTTTTCTCGGATTTAGGGAAGGTTATTTTACCGTTCTCTAATAATCCCATAACATAGTCTAACAACATAGTTTTTGGAACTGAGAATTTATCCGGTGGTTTGAACGAGCAGGACTTCCCCCTGTACATAAAATGGTGAACGCCTTTATTAGGCATTGACAGTTTCATCATGTTGTTATTACCAGTAGACCCGGAACCGTCACCGAATACTAGTAGGGGATCCATCCTTTTTATCTCAGCCGCCATTTTGGGTACTGCAGAGGCATCCGCCCCTGAGTGAGTATTCATACCAAGCACTGCAAATTGATTATATGGAGTTAGCCCAACGCTAACATGCGCATGTAGCGATTCGCCACCAATAATAGATCCGTCAGCTTTTACTTCGCCCGATCCACCAGAATAGTCGACTCCTGTAACAATTACTTTAAATTTAGTCTTATCCGACTCTGTCATGGATGTACGCTCGACGTAACCCCCAATTAATTGGGTTAACTGGTCTCGCGTCAAAGCACGTTGGCCAATACCATAGGGTAGCCCTAGCATTTCATTGTATATTATTTTATCAGTACGGGTTTCAAGCTTCTTACGAAATACGTCCCATTTGCGTGTTCCATCCACCAGCTCACCAGTTATGATGTGGTCAATAGCCAGCTGAGGTATATGTAGACCAAGCATGTCACTTTCCTTGGTAGCTACAAAGAACCCATCCTTGTTGTGTATGGGTTTTCCGCACTTCTTACAAATTAAGCCATTCAACCCAACATTTTCCAGATCTAATTTATTGTATAAGTTGCAAGCCTTACAAGGAACTACCCAAATACACTGGTTGCTGAGGTTATATAAAAATTCCAGGGCGTTGTCCATACCCAGAGCAGTTCCGGTGTATATAGTTTCCTGGAATTGCGATGCGGACTGAGCTTCTTCTACTACATCCATACCAAGTAATTCCATATTCTGTACTTCGTCAAAGATAATAAGATCGTTGGAATCACCTCGGATTCGGGAGGGGTCATCTCTATAGTAAGATAAAAGAACCGTAGATTTTGTGGTAAAAGTTTTTTTTAGAACCTGGTTAATACAACTACCATCGGTATACTGGGCTATTGATGGAGAATCTTCCATAAGTTTACCCAGTTTTTTATGTGACCAAGTTTCAGTCTGACTTTTAAGAGGACTTAGATACAAAGTGTTGAACCCAATATGCCCCACACTTTTAAGCAATGTTATTTTGCCTACGTTTGTAGATTTTGATATCTGTCTCCCAGATCTTACTACCATTCTCCTTGCGGGCTGATCATAGAAAGTTATCCAAGGTTTATGTTTGGCAAGAGATACAGGAGTATTATTAATATTAAATAAATAAGGGACTGCATCTGAATAGAATCGCAAGTCCCTTACTGTCTTTATACTAGAGGTCGTAGGTGGGGATGTGGTCGCTATCTTTGTCATCTATTAAATTCCATCCTAATAATTTGTTGATACCTTCAGCAGCACCATCTACTAATAGTTTAATATATTCTGGATATTTTTGCAAAAAAGCGTTCAAATTTATTTCTTTTTCTAAGGACTGCAACTTTTTTCGTCTGATAAGTAATTCATTGAAATTAACATAGCTAAATCTATCCCCAAAATTTCCCAGCACATCTTCCAAAGCAGTAAACATATCCCAGTCATCGAGAGGGAATACCCCATTATCAATAAATATAAGGGCGCAGTATTGCTGAATATCTAGAGCAGATTCTCTTAAAAAACTGCCCTTTTCTAGAGAATGGAAATTTTCTAGCAGGGATACAAATGCAACTATATGCTCAGGTTCAACTTCAGTACAGCTATCCGAATTTATATTACCAAAGAATATACCCTCCAGACAATTGTTAAACAATGGGAGAGAGTTCTGTAGGCCGGTTAAATCCATAAAGGCAGATACTGCAAAACAGGAGTTGGTAATGAGGTCATAATCCAGATTCTCATATCCAGCATTTTTTAATTCAACTGCTATAGTTAATGGGTCTGTGTAAGTTTCGATATCGTCCTCAAGAAGTCCTTGAGTAGCTATATAAACTTCAAATGCAGAGTGCCCGTTTAATGTTCCTGACTCTGATATATCCTTCAAAAGATTAACCGCAGCATCCTTCAATATCTTTTCGGTTAACAGGTTACCATAGTAAAGGAGGCATTTTTTCAATAATTTTACCAATTTAGATGTTACCATTAAGGCTCTCCTTAATCAAAATATTCTAGTAGTTCCTGCTGTCTGAACACGGGTAGACTTTCTACAAATAGCTTAATATCTTTATCTTCAGAAAATCCTTCTGATTTTAGTTCATTTCTAAAATGGGTGTTACTAACATATTTGGACTCCACACTTAATTTTGGAAATTTCTTAGTAGATATAACTACTATTTCCGCATTCTTTGGTAAACTGTTGAATACTGTAAACAAAGGGTTTTTTAAAGTACCAGTATAAGTATCAATCCCGGCCACTTTATCCAGTTCTTCTATTTTCTGGACCAATCTTGACAAAATATCCTTATCTTCAATAGCCTCAAAATTACTTAAATCTTCTACAAAAGTATCAATCTGTGAGAATAGTTCTGGGTTTCGGGCTATATTAGATCTTAGTTTAAGTTGACCAATAAGGCTGGTTACATCACATACTTTGGAATTCTCAGGAAACACCAACTGATTTATTGGATCATTAGTTAAGTTGTATTCTTTTAAAGCCTGACGAACAACTTTTATAAGGTTATATTTTTCATTTATGTCTTCAGGTGCAATAACTTTAAGAGCCTCTACCACATCTTCTTTCTCCGTAAATGGTATTTCTGTACCTTTCACGGTAATGGTCATTCTGGTATCAATAGGTAATTTTGGCAATAATTCAGGAGAAGTGACCCCATACTGTTCCCTAGCAAGTTCCCATAATTTTTTGTGGTGGTCACCCATTATTACTTTGAAAAATTTATGGAGAATAAAATCTTCAATAACGTCTTCTTTGGACGAATAGCTTGTTTTTGGCTCAGATCTAAGACCCTCAGGAAATAGATTTTGACCAGGATAATAAGTGTCAACAACATCCTTAAAAGTTTTCATTAACAACCCCCTTATTTTGGCTTACTCTCATTATAACTGTTTTGTGATGAAATTCCAAGATTAAAATCATATCTTTTTGGTGGGATCCCAAGATCTCCAAGGGATGCCGCCATAGATGTTGTCTGATTAACATGAGTTGCCCCACAATTTGGGCATACCCTGTTGTACATACTCATGTATCGAGCATCAAAAGTGCTGAACTTCACGCCGCATTGCCTACAATCTATAAAAGCTTGCATATTAGTTTGCCCCCTACTAACTTGCAGTGGAATTAGGGGAACCTTGTGTGATTGAACCATTCCCCGCATTTAGTTTCACTTTGTCTCCTTTACGAGCCACCGGAGAACCATTACAAAATGTATTGGATGCTCCCGCAGCGACAACCCCTTTACCACAATGGGGGCAGGTGGTTTTAACCCCGTCACCTTTCCGCACAATACTAGAAGAGTTAACATTAGAGTTTCCAGAACCTTTCGTAAGGAATATAGTTACTGAATGAGGGCAGCATTTAGCCCCATGATTACAAATACCCTTACCTTTATGTCCTACCTTTGCTATACTACTCATCAAAATCTCCCGGTTTGTTTAACCCTATATTGAATATATCTATCAAGTCGTTCAATCCCTTTTCTGCATAGAAGGTGGCTAAGTCAGGCCAACTAGACAAATCTCTCTGGATAACAGGTACTTGCATAGCCGATAGCAATTCTCTTAACGCAAATGCTTTTCTAAGCACGGGATTTTGCGCTATGTTACCCCTTAACTCCAGCCCGGTAACCAATGATTTCAAGGCAGCCTTTTCATTTTCCCAGTTTGGGTATGTATCCAGATAATTATCAAGATTAGGGAAAGCAAGGGCCCCATCAGGATACCAACCATTACCCATACCCACTGGAACTATTTTATATTTGTTCTGATAAAAATAAGCTGCTAATTGAGCTGGAGTTTTACCATCAGACATTAGGGAACCTTCATATATGCTGAGTAAATTTGGAAAATCTGAATTTATGTCCACATAGTCGTCAGGTATTAGTATCTGTTCTCCATTTTTATCAATGAACTTATGGTCCACATATAAGCTTGCAAGATCCAAGTAGGCCATGGCATACCTATGCAAAAACCCGGCTCTGCCTTCTATAGCTAGGGAATCTGGGTCCACTTGTGTAGGATCCTGAAAGTAATCATTATTATGCCCGTCCCCCGAAAAGTCCATATTGGTGGCATATAAGGTTTTAGCCTGGTCCAGCTTTGTTTTATATGCTTCCCAGGTCTTCTGTGCTTCCGATTTATTATCCGGGGGTGGAGGTGATGCAACTGTGTGGTCCAGCCCAGGGTCATTATAAATTAAACCTGAATTAGTAGCTGCCCAGGTACCGGCCTCGCCCAGAATCAAAATACATGCCTCATTAAAATCGCTGATTAATCCGTCGATAAAGCTTGCCATCTGTTAACCTTCCATAATTATTATTTTTTTAGCAGGGCCTTTTGTGTATATCCAAATCTCGTTGTTAAGTTCCCATAAATAGAAGTCCTCAGACTCACAGGAAATCAAATTATAACTATTATCCCCTGTGGGAGTTTTTCTGGACACAAATTTACCATAAGGAAACCAATACCAGGAATGATCCTTGTCCCCTATGCAAGATACAATATATGAATTTTTTGTAACAGAAAATTTCTTAGTTATGAACTCATCACTTACAGGAGATACATACTCAATACCTTCTTTGTTTTCTAAGGTAGCGAATATAGATTTCTCAGCTTCAGCCTGTTCATACATAAGCATATTATCTATCCTGGCTAATTGTTTATGAGGAACATTTTTTAAATGACTCATATATTCTTCTTTAGCATGGAATTTAGTAATAGCATATGGGAATGGCTCTTTCAAGCGGCGGTCAGTATCCAGGAGTTCTATGTTTATTCTAACTACTAAATCATGTAGCATGAGGCCTCCTTAGAGTATAATAACCAGATACATATTAGGGTCATAACCCGAACTGTTTACCACAGTGGTTAAGTTACCTTCAGTAGTCAGGGACAAAGTTATCCCATAATAATTATGAGTTTCGCCTAATGCCAGAAGTCGGATTTCCTCTACAGGAACAGCCGCTGGGTTAGACACTCTGGCATACTTTATGTAAGGTGCGGTTATATTTTGTGAAAACAGATCAAGTGTGTCGTTATGATTGGTTGGTGAATATAGTCTGCGAGCAATCAAGTTGTGCAATACGAAATTCTCAGCAATATTTTTTATGTGTTTAATCAGAGCCAGATTTTTTAAATCGTTGTCTAGCAAATCTATGTGAGGTTTATTACATATATCTGCTGAATTAGACACAGCCACTACTGAAGGCTTAATAACAGTAGGCGGTTTCATAGATTCAAGATATAGGTCGAAATTAATCTGGATTTCTAATTCAAACATCATTCACCTCTGAATACAAAATTTAGGGATTTTAATCCTTTAACTGAGAATAGTTCCTGTTTTGTAACTGGCGGTACGGTCACTCTGAAATTAGCAGTAAACATCATGGAGGTATCTAACGCTCCATTGTTTAAAGTTATTGCAGTTTCTGGACTAATACCCTGCTCAGGAGATATGCGCTCCCATTTGCTACCTGTGAATATAAATATGCCACAGTTGTCGTCATAACTATAGTTTATGAGGGCATTAAAGTCGAATTCAGGATTAGCCGTGCCTGAATAATCAGCTGGATTTCTAGGCCGTATAAAGAATTTAAAATTTTCTTTTAAGCTAGTAGTCTTTATATGAAGTTGAAAATATATTGTGGACCCTGGTAGTAATCTTACATCCTTAGTATTCCCTTCTAAGGGTTTACCATCTTCGTTAACTAATACCAACATACTGCATCCTCCACTTATGTCATAAGATAATTTTAATTTTTTTTGGGTATAGATTCTCTGTATTTTGCTTGTAATAAACATACACCAGTAATTCATTCGGGTCAAATCCGATTAATATATTCAGGTGTTCGATAAATGTGTAATATCTGAATTTATGAGTAGACCCATTTAGAGGGGTAACCTCAATAATGTCCCTTGCGTTATTGCGAATAATATGTGCTGCTGTAGAATACACCCCAGGTTCATAAGCCTCGCCTTCTTTAAACAAAGAGAACAACACGGTGATAACCGGGAAGAAATGAGGGACTGGTAATGTTACTTCCACAAAATCTGGAGATACAGCTGGAGTATCCAGTGTTGCTTCAATAATCGTTTTGTGCATAGACTTCCCCGCTGCATGATTTATGGCTGCTACGTAAAATTCACTAAGCTGCTTATTCAGAGCTATATCTCTACGGTACAACTCAAAATGAGGTGCGTTTAGAGTATCCGCTGCATCCAGCGTAACCGGAGTAAATAACAAATTATTATAAAGGTTATCTTTGGCCATACCCATATTATACCAGCCTCCTTATTTTCTTGCAACAAAGTACCTGGTATTATTCAGGTGGATTATTAAACATAACCATAATGTCCTTGATATGCAGGTTGTAGTCAAAATCATCGAATTGTTCAAAATTCCAAGTCGCCCTATGGTTTTTGAGGTCCTCAAGAGTAGCTTCGTGTCTACCTATGGCATCTACCAAATCATTTATCTCCTGTTCTTTGGCATAAAAATAAGCAAGTGGGTAGGAGTAACACCATTCCTTTATCTTGTCCAGTTCGGTAATTATATCAGACCTGTTAGCCAGCATAGCGTCTACTTTCAGAGTTAAAAAAGTAACTTGCCTCTCCAGTGAGTATCTGGATTTTATGTAATCAGTATTAGTTCGATCCAATTCCCATATCAAATTGTAAGCATAAGCCTGAGCTATTTCGTATTCTGATTTTGCTTGCACAGTATTAGTGGCTTCGTTGTAAACAAACCATACATTTATATCTGGGTCGAAATCAGAATCAGCAGGGTCGTACTGGTTACTCTCTAATTTATTACGATAACTATTAAAGGCAGCGGTTGTATACTCATCTGAGTCTAGATTAACTTCAATATAACCTGCGGGTATATCTTCAGAGATCCCAGCGCCCCACATACCTATCTGCTTTGTTATAGTTTCAATTAAAAATTTCATAGAACCTCCATTAGTATATTTCAAAATTATTAAGGTAAAGCAAAAATCCACCACTGACACTATAAGAACTTCTCTGCACCGATAACTTACATTCTGGGGTTAACCAGGCATGTTCTATATACTGTAGTAAATTAGTGAATGAGTTACTTGCACCGGCATAGTGACGGAGCATCCACGTACCTAAACCACCATCTTTGCGCTCTATACGCATATAACCATTCCACACAGCTAACCACACTTTACCTATGTTGACTGGTAGTCTGGATTTGAAATTTACACTCGTTTCTGAGTTCCAAGAGATGTTACCGGATAGAAGGGTTACCCTACCTAAATAGTACTTATTTTGAGTACAGTAGACGCTTGGATGCACACGGTTGCCAGCTGCCAGGAGGTTCGACCCTGCATAATGGATTACCCCTACACACCGATACCACTTATCATTTTTATAAATATATAAGGGATCATCCCCTGGTGTTATTGGAGTTTCTGAGTCAGTGCCATACAGGTACGGGTCCTCACAGCATACTTTTACATCCAAAGAACTGTCAGAATTTAATCCGAAATATATGTAAAACCAAGGTTTACTATAAGTAGAATTTGGATTCCGGTCTGCCACATAGTCAGTGTCATCATTAAATTTATGTGCAGAAGAATTGGTGAGGTCAATTATAAATGGTCTTATATGGAGTAATTTCCCCTCCAGCTCAATGTAGGGTAAAGAAATCCACACCGCAGTGATATTATTAGTAGCTGGGGGTGTATCTCCCATATAAGCAGGTATTAGCGAAACAGGACTTTTTATATGCTTTAGTTCGGTAGGCTGCCATTGGGATACCACTTCCAGCAAGTCAGGAGTACCTTGGAATAATCTAGGGGTTACAGAATTCTGTGATACTTGTACATCATCCAACTTTGAGAGGGAGAATTTAGTATCATCTATATATTTTTTGTTTATCGAAGTCATACAATTACCTCGCTATTTCAATAAAATCTATTTGGAGACCGTAGGATGCTATAGTATCGGGAGAACGTCTGAATTCTATAGTTTTGGCTCTATGTAAGTAAAAGGTACACTGTACCCCGTTGGAATTGCCTACTGAACCTCCAAATACTTGCTGAAAATGCTTATTACCAGTCGATGCATGGGTGCCAATATGGTCTAAATTTGGGTCGGATACTGTTTTTTGTCGCACCTGGCCATTACCCCATACAGTAACATTTACCGCATTACAACATATAGGAAATCCACCAACCCTGGTCGGGGGTGTATGGTAAGACAATACATCATACCAGGACTTCTGAGACCCAGAATAAACTTGAGCACCAGTAGGGAAAACCAACCTGTTTCCTGCTATAAAGGCTGAATGAAATACCCCAGCTCCATATGATGAATTATGATATTGACCAACGGGGATAAATCCTATACATCTAGCTGGCAGATTAGGGTGGTATAAGGGTAGTCCTGAATGAGCCGGAGGTATCCTGTTGTCTTTAGAACGCACGGGCTCTATATTTGAAAATCGGAATAAAAGTTCGTCTGTGCTTTCATTGAACAGGGCATACAAAAATAAAAATCCAGCATTGTCGATAATATCAGAACCATCTTCTAACAAGGCAGCCTGCTCATATTTTGCAAATAGGGTTTCATATACAAAATGGAGTTTAGAGTTGCCTGTTGCAGGATTGGTAATATCACAAGCCCCCGGAGAGACTATTATAGCATTATTTCCTAAATTATCAAAAACTGCATGCAGGCTTAACCCAGTCAATATCTCCAAACGGTTGTTAGAAAGTAACTTATCAGAATAAACAGATTGATCTGAACTAACCCAAATGTTAGCCCCTGGGTCCATCCCTAAAGAGTTGCTCTCTTTTAGATTAGTGAATTTAAAAGAGAAGTCCGTATATTTTTTATTTATTTTGTTGTTACTCATCTCTCAGCTCTCCTCATGGTTTAAATTCAAAATCGTATACAACAGCATACACCCGGGCAGTAGAATCTGATACCCACTGGCGGTATATTAAACCGGGGTCCATGTTGCACAAGGGTACAAGATGCACATCATCTATCCGGGAAGTGTTTGTTCCAGCTACAGGAGCTCTTTGGCGTTGCATCTTGTAGGAATATTTAACGTTTAATCCTCCCGGATACGTCATGATAGCATTGAAATATACCCTTACTGACATAGCACACACATTACCTGGTAAAATACCTTCCCCGTATGTGTCTGTGAAACCATAGGCAGTAGACGCACGGGTGATTTGGTATGATAGGTATAATTGGTAGTGTCCATGCTGGGTTTTAAAAGCACAAAATTTATAACCACTTCCTGAATTTATAGAAGGGGAGCCCCATTTAAACATACCAATACAGCGCGCATTTTTAAACGGGTGATACAGAGATCTATATGAATAATCTTCCCTCTCAACGCCGTGTCTGTCACGGATAGGTTGATACCAACTTACTTTTATGTCTACTTGGTTATTTGCTCCCGGGCAAGCATATATATAATACCAGCGCTCTTCCATATCAGTAGAGGTGCCATCATCCATCATTACATCAGGTAAATCAGTTTCCAGTAATTCTATACTCTGAGGAAGATGGTAAATGTTAGCCACGGGGTTGTAGTTACGCGGCCTGTGCAAGTGAGTCCGAGCAGAACTACTTGTGTTGAACAGAGTAGTGAGCTCCGCAGGAGTTAACAATCTTGTAAACACTACTATATCTTTTACAAGACCTTGCATAATATAATTATTAGGATAGTGCATAACCCCGCCAGCCCCGTACCGTTTGCCACTTACATTTGTAGGAAAGGACCTCCACGAGTGAGGGTCATCTAACCCTAGCGCAGTAACCTCCACACCATCCACAAAAAATTTGGTATTACTTATATCATTCAAATCTATCTGGAATACAAAGTGATACCAAGTATCCACATTTAAAGGCACATCCCAGTACCAGGCTACCCTCTGAGTATTGTTGTTATTTGGAATATAAAAACACATCCCCGAAGAAGGGGTTACAGTGCTTGATGGGTACCAGAAAGTTACGAATCCGCCCTCCACAAAACTAGATGAATTATATATCCAATCTGAAAACGGGTATTGTCGTCCTGGAAATGAGTCAAACTTAACTCGATAAGACACAGTCAGTTGCTTAGTTGTATTATAATCCATTCTACCCTGAGGGTCTGGAGCATAATGATACAATAAATCGGTGTTACCCCCATCAAACTTGTTATATATAGCATCATCCTGGAATTCAACAGCTATATTACGCTGCACCCAGGAATAAGTGGCATTGTATTGTCGGTGGGTAAACCAACCCCCATTTTCAGAGTGCCCACTGATATCTTTGGTGAACAAGTTACGCAACGGGTAGTTAGCGATCATACCGCTACTGCGAGGATCCCAAAAAGGATCATTTGATAAATCTCCGGGTTCAGCTATCTCCAAGCTACCCATAGAAATATGTATTGCGTCGTGGGCTGCCCCTGTACCCGATAATGGGTAAGATTCCATTGCAAACCCCGATATATGATCAATTCTTTTTTCGTTTGGGTTTGAGTTTAATTCTGCCGGTAATTCCTCAAATACAAAAGTTTCCCCGTCTGGGGCTACCTGAAGAACTTTGCCCACTTCAATAGTATCGGGGGTATCGTCCAATTCGGTGAATTTTCTTACAAAATACTTAGGGTGAACTTTACCTGGTTTCATACCAGATACCCCCAAACGCCTTCCCCTGCGTCTACAACCCAATCCTTATGAATTCGGATAGTATCGGCATACCCCGGGTCTGCTGCCCCCTGGACAAGTTCATAGTCCCCTCCATCAGCTACAACACCCGGATACAAACTGAATCTGCCTACAATTACCTGCAACCCATTGTCAATATGGGTATCCTTAACAGCTAGGTTAACATCCCCAAAAGAAGTTATGGGTACATCAAGGTAGCCGTTGGTTTCCGCTGTGGTTAAGTCAGACTCTGTGAAAGTATATTGTTTTAATCTAATAAAATTGGAACCAGTAGATCCTCCACCACTAACCACTGCATGTTTATATTTTGAAGCAGTAGCATCCCATATCATTAAGGTGGCTTCTGCTCTAGCAGTTGTGTCGACGTCGGATATATTTTCTATTTTTAGTGGGGTTGCTTTCAGCTGCCCGTTCTCTATTTTTAATACTAACATTCGGTATCCCCCTAAATTATGTATATCTTATAGTGTAACACATAATCCCTTTATAAGGGAATCATCTCTGTAAGTTATGTGTTATTCGCCATAAAATCATAAAGAGGTCCTTCTACCATAGGAATAAATATTTTTGGATCAGAAGCGGAGAACTGCTCAAAATCCCAAGTAGCTCGTAGGGCTTCAAGGTCGTCTATAAGTTTAACACCGGTTTTAACATCCATTGCAGTGTTATAAATTTCAGCCTCCACTTCATAAAAGTAGGACAGAACAACCCCTTTCCAATGCTCTAATTGAGCCAATGTGTTTATAGCCTCTACGCAACCTACGGAGTAAGCTATCATTTTTAAATTTAAAAAATAAACCCACCTTTCTATTGGGTAGCGGGTGTTCATGAAGGCCCTGTGCATATCGTCAGCTTCGTAAGCCATCGCTACAGCCATAGCATCTATCTTGGAGTTCCATTCTTCTTCAGTTAGTAATATCTTCTCTCTGGTTAATGTGTAAGTTTGGGTACTCTCATTAAATATAAGTTTTTCAGGACCGGGTATTTCTCTGTAACCATACTGGGGTATCTCTTTAGACAGGGGAAAATAGTTATGCTTCCTAAGTTCGGTAGGGCTAAGCTTGTTAAACCCTAGTATGGTAGACATACCTTTTGTGTGTACTGTAGGCAATGAATATACTATTTTTAACGTTTCTACCTGAGTTCCAGGTTCTATATCTCGGTAAACATACATTTTATACTCCTTCTAATTCCCACTGTAATTTAGGATATGTAGCTATATCTACAGTATTCCATATTTCAGAAGACCAGTCAACAAAAATATCCAGGTCTGGTATAGCCCCCGCCTTTAGTTCCTTGGTAGTTTTCGGTATAGTCCGATTTAACCTGAAGTCTTGGGATAAAGTAGAATCATGGTAACATCTTATACCAGCATTGTTCTCATATATTCCACCCGAGGTCTGGTTTGGGTTACCTCCTGTACGAGTTCCTGCAGAGAAGCAATATCGGGTAGTTCCTCTATTGGATACCACTAAGATAGCATAACCACTCGTGGTGCTAGAAATATTTACCAGAGCGTAACTATTTTCCAGCAAACCGGTGTTAGTATTAATAAAACCGCCAATATTCCAACCCGCTCCACTGACATTTCCGATAGCGATAGATTCTCTTATGTTCCCCGAATTAGTATTGGAAAAACCACCCAAGTTTCCAGCACCAGCAATGAGATCTCCTACCACACGGCATTGATATATATCCCCGGAATTTATTGAAGCGAAACCTCCTACATTACCCCCTGAAGTTAGTAAGGACCCATACTTGGAACATCGAATGAGGCTTCCTGTGTTTTCTCCAGCAAAACCACCGCCACCGCCACTGCACTCAACCACTGCTTGCACAGTACAATTTTGCCAGTTGCCAGAATTAAATCCTACTGCGCCACCAGTTAACCAACCTACGCCAGTTACAGTCCCTGTAAAGACTATATCGGATATTAAAGCAGATGCTCCCGTAGATTCCCCAGTGATGCCTCCGGTCCGGCCATTTCCGGTTACAGATCCAGACAGAACTATATCATCCACAGTTGAACCATTGATGTAGCCTGCGAGTAGACCAGCTTTTTGCCCCCCAGTAACCGTAGCATTCAATATCTTAAGATTATGTATAGAGGCTGTTGGTCCCAAACCTGTAAAGAATCCTTGATGTGCTACGGAAGGTCTGTTTATAAACATATTCTGGATGGTATACCCGTTTCCATCGAAGTACCCATTGAATGGGTCTCCCCACACAGGGCCAAAAGGTTGCCAGCCACCAATCGGGTCGTACCATGAGAAATCTTCTAGAATATGAGGGGCTAAGTTAAGATGTCTTACTTGTTTAAAATATGCGGACGGAAAATTTCTAAGATTATGTAGTTGTTCAGGAGTAGCAATTAGGTAGGGGTCTTCAATTGTGCCAGAACCTCCACCCATACCTGTGTCGGGGTCAGGGGTAATTGACCCTGGCCTATTTTGAATTAAAGCGAGGATAGTGTTACTCATTTGCTACCTCTACATACGTGGTCAAGAAAGAAGCCCCTTTATCAAGGGTAAAGAAAGCTAATATTGACTCTGCATCTGGGTCCGTGTTTATATTAGGTATTTCCTGGAGCCATTGTATAGGAGCATTTAGGGTGACTATATGGTTCCCGACGCTATCCTGTGTGAGTAATAATAGGAAGTGTTGATACTCTTCGCCATCAGGATTTACTTCTATATTAATCTGGGTATCCCCAGTTATAAGCAAATTTCGTGCATTACCATCCGATAACTTTATAGTGTGAATTCCAGAGACTTCTTCAAATACGGAGGTATCCTTAACCACATGATTATACAAATCAGCTATAACTAAACCTCGTCCCGGAACGAATTTAATAATGGGTAGTTTCATAAGGCAACTCCCTTTCTAAAGGTAAAAAGGTGCCCAGTAAATTACCAGGCACCTAATATATGGTTTGAAACTTGAGATTAACCTAAGATAACTACCTGAGGTCTTACTATGATCGCATTAGCTGCAACTACGATACCAACTTCGGCAATAAGTTCGCCTGGGTTTTCAATAGTAAGTTCTGTAACCAGTGCTCCAGCTGTTGCTGGGCTAAGATACAGAGTTTTTGCAATGTCGGAAGCTGCAAAGGAGAATGCTGTTGACTCAATGTAACCAAAGAGAACAACCGCAACCTGTTCATCTGCTGCTGCACTACCAAGAGCGATACCAACAACTTTGTAATGACCTGTGTCGATACCCTGGCCTTTATACACTTTGGAATCTCCACTTGTGTGATACATAGCAACCGGCATACCTTCAGTAATTGCTTCACCGGCGGTGAATGTTCTAATTACCGCATGTGAAGTTAGGGAATCAACTTTACCATTAACTTCTTCGATAGCAGCTTTTACATTTGTAGACGAAAGATTAATACTTTCAAATGGAATTACAGTAGCGTTAACGTCACCAGCTGCATTTCCAAGTTTTAATTTAGCCGCTGTAACTGCTTCATCTTCTATGGAGTCAGTTGTAACTTCTCCTGATTCATTTACGTTAACAACTCTTTTGTAAGTTGTTCCATCCTGAACATCATCAAGAGTAAGGTTGTCAAACTTTCCGTCTATTTCAGATTTTGTGTAGTAGAACTGGTCTAGATCAACTGCACCGGTCTGACCATTAACTGAAGCTACTTTGTTTGAGTTAATGGATTTTTCCCAGATAGAACCTGAGTAAATAACCCAGTCACCCTGCGCAAATGTTATATCTCCTGAGCCAAGGTCTACTGTTCCGTCTTCTGAAGCTATGTAAACGTCACCTGCATTACCTGTTCCATCAGCTAAGGACGGTGTATTTGTTGTAGGGTCCCAGTTACCATGGTATTCCATAACAGAATTAGGAAGGTACTGAGCAGCTATTTTTCCACCAGCGTCCAATGGAGCTAGTCCATTGTTAGCGCCTTTCTGAGCTGTAAGTTCAGCATCAATAAGACCGTTTACATCGGAAGCATTCAAATGGATTGTGGAATCATCAATATGATCCTGCATATCCTCACCAGCAGTTCCCATATCAGTAACTATCTGGTCGATTGCGTCCTGTACATTATCTACGCCTAACTCTGAATTAGTGTCATCAAAAGAAATTCCACCTGCCTCTACTTCAAAAACAGGTCCCCAACCCTGAGCTGTGTAACCATAAACCTTATTCATTGCTGCAGATTCAGTATAATCGTATCCAATAAGAGCGATAGAATTAAGTTCTGGGATGGAGAAATTCCATGAGGAACCTGTGTAAGTAGCTATCTCGAAATCATGACCAGCAAATGCGTCTGTAGCATTTTCAGCTACCAGTATTCTCATTCCTACGGAAGGAGTTCCTGGAGCAGTGGCTGCGTAACCGTCAATGAAAGGTAGTACTTTACCTTCTGATACTACTTCCATTTTTTCAGTGGTAGCATTGTATCTCAATAGGGAACCCTGCTTAACCCCTGTTAAGTCTACATCTGTAAGTGCTGCAAGAGATGCTGCTGATAGTCTCAGCTGACTATTTTGGAATTTGATAAACATATTGTTGCCTCCTTGTATTATAAATGTATACGCTTCTGATAAATCAGAATCACCTACCTGCGGATCAGATGAAACTGCTTTTAACATTACTGTAATGTTACTTCCTTTAGGTAAATCAGTTGCTGTTAATGGCGATGTTGATCCAGTTGCAATAACAGAACCCAACCTGTAAAGCTCGTAGTAAGCAGCGCCTGGAACTGTAGCTATTTCAAAATCTACTTCTCCAGTAGCTTCATCCACAACTGTATGAGACAAAATACCTGGTTTAGGTAATTTTTCTTCGGGTTCTTCCTCAGTAAAGTAATTCATCTTTAAGGCTGGATACTCTGTAAAGGTTCCTGAATACCAAACATTAGGATCCCAGTCGGAATAAATTCCAGTCCCTATCTCAGGAGTCCTAAGTTCACTTGTAGTCTTACCCATTCCAGTAGTGTCATCTCTACCTGCTTTTTGAGTATCAAAGTAAGTAGACTCCACAATACCGGTGGGGGCATTATTTCCTACAGCTACAGACCCACTACCACTTGTAACTCCCCCTGTAAATATGTTATTTACAATGTCACCCAGATAATCATTCCACACGGCAATACCGCTCTGGTCGGTTGCATCTCCAGCCAGGTTAATATCTACACGGTTATTGGTTATATTACTGCGAACTTCCCCATTGCCACCGTTGTATACCGCTATACCGGCTGCATACTTACTTCCTGTTACGGTACCTGATACTAAATGACATTCATGGATCTTACCACTGTTATTATAAGCTACTACAGCTACCTCGTAGCCAGTGATACTAACATCAGTAAAACGAATTCCTTTTATCTCAGCCTCTTCCCCTACATATTGGAACAAGGCTAGATTACCCAACCCCTTGTTCATATAAAGGCCTTTCACAACATGACCATTACCTATAAGCTTTCCACGGAATCTATTTGTTGCATCTCCTATAGGAGTAAATCCTTCTCCAGCAGAGTAAGTACTCATGTCAATGTCTCGAATTATCTGGAAACGAACATCTGGATTATTCAAATAGTTTCGTACATTGTTAAGCTGTACTGCGTTCATAATAGTGAACGGATCCATTATTGTACCCGTACCCCCTCCAAATGTGCCTCCTGGATCTCCATCAATCGTAGGCTGAACCCAAAATCTATACTCATTAGAGTATTCCGATTCTGAATATGAATCAGAATTTGAATAGGCTTTTACCACTATAGTATAAATTTTACCTGCCGAAAATCCCATAACATGGGGGGAAGAGGTCGCAGTACCTATAAAGACATAGAAATCTTCGCCTATTCTTTCAAATATTTTATAATAATCCGCATTAGGTACTTCGGTGAAATGTATGTCAACCCAACCAGCTTGGTAGTTTTGTGCGGAGATAAAATGCTGGGTGATTGTCGGTGTTTCCAACGGAGTTGACTCCCCCATAACCTCGAAAATCATTGTCGCAGTGCTCACGTTTAAACTCTGTATTTCCAGGTTCCCATCACCTCTTCCAATAAATTCACCTAAATCAGCTGCATTGGTGTACCCTGGATAATAAGGGAGCATGTCCTTCTCTACTAAGTTGTTTAAATCAAAGTAGTGGTTGTGCCCTCCATCAAGGTATATTTCAAAAGGGGCCTGGAAGTTGGTTACTATTAATTTCCATGGTAACTTAACCCCAGTTAAATTCCCACCATTAGATCTCAATTTGAACTCAGACTCGGTAGCAAACACTTGTAACTTAATTCCAGATCCACTGTGTTCGTATATAGTCTGCCATGAATCTGCAGTAGGCTCATTTATCTCAACATCAAAAAATGGACCTCCGTCAAAATAATTCCTGGTGTGCATTATGTGACTGTTTATATTTAACGAGCTCACTGTAGTAAAGTAGTCTACTAGATTTATTTCCTGTCCCTCAGTATAACTAATCTGTATAGGACTATCTACTGAGTGCTTTACTCCATCTACAAATAAATCTTTATTAAGGGTAAGTGTTCCATCACCCCCAAATACCTTGTACCATATACCTAATGGGGACAAAGTAATTTTTACGTAAGCTTCAACGGATCCAGCGCCGCCTCCGTAGATATACCCATCCAGCTCATTAGGTACCAGATACAGATTATTTTCAGTATAATTGTTATTGTTGTAATTCCAGGTAACATTTGTCCTTAGCCCAAATCTAGGATTCCAGCTATGACCTTTTTTTTCTACCCAACTTTTGAGATCAATCAGGGATTTCCATCCACTTGGGCGTACAGAAGGCTGCGTCTCAAAAAACTTGCAGGAACCCGCAATACCGGTATTTCCTGCATTTATGTTATTTAAAAACGAATCTGCTCCAGCAGCTGGATTATAGTCTGCGGCTGTGAAAGTAGCTAACACCATACACTCAGAATCTCTACTAGCCAAAACTTCCAGTTTTAAGCCATTTCTGTCCAATGCCAGGA
>Ga0265293_10005952_pt1 | contig 19933 bp, 21 predicted proteins | sample Munlanlewell138R_FD_192505 | JGI IMG/M metagenome (GOLD analysis project Ga0265293, IMG submission 192505) | Leachate microbial communities from a municipal landfill in Southern Ontario, Canada - Leachate well 138R | ecosystem: Engineered > Solid waste > Landfill > Unclassified | place: Canada... | reverse complement strand
CGGCTACAGTAATGAAATATTTGGACCGGACGATAACATCACTCGGGAACAGATGGTAGCTATGCTACATCGTTATGCGCAATATAAGGGCTATGACGTTGACCTGGGTGAGGGCACCAATATTCGCTCCTACATAGATGCGGAAAGCATCAGTGAGTATGCTATTCCAACTATGCAGTGGGCCTGCGGCTCCGGTCTCATTCGGGGTAGCTGCGGCAGCCTGATGCCGCAGGGTGACGCTACCAGAGCACAGATTGCAGCAATTTTGCACCGATTTAGCGAAAATGTGGCAAAATGATTAGTTGGTCTATTTTGATTGCGACTACCCGGGCAGCAATAAATTTTCCCCGTTGATTGACAACATCCTGCTCTTTAAATAGGGATATCTATAGAGGATTCGGATGTATAGCAAAAAAGATTGCTCTTGTGGAGAGATTATTAATTAATATACAAAAGGGCACTGCAACTTAATGAATTTTAAGGTGTAGTGCCCTTTTTTGCCGGTTTGCAAGCATTCTTATGGGAGAATATGTTATAATGTATGTGATTTTGAAGAAGTTAAAAATGATATTACCTGGCCTTATTTTATTATTAATAAATCCAGACTGTATAAAATATGTTATAATAAATCCTAATAATGAAATCGGAAAAAATTTGTGTGGGTAATTATATAAAAAAGGGAGAAGAAGATATGATTATAGGTACTGTAAAGGAAAGAAAGCAACACGAATATAGGGTTGGTATAACTCCGGATAATGCTGCTGCTTATACCGCTGCGGGGCATCTCGTTTATATTGAAACCGGTGCGGGCGACGGTGCCGGTTTTCCCGATGCGGATTATATTGAGTCCGGGGCCGAAATATTGTGTACCATGGAGGAGGTATATGCCTCCGTCGATATGATGGTGAAGGTGAAAGAACCGCTACCGGAAGAATACAAACTTTTACGCCCGGGGCTCATCCTTTATGCATATCTCCACTTAGCGGCGGATAAGCAACAGGCTGAGGCATTGGCAAAATCGAGGACAAATGCAATTGCCTATGAAACCATGGTCGATAATGGAGGTCTGCCATGCTTGCGTCCGATGTCCGAGATTGCGGGACGTCTGTCCATTCAGGAAGGTGCAAAATATATTGAAAGTTCCTATGGCGGTCGTGGTATCTTGTTAGGCGGCGTTCCCGGTGTTGAACGTGGTGAGGTCGTTATTGTCGGGGGTGGAATTGCCGGTACATATGCGGCTAAGGCATCTATTGGCATGGGTGCGCAAGTGACCGTGCTTGATATTAATCTTGCCAGGCTCCAATACCTTGATGATATTTTCGGAACAGGTGTCACCACACTCTATGCTTCAGAACGTAATATTCGCAGGGCTGTATCGAAAGCCGATCTTGTAGTCGGCACGGTGCTTGTTCCCGGCGGTACTACTCCAAAAGTTATCCGGCGTGAACACCTGAAGTTTATGAAAAATGGTGCGGTTATTGTCGATGTATCTATTGACCAAGGCGGTTGTTGCGAGACCTCAAAAATAACTTATCATGATGATCCTGTTTTCATAGAGGAGAAAGTTGTCCATTATTGTGTCGGTAATATGCCCGGTGCTGTTCCCAGGACATCTGCAATAGCACTTACCAACGCTACTCTGGGTTATGGTTTGCAGATAGCTAACTTGGGGCTTGAAGAAGCAGCAAGGAAAAATAAGGTTATTGCTACAGGTGTAAATTATTATAACGGCATGTGTACAAATATGAATGTGGCAAAGGCGCTAAATGTAGAATATCATGATTTAATGAATTTAATCTAATTTGTAACATATTTCCGAAATATAATGTTTACATCCGTGCATACAATATTTAAAAATCCGGTTATTGATAGCCGTGTGAAGCCTGCCGATAAGTTAAAATAATATCGTTTATAAATGCGAAAAACCCATTCGGACATAGATGCCGGGAGCTTTACATGGATGCTGAATAATAGAGAAGATAGGCTATATTCCGAAGAAAGTCGGTGAGAATATGAAAACAAAAAGACCCCTGTTGCTCGTTGTTTCTTCAGCCCTGATGCTGGTCATTGCTATTCCTATGCTGATGTGGTGTTTTACTCTTATTAATGGCGCTGCGGTGGACATGACACCCGGCTATACCTATGCCGGTGTGGGCTGCTTCGCTGCAGCGATAGTCTATACCTTTTCAATGTTAACGGCTATCGCCGGACTGACATTTGCAAAAAGGCCCTATTATCGACGTTGGTGTCGGGCGATGGGTCTTATCCAGTTGATAGCGAGTGTTATATTGGTGATTCCGATGCGGGCCTATGTTGTGCTGACATTGCCGCCGCTTTTGATTTTGACAATGTTGTATCTGATCGGGGCACGAAAAAGAGCGGAAGACGATTTCTAGGAAGGCCTAGGGGAATACATAATGTATAAATAAAATGTTTCAAATAAGCAAGGAAGGGTTTAGGCCCTTCCTTGTTTTATGATAATGAAGTAGATAATTAAAAGTTTTAGGATAGGGTATAAATAAACCACAATTGGTAAAGGTTATGTGACATAAAGTATGTTTATTAAAAGAGGATTTTTAAAATTTTAAACGTATTATACTAAAAGGGGTATTTAATTGTTTGATAAAATATAACAAAGGTTGTTAAATGGCTATGATATAGCAGAAAGGTTGGGGCTAATGAATCTATCTATTAGAAACATTACAGAACAAGCGGAAGAGACCACACTATCTCCTTTTGCCCAACTCAGTAAAAATACCCGGGGAAGAATGGATCCGGAACAAGAATGCAATATCCGTACGGCATATCAGAGGGATAGGGATAGGATAATTCATTGTCAATCTTTTAGAAGCCTGAAGGGAAAAACCCAGGTGTTTATTGTAAACGATGGTTTTTTTAGGACAAGGCTGACACATACATTAGAGGTCAATCAAATTGCCCGCACCATAGCGAGAGCACTGAAATTAAATGAAGATCTGACAGAAGCGATAGCAATAGGGCATGATCTTGGGCACACATGTTTCGGTCATATGGGGGAATATGTACTTGACAGATTAAACGGTAGGTTTAAACATAATGAACAAAGTCTCAGGGTGGTAGATATTCTAGAGCGGGACGGTAAAGGGTTGAACCTGACATTTGAGGTAAGGGACGGTATACTCAATCATACAGGGCTTAATGAACCCGAAACATTAGAGGGGAAATTAGTAAGACAGGTAGATCGCATAACCTATTTATGCCATGATATTCAGGACAGTATAAGTGCGGGTATTTTAAAAATAACAGATTTACCGCCTGTTGTATTAGAAAAATTGGGAAAGAGCCATAGTGAAAGGATCAACACATTTGTAATTGATATAATAAATATAACTAGAAATAAATTCAAAGAAGGAATCGATATTGATATTCATCAAAGCGAAAAAATCTCACAGGCGATGGATGTTTTAAGAAATTTTATGTTTGAGAATGTTTATTACGGAGAAGCCTGTTCGCAGGAAAAAAAGAAGGCGGAATTTATTGTGGAGTCCCTATATACCTATTTTATAAATAACCCTGAAGAAATGCCTTTAAAATATTATAACAATATACGTAAAGAAGGTTTGGTAAGGAGCACAACTGATTTCATTGCATCCTGTACAGATTCTTATGCAGTTCAGCTTTTTTATGATAAATTTATTCCTTAATAGTAAACATTTAAATTTCTTGGATAATATTCTTAATTATGTTTTTTGGGGTTAAAAAAGGAATTAACAGTATTGATGTCGAATGAAATATACTATACACGTATATAAAGACAATAGGAATTATAAATTATAAAATTTGAGAAATTATGTGATAATAGAGGGAAAATATAAAGATAAAAGGAAATATACTGTATAGATACTGATAGGTGATTATGATGGGTAATTTTCTTTCTGAAGAGTTGATCGATGAAATAAAAGATGCAAATGAAATAGTAGATGTAATTTCTCAATATATACAGGTTAAAAAAGTAGGTTCTTCCTATAAGGCACTGTGCCCTTTTCATAATGAAAAAACACCTTCTTTTTTTATCAATCAAGAAAAACAATTTTATAAATGCTTTGGATGCGGCGAGGGCGGAAATGTAATTAATTTTATTATGAAAATGGAGAGTTTGAGCTTTATAGAATCTATAAAATTACTAGCGAGGAGAGCTAATATTGAAATAGGCATGACAGGGACATCGGAGGAAATAAGAAAACAGATCAAGGAAAAAGAACTTTGTTATGAAATCAACAAAAAAGCGGGCTTATATTTTTATGGCAATTTAAGAAAGCAACCTAATCCGGCTCTAAAATATTTATTAGGCAGGGGAATTATCTCTAAAACGCTGGCAAACTTCGGGCTAGGTTATTCTGTAAATAGTTGGGATAATTTAATGCTGCATTTACAAAAGGAGGGGTATAGTCTAGATGATATTCAAAAATGTGGATTAATACGCCAAAACAAATCCAATGGATATTATGATTATTTTCGTAACAGAATAATGTTTCCTATATTTAATACAAGGGGAGACATAGTGGGATTTGGGGGCAGGGTGATCGATGATTCAATGCCTAAATATTTAAATTCACCGGAAACACAAGTGTTTAATAAAAGTAATATACTTTATGGTTTAAATTTTGCTCGTAAAAATATTAAAGACAGACAAATAATACTTGTTGAAGGATATATGGATGTTATAGCCCTACATCAGGCAGGTTTTAAAAATGCCGTAGCTTCTCTAGGCACTTCTTTAACCGGGTATCAGGGAAAATTGCTCAAAAAGTATTGCGATGAAATTATAATATGTTTTGACGGCGATGAGGCGGGGGAAAAGGCAACCATGAGAAGCCTAGACACACTGGATGAAGCGGGCTGCCAATTTAGGATAATGATTTTACCTGATAAGAAAGACCCGGATGATTTTATAAAAATTTATGGCAGAGACAAATTTAGGGAACATATTGATAAATCAATGAGTCTAATCGATTATAAGATATTTTTGGCAAAAATCAGATATTTTGGTAATACTATAGAAGATAAAGTTAGATTTGCAAAAAAAGTATCAGATATTATAAAGGATATAGAAAGCCCAATAGAAAGGGAGGCTTACATTGAAAAGGTTGCGAATGAAACAGGTATTTCGAAAGAATCTATCGGGTTGGAAGTATTAGATAAAATTAAAAACGTATCTGTTCATAGAAACAATTTCAAAAATAATTTGAATTACAGAAAGTACAATAATTATATAAAAATGGTACCATTGGTTGAACGAAAAGGTCATATTATAGCAGAAAAACAATTAATTAAATTTATGATCATTGATAATAAATTAATAGAGCATATATTAAACGATATTTCGGCAGAAGATTTTTCCGTAGCGGAACACCGAGAAATAGTGGCATATTTAGCCTCAAATATGGATAACATGAAGGATAAGAGGATAGAAGAGCTTTTTCCGCATTTAGAAGAAAATATTAATAAAATATTGTCAACCGATATTGAATATATTGATTTGAACAATACATTGGATAAATATATTGTGAATTTAAAAAAATATAAATTGCTTTACAATATAAAAATATTGGAAGAAGAGCAGCATAGTATTATTAATAATTTAAATTTGACTAAGGAAGAGGTTGAAAGCAGGTTGCTAAATATAGGTATAGAAATAATGAAAAAAAATGCGCAGATACAGAAATTAAAAGCTTGATGAAGGGAGGTATAACAGCTTTGAGCAATATAAAGGACGTAAAAAGAGAAACCATTAAAAAATTAGTAGAAAAAGGCAAAAAGAAGGGTATAATCACTTATATAGAAATTATGGATGCATTGGAGGAAATTGAATTAGATAAAGACCAAATAGATGAGATATATGATAATTTTGTTACTATGGGTGTAGATATTGTAGGCGAAAGGGAAGATGACAGTGAAGAAGAAGATGATAAAAAAATAGATGATAAAGTTGAAGAAGAACCTGTTAGGGACGATATAAGTTTATTAAAGGGAGTCAATGTAGACGATCCTGTCAGAATGTATTTGAAGGAAATCGGTAAGGTTGCTCTGTTGACGGCGGAAGAGGAAGTCGAATTAGCAAAGAGAATGGGCGAAGGCGACGAAAAAGCCAAGCAAAAATTGGTTGAGGCAAATTTGAGATTGGTTGTAAGTATTGCAAAAAGATATGTGGGTAGGGGAATGTTGTTTTTAGATCTGATACAGGAAGGGAATTTGGGACTCATTAAAGCAGTTGAAAAATTTGATTATACAAAGGGGTTTAAGTTTAGCACCTATGCTACTTGGTGGATACGTCAAGCGATTACAAGGGCGATAGCCGACCAGGCTCGTACAATCAGAATTCCGGTTCATATGGTGGAAACAATTAATAAATTAATTCGTGTATCCAGACAATTATTACAGGAGTTAGGCAGGGACCCTAAACCCGAAGAGATAGCTTTAGAAATGGATTTTTCTGAGGAAAAAGTACGTGAAATTTTAAAAATTGCTCAAGAACCTGTTTCCCTGGAAACACCAATCGGCGAAGAAGAAGATAGTCACTTAGGCGACTTTATTCCGGATGATGATGCTCCGGCACCTGCAGAGGCAGCTGCATTTTCATTATTAAAGGAACAATTGATAGAAGTGCTGGATACATTGACACCTAGAGAGCAAAAAGTGTTGAGGTTACGTTTCGGGCTCGATGACGGCAGGGCAAGAACTTTAGAAGAAGTAGGCAAAAAGTTTGAGGTAACGAGGGAACGTATAAGACAGATTGAGGCCAAGGCATTAAGGAAATTAAGGCATCCGAGCAGGAGTAAAAAATTAAAGGACTATTTAGAGTAAAAATCTGTTTGATGATTATATTGATATTTATTTAAGCGATTAAAATAGATTCGCATTATGCGAATCTATTTTTAATAACCCGGCAATAAAAATATTATATAATGGCATAGATATGCCTGATTGTTCCAATTAATGCTTTTTATGGGCATAATCAATTTTATTTTGAAGTTCTTCATCGGATTCCTGATCATCCAGTTGGTCTTGCAAAATATGCATTACTTGATCGGCTTCTTCTTCCCATTCCTGAGTTGTGCCTCCCCAGCTGAATTTTATCATTTTTTCCGGGCGCACAACCTTTTTAGGTCTTTTTTTAGTATGCGGCATGATATTACCTCCTTTGTATATAGTTTTAGGGTATAGCTTTTAAAATATTACGGTATATTTTGTAAGGAGTAAGTTATAGGGGTGAATTGGGAATTGAGTAAAAAATTAACCGCCAGGTTGCAAAAAATAGCGGCTCAGGTTACAATAGGCCACCGTGTTGCGGATATAGGAACGGATCATGGATATATTCCCGTATATCTGTTAAAAAATAAAATAAGTCCTTTTGTAATAGCAGGAGATATAAATGAACGGCCTTTAAAATGTGCTGAGGATAATATTGCATTTAACAACCTTTCACATTGTATAGAGACAAGATTGGGAAATGGGCTTTCAATTTTAAAACCTAAAGAAGTTGATACTATAATTATTGCAGGTATGGGCGGGTTATTAATCAGTGAATTATTGAATAGTTCAAAAGAAATAGTACAAAATCTTGATACCTTAATACTTCAGCCCATGCAGGCCCAATCAGAATTAAGAGAGTATCTGGTAGGAAATGGTTTTATCATAGAAAAAGATATATTAGTTAGGGAAGGCCGCCATATTTATGAAATTATCGTGGCAAAACCCGAGGAACGGATAAAGGCGATAGACCCAATTTATTATGAGGTTGGATTATATATATACAATAATCCCAGACCGTTAGCAATGGAGTTCATTGATAGGAAAATAAAAACAACAAGGGAGATCATACGGAACATAGGTGAAAATGTTTCAGGGCCTTCGGCTGAAAAGTTAAAAGGGATGAAAAAGAAGTTAAAAAAACTTGAGGAGGTATATTTATGTTTGCAACGGTAGAAACAATAGCCGATATTATTGAAAATTTAGCTCCTTTAAATTATGCATGCAAATGGGACAATGTCGGGTTACAGTTGGGGCATAAGAAAGATATTATAAATAAGGTTTTGACAACATTAGAAATAACAGATGCTGTTTTAGATGAAGCAGTAGAAAAAAATGTAGATATGATTGTCACTCACCATCCGATGATTTTTTCACCATTAAAAAGCATTACAAAGGATGATATGAAAGGAAAAATTATTTATAGGGCAATTCAAAATAATATTGCCGTCTATGCTGCCCATACTAATATGGATGTGGCACCCGACGGATTAAACGATTATATTGCGAACCGATTAAACATACGGGACATAAAGATTCTGGACATAACAGAAAGAACTTTATATTATAAACTTGTAGTTTTTATACCCTCAGGTTATGAGGAAAAGGTTGCGGAAGCCATTAATGCCGCAGGTGCCGGACATATAGGCGGTTACAGTCATTGCACTTTTAGAACCGAAGGTATGGGTACATTTAAACCTTTGAAGGGTACGAAGCCATTCATAGGAAAACAGGGAGAATTAGAGAGGGTAGAAGAAATCAGACTGGAAACCATAATTCCAAAAGAAAAATTAAAAGAGGCAATAAAGGCTTTAACAGAATCACATCCATATGAAGAGGTTGCTTACGATATTTATCCTCTAGCAAACGAAGGCATTGTTAGGGGCATAGGAAGGTTTGGGGAATTACATAAACCGAAAATTTTAAAGGAATTAGCGATAGAGGTTAAGAAGCGAATGGATATCGAATATGTCAGAGTAGCAGGGGACCTAGGAACAATTATTAAGAAGGTAGCCGTTATCAATGGGAGTGGTGCGGATTTGATCCAAATAGCATTGTATAAAGGATGCCAATGTGTAATTACCGGAGATGTAAAATATCATGATGCTCAGGATGCCATTTCTCAGGCGATAAATGTGATAGATATCGGGCACTATGACAGCGAAAAAATTTTTACACATTTTATAGCACAATATTTAAGGGAAGAGACAGGCAAAAAAGGATTAAATATTGATATAATAGAATCATCTATAAATATAGATCCGTTTCAAACCGTATAGGGGCAATCCATGATTGCTTTCAGGGCAATTATTAACAGAAAATATAAAAATAGAAAAGGTGATAAATTTGGCAGAAGCGATAATGTATACCGATGGAGGGGCCAGAGGTAATCCCGGTATGGCGGGAATAGGCATAGTTATAGAGGATAAAAATGGCAGCATAATAAAGGAGATCAGTCAATATATAGGGGAACAGACAAATAATGTAGCGGAATATAAGGCTTTAGGCCGTGGATTAGAAGTAGCATTAGATTTAGGAATAAAAAAAATTACTTGTTATCTGGATAGCGAATTGGTGGTAAAGCAAATTAAGGGGGAATATAAAGTAAAAAACGAAAGAATAATTTCTATGTACAATATGACCGTACCTTTAATTGAAAAGTTAGATAGTTTTGAAATTATTCATGTGAGAAGAGAACTGAATAAAAAGGCGGACAAATTGGTTAATGAAGCGATCGACAACAGATAAAGCATAAATTTATATTATATATACTATTTTGGGGATATACGGAATTTTTTACATATTATTGTGCACAAAGTGCAAAGGCTACATTATTTAAATATTTTTTAAAATGAGATTTTTAATATTTATATCCTTTTTATTTCTGTTAATTTTTAGATTTTGACATTTGACTAAAAACATGATAATATTAGTACCTGGTTAAATAATATAATATCGTGAGTAAGCCGGATGATCGCGTGTTTTTGCACGAGGAAAGTCTGGGCTCCATAGGGTAGGGCGCTGGATAACACCCAGTGGGGGTGACCCCAAGGATAGTGCAACAGAGAGATACCGCCATTGAGAGGCGGGAGGTTAGAAATGGGAAATGAGAATTAGGGAGTTAAAAAACTCTTTAAATTTTGTGTTTTACTTTAATTTACCGGTTAAATACAAAGTCGGTCTATTTAGCAGAAGATTTTATTTCTCACTTCTCACTTCTAGCCTCTCACCTCTCAATTGGTAAGGCTGGAAAGGTGAGGTAAGAGCTCACCAGTGATTAGGCGACTAATCTGCTATGTAAACCCCGTCCGGAGCAAGACCAAGCAGGGAGAGAAAAGGCGGCTACCCGTCGCTTCCCGTAGGTAGGTCGCTTGAGCCGCCTGGCAACAGTCGGCCTAGATAGATGATCATCAAAAACAGAACCCAGCTTATAGGCTTAGTCACTTATTTAAAAATCAACATTATTTGTTGATTTTTTGTTTTTATTATCTATTATAAAAAAGGAGAACCAAGTGTGAAGTAGAATATTATATTTATTAGCGTTGGAATATAAAATTCAAATTAGTTGTTGGGGAATAGATAAATGGATAAGGGTATCAGTAATGTAACAAAAAGGCTGGCATGTCTCTCAATGATATTAGTGGTTTGGATCATAGTTGGAGGACCTTTTAATACATATTATTTAATTTGGAATTTAATATTAGCCTGGATTCCTATGATTTTTGCGCTGATATTTAAAAAAAATATAGGAAAAGGATTTTCCCGGAGTAGAAATATTATTGTTTTATTTTCAGGTTTAATGTGGTTGTTCTTTTTTCCTAATGCAGTATATATAATTACAGATTATATTCATTTGAGCAATGACATATTTTATTATTCAAATTCCGATTATATATCCTATCTGGGAAAAAGAAAAAAAATATATAATCTTGATTCTCTTCCATGGAACAATTTTTTTTCAATTTCTTTTGCGGTTTTTTTGGGATGCGCTCTGAGTGTCCTTTCCCTCTATATTTTCCATACATATATTGAAAAAAAGGGAGGGAAAAGGAACGGATGGATTTTTGTAACTGTTGTTCATCTACTCAGTGGGTATGCTATATATTTAGGTAGGTTCATACGATTTAATTCCTGGGATGTAATTTTTAAACCTCTGTCATTATTTAAATTTTTATTTTTAGATATGGATAAAGTAGCTATTACCTTTACATTTTATTTCTTTTTATTGAGTCTGTTTATATATGGTATCTTTTATTTGTTCATATATATCGCAAAAACAGACGAGAAGCATTAAATAAATTAAAGTTTTTACTGATCTGTAGGAAAGACAGCTATGGTTAAAGAATCAAATGTTCTTAATAAATAGATGATATAAAACAATCGGTATAAACAAAGGAATTATTAGATTATAAGAGGTTTTTAAAATTATTTTTATGTTATTATCAGCAGATAGTGGATATATATCCTAAGGAGAAAGATAATAAACTGGTAATAGGGGGATCCTTATGTTAAAGGAATTTAAAAAATTTGCCTTGAGGGGCAATGTGTTAGATTTAGCGATAGGGGTTGTTATAGGCGGAGCCTTCGGTAAAATTGTAACATCCCTGGTGAATGATATTATCATGCCTATTATGGGCCTTATAGTCGGGGGGGTTAATTTTACTGCGCTTGAATACATTATCGGTACTAAAAGGGAGGAACCGATAATAATAAAATATGGAGAATTTATTCAATCCGCAATTGATTTTTTAATTATTGCGTTTTCTATATTTTTATTTATAAAAATTATCACTTCTTTTAAAAAGAAAAAAGAAGAAGCTCCGGAAACACCGCCGGAACCGACAAAAGAGGAAGTTTTGTTAGGGGAAATAAGGGACATTTTAAAGCAGGGGAAATAGGTTGCCTATCATAGAACTTAAAAATAACAGTGGATTTGTTTATTTCATGGAGATGATTGCATGTTTTTTATTTTTGGCGTATCAACTAAAAAAGATAAACTGGACTTCAACCAAAATATGATTTGCCCAAGTTGTGGAAGATACGGACGTTATGAGGTTACCGTAGAATATACATGTTTCAGTCTGTTTTTTATACCTATCTTGAAATGGGATAAAAAATACTATGTTAAAAATAGCTGTTGTGGCAGCATTTATTTGATTAGCAATAATATTGGCGATAAAATATCCGGGGGTGGGAATGTAAATTTAATGGAAAAAGATCTAAAATTAGTTCGAAGGGGAAAAGTTTACTCTATCAAACAATGTGAAAACTGTGGTTTTAAAACAGATGATGATTTTCAATATTGTCCTAAATGCGGGGCTGTTTTAAATGGGAACGAACATAAAAGACAGTAAAAAGTTTTGAAATAAATTCAAAAGTAGAATCTATAATTATAGGCCGATAGATTCTACTTTTGTTTATTATATAAATTAAACGGATATGACTTAATCTATAATTTTGTATACCTCAACTAAATAATAAAAAAATGATCAAAATAGCAGTCAATTTATTTTAGAGTATCTAAGAAATTTTTGAGCAATTTGGCGGTAGTTCCCCAGATAATATGATTTTTATATTTATAAAAGTAAAGCGGGTATATACCTGTTTTCCATCTATATGCTTTCCCTTTTTGTATCAAGTGAAATGGAAAGTCCTGAGGGGGACTCAGATTAATTGTCATATTGCTTAACAGGGGATCTTGGTTTAGTAAGGCATCAATTGGGACAGAGAATATAGACGCGACCTCATGTTTATTGAATTCAATGGAATCAAATTTTACATCATGAAGAATTCCACAGAAAGAATATATAATCATATTGGATGGAGTGACCAAACATGCTAATTTACTTATAATTTCAATATTATTTTTAGATACATTTAATTCCTCACAGGTTTCTCGCATGGCACAACCCAGAGCATCCTCGTTTTTTTCAATTTTGCCTCCCGGGAAACATATTTCACCTGGTTGATTGTTGAGGGATAAGGCCCTGACTTCGAAGAGTATATGGAGCTCATTGCTTACTTTGATTATAGGGATAACAATTGCAGATTGGAGGGTGGAGTCCAGAATTGAAAATTGTTTGTTTTCAAGTGTTTTTCTGATTAATGAAATATCCATATTACAAGTCTCCCTTCATTGATTGACACTATAACCATTATAACATGTTATTTTTAAAATATAGGTAATCAATCGAAATAATATAGAGTATCCGTATCCCTATCCAAGATAAAGTTATAATTATGTTATAATTAAGGAAATTTACATAGTATAAACTTTTTAAATTAGAAGATTGAGAGGGTGGTTATATGTATAATGATATCCATGAAATATTATTTACGGAGGAAGAAATTTTTGAAAAGGTGAAATATTTGGGCAAACAAATATCACAGGATTATAATAAAAACGATGAGATAGTTGTAGTGGGAGTGCTTAAGGGCGCAAGCGTTTTTATGGCAGATTTAATACGTCAAATAGATATACCGGTTTATATTGATTTTATGGCTGTTTCGAGCTACGGATATTCTACGGAGAGTTCCGGCATAGTCAGAATATTGAAAGATTTAGATTTTGAAATTGAGGGGAGAAATGTTTTAATAGTAGAAGATATTATAGATACCGGACTTACATTAAAATATTTAACGGATAATCTGAGATCCAGAAATGTTAAAAGTTTAAAAATATGCACGTTGCTGGATAAACCTGAGAGAAGAAAATGTAATTTAGATATTGACTACATAGGATTTGAAATTCCGGACAAATTTGTTGTAGGTTATGGGATTGATTATTGTGAGAGATATAGGAATTTACCCTATGTAGCGGTTATAAAAGAATAGCTGTCGGAAAAATTATTCCTTGTCCGGTAAAATATCAATAAATTAACATGTTTTTTAAAAGTTTAAATATTGATTTGTATAAAAATATAAATAATTATTAATACTATAATTAGCTTATATTTTTGGGAGGGATAATTTTGGCTGATGTAAATTTTGAAATGATAAAGGATAGATTTATTAACGCCGATTTAGATGAAAAGATTGAAATTTATACAACAACTACCGGTCTGACAGTTGAACAGTTCAAGGAGCTGTTAAGGCATTTTCCTTTACAGCATTTAGATAAGTTAGAGAGAGCCATGGGGTAATTTAAAAAAATTGTATCGGGCCACGGAAATTATCTTCCGTGGTTATATTTTTTCATTAAATACCCGGATTATTCGGTCATGGTATAAATTAACCGTTATTGGAAAAAATGAAGGTATATGGTTGATATATCAATGTAATTTGAATTTCAATAATGTGGGAGAGTTAATAATGGAAAAAATTAATTCAGTGTTCAGATCTGCAATCGGCCGAATAAGAGGGCAGAAAGGAGATAGGGCCAATAGTTTTCGGTTTAAAAAGTATTATTTGAGAACCCAAAATGGTGATAGGGGTGCATTTGCAAAGATACTTGATTATTTAGTATCGAGAATAATTATACCGGTCATATTATTTTTATTTTTATACTTGAAAACGGATAAATTATATTTATCTACTTTTATTGCATTGGTTGTGGGGGCTGTATTTTATGTCATGGGTATGAGGAACGGAATTCGCAGGTTTCAACAAATTAAGGAACAAAAGAGACGATATGTCGCGAGTCAAAAGATTTACAATGAAATTATGAATAAAACGACAGGTGAAATGGGGGACTATATTCAGGAGGTATTTGCTCCTATGGGTTTTAACCAATTTGAATTTATTAGAGGTGCTCAAAAATATATATTATTAAAATCCTTATATAAGGGTAATAAAGTTATAATACAGTTCGATATATATAGAAAAGGTTTTGATGTAGAATTGAAAGAAGTAAAAGAATTCATTTATACTATGGCCGATAATAAAATGAAAAAGGGAATTTTGATCACTGCATCGGATTTTACAAAGGACAGTTATGATTTTATAAATAAATTGAGCAAAAATTATACCTTGTTGCTCATCAACAGGGAAAAATTATTAAAAATAATTGAACAAAATGGTTTATTTCCTGATGAGGAAGAAATAGATGAAATAATTGAAAGTAAAATAAGCAAGAAAGAAAACAGATTAGATGAATATAAAAAAATAATTTTATCTAAAAGTAAAATCAGGGGATATATAATATTAGCTCTATACCTAATATTAACAGCTTGGTATACTCCCTATATAATTTATTATATGATTGCAGCCGGTTTTATCATGGCCTTAGCTTTTATTACTTTTATATTTAATATCGGATATAATTCTGAAATGGAGAAAGATAAATCGATGGATTTCAGGGAATTATTGAAGAATATGTAGTTGATATATTATTTTTTCCGGAATAGGCGGTACAAATACTCTCGATATATTTGTTTGATTTTTAATATGAAAACACATATAATACTACTTAATATATCAAAAATTACCGAAGGGGGAATTATTATGAAAAAAAATATGCTTCCGGCCGCTTTATCAAATAGACATATTCACTTAACTGAGGAAGATATTGAAATACTATTTGGTAGAGATTATGATTTAGTTAAACTCAGGGATTTATCGCAACCGGGGCAATATGCATGTGAAGAAAAAATAGACTTGGTTGGGCCTAAGGGTACTATTAAAGGAGTTAGGGTTCTGGGCCCGGCAAGGACAAAAACACAGGTGGAGATTTCTTTAGCAGACGGTTTTACCTTGGGTATTGTTCCTCCGGTAAAAGATTCGGGGGATGTCACGGGGAGCCCGGGGATTAAAATAGTAGGGCCAAAGGGAGAATTGGAAATTCAGGAAGGGTTGATTGCCGCGGCAAGGCATATACATATCAATCCCGATGATGCGGAAGCGTTTGGCGTGGTAGATGGTCAAAGGGTAAAGGTCAGAACATTTGGATTCAGGGCCCTTATATTTGAAAATGTTTTAATAAGGCTTGGGGATACATCTGTTCTTGAAATGCACGTTGACATAGAAGAGGGCAATGCTGCCGGGCTTAAAAACGGTGATTTGGTGGAGTTAATTGTAGATTAATTTAAAAAATAGAGGTTGAGGACGGGCAAATTTTCTGTCTGTCCTCAATTAATTATACACCGATTTGGGGGAAATGAGAGTGGATATAGCAAAATATATAGATCATGCCGTACTGAAACCTGAAACAACTGAAATAGAGGTTAAAAAGGCATGTGAAGAAGCAAAAAAATATGGTTTTTATTCCGTATGTGTGAATGGGGCAAATGTTGCATTTGCGTGTGAACAGTTAAAAGGGACCGATATAAAAGTAGCTGCTGTTATAGGGTTTCCCTTGGGGGCCGTTACTTCTGAGGTTAAAGTCTTTGAAGCTAAAAATGTTATAGATAATGGCGCCGAAGAGATAGATATGGTAATCAACATCGGAGCGCTCAAAGGAGGAAATACCGAAAAGGTTTTAAATGATATAAGATCCGTAGTCGATGTCGCGAAAGATCGGGCTATAGTTAAGGTGATAATTGAAACTTGTTTATTGACCGATAAGGAAAAGATATTGGTTTGCAAGTTAGCCAAAAAAGCGGGAGCCGACTTTGTTAAGACCTCTACCGGTTTCAACATAGGTGGTGCGGCCATAGAAGACGTAAGACTTATGAGGGAGGCCGTAGGACCGGGAATGGGTATAAAGGCTTCCGGCGGAATCGGAGATTTTAAAACCGCTTTGGCTATGATAGAGGCGGGGGCTACAAGAATTGGTGCCGGTGCATCGGTAGATATAATTAAATTTAAACAATGATGATGGATGATGATATATTAAACAAGCTTAATATCGAAATATCTAATAGAGAAGATGCTTTTTCCTATAGTCATGGGTGGAGGATTCACCGGTGGCGGAGGCGGTACAGGCGGATTTTAAATAAAAATACAATGGGGGGGGTTGTACGATGAAGGCTTTGGTTATTTTAGGTAGCCCGAGGGTTAACATGAATACGGATACCTTGTTAAATGAAATAATTAAAGGGTTGCAATCACAAAATGTAGAGGTAGAAAAAATAATGTTAGGCCGGTTGAAATTTGACCCCTGTATTGCATGTGATGTCTGTGCTAAAACGGGGCATTGTTATAAACAAGATGATTTGACAAGTATTTATGATAAATTTAATAATTCCGATATTATAGTCATCGGTTCACCGATGTATTTTAATTCGGTAACGGCCATAACAAAGGCCATGGTCGATAGGTGCCAGTCTTTTTGGTCCAGTAAATATAAATTAAATCAATCTTCTATAGATAGAAACAGAAAAAGAAAAGGTATGTTTGTAGGCGTGGGTGGAGCAAAATATACAGATCCGGAGAGAGGTTTTATTGGGGCCACGGTGGTAATGGAATTATTTTTTAAGGCGATCAATGCCGAATATATGTATAACATGCTTGTAGATAACACGGATGAAACATTTGTGGGTGATAGCGAGGGAGTGCTTAAAGAGGCATATGAAATGGGTGTCAAACTTGCAAACTAAAAAATCTTGAATTGTGTCACTCCGAATATAACTGAGCATAACGAAGAATCTGTGATATGTTGAAAATACGAGATTCTTCGCTTTGTTCAGGTAGCAATTTTCACATAATCTGCTGCTCTTGGTTCGTTTATTACACATTAAATCTGAACAGTATAACGTCTCCATCCTGTATTACATATTCCTTGCCCTCTAATCTTATAAGGCCTTTTTCCCTGGTTGCGGCATTGCTTCCATGCCTTACTAGGTCCTCGAAGGTAACAACTTCGGCACGTATGAATCCCTTTTCAAAATCCGTATGAATTTTACCCGCCGCTTCCGGTGCTTTAGTTCCTTTTTTGATTGTCCAGGCTCTTATTTCTCTTGATTCAGTGGTCAAAAAACTTATCAACCCCAGAAGGGAATAACAGGCTTGAATTAAGCGTTCCAAGCTTGATTGATTTAACTTTAATTCTTCTAAAAAAAATTGCTTTTCATCTTCGTCTAATTCAGCTATTTCAGCTTCGATTTTAGCACATATAACAACAACTTCAGCATTTTCATCTTTGGCAAATTTTTTCAGTGTTTGTACATGTGGGTTGTTTGCTCCATCATTTGAAATATCGTTTTCGGAAATATTTGCTACATAGATTACGGGTTTCAAGGATAGCAGATCAAAGGTTTTCAATATTTTGGTCTCATTTTCGGTACAGTCTAAAGCTCTAACGGATGTTCCCTTTTCTAACATGGCCTTCAGCCTTTTTAAAAGTTCAAGTTCTGTTGCTAAACTTTTATCCCCTTTGAATAGTTTTTCAGTTTTTTCGATTCTTTTTTCAACCATCTCCAGATCTGAAAAGATCAGTTCAAGATTAACTGTCTCAATATCTCTTAGAGGATCTATATCTTCGCCGACATGAGTAATATCGGGATCCTCGAAACATCTGACAACATGGACAACAGAAGATACTTCGCAAATATGGGATAAAAATTTATTTCCCAATCCTTCTCCCTTATATGCATCTTTTACCAGACCCGCAATATCATAGAATTTAACTGTGGCAGGAGTCATTTTTTCAAACCCGTATATGTTTTTTAAAACATCTAATCTATAATCCGGCACAGGTACTATTCCAATGTTGGGCTCTATAGTACAAAAAGGATAATTGGCCGATTCTACCCCTGCTGTTGTAATCGCGTTAAACAATGTGCTTTTTCCAACATTAGGTAAACCGATAATGCCAAGTTTCATTAAAATCTTCTCCTCTATATTAAATATATATTTTAATTGATGTTAAAAATAAGTACAATTCAAATTATACAATATTTCTTATTTATTGGCAATGAATGAAAATTTTATGAATTTAAATAAAGTTTTTAAAATGGATTTATAAGGATATATAGAATAAAAAGTGGAATTTAATTATGTTAATCAATAGAAAATAGTGAAAAATATAGTTTAATAAAAAGAAATATAAGAGAAACAATATATACAGGAGGTGATACTTTGAAAAATAAAAGTATAATTTTAACAATCTGTATATTATTGCTTATATCCTTGATAGCCGGATGCAGGCCGGCTCAAAGACCGGAACCGCGTACAACGCCGGCCCCCGATCAACAAGGCATAGATAGGGATGGGGTTACGGATGGAAACAATGTTCCGGGGACGGGTTTGGAAGAATCCGGGGATAATAAAATGCTTACAGATAATAATAGGCCCATTACGGATAATAGAACCACCACGGATAATATGAGCGAAAGGGCCGATAGAATTGTAAGAGAGGTAGAAAGCGTAGATGATGTTAGAAGGGCTGCAGTAGTTATTACAGAAGGTACTGCATTGGTGGGTATAGATTTAACTTCCGGAACTAAGGGTGAATTAAATAGCCAAATTAAACGAGATGTGGAAAACGCGGTTAAGAGGGCCGACAGAGATATAACCAAGGTCAGTGTAACCGCAGACCCGGACATATTCACGAGAATAGAAAACATTGCTGGAGATATAGGTGAAGGTCGTCCGTTGAGCGGATTTGGTACTGAAATAAAGGAAATTATGAGAAGAATAACACCGGGCGCATAAGAAATTCTTAGTTTTAAGGTAGTTTTAACTTCTGTAAGATACGGAATTTTATGGTTATATTTGCGGGTGATATTCTTATAGACGATACTCTGTGAATATATTTAGATTCATAAATTTTTCATATGCTGTCTGCGGAAATAAAAGTATTAAAATTGCATACTATCAAATAGGAGAAAAATGAATAAAGACAAATTTCTCTCGTCTTTATTCATTTTTTATTTGTTTTTATTTATTACTTATTAAACTAAATTTGTTTGAAAAAGTACAATTCCCGACTTTTAAATGTGGTTTAAATGTAATATAATATAACGTATCAGTTTAAAAACACGATTGGGTTTTTATGGAGGAAGGTGGTTTAATGAATCCGGTGGCTTTTAGAATTTTTGGAATAGAAGTAGCTTGGTACGGTATCCTGATTTCTTTAGGTATATTGTTTGGAATTCTAATAGCTACTCATAGAGCCAAAAAGGAGGGTTTATACGCTGATATCATAATGGATCTGGCACTTGTAACAGTACCGGCTGCGATTATCGGTTCCAGGGTATATTATGTTTTATTCAGTTGGGAATTTTACAGACAAAATCCCGGGGAAATTCTTAATATAAGGCAGGGT
>Ga0265293_10005951_pt1 | contig 19934 bp, 17 predicted proteins | sample Munlanlewell138R_FD_192505 | JGI IMG/M metagenome (GOLD analysis project Ga0265293, IMG submission 192505) | Leachate microbial communities from a municipal landfill in Southern Ontario, Canada - Leachate well 138R | ecosystem: Engineered > Solid waste > Landfill > Unclassified | place: Canada... | reverse complement strand
AAGGTCATCACCGGAAACGGTTTCATCTTCTGCATAAGTATCGATGGCAGAAGAGGCAAAGTTTGGTCCATCAACTGCACCAAGGATGCTTACTGACCAGTCGCCAGAAACGATTTTAGCATAGTCAAAATCAACTTCGACAGTGGGTGGGATACCAGCGGTATCTTCATCAAAAGCAAATGTAAGAGATGCTGCGATCTCAGCATAAACATCACCACCACCTTTTGCTTCACCTAAGTCTTCGTGAAGAACAAGGTTTATCTCGAACTCGGTGTCGTTGACAATACCGTAGTCGCCGTTATCGAGGTTTAACCCAAAAGATGTGTCAACACTACCCGTGATTCCAGCGAATGCTACACTGCCCACGAGTACTAGAACTAAAAGTACTGCAGAAATTTTCTTCATACTTCCTCCAAAATTAATTCGGGACAGGTGCAAAGACCCGCTTTTTCCCTTTTCTCGTTATACTAGGCGAATTATAACAATCGCCCCTATACCTGTCAAGTTAAATTCATGAACCATTAAAAAGTTACATAAAAGCTATATAAATATGTGAAAAATCATAGATTTGTCGAATTTTACCTCTTTTTTGCCCTTTATTGCCATTATTCTCTCGTTTTGGGGATACAAATTCTGTATATTTATACGATTTTGGCTGGTTTTTGGCATCTGTTTGTATCACCCCTTTAGGTTAGTGTATATCGCACTGTTTTGGTAAGAGTTTCACTGTGTGTTGAGTCAAATATTGACTCAATACACAGAGCTTGTTGTGGCATTTCTACCACAATATGTGAGATGTTTTTCTCCTGTAAAGTGAGTTCAAGCATCTCAATTAAAAAGCGCATGAGACTAAGACCTCGAAACTCCTCTTTTATATAGTAATAGGTAATGTGTGCTTCCTCTTTATTTCCTATTCTATATGTAAGCCAACCAACTAAATCATCTTCACTTGTAGCAAGAAGAAGATAGTGATTGTCTCTACTTTGTTCACTCATCTTTTGAATCAGTTCAATATTGTGGTAGTTGTTGGATTGTTGTCGCTGTTCTTCTAAAAACTCCTCTTTGAGTTCAGTAATTTCGGTGATGTAGTTTGTAGGATCAGAAAAAATGAGAAAATCTTCTTTTAAGATATTGTGAGAAGAAGTCTCCAACTCACCTTCAGAGAGGTGAGAATATTTAGAGGCTTCTTGCTCAATGCCGTACCACTTATATAACGTTCGGCGCAACTCCCCCTCTTTGTAGTCGTACCACATCTTCTCTAAGGCAGTACTGGTTTGGACAATGTCTTTGAATTTTCTAAAGACTCCTTTACCAGAGTGAAGAGCTTCCCACAATTGCTCTTTATATAGTTCGTTTTGAAGATCGCTTACAAAATCTCTCATGGTTCTAAAACCATCAGCGGGGGTCCAATCGGGAATGGGGATATAACGATCGGGGTTCATTTCAAATTCATTAGGATCGATAAGTTCTTTTGTGGTAAGTTCTTTTTTCTCAGTGTCTATGAAGTGTTCTGTGACCTGATCTTCCATCGCAAAGACTATCTGTTCAATGAGTTGTTCACTTAAATATGGTAAAGATCTTTCTCCTATCTCCATAGGAGTATGGTACAACCGAAGAAGCGATTTGAAAAGGCTCTTTTCCCTCTTACCTTGACAATAAGGGGGAAAACTACGATATTTCAGACATCTCACAAAGGAGAAAATAACCATGAGTATTATCGAATTTATTGAAGCACGAGAGATTATCGATTCACGTGGAAACCCCACTGTAGAGGTTGATGTCTTTTTAGAAGATGGATCGATGGGGCGAGCAGCTGTCCCCTCAGGAGCCTCAACTGGAGTACACGAAGCAGTTGAACTTCGTGACGGAGATGCATCTCGTTACCTTGGTAAGGGCGTTTTGAAAGCAGTCGATAACGTCAATTCAATCATCGCTCCCGAATTAGAAGGGATGGATGCATTGGACCAAGTCGCTGTCGATAAAGCTCTCATTGCATTAGATGGAACAGAAAACAAAGGTAATTTAGGTGCTAACGCTATGTTAGGAGTCTCAATGGCCGTTGCCCGAGCAGCAGCTGATTATCTTGGGGTACATCTTTTTAAGTACCTTGGTGCTTATCATGCATGCTTATTACCCGTTCCTATGGCAAACATCATCAACGGTGGAGCTCACTCAGATAACAAAGTCGACTTCCAAGAGTTTATGGTGATGCCCATTGGTGCTACATCATTTCGTGAAGCAGTAAGAATGACTGCTGAAGTATTCCACCACCTCAAAGATGTCCTTAAAAAACGTGGATACAATACAGCTATTGGTGATGAGGGTGGATTTGCTCCCGATCTTCAATCAAACGAAGAGGCTTTAGAAGTGATTATGGAGGCTATTAAGAAAGCTGGTTACACAGCTGGGCGTGATGCCGACTTTATGATCGCACTAGACCCCGCAGCAAGTGAACTCTACGACTCTAAAACAAAGACCTACAAACTTAGATGGAGTACTGGAGAGACTCTCACCAGTAAACAAATGGTCGAGCTATGGACCTCCTGGGTCGATAAATACCCTATTGTCTCAATTGAAGATGGTATGGACGAAGATGACTGGGATGGATGGAAATTACTCACCGAAGCTATTGGAGATCGTGTCCAATTAGTTGGAGATGACTTATTTGTCACTAACACTAAACGCTTAGAGCGTGGTATTAAAGAGCACATCGGTAACTCGATTCTCATTAAAGTAAACCAAATTGGTACACTTACTGAGACATTTGAAGCCATTGAGATGGCTCATAAAGCTGGTTTTACCGCTGTTATTAGTCACCGTTCAGGTGAAACTGAAGACCACTTCATTGCCGATTTAGTTGTTGCTCTTCAAACTGGTCAAATCAAAACTGGTTCAATGAGCCGTTCTGATCGCTTAGCTAAGTACAACCAATTAATGAGAATTGAAGACTACTTAGAGGGAACTGCCCAATACGCAGGTAAAAAGGCATTTAAAGTTCTGTAGAAGTACATTGACTACACTAAAGGCTGTCGTTTATACGACAGCCTTTATTATGTGCTGGGCTATACCGTAAATGGGACGATCAAAGATCCATCGAGGACTCTAAAGGTAAAAGACTCAGTTAAAAAGAGGGTAACCTCTTTGGTATCATGAGCTTCATAACCAATAGAGAAATCTTGACCAATAGTTAATTCTAAATCGTCGTGATCGTAAGGAACTAAAAATGCCCCTTCGGCGACCAGTGAGTGGACAACTTTTGCTCCAGTAGTACGCTCAATGCGTTCAGCAAGTGGAATACCTTGCATCTCTTTACTGATAGCTAAGTACGCTTTGGTTCCAACAATCAATGAGTAAGGACCATCTGAGTGACTCTCTTTGAGTTTCACTACAGCTTCACTCACTGCTTTCATAATAGATTGTCCATCTTTTCCAAATGGGATCGCTTCGTGTTCAGAAGCAGTAGCTAAACCAGCAATACCACCTTTTTTAAAGCCATTGTAGATTGTGTTCTCTTCAAATGTAGCAATCTGTTTTGCAGCTTCATCAAGGGCATCTAAATCGATATCTTTTGCACCTCGTTCTAGGTTATCCATCTCCCATCTATTTAAGACAAAGCGGACTCGCACTTCACTTAACGGGGCCATTTTATATACCCCAATTTTTACATCATCCACTTCATCGACAACATTTAATCTCCCTTTAGCTACTGAAGCATGTTGCCATCCAAGTGGTCCAATAACATGCACCACCTTACGGGCACTTAAGTGAGATCGTAGCACTTCTGCTGCTCTACTTTCAATTTCACTCCACACATGGGAGGAAATTGGAGCTAACTCTTTTTTTAACATATCCATGTGATTCCTCCTATTTCATGTTTCCAATCGAAAGTGATGAAGAGGATGAACTCGAAGATGCCTCTCCAGTAGCCCCCTCTTCGGCTTCAACGATTGAACCGTCAACATAGAGATAGGTACGTAACTCTTCATCCCACGTATCCATGTTCCTTCTGAGCCACTCAATGGTCATACATGCGTGTTCAATCTCCTCATCACGGTTGTGCGCCATAATCTTTCTTAGTTCATCATCATGTGAAGTAGCTACCCGCTGGTGGTAATAATTTACCGCCTCTAACTCTTCACGCAAACTTTCAATGGCACGTGAGATATCACGTGTCTTCTCATCTAGTACATCGTATGGTTCTGAATATGACATGCGGTGTTCCTCCTTATACTTCTTATAAAAAGTATAACAAAGCATGAGCCGAGAATATAGGATTGTTTATTATTTGTTCTTTATTCTTTCTCTTCTTCTAAAAAGAGTCGAATCTCAGAAAGAAGAAATCCTTTTTGATACAGGTAAGCACTCAGTTCTTGATCATTGAGCTGCTTCTTTCTTTGTGCCTTCTCTGTTGCACTTCTGAGATCTTCAAGTAGGTGCTCTTCTTCGTTGAAATAGTGATCAATAACTTCAGTAGCAAGATTACGCTCTACCCCTTTTTGTTGTAAGCGTCGTTGTAGCATCATTCGCCCTTCAGGGTTTCGTCTTTGACGAGAACGGATAAAACTGAGGGCATAACGTTCATCACTAAGTAATTTACTTTCTTCTAACTCATCTAATACTTCTTCGATGATTAATTGGGGATACTCTTTAAGACGTAATTTTAACTCTAACTCTTTTTTACTATGTTCACGCCTTGCTAATGCATCAAGTGCTTTTACTTTACACCGTTGGGTAAGGAGTTTCTCCTTAAGAGAGAGAAATGCTTGTTCATTGAGTTCTTGGTTTTCACTGAGATGGTATAACACTAATTGTGATGGTGAGATAAACAAAGAGGAGCCCTCACAAGGAACGGCAAAAAAACCGTCCCCTTTGGCTCCTCTTTTAATAATGGCATACGCCAACTGAATAATCCTCTTTTAACGTTTGGAGAATTGGAATTTCTTTCTTGCTCCAGGTTGACCATATTTTTTACGCTCAACCATGCGAGAGTCTCGAGTCATGAAACCGTTTGAGTGTAACACAGGTCGGTTATTTTCATCATAATCGACAAGTGCACGAGCCACTCCATGACGACAAGCACCAGCTTGTCCTGTTTGTCCACCACCGCTGACGTTGATAATAAGATCAAATTTTGTCAGATTATCTGTTACATCAAGTGGTTGTTTAACCATATACACATACAGTGCATTGGTGAAATAGTTATCAACCTCACGACCGTTGATGGTGATTTTACCATCTCCCTCACGGAGGTAGACGCGGGCTACCGAAGTTTTTCTTCTTCCAGTACCCTGACCGAGATTTACACTTTGTTTCTCTTTTTTAGTTGCCACGTTCTACTCCCTCCTTACATCTCTAGCGTGATGGGCTGTTGTGCTGCATGTGGGTGATCACTACCAGCATAGACTTTTACTTTAGTAAACATTTTATTTCCTAAAGGCCCTTTGGGGAGCATTCCCTTCACTGCATGTTCCATGGGGAACGTTGGCTTGCGAGCTACGACCGAAGCGTAGTTCTCTTGTTTTAATCCCCCGGGATAGTTTGAGTGACGATAGTAGATTTTATCTTCTACTTTGTTTCCACTTAAAGCAGCTTTTTCGGCGTTTATGATAATCACAAAATCGCCGTTGTCGTGTAGTGGTGCAAATTCGGGTTTGTGTTTACCTCGAAGAATCTTAGCAGCCAAAGCAGCCACTCGACCTAATCTTTTCCCCTCAGCATCAATGAGATACCATTTTTTCTCAATTGATGCGGGTTTTACATAAATAGTTTTCATTTAATTACCCTAATCATTCATCCCTGTTATCATAATAATTCTTATACGTGGTGATAGTCCTCTTTTAAGAGGACATTCATCATGAGTTATCCACCGCATGTATGGTAAAAAGCATTCACCCCTGGGAAAGGAGGATGTCAAACTTGGCTAGAGTTTGAGCTTTTGATACAACTTGGTGAAAAGGATCTCGTTTCGTATGTAAAAAATCAGTGCGCTCTTTGCGCAAAAGTTATAGTAACGAGCCTTTGGGTTTTTGTCTATAGCTTTGTGAGCATATCGGTTTCACCAAAGAAGTTAATATTCACCCCTTGAGAGAAACTCACCTTAATCATCTTTTTATTTCTTAGTAGTTGCTCCTCAATAACAATGCCCTCTCCATATTGGTGATGTTTTACTTTATCTCCTTTAGAAAAGCTCACTACTTCTCCTTTGATACGCTCTTTTTTTTGTTCAAATGTTGGAGTGGGTGTAAGTTGAATATTACCGTATAAAGAGGTAGAAGGTTTCCAATTTTGGGAGGTGAATGATTGATGAATTCTTCTTTCATCATTCACAGTAATAAGAGAGCTATCAATTTCAGCTAAAAAACGGGAAGGTTCTTGGATTCGAGTAGAACCCCACACTGTTCGTCTTTGAGCTGAATAGAGGGATAACTCCTCTTTTGCTCGTGTGATAGCAACATAAAAGAGGCGTCTCTCCTCTTCGTAATCGGCATCACTTTCACAGTTGTAACTCGGAAAGATCCCCTCTTCTAAGCCAGTAACATAGACATGTTTAAATTCAAGACCTTTAGTGTTATGCATCGTCATCAGTGATACCCCCTCTTCATCGGCGGGATCTTTATGACCCAAGGTCGTAGGGTCGAGTGTTAACGACTCTAAAAACTCTACAATCCCTTCTCGGTTAGAGGGGTACTCTGAAATTACACTCACCAGTTGGCTTAGGTTATCTACTTTAAAGGTGTGATTCGTCTTATCTTGTTTTGCGTAGTGCGCTAATAAGCCACTATCCCCAATAAGCTTATGAAGGGCTTGAGTGTTATCTACCTCTAAGAGATCTTCTACTTGTTGTAACAACAAAGCAAAACTTTTTGCTGCTTGTGCTGCTTTTGGTGAAAGAAGAGCGTTATCACTTGCGTAGATGAGCGCTTCAACATAACTCAGTTGGTGCTCCTCTGCCGTTTTCATAATTTTCTCAACTGAAGCAGGACCTAAAGAGCGAGGAGGTTTATTGACCATCCGTTTGAAGTTCACCTCATCAAGAGGGTTTAAGATAAGTGATAACAAAGCAAGAATATCTTTAATCTCTTCTCGGTCAAAGAACTTAAGAGCTCCAATGACCTTGTATGGTATGTGCAAGCGAGCGAACTCAGCTTCAAATAACTGTGATTGGGCATTGGTGCGATAAATCACCGCACTGTCGTTGTACTGTGTATGACTTTTTATATCCCATCCTATTTTAGTAGCCTCTTGTTTCCCATCTTCAAGGTAGTGAAGATAAATAGCACTTCCCTCTTTCTTATCGGTCCACAGGGTCTTATCGTGGCGTCCTCGGTTATGTTGGATTACATGAGTTGCTAGTGAGAGGATTGCTTGCGTGGAGCGATAGTTCTGCTCTAGGCGAACAACGTGGGTATTGGGGTACTCTTTAGGGAAATTTAAAATATTAGAGACCTCTGCTCCACGGAAGCGGTAGATACTTTGATCATCATCTCCCACAACACAGATAAAAGAGTTTTTACCAACGAGTGCTTTTAATAAAGTGAACTGAGATGTATTTGAGTCTTGATACTCATCGACTAAAATCATCTTAAAACGGTTATGAAGAGTTTTTTTCACACTCGTATCTTTTTTGAGTAATTCAATAGATCTCATAATAAGATCGGCAAAATCGACATTCCCAATACTTCGCAATCTTTTTTCGTACGCTGCAAAGTGTTCTTTAAATAAGGGGTCGTAGCGAAAAGAGTCGAGTTCTTTACTTGTGGGAGTAAGACCTCGATCTTTTGCTAAAGAAATTGCTTTAGCAATGGGGCTTAACTCAACACGTTTGAAGGCAGGAAACAAACTTGCAAGTAGTGAGAGTGAATCATCATCATCGTAAATAGTAAAAGAGGGGCGTAGACCAATACTTTGACCGTATCTTCGTAATAACCAAGCTCCAAAGGAGTGAAATGTTCGCACCTGCATAAAAGAGAGATCTCGAGAGGGAAGCATCTGAATTAGTCTCTCTTTCATCTCCTTAGCTGCACGGTTGGTAAAGGTTACTGCTAAGATTTCTGACGTATCATATCCAAGAACTTCAATAGCGTAGGCAATTTTAGTGGTAATGACTCGTGTCTTTCCACTTCCTGCTCCTGCTAACACTAACTGAGGTCGAGAGTTTTCTAAAACGGCTTCTCTTTGTGGTTCATTTAACTGTTCAAGGTAGTGATCAATACGACTCATCGATATGTTCCTTTATCGACAGCCTCGGCCTCAAAGTCGATTCCATTGACTTGGGTAATAACACACTCAACTAAAGAACCTGGGATAAAGTTCTTCCCTCTGATGACGGTAAGACCGTCAACTTCGGGTGCTTGTTGAGCTGTTCTTCCAATAGCTAAATCTTCTTGATCAACAAGTTCTTCAATGAGGACTTGCTGAACGGTTCCCACTATTGATTGAAGGCGTGTAGTAGTGATGTGCTGCTGCACTTCTTCTACCATCTTTTGCCACTTTGAAGCTTTTTTCATCACACTGTTATACTCTTTTTTTGTTCGATCTTTATAAGCAGGAGTCCCCTCTTCAAGTGAGTAGACAAAAGAGCCAACCCAATCAATCTCACCTTCTTGTAAAAAAGAGATTAAAGAGGCAATAGTCTCATCACTCTCGTGTGTAAAACCTACCATTACAGTAGAGCGGATAGTTGCTTCAGGGATACGAGAGCGAATTGATCGAATCAAAGAGAGATAGGTTTCACTATCTCCTTTACGCCCCATAGATCGAAGGACATCTTTATGGGCATGTTGAAAGGGGATATCAAAATAAGGGAGGACTTTAGGATTCTCTTTTACAAAGTCGATAAGCTGAGGAGGAAAGTCATCTGGGTGGATATATAATAATCGGATAAAAAACTCTCCCTCTAAAGCCACCATCTTCTTGAGCAATTCCATAAAGCGGGAAGTGTTATCACCAAAGTCGGTTCCATACGCTGCTAAATCTTGAGCAATGAGATTAATCTCTTTTACCCCTTGAGTAATAAGAGTTGCTGCTTCACTGAGGATATTGTCCATGGGACGAGAGCGTAGTGATCCTCTTATAAGGGGAATAGCACAATAACGGCAACGGTGGTTACACCCTTCAGAGATTTTTAAGTAGGCACTTCCAGGATAGTTAAACAGATGAGAGCGCTTATCAACCTCATCTGTGATATGAGGGTAAGAGGGAGTTAAGACAACTCTCTTCCCTCGGTTCACTTCACGAACTACCTGAGCAATCTCTTGTAAGTCTCGATTACCAAAAATAGCATCAGCTTCAATTAACTCATCGCTCAGTTCTTTTGCATAACGTTGTGATAAACATCCAGTAAGAATTATCTTTGCTTCTGGATAGGCATTCTTTAATGCAAAAAATGTATCAATCGACTCTTTACGAGCCGATTCAATAAAGCCACAGGTATTGACTAAAATAAGATCAGCATCTGAAGCATCTTCAACTGAAGTGTATCCTTCGCCTGCTAATACATTGAGCATAACCTCTGCATCTACTTGGTTTTTAGCACACCCTAAATGTTCTATATATAATCGTTTTTGATCACGTGTATTACTCATATTCCCTCCACCACGCCCGTGGTGCAAAGCCCAGTGTGTTCAAATAGAGCTTTCCTGTCAAGCAAGAATCCACCCTCTTATACTACTGTTTACTCTCACGTTTTGTTCTTCAGTATCTATTGATCTAAAAGCCACTTCAAAGTGGTCTCTTATCTTAAAATCTCTTTTTTCGTATCTACCGATTGCATAACATGATATATGACAATCTTCCACTCGTAGTATTCGTTATCACTTATCGGATTTTCTATGGGATGAGCACTAAGACAAGCACCAAGTTAAGCACTAAGATAATTGATTTGAGCCTACTTTTATGGTAGATTAAAAAACAGAAACAGATGAATAACAATACGAGTGTGTATCTATAGTTCGCATGCCTAAGAGGCAAAAATTGCATGTGAGCAATGAATAAAAAAGGATGATATGAGTGTGAATATCGCTTCATATACAATCAGTGCATTAGTAGCAGATAGTTTAGCAAACATCGTTGAGATGATTGTTCGTCTTGAGCTCAGTACAGGGTTTAAAAAAGATCTCCTCCTACATCGAGCCAACAGAATAAGAACTATTTATTCATCTCTCGCAATTGAGGGAAATCCACTATCTCTTCAGGCTATGAGCGCAATCATAGATGGTAAAAGAGTGCTTGGCCCTAAAGATAGCATCAAGGAAGTGATACAAGCACATCATGCATATGATCAATTAGAAAGTTACTCCCCTTACAGTGTTGCCGATTTTTTAAAGGCACATGGCATACTCACAGATGGATTGATTGAAGAATCTGGCATGTTTCGCTCAAAAGACGTCGGAGTATGCGAAGGTGGTGTACCAATTCACATTGGAGCAAGACCACAGTTTGTTCCCCGCCTCATTGAAGAGCTGTTTTCATGGGCCCGTGATTTAACACTTCACCCTGTCATAAAAAGCGCAATCGTTCATTATGAAATTGAAATAATTCACCCTTTTAGCGATGGTAATGGACGAATGGGAAGGTTGTGGCAGTCATCTATATTAACTCAATATAATCCACTATTTGCTTGGGTGCCGATGGAAAGTATTGTCTTTGAGCGTAGTGGCGAATACTATCAAGCAATTCAGGAATCTTCTGTAGCGAATGACTCTACCCCATTTATAGAGTTTGCCCTCTCTGCACTTTTAGAGAGTATTACTACTCAATTAAGTGTTCAAGAAGAACAACCAATAAGACTCTCTAAAAAGCAGAAGCTCTTATTACAAGAGTTGAAAAAAGGTGCCATGACACGAAAAGAGATATTCTCAGCTTTAGATATGGCACATGATTCTCGGGCTGTTAAAAGATTGTTTGATCCCTTGCTTGATGATGGTCTTATTGAGTTTACTATCCCCCAAGCACCTACGAGTCGCAATCAGAAATACCAACTTACACAAAAAGGGAGACTCTTTCATTAACGTTTGCTCTTTGTAAGATTGACACTTATCCCCAAATGAGTGTGTTCATGATCATTGTTTAGGCTCTTTTTTAAGCATGATTTTCTCTCACGTATCTCTTCTTAGTGTATAGGAATCTCTAGGGATTTAACTACGTTGGTTTACTTGCATAACCAAGAGTCTTGGTATACTATTCGCCACATGGATAAAGACGCCATGATTCTCATGAGCGTGAGGTAGACAATGACTAAATACATCATCAGACGGTTACTGGGAATTATCCCAACACTGTTTGTCATTATTACAATTAGCTTTTTTATCGTACGAGTCGCCCCTGGCGGTCCGTTTGATGGGGAAAGAGCTCTACCAGAGGTTGTTAAACGAAATATTGAAGCTAAATATCACCTTAATGACCCTCTGTTGGTTCAATATGGGCGTTACATGTTTGATGTCCTTCGAGGGGATCTAGGTCCCTCATTTAGATATAAAGACCACGATGTAAATTTCTACATATTCCAAAGTCTTCCAAACTCGATGATTTTAGGAATTATTTCGATTACTTTGTCGGTGGTCTTTGGGATTCTCAGTGGTATGATAGCGGCGGTAAAACAAAATACCTGGGCCGATTATCTGAGTATGGCATTAGCTGTGGTGGGGATATCTGTCCCTTTGTTTGTTATAGGACCCGTACTTCAATATATCTTTGCCATGAAACTTCAATGGTTTCCCACCAGTGGGTGGTTTACCACTGGAGGGGGCTGGAAGACTGTAATCTTACCTGCTCTGACTTTGGCATTTGCCGATTTTGCCACAATTGCTCGTCTTACCCGCTCTTCGCTATTAGAAGTGCTTCGTAGTGATTACATCCGAACAGCAAAAGCAAAAGGGATGAGAAGTTCAACCATTGTATTAAAACACTCAATGAAAGGAGCTATGCTCCCCATTGTGAGTTATTTAGGGCCAGCTTTTGCTGGAATTATTACTGGATCTGTTGTTGTCGAACAGGTCTTTAGAATTCCTGGGCTTGGTAAGTTCTTTGTCCAATCGTCATTTAACCGGGACTACACACTTATTGTTGGAGTCGTTATTGTCTATTCAGTCATCTTGGTGATTATGAATTTTATTGTCGATATCATCTATTCGCTTCTTGATCCGCGGATAACCTACTCATAGGAACAAAGCGATGACACTACTACCAAAGAAGAACAAAGAAGAACAACCTCTGAATGATTTCAATCAAGTGATTGTAGGTAATAGCCTTACCAAAGATGCATGGAGAAGATTACAAAAAAACAAAATGGCAGTCATCAGTGTTGTCATTGTTATTGTCTATATCCTCTTAGCTCTTTTAGCTCCCGTTCTTCCTATCTACCCGTATGATGAAATTATTTTAGATCACCAACATCTGAAACCCTCATTCACAAAAAACGCAGGTCAGCTACTCATGGAAAAAAGGTATGCTGATCTCTTTACCCAAGCATGGAGAGCGAATCGTCTTCTCCTTAGTGAAGAAGAAGATGACATGCTATGGTCTTGGATTGACGGCAATGAAGCTAATAAAGTGTGGGCTTATATGTATACAGCAGGTATGGAGCAAGTCGAACAAGGTTCTTACACATTAACCCCTGCTGAACAAAATACGATTAGCGCTTTAGAGAGAAAGCTAAAAAGTGATTTGCAAATCACTGTAAAAAACATGTATCACACTGCTGATGAGTCGACACCTAAACTCAATATCAAAAAGATGACGCATGAAGATTTAGTCTCTTTGTATGCCCAGTTAGTCGGTTCAGATGTGGAAGTAGAAATTGAACAATACACACGAGAAATTAGCCAACAAGTCCTCAAGCGCCTCCAAGCTCAAAATAGTGAACTCAGTAGTGAGGAGATTGATCTCTTATTAGAAGTTGAACTTGATCAACTCAGTGGTAAGAAGATGGATCGCCTTATTAAAGAAAACTTGATTGCTAAGATGGAGACCTTCTCAAAAGAGGTAGCACTAAGAGATCTCTCTAGTGCAGCTACCGATGAAAGTGATTCGTTCCCTCTTAATCGAGAGATTAAAATTCAAGATAGCCTTAGTGCCCAAATTAAAGCGACAAAAAAACATGAGCGGCGTTACTACTTTGGCACTGACCACCAAGGACGAGATATGCTTTCACGTATTATCTACGGTGGGCAAATTTCAATAGCTATCGGATTCATTGGTACTATTACCAGTGTCCTTATTGGTATTGTCCTTGGAGCATTAGCTGGTTATTTAGGGGGGAAAGTCGATTATATTATTATGAGGATTGTCGATATCATGTATGGACTGCCATACATGCTTTTGGTGATTATCGCTATGGCCATATTCGGCCGTAATATCTTAAACCTCTTTTTTGCCTTGGCTATTATTAGTTGGCTTACAGTCAGTCGCATGGTCCGTGGGCAAATTATGAGTTTGAAAAATCAAGAATTTATCGAAGCAGCTCGATCTATGGGAGCACCGACGAACCGTATTATCTTCCGTCACCTAGTTCCTAACTCATTAAGTGTCATCATTGTCTTTTCTACATTGCGTATTCCATCATTTATTATGACCGAGTCGTTTCTCTCTTTCTTAGGCTTAGGTGTTCAAGCACCATATGCCTCGTGGGGATCACTCGTTGGTGACGCTGTTGGTGGAATGACACTCTACCCTTGGAAGCTCTTTTTCCCAGCAGTTACCATGACGATCTTCTTATTTGCCATGAACTTCCTCGGTGATGGTCTTAGGGATGCCTTCGATCCACAGAGTAAAAACCAATTATAGGAGAACTGTACTGTGACTCAAGTAGCAGGACAAACACCATATACCCCTTTGTTAGAGGTAAAAAACCTCAAAACATATTTTAAGACCGATGCGGGAATCGTCAAAGCCGTTGATGATATCTCATTCACTCTCGATAAGGGAGAGACCCTCGGTATCGTTGGAGAATCGGGAAGTGGAAAGTCGGTGACAAACCTCTCGATTATGCGCCTCATACAATCCCCACCAGGACGTATTGTTGGGGGAGAAATCATCTTTGAAGGAGTTGATATCCTCGCTCTTCCTGAAAGTGAATTACGCCATATTCGAGGCAATGAAGTATCGATGATCTTCCAAGATCCGATGACAAGTTTAAACCCATTTTTACGAATCTCGACTCAAATGGTAGAGACTATCTTACTTCACCAAAAGATGAGTAAAAAAGAGGCGCTTGCTAAATCTATTGAGATGCTCAAACTCGTTGGTATTCCAGCAGCAGAATCTCGAGTTCATAACTACCCTCACCAATTCTCAGGAGGGATGCGCCAGCGTGTCATGATTGCTATGGCACTCAGTTGTGAAGCTAAAGTGCTCATTGCTGATGAACCAACGACTGCTTTAGATGTTACTATTCAAGCCCAGATTCTTGAACTGATTCAAGAACTTGCAAAAAAACTTAACACCGCTGTGATATTAATTACCCACGATTTGGGAGTTGTTGCAGGGTTATGTGACAATGTGTGTGTTATGTATGCAGGAAAGATCGTTGAGAAAGCAAAAACTCACGATTTATATAAGAACCCTGCCCACCCATACACCGATGGACTTATTAAATCTGTCCCCCGTCTTGATAAAGCACATAAAGGGAGACTCTACAGTATTGAAGGACAACCACCTAATGTGATTGATCTTCCCCCTTGTTGTCCTTTTCACCCCCGCTGTCCTAAAGTGATGGATATTTGTAAAGTACAAAACCCACCGGTTATCGATTTAGGAGATGAGCACGAAGTAGCGTGTTGGCTCTATGTAGATGATAACAAGAAGGAGGCTAAAAATGAGCAATAAGCCCCTCTTAGAAGTTCAAAACTTAGTACAACATTTTCCTATTGAATCGGGTGTGATTATAAAAAGGCAAGTGGGAGCTATTCGTGCTGTTGATGATATCTCATTTACCCTTAACACAGGAGAGACTCTTGGTATTGTAGGAGAATCTGGTTGTGGTAAATCAACAGCAGTTCGTTCTATTGCCCAACTCTATAAACCAACATCAGGTAAAGTCTTTTTCGAAGGCGTCGATTTAACAACCGCCACAAAGCATCAACTTCTTGATGCTCGTAAAAACATACAGATGATCTTCCAAGACCCCTATGCCTCATTAAATCCCCGTATGACAGTACGTACTATCATAGCGGAGCCACTTGAGATTTACCGTAAGCGTGGCATGTTAGACCCCTCTTGGGATAAACACACCATAGAGAACCACGTCGAAGATCTGATGGAGCGAGTTGGTTTAAATAGAATCTTTAAAAACCGCTATCCTCATGAATTTAGTGGAGGGCAACGTCAACGAATTGGTATTGCTCGAGCCTTAGCCTTACATCCAAAAATTATCTTAGCTGATGAACCAGTAAGTGCATTAGATGTCTCTATTCAATCTCAAATCTTAAATCTCTTACACGATTTACAAGATGAGTTTGGCTTAACGTATCTCTTTATTGCCCACGATCTTGCCGTCATTGAGTACGTCAGTACCCGTATTGCTGTGATGTATCTTGGTAAATTCATGGAGATTTCTCGATCTCAAGATTTGTATAAGAATCCTCTACACCCATATACGCAAGCTCTGTTATCAGCAGCTCCTATTCCCGATCCCGAAGTGGAGCGAAAAAGAAAAAGGATTATCCTCACTGGGGATGTCCCCTCCCCTGATAAAGAGCGTTTTGGTTGTTACTTTTATGATCGTTGTCCCGTTCGCATGCCTAAATGTAAAGACAACATTCCTCCAATGAAAAAGATGAGTGAAGATCATGAAGTAGCGTGTTGGTTGTACGAATAAAGTTAGATCATTGGCCCAATGCGATCAATTTCCCGGTCAACAAAAAGCGGTAGGTCCATCTGCGAGGCAAGCAGATGGGCTGCTGTTTCTAACTTTCCACCACTAGACCTCTCGGGCATAATCTCAATGCTTTTTGTGGTATCATCGTTGAACCTTAAAGCGAAGACAACAAAAGCTTTGTTTCGCCCTCGTGGTTTTGCTTCACTATCTGTTGGGTGACTCCCTTTGACAAAATGGGTTATTTCGATGCGCTTAATGAGTGCATGTTCATACACTTCTGTTTTAAAGGGGATAAACCAGCCAAAGTTGTAGGTGATTCGTTGTAACGAAGAGTCAAAAGTCCACTTTTCAATATACCCACTGCCAAATAACCCAATGATTAATAACGCTAAAGGGAACAGCGATGTATACCCCAAAGAGTCATCTCTCATTACCGAAGCTAGTCCAATACCGATAACTGCTGAGAAGAGTAAGAAAAAGAGACGAGTAAGAGAACTAACTCTAAACAACGAAAGAGTATCTGAAACTTTTTTATAGCGCAATGAAAACACACTCACCTTCCTTGTTAAAACTCAATATACTCAAAGCACTATCTAAAAGAAAGAGTATTATGAATCTCTCTAGCGATACTTACACTACTTTTTTCCCTGTAACAAGAAACTCCAAAGATGAATGTAACAATACCAAAAAGGGTATCTTTAAAAACCGAAGCTTAGAGACCGACTCTAAAGTATCACAGTAAGTAATACACGACTTTGATTGTATAGCCTTTGAGTAACGTTATGAGGTTGTTTCTCCATGTGAAAAGACTGTGAGTTCAATTGAATCACTATTTACCTGCACATATCCATTACCCTCTGTATGATGTTCATAAAGCATAGAAGAGGGGAAAACAGGAGAAATGCATAGCTGCCTTTGGTCAATTGGAGTAATGTTAAGATAAAGTAACTCATAAGAGCATCTCATTTGTTCCCTTTTATCCATACTTTCGATGTTTATGAAGTAAAAAGCGGTGTTGAACAACTTTTTCTTTTGCTGATAGCCTTTTCGTTGTATATTGGTTATGTTAACTCACTATCAAGAGAATTGATAAAGAGAAGCCTTTACTGTAGTCTTGTATGACGATTATGTACATTCAAAGGAGATTTGTATATGAAAAAAGTATTTTTAATCGCTTTGGTCATTCTCCTTGTCGGAGTCCTTTTCGTTTCCTGTGGAAAGAAAGAGGAACCCGCTAAGGTGACCCCAGCAGCAACGCCTGCAGCTGCAGCTCCTGTTGCAACTCCTGTTGCAACTCCTGCACCAAGTGCTGAGCCTGTAGTATTCAGTCTCATCAACGGCGCAGAGCCAGAGAGTCTAGACCCACACCAAATCCAAGGTGTGCCTGAGCACCGTCTCTATGAAGGTCTCTTTGAAGGTTTAGTAGCAAACGATCCAGAGACCGCAGATGCTGTTCCTGGTATTGCAGAGAGTTGGGATGTCAGTGCCGATGGTACTCAATACACCTTCCACCTTCGTGATGTAACATGGAGTGACGGTGTGAAGATTACCGCTCAAACTGTTGTTGATTCTTGGCTTCGTGGCTTAGATCCTGCAACAGCTAGCCCCTATGCATGGTTCCCCGCAATGTTTATTGTCGGTGCAGAGGATTACAACGAAGGTCTTGCTTCTAAAGACGCAGTTGGAATTAGAGCACTTGATGACAAAACATTCCAAATGGACCTCGTAGGACCACTTCCCTATGCTATTGGTGCACTTTCACACTACTCATTTGCTGTAGTTCCTCTGCATGCTATTGAGAAGTATGGTGATAAATGGACCCTTCCAGAGAACTGGGTAGGTAACGGTCCTTTCGTATTAAAAGAGTGGGTACCACAATCATACATCAGTATGACTCCTAACGCCGCTTATTGGGACAAAGACAATGTCCATCTCGATGAGGTTATCTTCTACGCTTTAGATGATAACAACACCGCTTATAACATGTTCTTAAACGGTGAAGTCGACTGGTCAACAACTGTTCCACTTGATCAAATTGAAGCTGCTTCATTACGACGTGACTACCACCGAGCTCCTCAGTTGGCAACATACTACTATGTATTCCAAACTGAAAAAGCTCCTTTCAACGACGCTCGAGTTCGTGAAGCTCTGATGATTAGTTTTGATCGACAAGCTTTAGTAGACCAAGTTACCCGTGGTGGACAACTTCCAGCTTGGGGTATTGTACCAAGTATGGCAGGTTACACCGACTTAGGAGACGCCACATACGACGTAGCAAGAGCACGCAAACTCTTAGCAGATGCTGGTTATCCTAATGGTGTTGGTTTCCCAAAAACTCTCATTATGTATAACACCGACGGTGGTCACAAAGCTATCGGAGAGTTCTTACAACAAGAGTGGAAAAACAACTTAAATATTACTTTAGAACTTGAGAACACAGAGTGGGCAACATACCTGAGCCGCAGAAACGTTGGAGACTTCCAACTTTCAAGAGCTGGTTGGGTAGGAGATTACCAAGATCCAAATACATTCTTAGATATGTTTGTAACCGGAACAGCAATGAACGGTGGAAAATATTCTAACCCAATGTATGACTTGTTAATCAGAGAAGCTGCAACCTTAAGTGGTGCTGACCGCCTTGAAGTTCTTAAACAAGCTGAAGATATCCTTATTAACCAAGACTTTGCTGTGATGCCGATGTATTATTACACAACTAATAACATGATCGACACCACCAAATGGGGCGGCTGGTATCCAAATACCATGGACTACCACCCTGTTAAGAATATCTACAAAAAGTAGTATCTTATTACTGAACTGTAACGGCTCCCCTTGTGGGGAGCTGTTTTTATTACATTGAACGAAGTTGTAAAAAGCGGTATTATTCGCTTCATGGATATCACCATTACAAAATCAACAGTTTCGGGGTCGCTATCGATTCCCGCTTCTAAGTCGCAAACCATTAGAGCTTTGCTTGTCGCCTCGTTTGGTAAAGAGGTCTCTACCATCCACAATGCACTCGATTCAGATGATACCGCTTCGTGTATCAGAGTGTGTGAAGCATTTGGAGCTATTATCTCAGAGGTGAGAGGAGATACCCTTATTGTCACTCCCGCTAGAGAGTTCCCCCCTCATATCTCAGTCGATTGTGGGAATTCTGGTACTACCCTCTATTTAGCTCTTACCTTAGCTGCAACCACCTCAAGTGTTGTCACCTTTGATGGAGATAATCAGTTACGTAATCGCCCAGTTGGTGAACTCATTAACTCTTTAAGAAATTTAGGAGCAACATGTCACTATCTCAATAAAGAGGGTTTTGCCCCATTTACTATTCAAGGGCCAATACGAGGAGGGAAGACCTCGATTGCCTCCCCTACAAGTCAGTACCTCTCTTCGTTGTTATTAGGGACCCCTTTAGCAACTGGAGATAGTGAAATTAATGTCACCCTCTTACATGAAAAGCCGTACGTCGGTTTAACATTAGGGTGGTTAGACCAACAAGAGATTGAATATACCTCACAAAGTGATCTCTCCCATTTTTCAATCAAGGGGAATCAAAAGTATACCTCTTTTGAAACTACGATTAGTGGAGATTACTCTTCAGCTTCATTCTTCTTTTGCGCAGCAGCTATAACAGGTAGTTCCTTGACGGTCGAAGACGTAGATAAAGATGACCCTCAAGGTGATAAAGCTGTATTAGATGTATTACAAAAGATGGGCTGTAGTGTGAAATGGAACAGTAACAAAAGCGTGACAATACAAGGACCATCTGCCTCTTTAGTTGGTGGTACTTTTGATTTAAATGATATTCCCGATGCTCTTCCTGTGTTGGCAGTAACTGCCTGTTTTGCAGAAGGGACATCTATCTTAGAGAATATTGAACACACCCGTATTAAAGAGACTGATCGCATTACAGTGATGAGAGAGAACTTAGAGCGCCTCGGTGCCCACATTGAAGAGCAAGAAGATGCCTTAATTATTCATTCCCATAACACACTACGAGGGGGAACAGTTCTTGGTTATGGCGATCACCGTATTATTATGGCGATGGCTGTTGCTGGCTTACAAACCGATAGTGATCTCACAATCGAAGGTATCGATGCCGTAGATGTAACCTTCC
>Ga0265293_10005950_pt1 | contig 19937 bp, 43 predicted proteins | sample Munlanlewell138R_FD_192505 | JGI IMG/M metagenome (GOLD analysis project Ga0265293, IMG submission 192505) | Leachate microbial communities from a municipal landfill in Southern Ontario, Canada - Leachate well 138R | ecosystem: Engineered > Solid waste > Landfill > Unclassified | place: Canada... | reverse complement strand
GTTCTTTAATTTTATCAACTTCTTCCACCTCAATTTGTTCTTTTATAGGTACAAATAAGTCATAACCATTATCATCCTCAAAATGGTTGATTGTATCTTCTCTCCAACCGAACTTATATCTCATATAATTACTAATTTCTGTAAATAGTTATAAACTAAGTACTCAATTCAGTTTTGTTGGAAGAGGGACCATATGCTCCTCTCTGCAGTATGTTCAATGCAGCATTATAGTCTGCATCAAGTTTCATACCACAATTTACGCATTCATAAAGTTCACCTTTGCGGCTTTCTTTATGAACACTACCACATTTTGAACAAGTTTGACTTGTATAAGCAGGATTAACTTTCTTAATTGTAAAACCTTTACTTTCAGAAAGTTGCTCTAACTTATTAAACGTTCGGTCATATGACCAATGTTGCAACTTGTTCATTATTTTCTTATATACTTTTCCTGATGACTTGTGCTTAACATTCTTTAAACTTTCTATCACTACTTCATCGGGTTGTTCTTGACTTATAAATTCTTTAACATAAAAGTTAATTAATTCATTGCGTTCTATTAAAGCACGTTTGAATTTCTTACTTCCTTGTTGCTTTCTACTTATTTTATCGTAAACTTTATTGAGTTCTTGACCGTAGTGTACACCAGATGATGAAGAGATAAGTTTCTTATACCCAACATCTATTCCAACGACTTTATTACTTTCCTTCTTTATAGCATCAGGCTGTTCCCAAAACAAGTTAAGATAAAATTGACCTTTGATTTTCTTTAACTGTATCGTGTTCTTTCTTGTCCAAGTATTCTTTAAAAACTTATTTGATTGTCTATGATGCTTTAGAGGGATATTAAGTGTTATAGAACGTTTTTTGCCATTTTGGAAGTAAGGAGATTTAAGACGTATAAATTCATCAAATGAATTTCCTTCTCTGACGTCAAATAGTCTATTGTCAATAGGTATAGACAAATTTTGAATATTGATAGAAGGTATTCTTTTAATGAAGTTTATGTTTAGGTCTTTAAACCTTTTGCTTGTAAAGTTTGTATGAATTTCGTTCTTTATACATTTTGCATAAATGTATTTATATTTTTTAAATGTTTTATCACGAGTCTTTTTCACTAAAGACTTAACGGTTTCAGTTGCTTGTTTATACGCAACTTGTTTCCATTGTGAATGTGTAATAGAATTTATTGTAGGAAGATCTTTACTACTTAAGAATGATTTTTGTGGAAGTTGTTCATTAAGTATCATCTTAACATATGATTGCAACAATTCTTTATAGTCAGAATATAAAGTATCAAGCAAAACAGTTTTTGTTTGGTTTGCATTAGACAGTATATGTTTAGATGTTCTAATCATCAGTTGTTTTAATATTGTTATCTTTGTGGTAGTTGCGTATGAACTCCCTAAAGAGATTAGACGCATTAATGCCACTTAATTGTATCTCATCAAGTTTTTTACGGTCTTCCTTATTGAGTTTTAAAATGAATGTAAAATCATTATATAATTTTATCCTTCTTGATATTTTTGCCATGTTTAATAATTTATAATATATATATATATCAACTTAAGAAAATACTTTTTTGAAACTTTTGACTTTTGACATTTGATGAATATAATAATTATCAAAAATTACAACTTTTTATAGAAACTTAAATATTTATATTATATTAATTTTTCAATCATAATATTTTTGTTTTTTTTAATTAAATTTTTAGTTCTAAAAAATATATGTATGATAAAGTCATACATGTATGATAGTTAGTAGCCATTCCCAAGCGACTTCGTAAAGTCATAGGTATATCCTTTATAATATTTCATTCTTTCACATCTCCCATCTAGTGAAAGTGATTCTAATGCCTTACGAAGTCTATTAATCACAGTCATATAGTTACGTGTGTTTATAATGCCTGCTTTTTCGCCAAAATCGTGAATTGTACCATACTCGTAAGCAGACATTAGCGTATAGTTTGCCATAGTAGTTCCCATTTCATAAACGATTCTTTTGTCAGATTCGAGAACGGAACGGCTACTAACAGCACCTATACCCAATTGGGTAGTTTCGTTGTTTTTTGAAGTTTCTTCCATTTTATTAAGTTTATCTTTTATTGAAAATTTGTTCTTTTCTTCAATCCCTTGCGTACCAATCCATGGATTTCCTCCAAAGTGGTTCTGCAGTCGTTCATATCACCACAATAAAAATTATTTGCTTTACCAGCAATCTCGTTCAATAAATGTTTCATAATAATTAACGCCACATAAGTGGTCTTTTTAAGATTCTTATCAATTTCTATTACCATTGGCGTAGCAGTATCCCAAGCATAGTTACATAATGCTTTTGCTTCTTTAAGACCTAAACCACTAAATTCTTTAACGTACTTTACAACTTGTAATTTAGTGTCACATTTACCTGAAATTCTTGCTTTAATTTTGTTCATCGCTATCGTTTTTAAGTATTCTTTTTAATTTTTCTTCTCTTTTATTAATTAGTTCATAACCCTCAAATCTTATCTCAATCGCACTTATTACACATCCATGAGACATATATGGTACTTCACCATTTGGTTTGTATTCATAACAATATTCACCATCGTTTTCTTCTCTTGTTACAAATCTTTCACCGAAACCATTTTTCATTTTCTCAATCGCTTCTTCTTGTGTTTCAGCAGGAATAAGAACATATCTATCTAATCCTGATTTCCAACCACCTGGATCATTGTCTATTGTTACTCTAAAAATTTTCATATTATTAAGTTTTAAAGATTACACTACAAATGTAAGGAAAATTTTAAGATTAAAAAATTAAATATATACAACTATGAAACTTAAGAAGTTCATAGAATTTCTTAATGAAACTAATCAAATGACGGCATCAGAAGATGGTAATGAGTTTGTGAAGAAAGATATGAATAGTTTCATTGAGCAAAAAGATGTGAAAAAAGTGGTAGATTCAAGACCAAATGGCAAAAAACCATTGGTTACAGGTCAGGATACAAATAAACCAGTATTCAATACTAATGAAGAACCCAAATTAGTTTAACAAACTATTGATTTTCACTATCTTACCTAATAATTTCTTGTTGGGAGTCTATTGCTACACCTTTCCGAAAGTTTTTTCGTAAACATTTCTTATTGCTTGAATACCATCATCATTAATCTCTCTTGTTCCAATACCAGCAAAATCTTTAACTAAAACTGGTGTTACACAGACCTCAAAACTCTTTTCATGCCAAAAATACCACTGTTTTTTATACTGTTCATATACATATAATGGTTTTTCAACTATTATACCCATAAATGTAGCGTAGGCTGTACCACCATTCACCATATTACCGTATAAAGTACCTATAGCGAATATAGTATCCGAGTATTTGACTTGTGCCCAATTCCTGGCTAATAAATGCATGTATTTTTCTATACCTTTTCTACGAAGGTATTTCTTATTGACTTCTTGAACCATTAGACAACCTTCTTCATAATCGGAATCACTTATCTGATCTTTTGGTTTTGAATGTGGATTAGGTTTATAATACCAATAATGATTAAAATTAGTTAAACCAAATTCTCTACCAACAAATTCCCACTGATAATCAGCACCATTAGCACCACCAGAATGTAGTATATAATTTTTTGGATTTTTAATCTCTTTGTTAAACATTATTGTACAATGTAAATAATTTTTTCATTCTTCAATCTTTTTTTAATTAAACTTTCTATATGTTCGGAATAATTTTCTATTCCTTGTTCTTCACAATACTTTTTGTATGCTTCTAACAATTCTGGTTCTAAATAAACCGTTGTTTTTTTCTTTTTGTTTTTAACTTTTGGTCGTCCAGCCATTTTATCAATTTGTTTTTCTTTTCTTTTATAGTCAGTTAAAAATTTTTAGTTTATTTGTAAAAAACTTATTAAAATAAGTTTTTTGACTTTTCAATTTTTATATATAATTATAAAAGGAATCGTTAAGAGATGAAAAAGAAAAAAGAAAAACTTACAATAACATTATCAAGTGAAGTATATGAATATATTGAAAATAACTATGATAAGAAATCAAGATTTATAGAACATTGTATAAGAGAGGAATTAGAAAAATTCAGCCTATTAAAAAATGAAACGAATGTATGATTTTAGATAAATTCGTTGAGATTATTATAAATCAAGGTAATAAAGGATTTTATAAAGGCGAAATTGGTGATGTTATAAAAATACCTATATCAAAATTGACCAAAGGCTCACATTTAGAAGTGAATGTTATGTGTGATGTTTGTGGAACAGAATATAAAATTATGTATAAACAATATAATAGGGGTTCAAAACACGGACAATATACTTGTTCTTCCAAATGCTCTAAAGATAAAATCAAGAAATCAAATTTAGAAACTTTTGGGACCGAATATGTCTTTTTGAATGATGAAATTAAAGATAAAATTGATAAGACTAATATAGAAAGATATGGCTATAAAAATCCTATGAAAAATAAAGATGTGGTTGAAAAATATGCTGAAAGCCGAAGAAAAGAAATAAAAGAAATTGATGGCGACATGATAAAATATAGAGATGAGGTAAGAAGAATAACAAGAAAACACAAAAAAGAATTATTAGAAAATTGGGATGGTTATGATTTTTATGATGGCGAATACATTAAAGACAATTTTTCATTACCACATCACCATAAATTATACCCAACAATAGATCATAAAAAATCAATTTTTCAATGTTATAATAATGGCGTTTCAGTTAAAGAATGTGCTAATATATCTAATCTTTGTATAACAACAAGAAGCAACAATTCTAAAAAGGGTTATTCATAATTAATGTGTCATCGCAATCAAATACTATTAAATTCATATGCTAATTTTTTAGTTTTTACTTTAATAAATACAAATATACAAAAAATAAGTTTATTAAAAAAAATATATAGAGTATGAAAACTTACAACAATTTTATTAACGAAGGTCGTGTCGTCAATTTAGATGATGATACTGGAAACTTCATCATATTAATGGGTGGACCTGGTAGCGGAAAATCCATGGTGAGTAAAAATCTAATAAATTTAAGAAATTTTAGAATTTTTGATGTTGATTCAGAACGAGAAACAACCGCCAAAAAACTTGGATTAAACTTGAATAACCCTGAAGATAATGAAAAAATTCTAAATCATACACACGGCTCAACAGATCCTAAAAATAGAACAATCAACTTATTAAGAGCACATCTAAATAATGAACACAAAGAATTACCAAATATTGTTTTTGATACTGTTGGTACTCACGTTGATTTAATAAAAGAACTAATAACTAAAGCTAAAGAAAAAGGTTATGTTTGTACAATGATATTTGTTAATTGTGATTTAGAAACAGCTTTATTCCGTAACAGTAAACGTGAAAGAAGACTTGCTGATGAAGTAGTTATAGATTATCATGATAGAGTTAAAAAGACTTTTGATGTATTATTTACTGAATATGACCATGTGTGGTTAGTTGATAGTAATATCACATTAGACTCAAAAGAAAGACCAAACATCACCAGAAAATTAAAATAAGTTATGATTATAAAATTTAAGGAATTTTATTTTTATACAAATTCAACAATATATCTTAAAAGGAAGAAAATAATATTTGAAAGATTATCAATAATTCATTATAATCACTTCTTGTGATTTCTTACTATTTTTCTTTCTTGCAACTTTTTCATAATCATAATCTAATTCTTTCACAATATATCCATCGGCTATCAACTTATCTAATAATAAGCAACTTTCACCATCATGACTTAAAACACCTGATACCATAAAAGATGAACCATTCTTATCTAATTCTTTACAATAGTTATAAAGTTTTAAATCATCATTTTTTTCCCAATAATTGTTATATCCAGCCTCCGTATTTGAATATGGTGGATCTATATAAACCATAGATGGTTTCTTAATATTTATATCATTAAAAGTTTTCGATGTAAATAGTATTTTTCCTTGATATTGTCTTATATGTTCTGTGAATTTTTCAACTTTTTTAGTTGTACTATCATTCCAACTTCTCTTACCAAATGTTTGATTAAATTGAAATTTCTTATTGAACCTCATCATATTAGAAGTACAAGACAACATAAGTGCCCATAATTTCTCTGGTGTTTTTTCTTCATTGAAAGAATTTCTAAGTTTTAGGAAAGCATCTTTATCATCTTTTGATGGACATAACGACTTAGTTTTGATTATAATATCATCACCCTCTAATAAACCTTTGTGAATACCTATAAGTTCTGTGATAATATCATTAACAAGTATTTTATCATATTTATGAACAATGTTTGTATATACAGATCCACCACCTGTAAATAAATCCACAAAATATTCTTTCGAGTAGTCCATTTCTGGTATTATTTGTTCTAATAGTTTGAATTTATTTCCCGTGAAGTTAAACGGACTATTTATATATTTTTCTTTCTTTTTTTCCAACATTCTCTCCAATATTTTTGTATATTTTTTGTTATTGTTTCTTCATTTTGGTTAATATAGTCAAATTTTTCCTTTTTCCTTTCTAAATAAACCACACAATCTTTATACAAATAATTATATAATTTGTTTATATCATTAATTGATGATGTAATTATATTATACAATCCATCTTTTCTTTCATAAATTTTTAGTTTTCTATCAAAATCAATATTATTTTTTAACTCTATTAATAATTGTTCTAAAAACTCATATGATGCGCAACAAATATGGAAATTTAATGTTTTTTCAGTACAAGTTATAGATCCATCACCATCAAAATATCCTCTAATGAAATGATTTATTAAATCTTCTTTAAGTTTGGGAAACTTTATTATTTTTGTTTTTCTTGGTACAACACCTTGTTTCATTAGTTTCTTTGTAAATATTTTATTATAAATGTTTATATAAAAACTACCATCTTTTCTTTCTAATATCAAAGAGTTAGAATTTATATCATTTTTATATTTTTCCATATGTTCTTTATCTTTTATTAACATTCCAGAATAGTATTTATTTTTTCTTTTGATAACATAACCATCAGCATATAAGAAACCTAACCAATAAGATTTTTCTTCTGTGTTTATTTCATCAAAAAAATTTTCATCAACTTGATATTTCGACATAATATTTATTATTTTATATGTATATATTAATATTTTTTATCCCAATAACTTGAAAGGAGTTTTCTAGAAATTTGAATTTGTTTTTTAATATATAATACAAAAGTAAATAGATAAAGATGAAAAAAATTAAAAAATTTAATGAATCATTCTTAGGTGGTGAATCACAGAAGAAAAGAGAATTTGACATAAACAATAAAAATCGTGGTAAATATTTTGATAGATATTATGAAAATTTGGAAAATGATTTGCTGGATATCTATAACAAAGTCAGAAACAATGAAAAACTCAACTTAATGGATATTAAAGAGATGATGGTTTCATTTGAAGAACACATTGAATTAAACTGGGGCGAAGAAGCTAGAAAAAATATAATTTGGAATAAATGAAAATTAAAAAAATTAATGAGTCTAATAATTTCGCACAAAATGAGTTGAAAAAAAAATTTCAACAACTTATTTATGATTATTCTGATGAACTCACATCAACCGAATTTTCAAACGATATTGTAGAAGTTTTAGAAGAATTTCATTTGAAACACAAACAAGGCATTGATGATTTAGATAATGCAACACCATATGCAACACAACTTTTAATGTCTATGAGAAGGAGAATTGAATTATAAAAAAATATAGTTAAAGATGAAATACGTTAAAAGTTTTGAAAAATATGAACCAAGAGAATACAATGATGCCTTTTTAGGTGATCCTTATAAATACACAAACATTAAAAAAGGTGAAAATAAACAACATTATATAGAAATGGCATCCAAAATTTTAAATAAAGAATTAACAGAAAAGGATGTTATACTAGAATTAAGGGATAATATTGAAATAAGTTTACAAAAAGGTGATGATGATATGGCTGATGTTTTAACAGATATTAAATTTGAATTAGAAACATTATTGAAATAAATTATGTAAAAACAAATAATTATTATGAAAATAATAACAAAATATATACTATATTTTTAAAAAATGAAAAAAAAAATGAAACATTTAAAAAATTTTGAATCATATTCGGAAGTTGAAATTAATAGAATTTTAGATAAAATTAATGATGGTGGTGAATTAACACCAAAAGAAAAATTTTATTTAGAAAATGATGGTAAAGAACTAAAAGGTAATATCATAGAAGAAATAAAATCAAAGGTTGAAAAATATGGAGGCTTCATAACTATGGCTGATATGGAAGCTGGTGGTTCACCAACATATAAAGAAATTGGGCAAGAAATTCATTTAGTTGAGAGATTAACAAACATAGATGTGGAAATTGTTGTTTATGGTGGGTATAAATATGAAACAGAATTAGATTCTTATGATGTACCATATGAGGAATTAGATGATGATATATTAGAAGAAATTAATGAGTTATTAGACTATGCAATCGAATATGGATTATTAGAAGAAGATATATAAAAAACACAATAAGAAATGGAAAAATTTACAAAAGTTAAAAAAACACAAGAAAAACAAGCACAAAAAGAAGATGATTCAATCGTATATGATGGTTATATTAAAGTCATTAAACAAGATGATTGGGAATTCACTGATGAAAGAGATTGTGTTGTTTGTTTAATATTTGTTAAAGATGAAGGTTATGTACTAATGAGAAGTGAACCAGTACCACCTTGGATCTATAAATATAGAAATAATGTTCAGAAATTATCAGGTTATTTCTTAACTCTCGTTTCTGGAACAATCGAAGATGGTGAAATACCACAAGCAACTTTAAGAAGAGAATTATATGAGGAGGCTGGAATTGTACTAAACGAATTCAAGCAATTAGATATTGAAGGACCTTATTTCCAAACAAAAGGCACTGCGGCACAGTATTATACATGTCTTTTAGAACTTAATTACAATGATTATAAATTAGTTACTGCACCTGGTGATGGTTCTAAAACAGAGAAGTTATCAAGAACCATGAAAATAAGTATTGCTGATCTTGATGAAATCAGAACAAACGATATGATTAGTCAATATTTAATTCAGAAACTTAAATTTGAATATAACATTTAATATATAGATATAAGAAATAAATGTTAAGATATGAGAATTAAAAAATTTAATGAAATACAAGCATGGACAAACCCAAGAACCGAAGGTGAGGGTGGTGAATCTGAAGAAAGACTTGCAAGAGTACAAGAATACTTGAAAGATGAATGTAATGTCGATGCCAGAGCATTTTTGGATGCCGAAGATGTTTTAGTTGTTGAACTTAAAAAGAAAAATTGGTGTTTCGCATCAGACCAAATGGATAAATTTTTCGCAGGAGCAATTATGAGAGAAAAAGGTGGAATTGGTAAAGGTGAATTTGCTGGTGACTATATTCAATTACATGAAATTGGTGATCAAATTTCAGTTATAAATAGTATTATCAGAGGTATTGAAGAAGAGGCTGATGGCACATTACATAGATGTTATTTTGCAGGCGACCACATCGTTATTGATATAACAATATAAAATAAATAAAATATTATGAAAAAATTGAATAAATTTAACGAATTTAATGAACTAAATGAAAAACTTTCTAAATTACAAAAAGAATATAGAGAATTTTTCAAGTTTATGTTAGGATGTTATGATGTTAAATCTCCATCAAAACTTTCTGATGAAAAGAAAAAAGAATTTTTCTCTAATGTTAAGAAATATTGGGTTAAAGGACAAGGCGTTTCTAAAGATTTAGAAGAAATCAAAAAAGATATTTGTGGTAAAGATGAAGATTAAAAAATTTAATGAGATAAACGAAAAATGGACACAAGATGATAGACAACACATTGATGTCGATCCTAATGAAAATGAAATAACTTGTGAACCAAATGAAATGTATTGTCCTTGGTGTGGGTCAGAACAAGCATATGCTCATCCTTCTGAAATAATTAATGATGATGGTAGATATGATTGTGAAGTGTGTGAAAAACCATTTTACGTTGAAGAAGTATATCATTTAGTATGTGGTAAAATAAATTAATAACTATGAAAACATTAAAATCATTTGAAAATTTTACAAACGAAAAGAAAGACAACAAAGTTGGTGACCAAGCTATTGGTTTAGATATTAAAAATGAAATTTCTAAATTAATTGATGGTGATGGTGGTACATTGGATCTTGGTGTTGTTGGAGAAGTTTCTGATGTAACTATTAAAAACTTAAAACAAACATACAAGAAAGCAACTATAAAAGTTGTAGATGACCATTATATTTTAACTATTTAATGGCACAATATTTGAACCCTATATTGAAAAATATAGGGATTATTGTTTGAAAAATATTATGAAACCAAAACTAACTGATATAAAAGAAATTATAAAGGGTAATGAACATTTTTATTTTACTTATTATAAAAATGATTATTTATATTACTCTTTTTTCTTTGATGGAATGGAATGTTTATTCCCTATACCAGTAAAAGAATTACATAGAACTCAATTAAATATGGTTGAAAGACCTATGGCTCTTTTAGGTTATGTTAGAAAAGCAATCGCTGAAGAATTGTTGATAATCAAAGATATTGACTAATTTTCTAGCTTAATTAAATCCTCTCGTTTACGCTTCATAATACCTGGAATCTGATAATCTTCTATATATCTTCTTTCCTCTTTATTTTCAGTAAAATATATTTTACCTGCTGGTTCAATCCAATGATCTACATTTGTTTCCTCATCATAGTATTCTAACTCTGTTGAATCTTTTACAATGTAAATTGAAAAATTACTGAATCCCCAACCCTTAAACCTCCACATTAGATCCCATTCTTGTGATTCTTTCTTATTATTTGTTTTATAAACTACTACATCTGCAAGATGTGCGGAGTCTACTTCCAAAAGAATAATATCAGCATCTAATCTTCTGTGTATTGGTTAGTCTGAAAATAACAATTTTCAATTTTTTCTTCTTTTGTTTCTAATTCGTACATATATTATTTTTTAATAATTGTTTCTTTCTTCAGATAGTATTTCTTCAATACCATCAAAATCCCAATTCAATTTTGTAACATCTTTGCCACGATATTCAATAGCATTAATGTAGAATTGCTCTGGACATCCAGGATAACCTGACCCATCAGAGTAATATCTTACTTCTGCTTCTTCTGGCTCATAATCAAAATAAACATCAATATCATATTCCACATCATTGTTTGTTGTTATTGTGATTGTCTCTTTGTATTCTGCCATTGTTGTTGATTTTTATTGTTAATATTTACACAAATATACGGCAAAAATCAACAAATAAAAAATTAATATATAAATTAAATTAAACTTACAAACTATGCCAAAATTACCAGTATCATTTGACAAGTTCAAAAAAGATCCGATGAAAGCGGTTCTATACTTGGCTATTGTCGCAATTATGTACTTATACATAGACAATAGATTGACTTATAAAGGTCAGATTGATTACTTAATGTGATTAAATAAAAATTATTTTAAATGGTCTTTGAGAACAATTTCCATATACTTATTCAAGGCTATTTTTACTTTATCAGGTTCAGGATAATCATATTTATTAGCATATCTTTTGAAAATATCACCGCTAATTTCAACCATAAATTTCATTGGTGAATCTGATTTTGACATTTCTTCCAAATAATCATTGAACACTTCTTCTGAAAATTTTGATGAATCTTCTTCTACTTGTTCATATGACATTTTATGTGTTTCTAACATATAATCATAGAAATCATAAAATGGTTTTATCAATGTAATAAATTCATTCACTTCATCTTCTTTATATCCTCGACTTTCTAATAAGTCTCTTATTTCTTCTACATTCTTAACGTTTTGCATTTTGCTCTGTTTCTTTTTCATACAGATACTTGTATGTACCGTATATTAATTTTTCCACAATTTTAGGATAGAATTTCATTTCTAAATCATGAACTCTTGATTTAATCTCTTGCCAAGTTTCGTGTTCTTCTACCTTAATTTCTTTCTGAAAAATTACCGTACCTGCATCATATTCTTGATTCACAAAATGTACACTAATTCCAGTTTTTTTATCACCAGACATTTTAACCGATCTGTGAACATTATCACCATACATACCTTTACCACCGTGTTTTGGTAACAAGGCTGGATGAATGTTTATAATTTTCCATTGATATTTCTTACAAAAATTAGGTGGTAATTTATCTGTGAAACCAGCTAAAACAATATAATGAATATTATGTTGTGTTAAAATCTGGTCAATCTCTTTATACCAAGGTGTTGAATATGTTGGTACTTTATATCTTCTAACTCTTTTTATCACACCAGCATCTTCTTTATTAGATATTACACAACCAATATTTGCGTCTAAAAAAGGTTCGAAATATTGAATAATATTTTCGGCATTAGTTCCTTCACCTGAAGCCATAATTGCTATATTAATAGCATTTGAAGTCTTTTCAGTTCTCATTTTACTTTGTTTCTTTTTTAATTTTACACATACAAACACTATCCATGACAGAACCACAACTTTTACAAATTTTGTGATTTTTAGTTTTTTCTAAATACTCTTCAGATAATCTAAATTCTATCAATTTATCTAATTCACGTTCTTTTTTAAGATCATACCAATTAAATAATAGTTTTCGTAATTTCATAAAACTATATATTAGAACTAATGTAGTCTAATACCCATTTTCGTGCCTTTTCACTGTAGTCATTATCAAACAAAGTATATCTAACAGAATTGAGATCCAATGTTCTTATAACTTCATCAAGTGGCATTTGCATTTTAACTCTATTATTGAAATCTTCAGCCGTAATGTCCCTATTTTTACAAACCATTTCTCGCCTCAAATTCATATCAGCATCAATTAAAATAATTTGGTCCAACATCTTGAAAAAACCAGTTTTAATTATCGTAGCACTTTCAACAAAGAAATATTTCTTACCATGATTATATTGATAGTCATAGGCTTTCTTATAGAAATTGTGAAACAATACAGGTTTTATTAGTTTCTCAACTCTAATTCTCATTTCATCATCTGTGAAAATGATACTTGCTAATTTCTTTCTATTCAAGATATGTTGTATAGGAGAAATGTTCGATTCTTGTTTTACTTCATAAATATCATCACCAAACAGTTTCTTCATTTCTTCAACAATTGACAAATCATTACACATTACATGTTTTGCATCTTCATCAAATGAATGAACAACATAACCTTGTTCTTCTATAATGTTGCATATGTGTGTTTTACCTACACCTATACCACCTATAACACCAACTATTTTCATACTCTTAATAATTTTTAGAATCTTGGTAATTCTCCAAGATTATCTTCAATAACATCGTTAGCCTTTGTTCTTAAATCGTAATCACCATCTTCGTGTTCTACAACAATAACGTCAGCACCTTCAACAAACTCACCATCTTCATTTTTGATAGCAGTTCTATATTCTCTACCTTCAAGTATAGCATTTACTATTACTAATTTTTGCCACTGAAATTCAATGTCTGGTCTATCAAGTGACCAACCTAATACTCTAAATTCATCTAAATGTCCATCTTTTGCTTCGTGGACTGATACTATCCATTTCATAATTTTTAATTTTATTTATTTATCCATAATTTAATATTGTACCCTTAACACTTGTAGCATCTCTGAAATCACAATAAATCTCATAGTAGAAATCTGCTTGTTGTTTTGGTAAAATATCATACATTTTCTCTTTAACATATTCTTCGTTGTCTATAAAATCATTATGTAATTTTTCGACAACTTCAGGTCCAATAACACCCTCACAATCACTGAAACATATTAGTTCAATGAATGGTTTTTTACTAACATCTGGAATCGGTACTTGTTCACCACTCCCATTATTTCAGATATGTTCTTAGCGTGTTCTTTCGTTAAGAACTCTGTTCGTTCATCGTAAGGTATATTTTTCATTTAATCTATTTTTATTATTTCGTTTATTTTTATTCTTTTCATTTTTTTCATTCTTATGAATGCTCTGGCTCTTTGTTCAGTAAAGAATACTTCAGTTATACCTATTGGACTATAACTACCTAAATAAGGTAACCAACCTAAGAAAGTTTTTCTTTGAGGTTGGTAAACTATTTCACCATCAAGGTTTCTACGTTTTTTAATCCTGTATTCCATTCAGTATTCTTGTTAATTTATTTTCTCTTAACTTCTTGTAATCTTCAACTAGTTTTTCTACCTTTTCATCAGCATCGATATATTCATCGCTATTTGTCAAAAGGTCAACAACTATTTGATATACATCATCATCAGATTGTATGATTTTTATAACATCTGCGTTCTTTTGCTGATTCAGAGTTGGATCTTCTTCATAATCATATAAATTATCTGTTATATACAGACACACGTTTATTTTATCTTCTCTATCAAGAGAATCATAAAATTTTTGTATATCAATTTTATCAAATATATTTTCCATAATTTTAATACTCAAATCTATTATCTAATTCAAATAATTCTTCAAAATCTTCTCTATCTTCCATTTCACCTATGATACAACTTACCATTTCATTAGCATTATCATGATTGTCTAATACATAAGTCAATATGTCTGCAACTTCTTTAATATCCATATCAATTAATTCTGAAACATACTCATCAATAGCCATAACTTCATATGCACCTTTATCATTGTATGTGTATTCTCCAAACGTTTTCAATGCGTCTTTTAATTCTTTCACAAGATATTCACCATATTCATTTGGTTCTCCTTGTTTAACATCAGCATATTCTTTTACTAAATTGACAACTTTACATAGGGCATCACCACTATCTATTTCACCTGCATCGTAATTTTCGTATATTTCTTGTACTTTTTCTTTTAATTCTTGAGTATTCATATAATATTTTTAAGCGTTCATAAATTCTTCTATTTCTTTCACATAATCATCGTGATTTGGTGATGCTTCTAAAACACCTGTAACGTAAGGTATAATCTCACCAGCCTTTTTGATAGCAACACGAGCACCAGGAAATGTACCTTTCTTCAATACTGTACCTAAGTTACTTAAACTCGCCTTACCAACAACAGTACCATCTAACTCAACTGGTTCTAAGATAGCAAGTGGTGTTAAGTGACCATCTTTTCCCATTTTCCACTCAATATCATTGATAATAGTTGATACTTCTTGTGCAGGAAACTTGATAGCGACTGCCCATTTTGGGTGGTGGCTATTTTCACCTAATCTTATTCTCTTATCCTCAGGAAACTTGATTACAATACCATCCATTAAGAAAGGACAAACATTATCTCTGTAGTTCTTGAATTGTGTGTAAATATCAACGAAACCATCACTATCAGGTGTTGAATTTACTACGAATGGTTTGTAATTTTTATTGAAACCCATATCACTCAGTAATTGCATAGAATTTTTAGGATATGTTTTTTCACCACTTTCTTCATCAATAACAACCAATGAATAAGCAATGAAAGTTAAATCTTTCAATGTATTAACATTAAATTCATCACGATTTAATATACCTGCTACAAAATTTCTTGGATTATCAACTTTGTTTGGATCTGAGTATCTTTTCTCCCACAATTTAACATCAATAACAACTTCACCTCTAATTTCAAGAGTTTTTCCCTTGAACTGAGATGAGTTTTCAAGTATGTTAGGTACGATATGAGACATTTTATTAGTCTTATCTAACCCGAACTTCTTATCACCTCTTGTGAGTGCCTGAGAGAGTTTATTGTCTCTATAAATCAATTCTTGACCATTACCATCATATTTACCTGATGCTTCAAGAAAGTCTGCTTTAATTCTATTTGTAAATAAGTTAAAATCGTGGAAAGGATAATTACTTTCATCATTTACTTGAATTTTCTGTAATGAAAGCATTGGTGTAAGGTGGGCATATTTTGTTTCATCTCTTTCTTCAGATGAAAGAATGTTAGATACATCAAGACCTAATTCTTTAATTTCTCTAACAGTAGGAAAATCAACTAATTCGACAACCTTAGAACCTAAACTCTTTAGTTTATCTTCAAGTTTGTCATAGTCTGAGTCTAACATAGTAGGTTGTGCAAGTATGTAATATTCATACTTTGCTCTTAAATATTTCTCTTCTAATTGTTTTCTATTCATAGTCATATTATAATTTTTACAAATATACAATAAAATAATTGGAATTAAAAATTATTTACTTTTAACTCCAAATCTTTTAGCATTTTTTGGTTTATAACCAAACTCAAAGTGTTGGTGTACCTTAGGACAAAGAATATTGAAAAAATCATAAAATTCTTTACCGTGAGATACAACTTTACCATATCTTTCACGAGCAAATGCGTGAGCCAATTCGTGTTCTTGATTGACGAATTTTTCTAAATCTTCTTTGTTTATATGTTGTTTATTTTTCATCTATTGTGTTTTCAATACTCTTTTTAGTTTATATTCTCTTGAATATCTTTTCCAATCTTCTCTTTTCATAGAGTTACCATTTATGTAAAAATCCTCTAATTGTCTATATCTATTTTCATTAGATAAATTATGTGCTCTTTTGGAATAGGAGTGTAATACAAAACGGAATGTTTTGATATTTTTCTTTGAAGGTAGGTATTTAACTTGATATTCACAGGTAGAATATATTTTATTTTTCCAATCTGTCATTCTTTGTTGTTGTATCATTGAAATGTCATCAATTCTTCTGAAGAATAAATTTAAGTCTGTTTCGAGTTTATCAGATCCAAAAATCTTAAAACCAGTCATATCATATATTTTTTCTTCATAACAATTCTTGGTATTCATTTGTCTCATTTCAATATCACCAACTTTAATAGTTTCTTTTGTTCTATAATTATAAATAGAATCTCTCGAATACATGATTGTCATTGGCATTCGTTTAATTTCAAATCTATTTAAATCAAATTTAGGATCGATTTCGATTATCTTTTTCAATGTCGGCACATTAAGTTTAACATACTGTTCATTCAATAAATAATCAAGTATTGCTTCTGTTTTTTGTAATTTCGTAGCCATTTAATCTTCTGTTTTAAGTATTCTCTTTATTTTCTTTTCTCTATTTAACATCTGTCTCATACCTATACCATGGATAGGACATTCATTTCCATAATATCTTTGTCCTGTACCTATCATATCGTAATTATCTAATTGTGGACAAGTACATTTAGGACACATAAACCAATATCTATGAAAATCAGAATTTTTATCAAAACCCCACAATTCCTGCAACTTATATTCTATTGTTTCAATATTTTTATTTAGTCTATATAAAATTATAGGTTTGTCGGTGTTCTCCATTTTTTCAAATATCTTAAACAACTCAACATAAACTCCTTTGAGTTTGTCTAAGTTGTGTTCTTTACCTTTACTTTTAAGTAATGTTAAATTAAAGGATTCGTTGTAATTTTTATATGTAACCGTAAAACTTTCCATTATATTTTATATATGTGTTATGAAAATTAGTTCAAAAATAATAAAATAGCATTATAAAAAAATTTAATATATAATTCTATGAAGAAAAACCATAGATTTTATCAGATTCTTGTCGGTGTAACTGCCTTGTCCCTAGCAGGTGTAGCCGCATATTTTTCTGTTTTTGGCTTATCAAAATTATTCGTTGCAACATTCACGATTCTTTTATTTGCAATATTAGAACTCGGCAAAGTTGTTGCTGTAACCTATTTACATACATATTGGAAAAGTACACATTGGTTGAAAAAATCATATATGTTATTAGGTGTTATCGTCATGATGACTATTACTTCAGTAGGTATTTATGGTTATCTCAGTGCCGCATATGATGGGACAAAGAGTAAATTAGATGTATCAAATAAAGAAATTGTTCTATATGAGAACAAAAAAGAAGTCTTTTTCAAACAAATCGAAGGCATTGAAAATCAAATAGCATACAAAGATAAAAGACTTACACAATTAACTGAATTAAGAACACAACAAGAAACAAGATTAGATTCCTTAATCGCAAATAATCGCTGGCATAATGTAAAGAAAACAAGGGAAGATATTAATATTGCAAATGAAGATATTAAAGACCTTGATTCTTCTATTGTAGCATACAATCAGGATATTGTGGCATTAAACGATTCTATAAATAGGTATGATATTTTAATTATTGAAAAAGGTAATAATGAACACTCTGCTGATTTAGGTCCGCTTAAACATTTAGCTAACGCATTTAATGTAGATATGGACACTGTTGTAAATTGGTTAATTTTCGCTATTATATTCATTTTTGATCCTATGGCAATTGCGTTACTACTTGCATTAAATGATATAACAGCGAGAAGAAGGCGTGAAAAGCAAGAAACTATACCAGAACCAGATAAACCTAATAATGGTAAATCAGAAGAAACCGAAACTGAAACCGAAACTGAACCTGAAACCGAACTTGAAACTGAAACAGAAGTTGAAGAAAATAAGGTTAAAAATCTCGATGGTATGGAAAAAGTTAATCCTGTTGTTGAAAAACCAAAAGAAGACAATTCCTTAAAAGAATTAAAATTAGAATTAAGTAATATAAGAAAAGAATTCTATGAAGAGTTACAAAACATAGAATTTGTAGATAATACTGAATTATATGAAAAGATAAAAACTGATTTAGATAATACTAAAGAGAACATCAAAGAATTTAATGAAAGTATAAATGAAATGAAAAGTTTATCGGAAGAAAATAAGGAAGAACTCGAAGAAAAAATAAATGAAATTACAAAAGATATTGAAGAGTTTAAGGAAGATTTAGAAGAAAGACTACAAGATAAACTATTAGATTTTCAAGAGAATGTTCAAGATAAATTGGATGAATTCTGGGTCTCGGAAGACGAGCCTAAGAAAAAGAAAAAGATAGTATTTAAAACACAAAATCCTAAGAGTTAATCTTAGGATTTTTTTATTTCATCATATACTGGTTCAGCAAAGAAATCTGGTTCACCAATATCATTTAACCAATTTTTAATAGTAAATTCACTTATATTTATTTCACTACCATCAAGATAATCTATATAAGCATCAGCCAATTCTTTTACCTTATACCAATATTGTTCTTCCTCTTGTTGTTGATAGTTTTCATTAACATATTCATCAAAATATATAATCATCTCGTTTTTCTTTGATTTTTTCTTATTTGCGTAATAATCTTTTTTCTTTCTTCTTTGGTGTTCTTTTTTAACACCACCGTCTTGTATTGACGAAGAACAAATTGCGTAAGGATCTACATCTGGGCTTTTCTCCTTTACTTTTTTAACACATCTGTCCCACTTTGCTGTATGAACTGATTTTTTACCTGGCATAATAAGAATTGTTTTTTATTATATATTAATTACAATTCCCCATATTCTGGTTCATTATTATCTAAATTAATTAACTTGAATTCTTCCTCAATAGAAAAAGTTTCATAAATTGCAACCATTTCTTCATAAAAATCACTAGCACACATATCTATTAATGTGTAAAAACATTCTTCTTCATCGGAATAACCTAATAAACCGACATTTTTGAAAAATTCTTCATTTGATAAGGAATCTATTTCCTCCATAAGATATTTAAGAGCCTCTTCTTTACAATCAAAATATTCAACTGTCTCATCATTCACTCTTATTTCCCAATTCTTAGTTTCATCATATTCTGCTTCTTGACCATATTCATCAAGATATTCATTCCAACTCATAATTTATACTACTTATTATTTTTTGAGTATATATTACTACTGGAAATCGAAAAAGTTTAATCTTTAATGATAAATTTATAAGACTCGTCAAAGAAAACACAGAAGTCTTTAGCTTCTGTGATGAATTTGACTTCATTTCTTATTTAGAAAAAAATGACATTTTTCTTTTAATATATACCTTATACTAAACAAATGTTTTA
>Ga0265293_10005949_pt1 | contig 19938 bp, 22 predicted proteins | sample Munlanlewell138R_FD_192505 | JGI IMG/M metagenome (GOLD analysis project Ga0265293, IMG submission 192505) | Leachate microbial communities from a municipal landfill in Southern Ontario, Canada - Leachate well 138R | ecosystem: Engineered > Solid waste > Landfill > Unclassified | place: Canada... | reverse complement strand
GCCCGCAGATAGTTGCACCGGTGGCGGCACACCGGTCCTGGAGGATCCCAAAGGCTCTTTTTGCATCCGCACGAGGGAGATGGTATGAGAGATCTCGAGTCCTGCCGCCTCTGTGAGTGGAGGTGCGGCGTAGACCGCCTGCGAGGGGAACGAGGAGTGTGCCGCGTCGGCCGCGCTGAGGTGGCGGCGACGATGTGTTCGGGCACCCTCGCAAGCTACATCGTCACCCTGCTCGGGTGCTGTTACCGCTGCCTCCACTGCAACGCCTACCGGATCTCCCAGTACCCCGACCCCGACTGGCACTACGCCGGTCATCTGCCGGCGGCGGTGCTGGTGGCGGAGGCCCGGGAGCGGATCGCTGCCTACCGGGGTCCGCGCATCCGGACGATCGGCTTTACCGGCGGAGACCCGATCATCCACCTCCCCTATATCGAAGAGGTCGCGGCCGAGGTGAAGCGGCAGAGTCTCGATATCGACATCGGCATATCGACCGGCGGATTCGCAACGCCGGAGGCGATGGTGCGGATCGCCGGCCTCTGCCGGGTGATCACCCTCGAGATCAAGGCATGGTCGGACCCGGTCCACCGCGCCCTCACGGGAGCGCCGGTGGCCCCTGTGCTCAGGAACGCGGAGTACCTCGTGAACGAGGGGCGGGATCAGATCCGGGTCTTCCGGACGGTCGTGATCCCCGGCATGACCGACCGCGAGGTGGAGGAGATCGCGGCGTTCATCGCCTCACTCGACCCGACCGTGCCCTACCGGCTCATCGGGTTTCGGCCAAACAACGTTCTCTACTACCACCCGGGGCCTTCACGGGAGCAGATGGAGAGGCTTTGCACGGTCTGCCGCGATGCGGGGCTCCTGGATGTGGCATGGAGCGGCTACTACCCGGAGGCGGTGCCGGATGAGGTCGCCGGCGCGGCGGCCCGGCTCGCCGCTATGTACGAGGGGAACAGCGCAGCGGCACTCACCGCCGCGTATGCCGCAGTATGCGGGTGCCCCACCCATCCTCGCGACTGCGGCGCATGCCCCCTCCGTGACCGCTGCCCCGCCACGCTCAGGGAGCCCTGGCGCGGCCGGTAGGGCGAGAGCCCCGGCTACCAGGAACGATGATAGGGGAAAAAAGGGGTGCTGATTTATTCTGCGGCCGCCTTCGGCTCTTCGAAATATTCAGTCAGGGATTTTGCACCGCGCTGTTTCACGACGGCGTTTATCTGGACGAAATCGGGGCCGATCTCGTTTCCGCGCACCGACTTCCTGCGACGCTGTCCCTCAACGACCGGGTGGAACCCGACGCCCTCGGAGAGCAGGATCCTTCGCCGTGCAGCCCCGGGAAGGTCGCGTCGTGCCGGGATACCGGTCCTGTCCGTGCCGCCGGTGAGCTTGATCGTGTAGCCTGCAAGGCCAAAGGCACCCCCGTCGATCTCTTCGCCGATACGCTTGCCGATGAGCGACCCGGCGGCGGGACCGGTCGCATCGATCTTGTATGAACGCCCGGTCTCCGGGTCTGATAGGATGATTTTGAAATCCACCATCTTGACGACTCCTTCGAAAGTACCTATACAATTTGACAATATGGTATTAAAAGCCTACTTACCCCAGAAAGGATCCTCCCGGCGCTTGAAGGTGGTGAACTCCTCAAGGATCTCCTGCATGCTCGGGTTTAAGAGATTAACCATCTCCCGCTCGATCACCTTCACGTGCCGTTCCGGGATATCCACGTAGAGGTCATCGCCGACATCGATCTGGCGACCGACGGTCGGCCCCTCGATCGAGATCGCTACCTCCTTGCCCGCATCCACCTCATGGACCGTCTCACCCTTCTCCTGTATCTGCTTGAGGCGGCCTACCCTCCGGCCGTCGGGGAGGAGGAGGAGATCGACGCCGCTCTGGAGTTTCCCGCCGAGAACCCGAACACCGACCACCGCGGGGTTGCTCTGCCGGAAGACGCAGTCGGGGAGGATCCGGATCTTTGCCGGCATGATCAGTTTCTCAAACCGCTGCCGTTCGAGTTCCTGCTTCTTTGTATCCCGCCACTCCACGTAGTCATCGATGAGCTGGTAGATGACCCCGCCCTCGAATATGCTGACGTGTGATGCCGCGGTGTCAGCCAGGGTGTCGATCGCGTCGGGCAGGATCGGGGTGTTGAAGGCGAGGATAACGCTGTAGAGGGGATCCTTGATCGTCCCGGTCTCGATGACGTCGTGGCGGGTGACCGGTCCGACGGCGGCCCGCATGACCGGAATCTGGTGCCCCTCAAGTTCCTTTGAGAGGGCTTCGAGGGCGCCGATAGTATCGGCCTTTATGATGACCCCGAGGTCGGAGAGGGTTACCTGGATATCCTGGACTTCGTGACGGACCTGTTCGAAGACCTCGTCGCGGTTGGAACCCCTGACAACCCGCAGGGGTGAACCCGCTATGACGCCGTCGAGTTTCGGGGCGGCGACCTTGATACCCGCAGCGGCGGTTGCGGATTTGACCCGGTCGAACCGCTCCTCGATCAGGATCTCCTTCATGGGCCGCGGCTTTAAGAGGGAGCGCACCTTCGTCTCGATGATCTCCTCGTTTCCCGCGACAACGATCTCATCCCCGACCGCAAGGGTTCCGTCGTAGAGGATCACGTCGAGCGTCATACCGAGTCCCCGCTCCTCCTTCACCTCGAGCACGGTACCGGCGCCGGGGCCGTCGGCGCTGACCTTGAGGTTCTCGGTCATGTAGCGCTGGGCAAGCCCGATCAGCACCATGAGGATGTCGGGGACTCCCTCGCCGGTGAGGGCGCTCGTCGGCACGATACAGATGTTCCGCGCGAAATCGCTGACCCGGTCGAACCGCTCGGAGTTGAACCCGAGATCGGAGAGTTTGCCGACGAGCTCATAGACCTTCGTCTCGAGGATGCCCTGGACACGCTCATTCTGCTGTGCAAACGTCTGGTTGAACGGCTGATCCTTCTGGACGCGCCAGCCGTGGATGCGGTCGACTTTGTTTGCTGCGATGACAAACGGCGTCTTGTAGTTGCGCAGGATCTGGAGCGCCTCGATCGTCTGCGGGCGGAAACCCTCGTTTATATCCACCACAACGATCGCCATATCGGCGAGCGCTCCGCCGCGCGCACGGAGGGTGGTGAAGGCATGGTGGCCCGGTGTATCGATGAAGAGAAGACCCGGGACATTGACACTGACCTTGCTCAGGGCCCCGCTCATGCGGGTGATAGCATCGATGGGGACGAGTGTGGCGCCGATATGCTGCGTGATCGCGCCTTCCTCGGTCGATACCACGGACGAACCCCGGATCTTATCCAGGAGTGACGTCTTACCGTGGTCCACGTGACCCATCACGCAGACGATGGGGGTTCTGATCTTTGAATCCTTTGCCATTGATTAATCACCTCTCGGTATAGATTATGGACGAACAATTCCCAAAAAAATCCGGAAAATTGACCGTTTTTCCTGAAACCTGCCGTTTTTTGGGAGATCTCCCTACCCCCAGGACGCCGGAGGGCGCCCGGAACACTGGTACGTTATAGAGCACGGGGTCTATTAATGGTTCTCCAGAGCATGCGCTCCACCCCGGATGGAGGAGGCCGAACCGGAGGAGATGCTCCGAATACGCCTGCAGGCGCGAGTCAACCGCCTTTCCGCAATCCTCTATGATGTGAGGAATGTTCTATGGCATGAGGGATGCCGGGATGGCGAAGAGATACTTTAATCAAATCATACCACCAATTAGCATGGGTACATTGCCAGGGTGGGGTAGACGGTTATCCTAAGGGACTGTGGATCCCTCGACCCGGGTTCGAATCTCGGCCCTGGCCTTTCCTGATTCAGGTCAAAAGCCCGGTACCCCGGACAGGGCTATCTCCGACCGCTACGATCTCAAAAACACTTATCAAGATCTGGACTGCCGTAGTAGCACCACACCTGCAGGAAGCTGAGGGATGGATCTTCCGGATCCGCTGACAGAACCCGGTGCTTCAGGCCTATTTGAGAGTGCGATCAGGGGAGAAATCTCTCCAGCCACCTTCCTACCGGTAGATGTTGCTCCGGTGTCCTGCTTCCAGCACGAGAACCAGGAGGTGCTCATCCTCGATCGTGAGAATGACCCGGTAATCGCCCACCCGGAGCCGGTAAACAGGCGTCCCTGCGAATCCTGCCAGTTTACGGACATGCTGGTGCGGATCCTCCCGGAGCCCGGCTACCGAGCGGATGATCCGGCGGGCCACCTCGGGCGGGAGATTCTTGAGATCTCGCCGGGCCCGGGCGGTGTAGGTGACCGTATAGGTCATTCCTCCACACCAAATTCCTTTCGGATATCGTCCTCAGAATAGAGCCGGCCCTCCTTGATATCTTCCAGGGCCTCCTCGATGGCCCAAATGGCCTCTTCCGAGAGGGGTTCGTCATCGACAGCCATGTCAAGCAAGCGGCTGATAACATCGTTATAAGACTCTCTGGGATGCCGTTTAAGGCCTTCCAGGCGGTCTTTGTTCGCTGATGTGATCCAGACGGTAGTGGCTGACATATAAACACCTATAGGTCATTATAGAATATGAAACGTGCGGTCGGGCAGCCGAAGATCCTTCACAACGGCACGACGTCGCAGAGAGGCGCGTTCCCTGATGTACCGGTGCAGTCCTCCCCGGGTCACCACGCCGATATCACGGCCGGGCAGGTTTTGCAGGTTCTAAGCGATGTGACCGGGGAGACTCCTTCCCGGCTCGAACCTGGCAAGGGCGCTCTCCGGAGTCTCCTCGTCCCGGGCCACTGACCCGAAGACCCTGACCGTGCGGGCGCCGCATCAGGCTGCAAATCTGAGGATCTCGCCCCGTCGCTCACGCAGGTCGGCAAAGAGGCTCAATCCATCCCTCTCCAGTATCGATCTTACCAAACCAGAGAGATGGTTGGCAGGAGATCTCTCCCGGGTACAGTTGCCCCGGGACTTACGCGATCCGCTCTCCTGCGGCCTCGAGCCGGGGGGTCTGGTCGTAGATCTCCTCGACCGTGAGGACGACCGCCGCCATCCCCTCCAGGCGGGCCGCAAACTCCCCGGTATGCCCGGCCCAGACGCTCCTGTCAAGCAATGCCGTTACCTCATCATCCCTGTGGATCGCCACCCGGCCTTTCACCTTGTACGCCGTAAAGGGGGATTTCCATTCCCAGACAGAGAGCGATGCAACGGGGCGGTGCACAAGGTTCTCATGGGTCTGCATGAAGTAGAGCTCACCCCACACGATGGTCTCAGGATCCCTGACCATGACCGACTTTGCTGCAACATTGGGCATTCCGTCGGCCCCGACGGTCGCGACGGGGACCGAATGCCAGGCGCGCAGGAGCGCAATGAGGTTGTCGGGCATCATCGCCATGGTTCAATCGTACCTCCCCGAAGTCATATCCATAAAATTGGTCATCTCAATCCTCCCCTCTCATGGCCCATCCATGTTCATGGCCGATATATAGTGTTGCACCGAGAGGTTGACCAGAGTCCCGCCGCATACGCCCGGGTGCGGTCCTCCGATGATTGCCCCCGGCAGCATGCAGGCCACGCCCTGCACCTCCCCAAGAGACCTCTGCTCAAGATCGGTATGACTTCGAAGAAATTCGAAGTTAACGCTGGGTATAACTATCAGGCATGTCATACCGCAGACCATGAACAGAACCCTTCCCGGCCTGCTGCTCCTGGCAGGCCTCATCGCATTCGGTTGCATCACTGCGGGGTGCATCGATACACCGGGGGCGACCTCTGAGAATATCACCCCTCCCGCCGGGGAAGAGACGCCGGCCGATGATCCCGGCGATGTGGCGGCTGGAAACACCCGGTTCGCCTTTGACCTCTATCACCGGCTCGCAAACGACCCAAAGTACGCAGGCAAGAACATCTTCTTCTCGCCCTACAGCATCTCCTCAGCCCTTGCGATCACCGGCGAGGGCGCCCGCGGCACGACCGCTGATGAGATCCGGGCAACACTCCACCTCCCGGCAGACGACACCCTCCGGCGAGAGGGATTTGCGGCGATCGATGCCGGTCTGAACAGCGGGGACGAAAACTACACCCTCCGCACCGCAAACGCCCTCTGGGCCGAGAAGACATACGCCTTCCTCCCCGAATACGTTGATGTTGCCAGGGACTGGTACTCGGCGGATGCGAAGAACCTCGACTTCATAGGCAACCCCGAGGGGTCCCGCGCGACCATCAATCGCTGGGTCGAGGAGAAGACCGAAGACCGGATCCGCGACCTCCTGCCGGCAGGCTCTATCGATTCCATGACCCGGCTTGTTATCACAAACGCGATCTACTTCAAAGGCACCTGGGTGAAGCAGTTCGATCCGGAGAAGACACAGGAAGAGGAGTTCCGGATCGGGGCGGAGAAGACCGTGACAGTCCCGATGATGCACCGGATGGATGAGGATGCCATATACGGCTACAACGAGACCGATACCCTCCAGGTGCTTGAGATGCCATATACCCACGGGAACGGGAGCGAACTTGCGATGCTCGTCCTCCTCCCGAAGGATGACGACCTGACGGCCGCCGGAGATGCCCTCGACCCGGAGGCGATCACGGCCATCCGGCAGTCGCTTGTCAAACAGCAGGTGAAGGTATCCTTCCCGAAGTTCACGCTTGAGACAGAGTACAGTCTCCCGGGGACGCTCGCCGCGATGGGGATGCCGACGGCGTTCACCGATGCCGCCGACCTCTCGGGGATGGATGGAACCCGGGATCTCTTCATATCCGGGGTCGTCCATAAGGCGTTTGTCGACGTGAACGAGGAGGGGACCGAGGCCGCGGCGGCGACCGGGGTCATTATGAACCCCACAAGTGCACGTCCCGATACCACACCCGTGTTTCGGGCCGATCATCCGTTTGTCTTCCTCATCACCGAGAAAGACTCCGGCACGATCCTCTTTATCGGTACGGTAGCAAACCCGGTGGATTCGTGAGGGGCGGGAGCCCCACCCCCCTCACGCCTCCCTGAGCCGCTCGACGATCGTCTTTTGCAGGTAGCCTATGAGCGGCATGTCTGACCCGATCATAGCGTGCCGGCCGGAGCCTGCCGCTGCGATCGCAAGGAAATCCTGGCCATCGACCAGGATAGCACACTCCTCTTGCCGGAGGTCACCTTCTGTCGGCCTGTTCACCGGATGGGTCTCCAGGAGATCGATGACGGTTCCCCGGGCCTCATATATCGGGAGGTTGATGCCTGCGTACTCCTCGCTATTGCGCACGACGACGTAGAGATCGATCTTTCGTTCAAGCGGCTTGATCGCCGCGTGGTGCCTCTGGAGGAACTCAGGGTTGTAGCAGAGGATCACCATGCTCTTCTTCACCCGGCGGAGGAGTGAGGCGATGTGGTTCTCGATCGCCCAGTCGCTCCGGAGGATGAAAAACGAGTCCGGGACAAGGCGCGGTTTGACCGAAAGGCTCTTGAGCGCTTCCCGGACCTCCTCAAGGGAGCGGATGTAGTCCTCCTTGAGCCGGTCGAAGATCTGATCGACATCCAGCACGTAGTACGAGGTCGGGGAGCCCTCTTCCACCCCGATAAACCCCCTCCGGGCCAGATCATTTAAGATCTCGTATATCCGCCCCCGGGGAACCCCGCTCACCTCGTGGATATCCCGTGCGGTCGCTTTCTGCAGCCCGACGAGCGAAGAGTAGACGCTCGCCTCGTACTCGTTCATCCCGAGAGCCCGGAGCCCGGGTATAACCTCAACAGTCATTGCACCTCTATTTGGTTGCACCAGATTTATGGTCTGCGGAACAAGATGATTACAGTGGCGAGAGAGACCATCTCCTCGCATGATGAGTCCGCCGGAGACCAACCCTTAATTCATGAAACTCCACTCATCAGGTCCACGTTTGAGGACCACCCGGGCATCTCCACCTCCACCGAAGGGACAGACGCCCCGGCGATGACGAACAGGGCAGCACGTAAACGATCAATCACCAGAAACAACAGAAAGACAGTACAGTGTCGGATAATCCCTGACGATACCCACGCTTCAAGAGATAGGAACATCCTTCCATCTGCATGCCCGGGAAATACGACCCTCGCGGCAGGTTCAGGCCTGGCCTGAGCCGCCGCTCACACCATTCCATCCGGGGCGGCAGATCGGCGACACAGAAGAGTGCTCCTGCCCTCATTTCTCTTGCCACACCTATACGATGAGAAGAACCAACCCGGGTACGCCACCGCAAAGATCGATCCCCGCCAGGAGTTGCGGCAGATTCATATCTGGCCTGATAAATACGTTACCCCCACAGATACGCCACACCGCAGCTAGAGGACATTTATGAATACTGTGACCGCCAGCAGGACCGGCCCATACGGATCCACGGTTCCGCACTATTACCATAATGTAGACAGGTATTGCACAGCATCGTCACTCCCGATCACTCTTACAGCGGCGGCGAAGATTGCCCCCGACTGTAAACGATCCGTGGGAAAACCCGTGCAATTGACTTCCGCTATCCTTAGCGAGTATAGAGAGCGAGCGCATCCACCGGCCTGCCGGGAGGGGCGTGCGTGAAGAACCCCTATGAGTGGCTCGCAAAAGCCATCAACAACCATACCTGGGCCGTCGCCGGCGTCGCCGTGGCCATATTCATCCTGGCGCTCTTCGGGCTCTCAATGGTCACTATGGAGACCGGCGACGACACCTACCTCGACAAGACCACCCCCCGGGGTGCGCTCCTCGCCCACTACAAACACACCTACGGCTCGGATGCCATCATCCTCATCTACGAGGCGGACAGCGTCAAAAACCCTGATATCCTCAGGTACATCGATGACCTCCAGGAGGATCTCAGGAACGAGCGCTACGTTGCCGGGGTCGCTGGCGTTGTAGATCTCCTCAAACAGGCATACGGCGGCACCCTTCCATCATCAAAGGCAGAGATCGACGGGATCATCGCCCAGGCCCCCCCGGAACTCGTCGAACAGATGATGCCCTCGGACCTCATAACCCTCAGCAGCATCACCCTTGAGCCGGGCGTCTCCATGGATGCCCAGAAACAGGTTCTCGGGAGCATCGAGTCTGCCATCCGCATATCAGAGCCTCCGCCGGGCCTCACGGTCTCGGTCTCCGGAACTCCAGCATTCGCAAAGGAGATGGGAGAGGAGATAGGGGCACAGATGGCATTGCTGATCCTTGCGGCCATGCTCCTCATGGTGCTTGCGGTATCACTCCTCTTCTCTCACGTCCGCCACCGCCTCCTCCCGGTCGGGATTGTTGCTGTCGGGCTCATCATGACCTTCGGGTTCATGGGCCTCTTCGGGATCCCGGTCAGCATGGTGGTTGTCGGTGCGTTTCCGGTGCTGATCGGGATCGGGATCGACTACGCGATCCAGTTCCATGCCCGGTTCGATGAGGAGATCCGGCATGGTACGATACCGGAGGCGATATGGGCCACGGTCGTGAACCTCGGCCCTTCGGTCCTGATCGCGATGTTGGCGACGTCGCTCGGGTTCATCGCCATGTTCTTTGCGCCGGTGCCGATGGTAGCGGACTTCGGGATAGTCTGCACCATCGGGGTCGTCTCCTGCTACATCGCGGCGCTGATCATAGTCCCGGTCTTTGCGATCATCACCCGCTACCGGCCAAAGAGGGAAGTCGATTCCCCTGAAGAGCCTGACAACTCTTTCATCGAGCGATACAACCGCCTCCTCGGCCGGTTGGCCTACACCGTCGCGAAACACCCGATCCCGGTCATTCTGCTCTTTACTATGGTCGCGGCGGGGGGCTACTATCTCGACCAGAGCGTCCCCATCAGCGCAGACGAAAAGACGTTCGTCCCGCGCGATATGCCTGCCCTCCAGAACCTGGAGAAGGTCGGGCGGGCGATGGGCTCGACGAGCACCATCCCAGTCATCGTGATCGCAGACGACGTCCTCTCCCCGGAGACACTCGACTGGATAGATCAGTTCGGAGCCTACGAACCGGAGCATAACGATAAAATCACCGGAGTATCGAGCATCACAACCCTGATCCGGGAGTACAACGACGGGGTACTCCCCTCGACCCGGGCAGAGGTCGATGATGTCATCGCCCGGATCCCTGAGGCATCCCTGAACCGTCACCTTAACGGGAATATGGAGACAGTGCTCGAGTTCTCGACAGTCAATATGGAGATGAGCACCGCCCGCGATCTCGTCAAGAGGATGCAGAACGACGCGGTGTGGAATCATCCTCCTGCCGGCGTGACGGTGACGATAACCGGCGAGATGGAGATGTTTGCTGCCGTTATGGACGACATAAGTGATTCGAGGACGTTCATGACGGTGATCGGGTTTGCGTTCATCCTCGGATTCCTTATCATCGTCTACAGAAAGTTTTCGGCTGTCTCACCGGTGATCCCGATCATCTTCATCGTGGGCTGGAACGGGGCGATCATGTACCTCCTCAACCTCGATTACACCCCGCTGACCGCCGTCCTCGGGTCGATGACGATCGGTGTCGCATCTGAGTACACCATCCTGATCATGGAACGGTGCGAGGAGGAGCTCGCCCGGGGCATGGAGTTCCTCGACGCCATCCAGACCGCTGTGCAGAAGATCGGTATCGCCGTGACGGTCTCGGGGCTGACGACGGTATTTGGGTTCTCGGCACTCATCCTCTCGACGTTCAACATCGTCAGTAACTTCGGGATCGTGACGGTCATATCGGTAGGGTTCTCGCTCATGGGTGCGATCATCGTGATGCCGGCGGTGCTTGCGCTCATGCATCGCCACACGGGAGAGAGGCAGATTTCAGGAGCGGCCAGCTCCTGACCAAAAGATTCTCTCCACCGAAACTCCCACCGGAGCATCAGGTTAATATAGTACCCGTTACACCTTTGCCCCGGTGGTTCTACCATGGCAAACGAAGACATCGCAGCGCAGGTAATGGCGCCATTTGAGCCGGTTGAAGAACTGGCTCGTAACGTTATACTGTTTTTACCAAACATCATCGCAGCAATCATCATCCTCATCATCGGCTGGATCCTCGGGCGCGTCCTCGGGAGAATCGTTGCCGGGATCCTCGACCGGGTCGGCGTCGATGACGCTCTCAGGAAGACAGCGGCCGGGACACACATTGAGAAGTCAGGGCTCAGTATCGTTCGATTATTCGACCTCATCGTTCGCTGGCTCATCTACCTCATCGCGATCCTCGCAGCGGTCGGTGTCCTCCAGATCGCGCCCCTGACGGCGGCGGTCGGGGCAATCGTCGCCTACATACCAAACATCATCGCGTTTATCCTGATCCTTGTCGTCGGGATCATCCTGATCGACTGGCTCATGGACTTCCTTGAAAATATGGGAGAGACGCGAAAGATCGAGGGTTTTGGGATGATTGCAATGGTGCTACGGGCATTCCTCTACTTCGTCGTCGTCGTACTCGCACTCCAGCAGCTCTTGATCGATCTCTCGATCATCTATGTCTTCGTCGTCCCGCTCGCCTGGGGGCTTGCGCTCGGGCTCGGGGCTGCGATCGCCATCATCGTCGGGTTCGGCCTCAAAGATCGGGCACCTGAGCTGATGGGTCGGTTGACGGGAAGGACGAAAAGGGAAGAAGATTGAGCGGGCCTTACAGCCCGCCGTACCCCTGTACGTGCTCTTTTGCCCGGCGGTGTTGCGGTTCCTCCTCACCGTAATGCTGCCGGTCCTCCCCCACGGGGCAGACGGCGATGCAGATGCCGCAGGGGGATATGCGACGCCGGGCAAGTTCAGCGCTGTTTGCTGTGCAGGCAGCCTTATCAGTGAGTCCTTCAGGGTAATCCTGCTCGTCGAGCGCTCCTGCGGGGCAGGCGTGGACACACTTCATGCACCGGGTGCAGAGGTCATCCTCCCGCAGGGGATCGGGCGGGAGGTCTGCGGCGGTGATGATCGAACCAAACCGGACCCGTGGACCGTATCTGGGTGTTATGAGGGCGTTGTTCACGCCGAACGTCCCGAGACCGGCGAGGAGTGCGGCGTGCCGATGCGAGAAGAAGGCGACAGGGTTTTTCCGGAGGGCCTCGATGCCCCCGTAGCCGTCCCGGGGGACGAAGGCCGAGGGGTATCCGCGGTCGTTGAGGAACGACGCGAGCCGGTAGGTGTACTGGTCGAGCAGGGTGTTGACCGTCTTGTAGAGGTCGTGGTAGTAGATCGAGGGGGCGGTCGCAAGCACCGGGAGGTGGACGGGGAGACCGATGACGATCACCGACCGGGCTCCCGGGAATATCGATTGCGGGTAGAACTCTTCCGGCATCCAGGGCTCAAACGGCGGGTTCTCCCACCGGTCCGTGTTCGCGACCCCGACGAGCGGGATCTCCATCTCCCGGCACCGGTGAAGGACGGCGGCCTTCAGGTCGTGGTTCATGGTACCTGAGATATCTTCTCACCGGAACGGAAAAATTTTCCCCGGGTTTCAGGCCGGCGAACCCCTGCGCCACGGTTGCGACCACCCCTCCCGGTTAGCCGCCTGTCATATCTCCGGCCGGGTGCATCCCTCATGGCAGGTGTGATGCAAAAAGCCAGGTTTTTATCCTCGGGCGGATCTATCACCATGTATGAGTGAGAAGAGAGGCCACTTTGAGCGGGGGCGATGGGTCGAGGACCCCGATCCTGTACCGCCGGTTCCGGTTATCAGGAGCACAGAACGCCATTCGGCCGGCGTATCTGATGCACACAAAGAGATCGAAGAGGCAGCGCGGAGGGCCGGAGAAGACCTGGAGCGGGCGATCGATGCCTGGGCGGAGTCTGCGCGAGAGTCTCTACAGAGACAGTGAGGGGTTCCGGCGTCAGGGCCCGTGGAGGTACTCCATGATCCGCGCGACGACCTCAGGGTTCCTCGCAAGCCCAATGTGGCAGTAGTGTTCCGGGTTTCTGGCGAGATTTCCGGGGTTTCCCGGGAGGATATCGATCTCCACGCCGGGGAGGATTGAGTCGGAGTGGGGGACGATCCCATCGCCGGCATACGTCGTCCGCCACTCTCCGCCCGGGGCGATCTCCCATGTTCTGCCATCGAAGATCGGGAAGAACGCCGGTGTCGCGGTGAGGTTTGCGGCGAGGATGATCCGGTAAGTGATATCGTCGCGGGTGCCTGCGGCCCGGAGTGCCGCGACGGTCCGGCTCCGGGGCCGGAACTCCTGGACGATGACGTCCTCGGCAGGGTCGTAGTCGCGCGGCACAAAGACGCCGGCAAGTCGCCGGATCACCTCCGGACCCCGCTCGGGGTCGTTGAAGAGCTCAGCCATCGCCGACCCGTTGTTTGGCGGGCCGATTCCGACGAGGAGCCGGATATCCTCTTCCTGTGCGCCGCCGTCGAGGACCTCGAGCAGGTAGCGGGCGATGCAGGTCCCCATCGAGTGGCAGATAACGTCGACCGGACCGCCGTATCCGGTCTCCCGGCGCTTTTCGTGGATATAATCCTGGAGAGCGATGGCTATCGCCTCGGTCCCGGCATTCTGCATCGTTGTATGGTCGAAGTTCCAGAAGGGCACCGAAGCGCCCGAGAGCCGGGGGGTGAGGCGGTTCCATATGCCGGGGTGGCTCTTCCACCCGTGGACCAGGACGACCGGGTATCTCGGAACGGTATCACGCCTCCCTGTGGTCTGTTCTATATTCTGGTGGACCGCCGGGATGTAGGTTTCGGTGGGATTATCCTACGACCATCTTGTTTGCCTTCAGGGAGAAGGCCGCCGGCATCGGGTGGGTGAGAGTTGCCATATGAGTTGGGGGGGTCCGGGTGTACTGCATTGTGATCCGGCCACCCGAAAGGCTGGATACAGGTTGCTGAAGATTTCCCCCCTCAAACGGTAAATATGGTAAGCACTTACACTACGATCATGACTGCAACCAGGCAGATCCCCGTATCGGAAGGGGTATGGGAGGACATCTCCGATCTTAAGCGCCCGGGGCAGACGTTCGACGATCTTCTTGCTCATATGGTAGAACAGGAGAAGAAGCGCAGATTTATCGAAGATATGGATCGTATCGAGGCAGAGGGAGATTTTGTGGAGCTGGAATTTGACGTTTCAGATACTGATTAATCGCAAAAGCTCTTGCGGGTATTCAGTCTCTCCGCCCGAAAAGTCAGCGAATTGTCATGGAAAAACTGAGGAGCCTTCGAGAAGATCCGTTTCCTGGTAGTGGGGGCGATAAGGAGCGCCTGTGTGTTCAGGGGCGTGATGACACCTATCGCCTCCACATAAGCCATACATTCACAGCTTTCTATCGTATTTATGAATCCAGGAAATAGGTTCATGTTCTCGCCGTAATGCCGATCGAGCAGGCACATAAGCGGTATGGGCGCCTTTGACTACCTCCACGGGAGGCCGGGGTCGCCCCCCCTAATGGGTTTGCCTGTGAATACGATTCCTTTCAGATAGTATCGCACTGAAGAGGAGCGTCACGGATATCACTGGATCTGGGGCATTCTCCTGAAGATGAGCAAAGACCGTTCTCAATAGCCCTCAGTGACCAGTCGGGGTACCTATAACACCTCACTCATTCCCGAAACCTCGACTGCACCCGCTCCGGGAGGACATACTGCCGGAAGACCTGCTCAAAGTAGCGGTCCGTCATCCCGGCGATGAAGTCCCGCGCAAGCTCCGCCGGCCCGGCAAAATCGATGTAGCGCCGGGACGCCCACGGCGCCCTGATCAGTTCTTCGTAGACCAGCGAATCCATGCGCTCTTCCTCGATATCCTCGACCACCCGGCCGAAGAGGTACCGGTACATGCCCCGGATCTTCTCCGCGTTCCTCCGGAGCTTCGGGTTCATGTAGATATGCTCCATATTGAAGTCCTTGAAAGCCCCCACACATGCCGAGGCCTCATCGGAGAAGGCGATGCAGTCTGAATCATAGCTCACCGCGATGATATCCCTGATGAGGAGATCGAGCACCCGCCGGTTGATATCGTAGAACGCCTCCTCCCCGGCAATACCGAAGAATTTGATACAGTTCTCCGGGAATTCCCCGAGATCCCGCTCATCGATGACCTCAACCTCAAGGGCATCCGCGAGATCGCGGCCGAGGTAGGATATGCTGTCTGCGCATCTGACAACGCATCCTTCGGCGGTGCAGGGGAGCGCGTCACCCCCGCCCTCGATCTTTCGCAGCTTTTTCGAGAACAAGTCCCAGTCCGCCTCCCCCTCGACCCTGAGGGACTGGTCATGTACCTCGCCGTTGTGACAGAGTATCCCATCGAGCACCTGCACCGTGAGGTCACAGTCCTCGACGGTATCGAGGAACCGGACGCTCTGGACGTTGTGCTGGAACCCGCCGATCCCGTTCTCCCGGCAGAGGGTATCGAGGATCTCCTCCCCGAGGTGTCCGTAGGGGGCATGGCCGATGTCGTGACCGAGGGCTATCGCCTCGATCAGGTCTTCGTTCAGGCCGAGCGCCCGCCCGATAGTCCTTGCTATCTTTGACGCGAGCTGGACGTGGAGGACGCGGTGGGTGATGTGATCGTTCTCGACGAGGTAGAAGACCTGGGTCTTGTCGACGTAACGCGAGTAGGCCTTCGAGTGGATGATCCGGTCGGCGTCCCGGGAAAACGGCGGCCGGATGACCGGTTCCTCGGCCCTGTGGCCGGAGCGCCTGAGGTAATCGGCGTTCCGGGTCGCCCGGGGTGAGAGGAGGCGTTCTCGGTCGGCCATGCTTTCTGCCATACGGTCAAAGGTACTCTTCGGGATCTTCATCGGGCACCCTCCGGCAGGAAGTTCTCTCCCGGGAGAGGGATAGGGCTTTCCCTTTCGTTATCCCTGCCCGGAAGATGGATGGGATAGTCCCGGCCACCACTCCGGGAACCATGAAAAGGGCGCTGAGGTAGACGAAAAACCGCCCGGCGTCTCGTGATGCCGGCTGTAAAATCCACCGGGCAGATCCTGGGTCGCTCTCGCGTCGGGCGGTCACGGCTCCCCTGCACCACGACCGGCAAGCGACGTGCTGACACCCGGCACCCCGGCAGGTATTATGGTACTGCGGCGAAAAATTATCGGATGATGAGCATGCTGACCACCCGGGGAGGGGGGCACCATAGCCGATAGGTGCTGTCAGTGCGGCGGGTGCTGCACCCACATGCGGGACGTCTACAGGGTCATCGAAGAGCGTGGCGACTACACGTTTGTCGTGCACAACCACTATACCGGGGATACAGATGAGGTGCGGGTCGATCCAGACAAGACCGCCCTCTTCGACGATGGGAGCAGCATCGGCGGACTGCCGGACGCATGCTTCTTCCTGAGGTTTGACGGCGAGACGAAAAAAGCGTGGTGCACAATCCACCTGACGCGCCCCGCCCTCTGCCGCGAGTACTGCTGTCGCATGCTCGTCTTTGATCCGCAGGGGAGGTTGGCCGGCCGTGTGACGTATCAGACAGCGCTGATCCCGGAGACCGAAGAGCTCGGCCGGCTCTGGGAGGAGGTGCAGCCGGCGCTGGACCGGCTACGTGGCACGGAGTGGGACGACACCTTCATCCATATCCTCACGGCAGCTGGATATAGCGTCCGACGGTAGTATACCCGGGCTGAGTGCCCCTACCTCTCCCCCTCTCCGCTCGCCGCCCGCTCCGTCAGCCAGGCGTAGAACTTCCGGTGCCAGAACGGCACGTCGATCGGCCGGGAGAGCGATTGCCAGGCAGCCCATACGAGCCGCTCGGAGGCGCTCTGCCACTCATTGGCTCGTTTGACCATATCGTCCGCCGGCTGCCCGACCGCGTGCAGGATCTCGTGCCAGATCCGGAGGATAACCACCTCGTCATCCGTATCTTGTGGCCGGACCCGGACGCTCGCCCGGTTCTGCATCGCGCCCCCGAGCGCCCGGGCGGGGATGTCGTTATCGAAGACGTAGACGATCCCGTCAGGGACCGGAAAGGGAAAGTCTTTCCACATCGGGTCGTTCGGGTCGAAGTAGCGGACCTCCGGGGTGCCCGTCCGGACGGTGAACTCGAAGAACGGCGGGATGAGTCCCAGGTGCGGTTCAAGCCTCCGCCGCAGATCTTCGGTCTTGAAGAAGAGGTCGAAGTGAGGCATCGGGTGCGCATGGGTGGGTGTGGTGATAAATCATGGGGTCTCTTCGAGGATACTTACCGATCAGCTATCCCCGCCTGCACTGATCTCTGGGCGAGCGCCTCCTGCCGATCGCCGAGACGCGACCCGGACGCCAGGGATCCCTGCCGGGGCCGTGGATTGACCCGGGCCTCCATCACCATGTGGCAGGCAGCGGCGCCCCTTCTTTTCACCGGGGAAGAACCCGGCCCCTGCTATCCCGATGACGACCACGAAAGGTCTCTCGTGAGAGGCGCATTCAAAAAGTAGACGGGGTTTTCCGGTCCTCTACCGGAAAGCACGTAGCCCGTGCAAAGCCCCTTCCGTGGTTTTAGGCAGGTACTCGGACGGCGGGACTAGCAGGTCCGGCTCCTGTCGAGGCCGGTGATCCGGATCCCGCCGAACTGGCACTTGTTCTTGATGTTGAGCCCGATCAGGAGCGGCGTGATCTTCTCGATGATGCAGGCCCGCTCGAGCTTGCCGCAGTCGATCACCTTGATGCCGGGGATCTTCTCGATCAGCGGGGTCACCAGATCCTTGGCCGCCTGGTCGTCGCCAGAGATGAGGCAGTCGCAATCGATCGGTTCACCGAGCTGCATGAACCAGGTCTGAGAGATGTTGTTGAAGGCACAGATCACCTTCGCGTCCGGCAGGATCGCCTGGGACCGCTCCGCTGCGGAACCCTCAGGAAGGTCGATGTACTTCGTCGCCGATCCGCCGATACAGGACTCCAGGGGTCCGGTCGCGTCCAGAAGGGGTTTTCCGGCAGCACCCTCCTTGATGGAGAGCAGGGTCGCCTTCTGGGCCTCAAGCGGCACGGTGAGGACCAGAATATCCGCTGCTTTCGCTGCATCCGGGTTCGTCATGGCCCGGACGTTCTTGACGTCGCCGAGGAGTTCTCTCACCTTGTCCACGGCGGCCAGGGCCTTCTCAAGCGTCCTCGAGCCGATGATGACGTCTTCTCCTGCCTCTGCAAACCGGAGGGCGATCCCAAGACCCTGACCCCCGGTTCCACCAATAATTCCAATTGTCATATCATTCACCTCAATCAGTTTTGCGTTATTCTACTCGCTCTCACCGATCCCTCCGGGATGCGGTGCATCCGCCGTCGATGATCGGGTTTTTCCCCGGTATACCCCATAATTGTCGAAGGTACACAGCGGCATGTTCAACAAACGTTCCTCCCATGTCACCCCGGCAGGGTCGTGGGTTTGATACTGGTTGCTTCCATTCATTTATCTATTCCGGCGAACCCCCGGGACGATCTGCGCACCATGGGCAGGCCTGTTCGAAGTGCCCCCGTGCAGGGTTTCGTTCGGGGATCACAACCCGGGCCAGAATATGTGACATTTTCGCACGAAAAAAAGATTAAAATGTTGTTTACTCTTCGATCACAACGACCGGTTTGATGAGATCGCGCGGCTTGTCCTTCATCAGGAGCAGGGCCTCTTCGAGTTTGTCAAAGCCCCTGTACCGGTGGGTTAGCAGTGGAGAGAGGTCGAGTTTGCCGACCTCGACCAAGCTTGCAAGCTTCTCCATCCGGCGTCTGCCACCGAGCATCAGGCCGCCCTGGATGGCCTTGTGAGCCATACCGCAGCCCCACTCGACACGCGGGATAAAGACATGTTCGCCGGAACCAAGGTAATTGACGTTCGAGATGATTCCGCCAGGTTTGACCATCTTGACAGCCTGTTCCATGGTGTGCACGTCGCCGCCGGCGATACAGACCTTGTCGACACCCTTGCCATCGGTCTTCTCGAAGACCTGATCGACGATGTCACCATCCTTGTAGTTGATGATATCGGTCGCGCCGTAACCCCGTGCAGCGTCTACGCAGACCTGCCTGCTACCGACCGCGAGGATGTGAGATGCACCCATCATGTTTGAGCCGGCAACCGCCATCAGCCCGACAGGGCCGATACCGATACAGCAGACGGTGTCACCGAATTCGATCTCAGCGAGTTCCGCAGCCTGGAAACCGGTCGGGACCATATCAGAGAGCATAGTCGCTTCTGCTACCGGGATAGAGTCCGAGAGAAGTGCAAGATTTCCATCCGCCTCGTTGACGTGGAAGAGTTCACCAAAAACACCATCCTTGAAGTTCGAGAACTTCCAGCCGGCGAGCATCCCACCGGAGTGCATCGCGAATCCAGCCTGCGCTTCCTCCGACATCCAGTCCGGAGTGATTGCCGGGACAATGACACGGTCACCGGGCTTGAACTCTTTGACCAGCGAACCGACCTCGACGACCTCTCCAACGGCCTCATGGCCGAGAATCATGTCAGTGCGTTCTCCGAGAGCTCCTTCCCAGACCGTGTGGACATCAGAGCTACACGGTGCAACTGCAAGTGGCTTCACGATTGCATCGAGTGGGCCGCACTCAGGCGCATCCTTCTCGATCCATCCGATCTCGCCTATCTTGAGCATTGCCAGACCTTTAATTTTCTTTGCCATGTTCGGATCACTTCCTTCTTTCTCCGTGAACCTCCGGTTCACGCAGGTCTCATGAGCGGTGTTCATGGACCTGTGCCGATCGATACTCGCCCGATCAGCATAGAAGCGACCGGATGATTGACCGACATAATGCTAGCGTCGCCGGCTACCATATATAAAACAGCCCATTTTGAGGGGAGCGCGTTCCCTCGCAAGACATTTCACGTTAAAGGAAATAAAGGCCGGATACCTGTCTTCTGGAGATAAAGATCTGCCTGAAACCGGTCCCCGACCTGGCAGATTCAGGGAATATATCAGGAGATATACCCATATTTTTGTGATCTTCCAGTGCAAAACAGAGATACACATACAATCTCGACGGAGACCTCTTCCACGCCTTCGACCGGATGAGACGGACATGTTGGAGACGTTTTCGGTGGTCTTTGCGACCCCACGGGGGAGTGCGAAGTGATCCTGACCCGCGTATCGCACGAGACCACACC
>Ga0265293_10005948_pt1 | contig 19943 bp, 23 predicted proteins | sample Munlanlewell138R_FD_192505 | JGI IMG/M metagenome (GOLD analysis project Ga0265293, IMG submission 192505) | Leachate microbial communities from a municipal landfill in Southern Ontario, Canada - Leachate well 138R | ecosystem: Engineered > Solid waste > Landfill > Unclassified | place: Canada... | reverse complement strand
TTCATTTTCACTCTTCGCTTTGTAATCTACAGTTACAGCATTATAAATTTCTGGTAGATGTCCCTTTTCGAATTGAACGTCTACAACAGGACCCATAACCTGTATAACGCGACCTTTTTGCATGTTTGAGTTTCCCTCCTATCTCAAGGATTTACTACTAGATTTACTGCTAAATCTAAATTAAACAAATCTTCTTCCCTTTTACGCAAGGGCATTAGCACCGCTGACAATTTCAGATATTTCCTGAGTGATTGCTGCTTGACGTGCTCGGTTATATTTCAATGATAATGTCTTAATCATCTCAGAAGCATTATCTGTTGCACTTCCCATTGCTGTCATCGTTGCCCCGAATTCACTTGCTTTGGCATTTAATACAGCATTAAAGATTAACGTCTCAGCGTACTTCGGAAGTAGTTCTCCTAATACTTCTGCTGCTGATGGATCATATATATATTCAGCTGATACTACTTTGTCGCTATCACCAGCTATACTGTCCAACGGCAACAGCAGTTGAGCTTTAGGTGTTTGAGAAATAGCTGTTATAAACTCGTTATATACAACATATAACTCATCGAATATACCTTCAGCATACATACCAACAGCCGCAGTAGTTATGCTCTTAATATCAGCAAAGGTAGGATAATCTTTAACACCAGTAATTTCACCTACGAGTGGATAGTTGCGTCGTTTAAAGTAGTCAACAGCTTTTCGTCCAACTGCAAATACTGCATATTCATCTTGCGATTGATGTCTCTCCATTTCCGTAGTCGCTTTGCGAATAACGTTGGAGTTATATCCACCTGATAGTCCACGGTCAGCCGCAATTACTATGTAACCAGTTTTCTTAACTGTACGCTTCTCTAACATTGGATGACTAACATCATTCGTACCCTTTGCAATACTTGCTAAAACTTCGGCTAATTTATGAGCATAAGGTTTAGCTTGCTCTGCACGCTCTTGTGCTTTACGAAGCTTTGCCGCTGCAACCATTTTCATCGCCTTAGTTATTTGTTGGGTGCTCTTAACACTTTTGATTCTTCTTTTTATCTCACGCATTCCTTGCACGTTTGTTCACCACCTTTTCTCACAGATGATAATGTGGTCTTTATTTTCCTTTTACAGCAAATCCGTTTTTGAATTTAGCAATTGCTGCTACTAATTTTTCTTCTGTTTCCTTCACTAAATCTTTAGTGTCTCGGATAGATGCTTGAATTTCTGGCGCTTCCTGAGCTAAGAACATTAGCAATTCCTTTTCAAAACGTAGAACATCACTTACTGGAATATCGTCAAGATGACCTCTAGTTACCGCATAAATACTGATAACTTGATCCTCAACTTCCATTGGCTTATTCTCACCTTGTTTCAGAATTTCTTCTGTACGCTTACCACGATCAAGACGCGCTTGTGTTGCTTTATCCATATCTGATCCGAATTGAGCGAAGGCAGCTAATTCACGATATTGTGCAAGGTCAAGACGAAGCGGTCCTGCTACCTTTTTCATCGCTTTAATCTGCGCTGAACCACCAACACGCGATACAGAGATACCAGCATTAATCGCCGGGCGCATACCTGCATAGAATAAATCAGATTCTAGGAATATTTGTCCATCAGTAATTGAGATTACATTAGTCGGAATGTAAGCAGATACGTCACCTGCTTGTGTTTCAATAAATGGCAGTGCTGTTAAGCTGCCTGCTCCTAATTCATCACTTAACTTAGCCGCACGTTCAAGTAAACGTGAGTGTAAGTAGAATACGTCACCTGGGTAAGCTTCACGTCCCGGTGGACGACGTAGTAATAAGGAAAGCTCACGATAAGCTGCCGCTTGCTTAGATAAGTCATCATATACGCAAAGTACATGACCACCCTTGTACATGAAATATTCTCCCATTGAACAGCCTGTGTATGGCGCTAAGAATAGCATTGGCGCTGGATCTGACGCACCCGCTGTTACAACAATTGTATATTCCATTGCACCATGCTTACGAAGTGTCTCAACTACGTTAGCTACAGTAGATTGCTTTTGCCCGATGGCAACATATATACAAACAACATCTTTACCTTTTTGGTTAATAATTGTGTCAATAGCAATTGTTGTTTTACCAGTTTGGCGGTCACCGATGATTAACTCACGCTGTCCACGACCAATTGGAATCATTGAGTCAATTGCTTTTATACCTGTTTGCATTGGTTCATGTACTGATTTTCTAGCAATTACGCCTGGTGCTTGTGATTCAACCGGACGGTACTCTGTCGCATTTATTGGCCCTTTACCATCTACTGGCTGACCAATAGCATTAACTACACGACCAATTAACGCTTCTCCAACCGGTACTTCCATGATGCGTCCTGTGCGCTTAACTTGGTCACCTTCGCGAATATCCTTGAACGGACCCATAATAACGCTACCAACGTTATCCTCTTCTAAGTTCAATACCATACCATAACTTCCGTTAGAAAACTCCAACAACTCACCAGCCATAGCATTCTCTAAGCCATGGATACGAGCGATTCCGTCACCAACATTCATTACGGTACCGACATCAGAAACTTGGATATCAGATTTATAGCTTTCAATCTGCTTTTTTATCAGCGAACTGATTTCTTCTGGTCTGATACTCATACTCTTTGATTCACCCCTATCTATCGACTTGAGCTTCGTGTAATTTCGCTTCAAAACGATTTAACTGCGTTTTAAGACTACTATCATAAACACGATCTCCAATACGAACTATAAACCCGCCGATGATTGTTTCATCAACCTCGGTGGCAATACGAAGATCTTTCCCAATAAGTTCTTTAAAGGTAGTGCGAATTTGCTCTAGTTGATTATCCGACAACACTTTTACCGAAACAACAACAGCATCAACGATACCTCTTGCTTCATTGGCTAACAACGTAAACGCTTTAACAATATAAGTAAAAACATTTTGACGTTTTTTATCGATTAATAACTGTACAAAGTTCTCAGTTACTTCTGAAATCTGTCCCTTAAACACGCCAAGTAACAAGCCTTTTTTAGCTTGCTTGTCAATATGCGGATGATTCAAGAGCTTCTTAAATTCCAGATTTTCTTCTAACACCTGATCGATGATTCGAAGTTCATTCTCTAATTGCTCTAATGAATTATTTTGCTTCGCTATAGCAAACAGTGCTTCTGCATAACGCGCTGCTACTGTAGTTTGTATCATACGCTTTTACCTACCTCTTTAAGGTATTTATCTATAAGCGCATTGTGTTCTGCTTCATTCATATCTTTTTCTATAATCTTAGAAGCAATTAAAACAGATAAAGAGCCGATTTGGTTACGTAATTCAGCTAATGCTAAGTCTTTTTCTTTAACGATTTCAGCTTTAGCACTTTCTTTCATACGATCAGCTTCTGTTTTTGCAACAGCCAAAATATCAGTTGCTTGTTTTTCACTTTGCTTACGTGCACGTTCCACGATTTCTAACGCTTCTTCACGTGCCTTAACCATTTCTTGTCTATGCTCGGCATGGAGCTTATCTGCTTCAGCTCTCTGATCTTCAGCATTTTTAATTTGTTGTTCTATATAATCTTGTCGCTCTTGAAGCATCTTCACAAGCGGCTTTACTGCATATTTGCTAAGTAAGAAAAATAGTACAAGAAACGCGAAGAGCTGAGCAATCATTGTTCCAGCTTCAAAATGCATAACAATTTCACTCCCCTCAAATGAGTCAACGTACCAACGGCATTGTTGATTGGTGAATAACATGGTGGACAAAATAGAAGGCGCTGGCAATTAGCCCTTGCCACCGCCAGATGTCCTACATAAATTCTTACAGATTTCCTAATAACATAAACGCAACAACTATACCGATAATTGGTAGCGCCTCTACAAGACCAACGCTGATAAACATTGTAGTTTGTAACGTACCTCTAGCCTCAGGCTGACGTGCGATACCTTCAATAGTTTGAGAAGTAACTTTACTTACTCCAAGAGAACCACCTAATGCTGCTAAACCAACAATAAGACCGATAGCTATAGCAATACCTGCTTCTGCAACCATGCTCTTTCCCCTCCTTTCAAATGTAACAACATATCGTAAAAATAGAATAATAGCTATATGAAACAGCATTCACTATAAATGCCAGTGTTTCGCAAATAATCAAATATCTTACTTATATCTAGTGCTTAGTTGTTTGTTGCGAAATATATACCATACTCAATGTTGTAAATACAAACGCTTGGATTGTACCTACAAACATACCGAAACCTTGCCATACTGACATTGTTAAAAATCCACCTGCAAAGTAAATTAACGCTGGCATCGTTAAGATAACTGCAATTAATACTTCCTTTGCGAAAATGTTTCCATAAAGACGAAAACCTAACGTCAAGATTTTCGCACCTTCTTCAATAACATGTATTGGGAAAAATATTGGATTGGGCTCAAAAAAGTGTTTCGCATGGTCTACAGGTCCACGAGTCAAAACACCAAGTACCTGAGATAACAGTACAATTGATATTGACATCGCTACCGTTACGCTAACATTAGCAGTTGGTGACATCCAGAACGCTACGTGAGCATGTCCACCATTCTCAGCTAATAGTTCTTTGGTAATCCCTAAAGACTCCCATAATGGAGTTGTTTCAGAGAAATCAAATGATATATTGATTGGAATACCTAGCATGTTAGCTACTAGGATAAATAAGAATAACGTGAATGCTAATGAAACAAACTTCTCCCCACGCTTCATGTCCATTGTGCTAGCTACTGTATTATGAATAAATCCAAATAATTGTTCTACTATTACTTGCTTGCGAGAAGGATTATTAACACTCATACCACTTACCATCCACTTACATAGAGCAAATACTATAATACACGTTAATAGAATCATTCCGATAGTTGTAAGATTAAACTCTAGCCACGGCAATGATGCTGGTGCCCATGTTGGATATATATGGTCCATTTACATTTTCCCCCCCTTCAAGTTGCAATTCTTAAAAGAATTAATGAAAAAATATATATATGCAACAATTTGCGCAAAAAAGACTCCAAATATAGTTGCAAACACATCAATATCAGGTGATTTATTGGCTATAAACACGGCAATTATTACAAAAAAAATGCGCCACGTAGCTCCAGTTGTACGTACACGATTCAGTTGGCTCACTGAATCTCTCTCAGTTACATTAACCACATTTCGATAAATTATATATGTATTTATAATGCTAATCATTGACCCTAGCACAAAGCCAGCATATATAGAATTAGGTTGTACCAACCATAAAACTATTACCGCTAGCATACTGATAGTAGTTATTATAACAACTTTTTTATAATGATAGTGAAAATTGTCCATTATTTGTCCTCTATGAGAAAGGGCTTAATCAATCTCGCTGCCCCCATTATCCCAGCTCCAATACCGATCAAAAGACCTATTATCAAGAATAACTGACCAGTACGGAATCTATCATCTAAATAGCTTCCTACTATGAAACCTATGGATAAAGAAACAGCAAATTGAATTCCTAAGGATGAAACTACTATGATCGCCTGTAATGGAGTTTTCTTCAAGCATATCACCCGAGCCCCGTATTATCTTACAATAGCATACCAGTAATGTCAAGCTACCTAGCCTACTAATTATAGTTACTTGTTACCATTTTATTATGTTTTTGCATAAAAATCTAGTATAGCCCTTACAATTCTTTCTGATGAGTATCCATCACCATATGGATTAGATGCTGTAGCCATTTTCTCATACAATTGTTTGTCTGTTAAAAGTTCGCACGTCAATTGAAATATACTATCACAATCTGTTCCAGCAAGTTTTAATGTTCCTGCTTCAATTCCCTCTGGTCGCTCGGTAGTATCCCTAAGAACTAGTACTGGTACCCCTAATGATGGTGCTTCTTCCTGTAAACCGCCTGAATCAGTCAGAATCAGATACGAACGCTTCATAAAGTTATGAAAATCTAGTACATCGAGTGGTTCTATCAAATAAATTCTTGGTTGGTTATCTAAATATTTATAGACAGTTTCTCGCACCTTCGGATTCATATGCATTGGATACACCACGCATACATCCGGGTGCTGATCGAGTATCTGCAATATTGCTCGGCAAATATTCTCCAATGGCTCTCCTAAATTTTCTCTACGATGAGCTGTCACTAATATCATTTTAGATCCTGATGGTATGTTGTCCAAAATAGGATGCGTATATTGTTCACGAACCGTTGTCTTTAGCGCATCAATTACAGTATTTCCCGTCACATAAATCTTATCCTCAGACTTATTCTCCTGCAGAAGGTGTTGCTTGGCAGTTTCGGTTGGCGCAAAATGCAAATCTGCAATTACTCCAGTTAATTGTCTATTAATCTCTTCTGGATAAGGAGAATACTTATTATTAGTTCTTAACCCAGCCTCCACATGACCGACAGCTGCTTGCTGATAAAATGCCGCTAGACTTGCCGCCATAGTTGTAGTTGTATCCCCATGCACTAACACTATGTCAAATTGTTCATTAGTCAATACTTCTTCTATTCCGGTTAAGACTCTATTAGTTACACCCGTAAGTGATTGACGACTCTGCATAATGTTCAAATCATAATCTGGTTCAATCTCAAACAAACGAAGCACTTGATCCAGCATTTCACGGTGTTGAGCTGTAACACACACCTTAGAAAATATGCGTTGTTCGCCCTCAAGAGCTTTGACAAGCGGCGCCATTTTAATTGCTTCCGGTCTAGTACCAAATACCGTTAACACTCTAATCGGATCACCGTTTTGCTTATTCGTAAGATTATTTGCTAGTTTATTCATAGTTCTGTTACTCCTTTGGTACACATCTAATTACTATTAGGTTACTTTGTGCCAAACAGTCTATCACCAGCATCACCAAGTCCTGGAACAATATAACCTTTTTGGTTCAGCTTTTCATCGATAGCAGCAACATAAATATCTACGTCATCATGTTGTTCTTGTATCTTTTGAATACCTTCAGGTGCTGCGATTAAACACATCAGCTTTATATTTTGTGCTCCACGGTCTTTTAGAAATTGTATTGCCGCTGCTGCTGACCCTCCTGTAGCTAGCATAGGATCAATAATAATTAATTCGCGTTCTTCGATGTCTGCCGGTAGCTTGCAATAATATTCCACCGGTTGTAATGTTTCTGAATCACGGTATAAACCAATATGACCAACCTTAGCCGTTGGAACTAAACGTAAAACTCCATCAACCATTCCAAGTCCAGCACGTAGAATCGGTATTATACCAATTTTTTTGCCAGACAATTGCTTAACTACTGTTTCGCAAACTGGCGTATTGATAACCTTCTCTTCTAACGGAAGCTCTCTAGTAATCTCATATGTCATTAGCATTGCAACTTCTTCAATTAAATCCCGGAAATCCTTAGTCCCAGTTTTCTCATCTCGAATATATGAAAGCTTATGTTGAATTAGTGGGTGCGATGTTACGTATACTTTGCTCAAATCCAGTCACCATTCCTTTTCGCAACAATAGCTAACTACATTCTAGTCAGCTATTGTCTATTATTAAAATTTAGAATTTATCTTCTATTCCTATAAACTGTGGTGCTCGTATAACGGAAACTTATCACAAAGCTCCTTAACTAATCGCTTCGCTTCTTCTAGTGACTGTGTATGCTCTGGTCCTTTAAGTGCTAATTCAATTATATCAGCAATTGTTACCATTGCGTCTGTATCCATACCCCTGCTAGAAACGGCAGCTGTACCAACACGTATACCACTAGTTACAAACGGGCTCTCAGGGTCATTAGGAATAGCATTCTTATTCACAGTTACCCCTACTTCATCTAACACATGTTCAGCGACCTTGCCTGTTAAATTAACACTTCTTACATCTATTAATAACAGGTGATTGTCAGTTCCACCTGAAATCAACTTAAATCCACGCTCATTTAATGCTTTAGCTAGCATTTTAGCATTATCTATAACTCTTTGAGAATATTGTTTGAACTCAGGCTTAAGTGCTTCACCAAAAGCTACTGCCTTAGCGGCTATTACGTGCATTAATGGTCCACCTTGAGTACCTGGGAATACTGCTTTATCGATTGCCTTCGCATGCTCTTCCTTACAAAGAATGACTCCACCTCTTGGGCCACGCAATGTTTTATGAGTAGTGCTTGTGACAACATCTGCATGAGGAACAGGACTAGGGTGATGCCCAGAAGCAACTAGACCAGCGATATGCGCCATATCAACCATGAAATATGCGCCAACCTTTTTCGCAATTGCTGCGATTCTCTCGAAATCAATAATGCGCGGATATGCACTTGCGCCTGCTACAATAAGCTTTGGCTTATTCTCAATTGCAACCTTTTCTAATTGGTCATAATCAATCAGGTGGTCGACTGGATCAACTCCATATGCCACAAAGTTATAATATTGTCCTGACATATTAACAGGGCTTCCATGTGTCAAGTGCCCACCATGCGCCAAGTTCATTCCTAATACCGTATCGCCGGGTTTTAACAAAGCAAAGTACACCGCAAAGTTAGCCTGTGCACCTGAATGTGGTTGAACGTTAGCATGATCCGCACCAAAAATCTCTTTAAGTCGATCTCTTGCTATGTTTTCAACTACATCAACATGTTCGCAACCGCCATAATAGCGTTTACCCGGGTATCCTTCGGCATATTTGTTCGTAAGAACAGTACCCATTGCTTCCATTACCGCTTTACTGACGAAATTCTCTGAGGCAATCAATTCGATTTTATTCTGTTGTCTCTCTAACTCCTTATGTATAAGAGCTGCGATTTCCTGGTCTTGCTTAATTAAATGCTTCAAAACATATTCTCCTTCCAAGATATATAAGATATGTTAATTATAACTTGCTCGCTGTCCACCGATTAATTTCGGTCTAGTAGTTGCTAACAAAACTCTAGCCTGTCCAATAAACGGATTAGGGTAGCGGACAGGGATTGCAACAGGTTTTAAGTGCATGCCAATCATTGTTTCACCTATATCAATGCCCGCATCTGCCCGTATATGCTCAATCAGCACTGCATCCTTCATATTTCTATATGCATAAGTCGCCATTGAACCTCCGGCTGTCTCTATTGGCTTTACAGCAACTTCATCATAACCACGGATAGATTGCAGCCGTCGTTCGACAACTAAGGCGCGATTTAAATGCTCACAGCATTGAAATGCTAAATAAAATCCATGTTGCATAGCTAATTCATTAATAGCTTCAAAAACAGCGGCAGCTATTTCTATGCTACCGCCGCTGCCAATTTTTTTACCTGCGACTTCACTAGTACTTGTACCAATAACAAGAATATGGTCACTAGTCAAAGCTTTTGCTTGCAACAACTGCATTACAGCCATCCTAGTTTGCTCATATATTTTATCCATTGTAATTATTCCTTGTTTAAATACTTATTTTCTATTTCGGAAATTTTGTTTATACGATTGCTATGGCGCCCGCCTTCGAATTCTGTCTGCAACCAAACGGTCACAATTTCTTGAGCTAGTCCGGCTCCAATTACCCGTCCGCCAATTGCTAGCACATTGGAATTATTATGTTGACGTGTTGCTTTTGCTGAAAATGTATCATGAACTACTACTGCTCGTACTCCCGGCACTTTATTAGCTGCAATTGACATCCCTAAACCAGTACCACAAATAAGTATCCCACGGTCAAAATGTCCATCAGCAACTCCTTCTGCTACCGGTAATGCATAATCTGGATAATCAACAGACTCCATACTATTCGTACCAAAGTCATATGCTTCATGACCTAATTCATTAAGTAACTCTCTGATTTCTTCCTTCAGACTGTACCCACCATGATCAGCAGCTATAGCCACCTTCATAAACAACACCTCCCAATTGTGATATTATTAGAATACCATAAGAATGGCATTTTATCACTCAGTGCATTTTTCACATTTAAATTTACTAATAACCTGCTTTAGATTATTTGCTGAACCGCGCAACAACTCCGCATTAGCAGATATTTCTTCCATAGTAGCTGATTGCTCTTGTGCAGATGCTGCCATCTCTTCTGCAGATGCTGCTGTCTCTTCTGCAACCGCTGCTACGCTTTGTGCTTCTTCGACAGTTTGTTCTGCTTTTGAAACTTGTTCTTTAGCTAATGAAACTATCTCGTCAATAGCCAGTACAACCTGATTGACTGAACCACTTATATTATTTAAAGCTTCTCTACTCGCTGTTCCTTTCTCTGATGCAACATTAGCTAAATTAACTTGCCCTTCAATCTGCTTAACGACGTTGCGAACCTCATTTTGCATTTGAACAATAAGCGTAGTAATATTACTAACTGCATTTCCACTCTGGTCTGCAAGCTTACGCACTTCCTCAGCAACTACAGCAAATCCTCTTCCATGCTCCCCAGCTCTAGCCGCTTCTATGCTGGCATTTAACGCCAATAAATTGGTTTGCTCGGCAATGCCGCCTACTACCGCAGTTATTTTACCTACCTCGTCGGCGTTTTTCTCTAAACGACGTACCGCACCAATTGAATCTTGATTAGACGAAGCAATGTTATGCATCCCTTTTACAAGTTCTTCAAACACCGTACTGCTTTCTTCGATAATCTCGAACATTTGATGTGATAAATCTTTAGTGTGATTACCATGCTGCTCCACTTGCTGTGCTAAGTTGGTTACTTGCCCAACAGCCTCAAGAGTTGTCTGTGCGGCAACTGCCTGCCGTTCCGCGCCCTGAGCAATCTCTTCAATTGTATAACTAATTTGTTCAGCAGCTTTGGCAGCTTCCTGTGAAGCAACCGTCAAATCGTTAACATTATTACTAGTAACCTCAAAATTACGGTTAATCTCCCCAACCATATGACGAAGATTCTCCATCATCTTGTTAAAGGCAATCCCTAGCGCACGTATCTCATCATCTGTTCCATCTACCTCTACTTCTACATCTAAATCACCTGTCGCAGCAATAGAAGCAGTTTCCTCAATACGCACAATAGAGCTACTGATAATTTTAGCAATAACATAGCCTAGGAGAGCTGACCAAAAAATCCCCAGTGCCAAAGTCATTAAGACAACCGACACACGCCCCATGCCAAAAAGCTGAAAAAAGAAATCTTCTAACAGCAAAATAAATACACCAGTACAACCATAAGTAATAAATGCTAAAGCAGTAATAGATAATACCATCTTCTTAACGATACTAAAGCTATAGTTCCGCTTACTTTTAGTAAAGATAGCTCTCATTAGCTTATTTAATAAATCCATAATTATCTCACTCCCCCCAAGTGTAATTGCATTTTTAGTTTCAACAAGACTCCTATTCAACTCCACTAGAGAGAGTTGTGTTACTTAAGTTTCGCTACCATATGTTTAACCATATTTTCTAAGGTTGTAAGACAAGCTAAATAAGTGTCATAAGAGCCACCATAAGGATCAATTATATCTTCATTCCTATTGTATAGATAAGTTGAAAAATTGTAAATCTTGTTTTTGTGTTCTGCAAACATATCTACAATTATTTTTTTATGATTTTCAGTCATAGTAAAAACAAAATCCGCCCAATTCAGCAATTCTTCCGATACATCCTGTGAAGCGTGCATATCATGGGTTATGCCTTTGCTAGCAAGTGCCTTAGTTGCATTCACTGACATAGGCAATCCATCAACTGTTGCAACCCCTGCTGATTGAAAATTCAAAGGCAAATTCATTTCACTCGCTAAATGCTTACCAACTGCTTCTGCCATTGGGCTTCTGCAAGTATTCCCTGTACAAACAAATAATATATTCATCTCATAACCTCCAAAGCATTATAACCATTAACATTTTAATTCTAACAATTAAACATTTAACCATGAACTATATTTAACCCTAAACTATATCTAACTCTAAGCTATATTTAACCCTAAACTATATTGCTACTCCCACAAAATGTGCTTAAGATTATGAAAGCAAGCTGGCCACAAAAATCAATACAACACCTACAAAAGCACCTAATTGTGCAGATAAAGGATGTTGCCTAAACGCTGGCGGTAATAGCTCTACACAAACAATATACAGCATCGCCCCTGCTGCAAAGCCTAGCGCCGTTGAAATTGTATCTGGGGAACCACTAATTACATAAGCACCTAGCAATGTTCCTACTGGTACACATAATGATACCATTAACAATGTCGCTATGATAACCCATTTAGCAGTACCACCACGTATTAATGGTGCAGTGACACCAATTCCCTCAGGAACATTATGTAGTGCAATAGCAATTAATATTACTATTCCAAGCTGATGGCTGGCAGCGTCACCAGCAGCGATAGCAACCCCTTCTGGAATGTTGTGGGCAGCAATACCAATAACCATTGTCCACCCTAGCCTCAGAAAGAGGCGTTCCATACCATGACTTTTACTATTCCCGAAATATAACGATTGCATGACTTTAACGAGCTTAGAGATAATTACCATGAACATAACACCAATTAATATACCAATAATAACTTTGCTTATATCACTAATAGCTATAGCATTCTTAATTAAATCTACAGTTACCATAGCCATTACACCTGCCGCCAAACCTAGATACCCCGCCATAAAACGCCTATCCGGAATACCAAAATAAAATACAATAAGCCCACCTAATACTGTAGCTAATCCAGCTAATAAACTCAAAAGAACTACTTGTTGCACTACCTCATTAAATATGCCCATTCACATTATCATCCTTTAGATAATCTTGCCTCCAGCAGCTTTAATCATTCGATTCATAACAGCATATCCGACACCATCAGCAGCTATTGCTTCAATAAATATCTGCTCGATTCCTAGCTCATCAACTTCACGCAACCATTTATACAGTCCGCGTGCTATTTCTTCTGTATTAGCCCTATGAAGCTGCAGATAATTCCACTCTACATCAGCCTGCTCAAAAAAAGCGTGATAGCTATCAACTGAGCAAATTAATCCTAAACGTTTTTCTAACGGCAAGGAATTAATTGTTTCTAATACTCTATGAATTGAATCTGTAAAAAATACGAATAGTTCTCCTTCGGGTGCATAATGAGTATATTTCATACCAGGCGACTTCGGTGGCAAGTGCTTAATCGAAGAGTATGTGACTGCTGGATCAATTATAACTTGTCCAAGAACAGCATTTAATTGTTCAATCGAGATTCCTCCTGGTCGTAAGACCATGGGTATTGTGCTCGTTAAATCTATAACCGTTGACTCAACTCCTACACCCGTTTCTCCGCCATCAACTATTAAAGGGATTCTACCGTTTAAATCATGATAGACGTGTTCTGCTGATGTAGGGCTAGGCTTACCTGAAGTATTAGCGCTAGGTGCAGCAATCGGCAGCTTGGCTGTTCGCAACGTTGCTAGCGCAACAGGATGATCAGGTATCCGCACCCCCACCGTATCTAAGCCAGCTGTCACATTTTCAGCTAGTTGATTACTCGCCGGAATAATACATGTCAATGGACCCGGCCAAAATTTATCAGCTAACAGCTGTAGTCGTTCAGAAATTATCGGCGTAAATCTATTTAAATCAGCAACCTGTCCAATATCTTTAACATCACTTATATGTACAATTAATGGATTATCACTTGGACGACCTTTTGCCGTAAAAATCCTCTGGACTGCCTGTTCATCTAAGGCATTAGCTCCTAATCCATACACCGTTTCTGTAGGAAAAGCTACAACTTGACCTCTACGCAAATAATCTGCAGTCAATTGTAATTGCTGTTCAGCTTGTCCTAAAGCTAATTGTTCAGGTGAAATCTCAATAATATTAGTTTTCATAAGAGAAAAGACACCTTTCATATATAATAATCATCATCTTATTTATGCCACAATTATGCCCTACTCCTTAACTAAGCGCATAACAGTTACATAGCTTGGATTATATTCTGTGAATTGGCTGGATACCTTTAATTGATCGGGGACATCATCCCAAGCTAGTTCTACAAAACCCCAATATTCAAAAAATGATCGTGAGCTACTAGCCATTAAATATATCTCCTTTAAGCCTTTTCGCCAGCCGTATGAAATTATTAATGCAATAAGCTCTACGCCCACTTTAGAGTTCCAACCCTCCGATCGCAACACTAACGAGCGAAGTATTCCCTTATCGCCATAAATCTCTAGCCCAACCATTCCCACAATAGAAGGCAATGGCTCCGAGCGTAGGTCTTCCACAACTAGAAAATTGTCCAAATTCTCTGCAATACCTACTTTGTTAAGCTTTGTTTTGTCTAATAATTGTTCCATCGCTATCATATCATTTTCTTTTGCCAGTCGCACTACGATACTCATAAAAAAAGCCCCCCAGAATGGTATTTATACCAATTCTATGAGGCTTGACTTATTATATTACTTATTAAAAAATTTTGCCAAGAAAAACTTTACTTCGACTTTTCCGACACCGTCATTACTTTCATCATTCCCATTGTTTTTACTACTTGCATTATTTACACCGTTGCGGCTATTCTCATTATTTGTATGCATTTCATCAGTTTGAGTCTGATCATCAATAACTGTGGCTGTAGCGATATCTACTAAGCATAACGGCGGGTACAATACACACCACCAATTCTTACCGTCGGCAGCTCCAATCTCTATTAGTACCGCACGATATTGACCAGCTGGATAGACCTGATCTCCATATTGAATCGTTGGGAAATCTGTATCACCAAATGTCACGCGTACCGAATAATTAAAACTCTGCTCTTGAATAGTTCTGTTAACTAATGCTTCAATTTCCGGAAGCTGTTGGCGTATCATTTTTTCTGCTGCATTACTATCTTCTAGTCCACTCGTACATAGCTGCATCTGCTCTGTAACTGCGTCACGCACAAGTAGCTTAAGCCATTGATCAACTGGGCGGTCACTATTAGGTAATACTCGTAGCCTAATTGCATCCTCGGGAAGCTGCTGACTTTCCCAGACAAGTGGTTGTGAATATGCTTGCTCCCAGCTCATGACTAATATACTTATCAAAACAACAATATAACTAATAATATTCCTATTTCTATTCATTTATAAACTCTCCCTATCTATATCTATCTTTGGTTATCCACAGTATCATCATGGTTTCCTCTTGAGCTAGTTCTCTCAAACGAAATGATTTATCTGTGTTAACAGTATAGACAGGGGTCTGTCTTTATAAACATACACTCTATAATTAAGAATCCGATTAACGATGTTTATTGTAGCTGTGCGAATATGACACGTTCATGTCCAGCTAAATCCTTATATATTTGAACATTACTAAAGCCTTGTGCTTGTAATAATTCACTTAAATGCTGTGCTTGCTTATATCCGCATTCAAACCCTAGCCAGCCATCTTTATGTAGATATTTACTGGCATTATAAATAATCTGTTTATATATAGCCAAGCCCTCATCATCGGCAAACAAGGCAAGCTTGGGTTCATAATTCTTAACCTCACAGTCCATACCTTCCTCGTCTGACCAATCAATATATGGCGGATTAGACAATATCATATGGAATTTATCAGCTTGTGCTGGCCAAACATCTGCATTGACCCAGTTCAATTCAATTGAAGTCGGCAAATTTTTAACCAGATTATCAGCATTAATTTTTGCAACCTCTAGGGCTGCTGACGATATATCAACGCCCTCAATTATAGCTCTTGTAAGCTTAAACTGATTCTGACACAATTCTAAAGCCAAGCTTATCGCAACAGCGCCGCTACCAGTCCCAATATCAAGAATTCGCAATAAATCAATATCCAAACCCTGTACACGCGCTAATGCTTGCTCGACTAACAGCTCTGTTTCTGGTCGTGGAATCAGCGCTCTCTCATCAACATAAAAGGTTCGACCATAAAATTCTTGTTCGTTAATTATATATTGGATTGGAGCATGCTTAGAGCGAGTAATAATAAATTGCTGATATCGCTCCCATACGTCCATTGGCAAAGGTTCATCCCATCTCAAAAATAGCTGATGACGTAGTATGCCAGCACTTTTACGCAAAAGCAGCTCTGATTCAAATTTAGCATCCTTGGTCTTATGCTCTTGTAATAAAGAAGAAGCCCATACATAGGCTTCACGATAAGTTCTAGCTATCATTATTCTTCAACTGCCTTTAATAAATTCGCCTGTTCTTCAACAATTAAGCTATTAATTATTTCGTCTATATCACCTTGTAAGATGTAATCCAGCTTATGAAGTGTTAGACCAATACGATGATCGGTTACACGGCTTTGCGGAAAATTATAGGTGCGAATTCTTTCGCTTCGATCCCCAGTTCCGACTTTCCCTTTACGCTCTTGTGATAATTCAGCATCACGCTCTTGCTGCATTTTATCATATACGCGCGCTCTCAATACACGCATTGCCTTGTCTTTATTCTTTAGCTGAGATTTCTCATCTTGGCAGCTAACAACTATGCCAGTAGGAATATGAGTTAATCTTACAGCTGATTGGGTTGTGTTAACACTCTGACCCCCTGGTCCTGATGAGCAAAATAAGTCAACACGTACATCCTTATCGTGAATTTCTACTTCTACCTCTTCAGCCTCAGGTAGAATAACTACAGTCGATGTGGATGTATGTATGCGTCCACCGCTTTCAGTTTCTGGAATACGCTGAACTCGATGTGCGCCACTTTCATATTTCAGCTTACTATAAGCACCCTTGCCGATAATTGTAAAAATAATCTCTTTATATCCACCAATATCAGTATAGTTGGCTTCCAAAATTTCTGTTTTCCAGCCTTGCCGTTCAGCGTAGCGAACATACATTTTATATAAATCTCCAGCAAATAATGCTGCTTCGTCTCCACCTGCCGCTCCGCGAATCTCAACAATTACGTTTCTGTCATCGTTAGGATCTTTTGGTAGCAATAGAATTCTTAATTGTTCACTTAATTGCTCGATCGATTCGTTTAGTTCATCAATTTCTAGCTTAACCATTTCACGCATTTCATCATCTAATTTATCTTCTAACATAGACTTCGCATCTGTTAGTTGCTGTTTGTTGTTTTGGTATTGGCGATATGCCTCTACTGTATCTTCTAAATCGGATTGCTCCTTGGAATATTTGCGTAATTTATCAATGTCACTAACAACATCTGGATCACACAGCATTTCACCTAATTTTTCGTATCGTTGTTCTAATGCTTCTAATTTATCAAACATGAATATTATGCCACCTCTTTTTTACTCCGTATATAGAATAACATTATAATTATATTCACAAAAATCCATAAAGTCAAAATAATATATAAAAGTCCAAACAATATGAAAATTAATTTATATATATTTGATATGCAATCAATATAATAAAATCAAAACAGTATATAGCATGAAGCGGGATTATAATAATACAAGAGATTATAATAATACAACTTTAAAATTTATATCATCAATTTTATAAATATTATATTAATATTAATTGAAACGAGAGTATCACTAACCGCTTAAAACGCAGTTGTTAATACTCCCATTTCGTAGTTATAATCTTTACATTGTTATTACTATCGTGCTCTTGTAGGTGTAATTGTTCTACCTAAATCGCGTAATGCATCTCCAAACTCTGCAACAGGTCTACCTGTGCTTATTTGGTTTGCAATATCGCCAAGTTGTTGTCCGAAGTTACGATCTTCACTTATTATAATATTTGAAAATCTACCGTCTTGTGCTAATACTTGACGTACTTGCGATTTTACTTGCTCGATTTGCATCCCTTGATTAGCTTGATTCTGACCTGTTATTCCAGCTTGCCCCATTCGATTATTCTGATTCATTCGATTATTCTGACTCATTCGACCATTATTAGCATTGTTGAATTGATTGTTGTTCGCCTGATTGTTGTTCATTAAACCTTGATTATTGCCATTTTGGTCCATATCTAAGCCTACATAGCAAGTATTACCGTCTGATACTACAGTTGCATCATTGACTCCTGCTATTTGCTCTATACGTTGTTCTAATTGACTTGCTGAATTATTTCGAGAGCCATTGCCAGCTCTACCATTCATCAGGTCATTATCGCCACGCATACCAAACATATTGTTATCTCCACCAAACAAACCACCACGATTTAAACCTTCTATACCGCCATTTAATGGATTAGTGTTATCATAACCAACTCGATCTGTATTGTTATATCCATTGTGTGTGCGATCATAGCCTGCAGGTTCTGGTCGTTGTGCTGCCTGACAACCCAATGTTGATACTACTATCACTAGAAGAAACACAAACATTATCGTTTTGGATAGTTTCATTGGTGTTTCACCCCCTCGCTAAATATAGTTTCCGAAGTGGGTAATTAAATTACTGGCAAAATCCGATTTTCTTGCCAACATTAGTATGCTTAAAACAAACAAAAACTTCCCTACTGATAGCAGGGAAGCGATTCTGTAAACATATATTCATAATTACATATTGTATTTTTTCTTGAATTTGTCTACACGACCACCAGCATCAAGAATTCTTTGTCCACCAGTAAAGAATGGGTGACATTTAGAACATACTTCAACACGAAGCTCTTGTTTTACTGAACCCGTTTCAAATGTTTCACCACAAGCACATACTACTTTAGATTGCTTATAATCAGGATGGATTGCTGCTTTCATTGCTTTCACCTCTTTCATTAACCAAAAACTACAAGATTGACACAGTGGTTATATTATATCAGGTGAAATAAATCATTGCAATATTTTTATCGCGAAACATCTTAAATAACCTAAAACAACCTAATTAATAGCTTAATTAAAACTTTTTCAAGCTTTTTTAACTTTTTTCAAGCTTTTTTAACTTTTTTAAACCTTTTTAAAATCCTTTTAGAGCCAATTAAATTAATTAAACTAATTTGGAAGGTATGTCATCGGGTTAACCGGCATCTCTTTAACTCGTAATTCAAAGTGCAAATGAATACCAATTGAATCTCCAGTTTCGCCCATGCGGCCAACAGCATCGCCTTGCCGTACTTTTTGTCCTTTAACCACATGAATTTTGCTCATATGCGCATAATAGGTCTGAATATCGTTTCCATGATCTATAATCACTAATTGTCCATATCCACTATTACTCCAGCCTGCAAATATAACAGTACCGGGTAACGCTGCCGTAATTGACGTTCGTAATTCTCTTTCATTCCATATGTCAATTCCCTGGTGAAAACCACCCCATCTTGGCCCAAACTTACTGGTTAACACACCTATTACTGGCCATCTAATGGCATTATTAAACTCTTTAAAATCGATACTTGCCGCTTGCACTACATTCTTCTTAGTATTTGGGATGCGAATTTCTTGATTAAGCTTTAAGGCTTCAATATTAATATTGGGGTTATACTGCAATAATTCAGTTAGATCAATACCATATCTATTTGCAATACTGTGTATAGTATCACCCCATGATATATAGTGTACTCGTTCTGCAGATAAAGGTATATATATTATCTGACCTGCTTCTAAAGGTTCTCGTAACCATGAATTAGATTTCTGTATATCTTCTTTAGATATGCGATACATTTGTGCTACCGACAAAAAAGTATCCTTAGCATTCACTACATATTCTGTATGTAGTGGTAGCCCCCTCCAATTCATTGTTTTAGAAGCTATCGTACTATTATTATTGCTAATACGATTGGCAGTGTATTCTCGCTTACTAACATATTCATTAATTTTATTAAATGGATTAAAATAATCTTTGCTAATCATTGCTGAAGTCTTTGCTGGTGTTAAGGATACACTACTCATCAGCATCAACGACAAAAAGACCGGTAGTGCCTGTACTTTTTTCACCGCTTACACCTCACAAATGTTGGATGTATTATAGTATGCTTTCCAGTACGAAAACGTGCACTATTCAGTCTTTCCCAGTTTTTATGCAATTATACAATAATTATTTCTTGAAAATAGTGTCAATAAATTCTTGATTATTCTTAGTCTGTTTTAATTTCTTCAGGAAGACCTCAGTGAAATCAGGAGTATCTGTGAGGGTCTTACGC
>Ga0265293_10005946_pt1 | contig 19958 bp, 13 predicted proteins | sample Munlanlewell138R_FD_192505 | JGI IMG/M metagenome (GOLD analysis project Ga0265293, IMG submission 192505) | Leachate microbial communities from a municipal landfill in Southern Ontario, Canada - Leachate well 138R | ecosystem: Engineered > Solid waste > Landfill > Unclassified | place: Canada... | reverse complement strand
GGAAATCGCGAACAGCTCATCGGGTTTCGTCTGCACAATGGTCTTTTGGGCTCCGCGCTCGAACACTCGATCCCCGAGCAGATGTTCGTCACACCGGAAGCTCCGGGTGAAGGTATATCGGCGGTGAAGGCCCTATCGAAGGCAGCCCAGCAAGGGCAGCGCATTTACCACATCACCCAGGCCAACGCGGCAACGGCTCTGCCGAACATCCACATCGATGCCGCGGCCAAGAGCGAAATCACCGCGGCGCTGAATGCGGGGAAAGAGGTCACCACCCATACCGATCCCATCTCCGTACCTGGCTGGAGCGGTGCAGGTTACATCATCTTCGACCCGGTGACTGGCGATGGGGCGTATAAGATCAGTGGGGGAGCGAATGGTGGTTGATTAAAGTTACTGGAATACGCTGAGGAGATCTTCTGGGCCATATTGGATGAGTTAGGCGGTGTCGCTGGAAAAATAGCGGCTTCAATAAAAATGCTCATTGACCATGTGCGGAACTTGATAGAACTGATTGTGAGTTGCCCAACTATGACTGCCGTAGTTGGTATTATATCCATCACCTTTGTTACGGTGGGTTTCTTGCTGTTGGCGCCCGCTTTTGCTGCTTTAGGAGTCGCAGCGGCTATAGGGTATAGTGTATTTTCTGGTCTTGCCGTGAGTGCAGTATCAGTTGGATGGATTAATTCATGCAAAAGATAGTTGGCGTCATTGTTAGGGTTGTTTTGTTTTTGTTTCATTTGAGTCAAGCAGTGATATCGTTTACTGCTGGGATTTACGTGTCTGGAGTGATTGGTGCAACCCTAATGGGCGGGCAGTTGTATGACCCAGAAATATTTAGAAGCTTGTTTAAGGTTAGCCCATGGATTGTAAGTGTCGTAGGTAGTGTGCTCTGGTTGGTTGTAGTGATAATGGAGCTGTGGTAGGCGTGAGCCCATAACTCGTCACTATCCTACAATATTTCTTTTTTGTGAATACCGTCGCACGGGCATTGCGGGGCAGGTCCAGGGCAGCGCCGAATAGGCCTTCCGTCTTCTCAGCGCATTGAAGCAAAGACGCTTGCTTTCCTTTTATTCTTAGTCGCTTGTCGCGGCCGAAAATCGCTCATCGTGAGAGGTGCTGTCACTTCCCAGACTCCTCCTCGAACGTGACGACGCTGATCTGCCCGTGCACCTCAAGGATGGCGTGCCTCACCCGCCCGATATCCTCGATGCCGTGCGCGGAGGTTCGCCAGGTGTTCCTGTTCCGTGAGCCGCTCCTTCACGGCAACCAGGTCGTTGGGGGAGAGATTGCCCGTTTGCCGTTTGGGCATGAGCCGGAACACTACCGCGATGATGAGGTACACGGCGGTCCCCCGAACGAGGGCTTCCGCCATCGAACTCTGCAACGTAAAGATTTCGGACACGCGAACAGCTTTACGCGCGCTACCTGATTCTTCCGCGCAGCATCTGTGACGTCACAGCCTCGCCGCTGCAAATGAGGGCCCGCGCCTCGTCCACTTTCTCCCAGACGTTGCACAGCATCACGCCGCGTACCCGGTCGTCGCGCAGGTAGTAGATGACGCCCGTCTCGTTCTCTTTCTGCCAATCAGCAAACGTGGCCAGGCGGGCGTCGGTTTCACCGACGGCTTCGTAACCGAACTCGAAAAGGTCGGAGAAGAAATAGGGTTCATAGTCGTAGCGCATGCGGGCGCCGCTCATGTTGGCGCCCGCGCACCGGCCCTGGTTCATGGCATTGTCCCAGTGCTCCGAGCGCTTCGAACGGCCCAACAACACCGAACGGTAACGGGCGATGTCGCCTGCGGCGAAGATGTCCGGATGGGACGTCGCAAGGTAGTCGTCCACCACGATCCCGTCGTCCAGTGCGAGATTGGCCTGTTCGGCCAGTGCGATATCCGGCGTGATACCCACGCCCACGATGACCATGTCCGCCTCGTGGCGTGCGCCCTTCCCGGTGGTCACCACGAAGCGGTTGCCGTTCTTGGTGAACGAAGCTGGCCGGTCCCGCTCGATACGGATGCCGCGCTCCATGAAACGGGTCGTGAGCGCCTTGGCGAGGTAGTCCGGAAACACCTTATCGACCAGGTGTGCACCCGGGAAGATCATGGTCACGTCGAGGTCATTGCTGCGCAGGGAGGCGGCCAGTTCGGAGCCGATGAAGCCGCCGCCGACGATGATCACCGAACGGCCTGGTTCGGCGAGGGCGTGGATGGCCAGGTAATCGTCCAGGGTTCGGTAATAACAGATGTCCTCCATCTCCCCGCCGGGGATGGCAAGTCGACGGGGCTTGCCGCCGGTGGCCAGTAGTAGTTTGTCAAAACCGTATTGATCGCCGCGTGCATCGGTGACGATCCTGGTGCCGGCGTCGAGCCGCACCGCGCGCCGGCCCAGGCGCAGCTCCACACTTTGTTGGGCGTAATAGTCGGCCGGTTTAAGAAAGATGTCTTCGACGCGCTTCTTGCCCCACCAGAGCTTTTTCGAAAGCGGCGGGCGGTCGTAGGGCAGGTGCTCCTCCTCGCCGATGAGCAGCAGGCTCCCATCGCGATCATGTTCCCGGATGGACTCGATGGCCGAGGTACCCGCAAGCCCTGCGCCGACCACAACGTATTTGAAGTGCTGTGCCATGCCCGGGAGCTCCAGAGTTCCTTGGGACTCCAGTCTAGTGGAGGGGTCTCGATACGCCATCACCCAGGCGGGATAAGGGAAGGCATCCCCAAAGTGCTTTCGGCAACCTCTTGTCTGAACCGAATCGCCTGGGCACGCTAGCCCGCGGCGACCGTCGGGGCAATCGGTTACCATACGCCCCATGTTCTTCGCCGACGGCCGCCAGCATTTTTTCCGCCCCCTCACGGGCAAGTACCGCGAACAGGTGGTGGCCTGCCTGCGCGCCCTGTACGCCCGGCTGTTCAGCGATCTGGCGGACTATTCCCGCCGCTTCAACCGCGACCAGATCATCGAGCTGTTCCAGGAGACCCTGACCCGCACCCCGCTGCTGGACGACGAGGGCGAGGAGGCGGCAGTGTCCCGTTCGGACCGCGAGCAGGCGGGCTGGGTGCTGAACCTGCTGCTGGAGCACGGCTGGCTGGAAAAGCACATGGACGAGGCCACCCTGGAGAGCAGTTACGCCTTCTCCCGCGTGGGCCGGCTGTTCACCCAGCCCATGGTGGAGCTGGCGGGCGGGCGTTTCCGCACCCGCCACCGCAACACCCGCAACACCCGCAACGCCCTGCAGTCCTTCCTGGACAAGGGCGAGGTGTACGACCTGCTGGACGCCTACGAGTATTCCGAGCGCATCGTCAGCGATTTCTCCGACATCATCGCCGAACTGGACGAGCGCAAGCGCCAGCTGGTGCGCGAGGTGGAGGCCCAGCAACTGGTGCAGCGCGCCTCCGACGAGTTCTTCGACTTCATGGAAAAGCGCTTCATGCCGGACCTGGCCATCCGCCTGTCCGCGGACAGCGTGGAGAAATACCGCGACGAGATCGCCGACCTGATAAAAAAGGCGCGCGGCAAGCGCAAGGAATTCCGCGCCAACGCCGAGCGCGAACTGCGCCGTGCCGCCCCCGAACTGGTGAAGGACGAGCGGGTCTCCCTGCTCTTCACCATCCTGGACGGCATCGACAGCCGCGTGCACAACGCCGCGGAGGTCATGCTGCCGGCCCTGCGCCGTGCCCTGCACGGCTTCACCCGCCGCGCCGACATCATCATCCGCCAGCTCACCTTCACCGGCAGTGTCAGCAACGCGGTCATCGACGCCTGCCAGACCCTGGCGGCCCTGGACGATGCGGCCTTCGATGCGCGCCTGGCGCAGGCGGGCGACATCCTGGCGGTGCTCAACGTGGGCTTCGTGGACCCGGACGGCGCGCGCCTGCAGACCGGCCCGCGCAAGCGCGTGGTGAGCACCCGCGTGGAGGAGTTCGGCCCCGAGGCCGACGACCCGGACACGCGCCGCCATTTGTTCATCCAGCGCGCCGTGGAGCAGGCCTTCAGCATCAACAACAAGGCCCTGCGCGAATACCTGGCCGCGGCGCTCACCGCCAACGGCAGCGTGAGCACCGCGGCCCTGCCCGTGAACGACGCGCGCGAGTTGCTTTATCTGGCCCACGCCATCGAGGCGGGCGCCGAGGGCACGGGCGGCGAATACCGCTTCAAGGTGACGCGCGTGAAGGAAGACGAGGGCGGGGTGCGTTACCGCAACGACTATTTCGAGGGCGATGAATTCCTCATCGAGCTCGTGGAAGCCGAACATGTCCCTGAGTGATTACCTGGAAGAGCGGGTGTCCGCGCGCGGCGTGGCGCTGGACGAATTCCGCGAACTGCTGGTGCGCCTGATGAACTACGGCGTGCTGTGCCGCGACGAGAACCAGACCGAGCGCGAACTCTACGACCGTTTCCTGCGCGTGGAGGATGCGGCGCGGGAATACCTGGACATGCTCGGCATCGGCGTGCATCACGACCGCCGCTTCGAATACCTGCGCCTGTATCCGCCCGCCAGCCGCCTGCCCGGCATGGACGGCGCCGAGGACAACGCCTTCGCCGGCAGCCTGCGTGCGCGCCTGACGCAAAACGAAGTGGCCCTGCTGCTGGTGCTGCGCGCGCAATACGACAAGGCCCTGCGCGAGGGCAAGGTGGACGAGCACGGCTTCGTGGCCGAATCCATGGAGGCCCTGGGCATCGCCATCAAGAACCTCCTTGGCCGCGGCCTGCCCGACAAACTCACCGAGCGCAAGCGCCTGTTCCAACGCCTCAAGACCCTGCGCCTCATCGACTACCGCCAGGATGAAGACCTGGAAAACGGCGAGGCCTGGCTGCGTATCCACCCCATGATCGTCGACTTCGTCTCGCCGGAGGCGTTGGCGGTTTTAGGCGAAGAAAAGGATCTCAACGCAGAGGACGCAGAGGACGCAAAGATCGCAGAGGGGGAACAGGGGTGATGCGTCAGAGGGGTAGTAGCAGTTCACTGTCTGCCGGCAGTGGGGCTGTCGGCAAGTCGCGAGCGGAAGCTCGCTCCCACAAAGGTGTGCAGCTGTTGGTGGGAGCGAGCTTCCGCTCGCGATTCCACGACCGGCAAAACCACCGCGATGCCTTGTCAGCGCACCTCGCTTGGCGGTTGCCGACCATCAAACCTCTGCGTCCTCTGTGCCTCTGCGCCTCTGTGTTTGGTTCTTACCCTTCAGCCCGCCCCCCGGAGAAGGCCTGATGTTTCTCAAGCGGTTCGTGTTCGTGAATTGGGGCAACATCCCGAACCAGGAGTTCGAGATGGGTCCCATCAATCTGTTCTCCGGAGGCAACGGGTCGGGCAAGACCACGGCGGCGGATGCCATCCAGACGGTGATGACCGCCGCCCACGAGAACCTGTTCCAGTACAACCCGGGCCAGGATGAAACCACCCAGCGCGGGCGCGGCGGCAAGAAGGTGCGTACCCTGGCCTCCTACGTGCTCGGCTGTGACGACGGCAGTTTCGCGCGCCTGGGGCCCACCGACGGCTACCTCGCCGCCGTGTTCCATCCCACCCAGGGAGAGACCGCCAAGCCCTTCACCGCCGTCATCGCCGTGCGCGCCTGGCTGGATCAATCCGGCAGCAACGCCACGGCACGCCAGGACGAGCTGCAGTTCTTCATCCTGCCCGACACGGAACTGGCCCTCGGCCATTTCCAGCGCGAGGACAAGGGCGGGCGTTACGTCGTCCCGCTCGACAAACTGCCCACCCTGCTGGTGGCCGAATTCGGCCAGCGCCGCGTGGAGCGCTACGACACCAAGAAGCCCTATCTGCGCCGCCTCTACGCCGCCCTGCGCGGGCGCGACGACTCGGTGAGTGAGCGCGAGGCGGTGGCCGCGGCGCGCGCCTTCTCGCGCTTCATGGCCTACAAGCCGGTGAGCAGCATCAATCAGTTCGTGGCCGAGGAGATCCTGGAGCGCAAGGACCTGGGCGAGGCCATCCGCTCCATCTCCAGCCAGCTCAAGACCATCCATTCCATGGAAGGCGAGGCGCGCCGCCTGGTGGAGACCATCGGCCTGCTGGAAGGGGCCATGGCCCAGGCGCAGAACTACATCGATCAGTGGATCGCCCTTAATGCCGTGGACTACACCCTGGCCAAGCACGCCTATGACGTGCGCCAGCAGGACTACCTGCACGCCAAGCGCGTGCAGGAAGACCTGCGCCGGCAGATCCAGGAAAACGGCGGCGAGATCGCCCTCGCGTCCCAGCGCTACGTGCAGGTGCACGAGACCATCGTCAGCCTGGAGGCGCAGCGCCTGGGCGTGGACGCCCTGCGCCAGAAGGACGAACTGGAGGCGCGCCGGCGCGAGGAGCAGGCGCGGCTGGTGGAGCTCGGCAAGCAACTGCTGGTGCAGGACAACCGCCTGCAACAGAACGCGGCGCGCGTGAAGGTCCTGGCCGACCGCCTGCAAGGGGCCGAACTGGCCCGCGAACTGCCCGAGGCCACGGACCTTGAAACCCGCAACCTCGTCCGTGATGCGCTGGAAAAGGGCCGGCGCGCCGACGTGGACCTGCATGCGTTATTGCAGCGCGACATCACCGGCGATCTCTCCGCCCTGGAACAACAACTGGATCAGGCGCGCATCGCCCAGCGCCTGCACAACCGCCTGGTGGACCACTGGCGCACCCGCACCGCCAACGGCGAGAGCCTGCGCGACAGGCTGGCGGGCCTCGGCCAGCAGCGGCGCGCACGCCACGACCAGTTGAAGGCGCAGCACCGCCAGAAGGAACAGGAGATCGAGCGCCTGGAGACGCGCCAGGTGAGTTATCCGCCACACGTGGAGCGCGCCCTTGCGGCCATCCGCGCCCAGTGTCCGCAGGCGGACCCGCGCGTGCTGTGCGATCACGTGGAGGTCACCGATCCGCGCTGGCAGTCGGCCATCGAGGGTTATCTGGGCGGCGCGCGCTTCGGCATCGTGGTGGAGCCGGACCACGAGGCCGAGGCCATCCGCATCGTGCGCGCCATGCCCGGCCGCGACAACAAGGCGCGCGTCATCCAGGGCTCCAAGGCGCGGCGCGATGCCGAACGCATCAAGCCGCCCGCCGATTCCATCGTGCACGTGCTGGCCTTCACCCACGCCGTGGCGCGCGATTATTTCATCGCCAACTACGGCTCCGTGGTGCGCGTGGAAAGCGCTGAGGAACTGCGCCACACCGCCCGCGGCATCACCGCCGACGGCATGGGCTCCGGCGGCTATTCCATGTTCCGCTGCGACCTGCCGGACGGCGAACTGGTATTCGGCGCCGCCGCCCGCGAGCGCGCCCTGGCCGCCAAGCGTGCGGAACTGGCGCAACTCGCCGCCGAATGGCAGGGCGCCCACGGGCGCCTGGAAGAGACCGCGCAACTGCTGGCGGCGGTGGACGGTTTGGAGCCGAGCACCTACGCAGATACCCTGGCCGGGATGCTGGCGGCGCAGCGCGAACTGGGCCGCCTGGAAAGCCTGCTGGGCCAGCTCGATTTGGGCGAACACCGGGCGCTGGAAGAGAAACTGGACAAGCTGCGCCAGGAAGAGCGCCAGTGGCGCGAGCGCCAGGAACAACTGCTCAAGGCCAGCGGCAAGTTCGAGGAACAACTGCGCGAGGCCGACAAGGCGGTCACCGCCCTGGCCGATGCCCAGGAAGAGACCCAGACGCGCGTGGAGCAATGCGAGGCCAACCTGCGCGCCATCACCGCCGATTGGCCGGACTTCGACCTGGACGCGCGCCTCGACCACCTGGACGCCGAGGCGAAGGACCTGGACGAAAAGCGCGCACGCAACGAACGGGCCGAGATCGAGCACAAGCTGCGCGCCGCCGAACGTCACATGGACGGCGTCATCCAGGAACACAACCAGCACTGCCGCCCGGGCGACGCCATCGTCTACACCGGCTTCGACGGCGAGTACGATGCCGAGCTGTTCGGCAAGGTCTGCGCCGTGCGCGGCGAGCTGGACCGGGTGTACAACCTGCTCAAGAACAACATCCTGGTGGAGAAGCACGATAACCTGGCGCAGCTCAAGGCCAGCTTCAACAACGCCTTCGTGACCCATTTGTGCCACGCCATCTACCACGCCATCAAGGACGGCGAGCGCCAGGTCGACCTGCTCAACCGCGAACTGCAACACCACCGCTTCGGCGCCGACCGCGAGACCTTCCGCTTCGCCAGCGAATGGATCCCCGAATACCGCGACTACTGGCGCTTCTTCGAGGAAGTGGTGAAGAACCCCGCGTTAGGTGACGAAGTCACGCTGTTCGAGCTGGAGCTGAGCGGCAAGTCGAAGAAGGTGCGCGACGAGATCATGGCCATGCTGCTCGACGAGGACGAGCACAAGGCCCTGCGCGAGCTGGAACGCATCGCCGACTACCGCCACTACCGGCGCTACGAGATCTTCAAGGAAGTGGAGGGCAAGGCGCCCATTCCGCTGTCCGAGTACGGCACCGGCTCCGGCGGCCAGTTGGAGACGCCGGCCTACATCATCCGCTCCGCGGCCATCACCTCGGCCTTCCGCTTCGCCGAGGGGCAGAACCACCTGCGCATGGTGCTGGTGGACGAGGCCTTCTCCAAGATGGACGAGACCCGCTCGCGCGAGGTCATTGCCTACCTGACCGATTCTCTCGGCCTGCAACTGGTGTTCATCATGCCCACCAGCAAGTGCGGTCCGTTCATGGACCTCATCAGCCACGAATTCGTGTTCGCCAAGGTGCCGAGCGCGCAAACGCGTGGCCAGTTGCAGACCCGTGTGCTAGTGGACCGCAAGTGCTTCGAGCAGGAGCGCGTGCAGGCGCTGTGGGCGAAACACCGCCGTGCGGTGTACGACCAGGCGGAGCTGGATTTCATGCAGGACGTGTTGGCAGGCTGAACGCGTAGCGACAGTGCGACAACAGTGCGACAGGGACCTCATGGGAATGAACATGTTTGAACCCAAACCACGCTGGCTGGACGATGACACCGAGGTGCTCGGCTGGCTGCATGCCGTGCTCGACAGGCTCGAACGGCAGCCCGCCGAGGCACGCAAGGAACCGTTGCGTTTCACGGTGGACGAGAGATTGTTTCCCGCCCTGTTCCGGTTCGGCCCGGATGCCGACGCGCGCTGGCAGTTGATCGCCGGCCTGACCGAGAGCCTGCCGCTCAAGATCTCTTTGAAGCGCAACCGCGACCCGCGCGAGCCCGACTACGTGGGGGCGAGGCTCGCCCTCGACCCGAGTGGTGAAATCAAGATCCGCGAGTGGCTGCTGCGGCCGCGCATCACGCCCGAGGCCCAGGCCTGGCGCGAGGCGGTGGATGCCGTGCGTGCCGACTGGCCGGCACAGGCCCGTGCACGGCTGCGCGAGCGGCGTCTCCAGGTGGAGGGGCGTAGCGCGGAGGAAGTCGTGGCGGGTTTCGTGCAACTGGGCGCACTCTGCGGCCGTGGTCTCACGCTTCGGCAACTGAGTGCCAGTGCATTCTTCGGCGACTCGAAATTCCTCGAACGTCACTGCGCCGCCCTGGTCGAGGCCCTGTATCCTGACCTGCAACCGGCCCCCCGACCGCTGGTCGTGGATGTGTTCCTGCCGGCCCGCGTCGAGGCGGTGCTGTTCATCGAAAACCAGGACACCTATCTGCGCGCCGCCACGCGTGAACTGCCGGGTACGCGCGGCTGTGCACTGGTGTATGCCGCGGGTTTCAAGGCTGGCGCCGCGCGCATTCGCGAGCCGGGCGGCGCGGCGCTGCATTACGCCGGCGCCGTGGACTGCAAACCCAACTTCGAGGACTGGTGGTTCGGTCGGTGCGAGAAGGCCTTGCCGGTACATTTCTGGGGCGATCTGGATTTCGAGGGCATGGGCATCCTCAGGCAACTGCATCGCCTGTTCGGCGCGCGTGCCTGGCAACCCGGTTACGAACCCTTGCTGCGCATGCTGCGGGAGGGCGGTGGTCATCTACTGGAGGCGGCCGACAAGCTGCAGCAGAAGGACCCGAAGCAGACCGGTTGCCCCTACGCCGACCAGACCCTGCTCCCCACGCTGCGCCGCCTGCAGTCCTGTGTGGATCAGGAGACGTTTCGCTGGTGGGTGTGAAACGCATCGAGACAAACGTGTAGTCCGTCACACCCCGGCTCGGCGGCAGACGAAGCGGCAAGTGATATAGTCGCTGCGCCAGGGATTTCATCAGGAGAAGAACGGTGTCCATTGCTGCCATTGTGTTTTTGGTCGTACTCCTGGTGCTTGCCATCTATGTGATCACCCTCTACAACGGTTTGGTGCAACTGAAGCACGGGGTGGCCAAGGCCTGGTCGAACATCGACGTGCTGCTGAAGCAGCGCCACGACGAACTGCCCAAGCTGGTCGAGGTGTGCAAGCAGTACATGCAGTACGAGCAGGACACCCTGGAGAAGGTCATGCGCGCGCGTTCCGCGGTGGCGAGCGCCCGCGAGCGCGGCGACGTTGGCGCCCTCGGCCCAGCAGAGACGCAGCTGCGCATGGGGCTCGGCAACCTGTTCGCCTTGGCCGAGGCCTATCCCGATCTGAAGGCCAACGACAGCTTCCAGCACCTGCAGTCGCGCATCAGCGGCCTGGAGAATGCCATCGCCGATCGGCGCGAGTTCTACAACGAGAGCGTCAATCTCAACAACGTGCGCATCGAACAGTTCCCGGACGTCATCGTCGCGCGTATGTTCGGCTTCGGCCCCAAGGCACTGCTCCAGTTCAGCGAAGAAGAAAAGAAGGACGTGGACTTGGCGGCGCTGTTTCGTTAAGCCATGGCCGGGTTGGCGGCGGACGTTCTTGCCCTCGAAGCTGACGAATTCTGGCTGGCCTTGGCCGGGCTGGCGGTGCTTGCTGTGGCCACGCTGTATTTCGGTTTCCGCGCCCTGCACCGGGCACGCACCATCGCCAATATCCCCACCTCGCGCATCCGCTCGGCCGCCCAGGGTTACGTGGAACTGGCCGGTGAGGCGGCGCTGCTGCCCGGTGAACCCATCATGGCCGTGCTCACCGGGTCCATCTGCACCTGGTTCCACTGCCAAGTGGAAGAGCGCGTGACCACGCGCGACAGCCGTGGCCACACCACCACGAGCTGGCGCACGGTGCGCAGCGTGCGCAGCGACGGCCTGTTCCTGCTGCGCGACGACACGGGCGAATGCGTCGTCGATCCGGACGGCGCCCACGTGCTCCCTTCGGTGAAACAGCTGTGGTACGGCGCCTCGTCGGTGTGGTTCGGCCCGCCGGCCCGCCGGGGCCTGTTCTCCTCCGGGCCGTTCCGTTTCACCGAGAGCCGCATCGAGGTGGGCGATCCTCTCTATGCCATCGGCGAATTCCGCACCACCGGCGGCGCCTACGAAAGCGGCGGGAGCGCGCGCGAGGAGGTGCGTGCCGTCCTTGCGCAGTGGAAGCGCGACCAGGCCAAGCTGCTGGAGCGCTTCGACAGCAACCGCGACGGGCAGATCGACATGCAGGAGTGGGAAGCGGCGCGCCGCGCCGCCGAAGCCCACGTGATCAAAGCGCGCGCCGCGCGCGCGGCAGAGCCCGGCGTGCACCTCATGGCGTGCCCACCCCATGGCCAGCCTTACCTGCTGTCGGCCATTCCCGAAGAAAAACTGCTGAGGCGTTTCCGCCTGGAGGCGGCGGGCACGTTGTTGCTATTCGTGATTGCGGCAAGTGCGGCGGCATGGATGGCCGGCGTGCGATTCGGGGGCATCACATGAACCGCCGGAAGTGCTTGGCCTGCATTCTGGCGTTTTTCGTTGTGCTCCTGTCCTGGGCAGGAGTCGCCGCCGCGGCCGACCTACGGTCCGGCGACTACGTGCCGGGCGAACTGCTGGTCAAATTCAAATCGGGTGCCCGCGTAGCACAAAAGCAACTCGCTGCCGGCGTGCGCATGCGGGCGAATGTCCGAACCTTCGAACGCCTGGGCATCGAGCACTGGAAACTGCCGGATGGCGCAGACATGCAGGCGGCGATGGATGGGCTGCGGGCCTCCGGGGTGGTGGAGTTCGTTGAGCCCAATTATCGGCGGTACTTGCGCGTGCTGGCGGCAACCACCGCGGCGACGTGCAGTACGCAATGGGCATTGACGGACATGGACGTTGATGCGGTTGACGTGACGGGTTCTGGGGTCACCATAGCGGTCATTGATACGGGTGTTGATAAGGATCACCCGGACCTCAAGGACCATCTGCAATTGCTTACGGAAGACGAGCTCAAGGGATTGAAGCAAGTCGCTGCACCAAAAAGTGAATCGTGGTGGCATGGCACTGCGGTGGCGGGGGCTGCTGCCGGTGAGTCAGGTGTGGCGAAGGGCGCCACCATCCTTCCCTTGCGCGTCAAGAACTTTTGGGTCAGCGAGATCCTCGCTGCCTATGACGTTGCGATCGCACAAGGTGTGGACATCATAAACGCCAGTTGGGGAGGTCCACAGTTTTCATCTTTTGAAGCGGAGGGAGTGAGGGCCCTGGAAGAGGCCGGCATTCTTCTCGTCGCTGCTGCCGGTAACTACGAGATGAACAACGATCTCGTGCCGGATTATCCGTCCAGTCTGCCGAACAGCAATGTTCTTGCGGTGGCTGCGAGCACTGGCGGCGCACTACCGTCGCTCACGCCGTGGAGTCACTACGGCGCGCAAAGCGTGGATATCGCCGCGCCTGGCGACCAAATCCGAGTGGCCATACCAATGGCGGCCAAACCGAAGGTTCTCAGGGACGAAACGGGTTACGACTGCGCCGCAGGTACATCCTTTTCCGCTCCGCATGTGGCTGGCATCGCTGCGCTGATAAAGAGTAAATATCCGGGCGCTACGTATCGCCAAATGAAGGCACGCATCCTGGCGGGCGCAGAGGCACTTAAGGCAGAAGGTTTGCTCGTGGCCGATGGCCGTGCCAATGCCGAGAAGGCACTCACGGTGGACCCCGAAGCGGTCGTGGTGTACATGGGGCACACGATTTCAGATTTCGCAGGTGACGGCGACGGCGTACTGGAACCCGGTGAAACGGCGCAACTGACGGTCACGCTCGAAAACCTGTGGAGCGCAGCGGGTTCGGTGTCGGTGACATTGGAGAGCGACGATCCGCTGCTCCAGGTGACTACGGGGGGGCCACTGGACATCGGTGCCATGCCTGATGCAACACCCGGTGAAAACGATGCTCTGGTAAATGCCAAGGCAACCGCGGCGTTCACCGTCGAACTCTCCAGCGATGCCACTGGTTACCGCCGCATTCCCATGAAATTGGGGATCAGCGTCGACGGAGGTTCGGCGAAAGCCCGAAGGTTCATGCTGGAAGTGGGGGCGCTCAGTATGAATACCGCCGGCACCGCGACCATCCAGCGGCATGATCAGGATGACATGCACGTCTGGACCTTTGATCTCCGTAATGCACTCCCGAGCTTACAGTTCGATCTCGAAGCTGCGGCCGGTGACCTGGACCTGTATGTAAAGCGCGGCGGGGTGCCCCAGTTCGATTCCTACAACGGCGATGTGGCCGTAGACACGTGGAGCAGTGCGAGCAGCCTTAGCCGCGAATCCATACAACTGCAAAATGCCGCCGCGGGCGTCTATCACGTGGCGGTGTTCAACTGGGACCCGCAATTCAAGAATCTCCCCTACAGCTTGCGGGTAAGTGAAGCCGCACCCAGCGTAAGTAGCGGTGGAGGCGGAGGCGGTGGTGAAGGTGCGTGGCTCACGGCGCTTGCGTTTGTCGGTTGGTTCATGCGGCGCATGGGGCGCGCGCGGTCACTGTGGTTCGCCCTACCGTTTCTGCTTGCCGGTTGCGCCAGTGCACAGGAGGCGCCTGTCACGGCACCGGGCGCGAACCCTGCCTTGGAACTCCTGATTACCGTCGATGACCAGGCGGATCCCAACACCGTGCAACGCCGCCTCATACAGGAGGGCGCACGGGTCCTGCACGTCTACGAGCATGTCCCCGTCATCCACATTGTCGCCCCCGCGGGTCTCGATCTGGAGGCCGCGCAGGCGCGCTTCGGGGACATCCCCGGGGTGGTCGCCGTGGAGCCGAATGTCAGGCGTCGCCTGTACTGACCTTGTAAGAAGAGTCACGTAGCTTCGCAACGACACCTACGCCGTTTTCAGGTGCGCTTGGATGTATTCGACGGCATGACGCGGATCCCAGTCGGCGTCGAGGGTGATGGTTTCGGCCAATTCATCCCCTTGCGGCGGCTCCACGCGGGTGCGCTGGTGCGCAAGCACGGCGAGATCCGCTTCCGAGGCGTCGTTGCCTGCGGCGTGGCGGGCGATGATGCGCTGCTGCAATACCTCGTCGGGCGCCGTGAGGAACAGCACCCGGAACGGCACGCCCCAGGCGTGCGCCAGCGCGCGGAAGGTCTCGCGCCGCGCGCGCTCCAAAAAAGTGGCGTCCACCACCGCCGTGTAGCCGCCATCGATGGCGTGTTTCGCCAACTCGGCGAGCCGTTCATAGGTGCGCGCGGTGGCCTCGGCGGTGTAGATGCCGGCCCCCACCAGCGAGGCGCTGTCCGCCTGCGCCGCCAGGCCGAACAGGCGCTTGCGTTCCACGTCCGAGCGCAGGCGCACGGTGTTTTCCAGCCCCTCGACTAAAGCGGCGGCGAGCACGCTCTTGCCGGTGCCGGACACGCCGCAGGTGAGCAGCAGGGCAGGGCGGCGTGCGACGAGGTATTGGCTGGCGAGCGTCAGGTAGGCGCCGAAGCGTTCCGTGAGCGCCAGGCGTTCGGGGAGTGAAATGCCGTCCTGGCGGCGGCGAATGGCTGTGACCTTGGCGCGCACCATGGCGCGGTAGTGCTTGTAGAAATCCAGCAGCGGCAGGCCGGCGTAATCGCCGGTGCGTTCCAGATAGCCGTTCACGGCGCGGCGCGCCAACGGCCATTGGCCGCGCGCCTCCAGGTCCATGGCGAGGAAGGCGAGTTCGCTCATCACGTCGATGTAGCGCAGCCCCGGATTGAACTCGATGCCATCGAAGGCGAGCACCTGGCCGTCCACTTCGGCGAGGTTGCCAAGATGCAGATCGCCGTGGCACTCGCGCACGAAACCGTCGCGCTTGCGCGCGGCCATGAGAGGGGCGAGCTCCGTGAAGCGCGCTTCGGCCCAGGCGGCGTGCGGGGCGAGCAGCGCTCGGTCTTCGGGGGCATCGAGGAGCGGCGGGATCTGCGCAAAGTTTTCGGCGATGGGGTGGAACACGGCCTCGGGATCGCCATAGGGCGCCTCCGGCGCCACACGCGCCGCCAGGGCGTGCAGGTCGGCCGTGGCGCGCACGGCCTCGTCGATGTGCCGCGCGGTGAGGGTGCCGGTGGCCAGTTGGTTGTCGAGCAGACCTGAATCGTCGAAGCGGCGCATCTGCACCGCGTATTCGATGGCTGGTCCCGCGGCGCCCGGGCGGGGATCCTCCGCGCTGCCGCCGATGGCGATGACACCCAGGTAAATGGCCGGCGCCGTGCGGTGGTTGAGGCGCAGCTCCTCTTCGCAGAAGTGCCGGCGCCGCTCCAGGCTGGAATAGTCGAGAAAGCCCAGATCGAGGGCCTTTTTGAACTTGTAGGCGTAGGCGCCCACCAGCAGGACCCATGAAACGTGGGTCTCGATCACGGTGACCGCATCGGCCGGGTGAGGCCAGCGGCCGGGATCGCGCAGGGCGTCAATCAGGCGTGCCTGGCGGGTGAGGGCGTCGTCAGCAGGCATGAAAACTAAAGTCCGGTGGTAGGAAATCCGAAAATATAAGAAACCCAGGCAGTATAATGCGCGAACACCCACCGGATACCGGCAAGAGGCCCTGTGGAGCTCTACTCCGTCGACAAATTGATCGCCGAGACGCGCCGACTGGCGGTGGCCTACCGTGAGGCCACGGGCCAGCCGCTTGCGGTGAGCGGCGAGATCGCGCGCCATGACGCGGCGCGTCTGCTCGACCTGGAGCTGCCCGAACGCCCTCAGGGAGGCTGGGACGCGGTGGGCCGCAGCGGCCCGCGCGCCGGCATACGCTATCAGATCAAGGCCCGCGCCATCTTCGACGAGAGCAAGGCCGGGCAGCGCATGGGTCAGCTCAAGCAGGACCAGCCCTGGGATGCGGTGCTGCTGGTGCTGATGGATGCGCAGTTCATGCCCTATGAGATCCACGAGGCGGATCGCGAGACCGTGCTCGCCGCGCTCGATGACGCAGGCGACAGCAAGCGCAGCAAACGCGGCGCCATGACCATCGCCCGCTTCAAGAACATCGCCCGCCTGGTGTGGACCCGCGAGGAAGGTTCCACCGACGACGGGATCTGGGACAACCGGACGTCCTGACCATCGCCATGGATGCGCCTGCCGATCTGCTGGGGCCCGACGGACCCTTCGCCCGCCTTGTTCCCGGTTTCGCCCCCCGCGCCGAACAGCAGTCCATGGCGGAGGCGGTCGCCGCCACCTTCGAGGTCCGCGGCACGCTCATCGCCGAGGCCGGCACCGGCACCGGCAAGACCTTCGCCTATCTGGTGCCTGCCTTGCGCTCGGGGCAGAAGGTGATCGTCTCCACGGGCACCAAGAACCTGCAGGACCAGTTGTTCCACAAGGACCTGCCGGTGGTGCGCGAGGCCCTCGGCATCCCCGTGGCAGTGGCGCTACTCAAGGGCCGCGCCAACTACCTGTGCCCCCATCGCCTCGACCTGGCCCAGGGCGAGGGCCGCTTCATCAGCCGCGAGCAGACCCGTCAATTGCAGGCCATCGTCCGCTGGGCCGCGCGCACCCGCAGCGGCGACATCGGCGAGCTGTCGGAACTCCCGGAGGATTCGCCGCTGTGGCCGCAGGTCACGTCGAGCACCGACAACTGCCTGGGCGGCGAATGCCCGCGCATCGCCGACTGCTTCCTCGCCAACGCGCGCCGTCAGGCCCAGGAGGCGGACCTGCTGGTGGTGAACCATCACCTGCTGTTCGCGGACATGGCCCTGCGCGAGCAGGGCTTCGGGGAACTGCTGCCCGGCGCCAATGCGGTGATCCTGGACGAGGCCCATCAAGTGCCGGAGATCGCCTCGGGTTTTTTCGGCCTGACCCTGGGCGGCAACCAGCTCCGCGAGCTCGCCCGCGACAGCCTGGGCGAAGAGCTGCGTGAGGCGGCGGACTCGCGCAGCGTGCGCAGCGCGGCCGAGGCCCTGGAAAAGGCCGTGGCCGATCTGCGCCTCGCGCTCGGTGAGGGTGTGCGCCGCGCGCCCTGGCGCCCGCACATGGACGACGCGGCCATTGTCGCTGCGATCGCCCATACCGCGGAGCGCCTCGCTGCGCTGCACAAGGCCCTGGAACCCATGGCCGGGCGCGGCAAGGGCCTGGAGAGCTGCGCGCGCCGCGCCGCCGAGCTGAAGCAGCGCTTCAGCGCCGTGACCGGCGCCACGCCCGCGGGCTACATCCACTGGTTCGAGACCCACACGCGCTCGTTCACCTTCAACCTCACGCCGCTGGACGTCGCGGAGATCTTCCGCGACAAACTCAAGGCGCGGCCGTGCGCCTGGGTGTTCACCTCGGCGACGCTCGCGGTGGGCGAGAGCTTCGAGCACTTCGCGGCCCAGCTTGGCATCCAGGAGGCGGAGACCCGCCGCTGGGACAGCCCCTTCGATTACACCCGCCAGGCCGTGTTCTTCGTCCCGCCCGACATGCCGGACCCGCGTGCGCCCGATTACACCCAGCGCGTGGTGGAAGCGGCCCTGCCCGTACTGGAAGCGAGCCGCGGGCGCGCCTTTTTGCTGTTCACCAGCCACCGCGCCTTGCAGGAAGCGGCGGAGCGACTGCGCGGACGCATCGACTATCCGTTGCTGGTCCAGGGCGAGGCGCCGCGCCGCCGGCTGCTGGACGAGTTCCGCCGCCTCGGCAACGCGGTGTTGCTCGGCACCGGCAGTTTCTGGGAAGGGGTGGACGTGCGCGGCGATGCGCTGTCCCTGGTGGTCATCGACAAACTGCCGTTCGCCTCGCCCGGCGATCCGGTGTTGCAGGCGCGCATCGACGCCCTGCGCGAGCGCGGCCAGGACGCCTTCCTCGACTACCAGCTGCCCCAGGCGGTGATCACCCTCAAGCAGGGCGTGGGCCGGCTCATCCGCGACGTGAGCGACCGCGGCGTGCTGATGATCTGCGACCCGCGCCTGCTCACCAAACCCTACGGCCGCACCTTCGTGGAAAGCCTGCCGCGCATGCTGCGCACGCGCTCGCTGGACGCGGTGTGCCGCTTTTTCATGCTGCACGCCTCGCCATCGGCCTCTGCAGGAGTCATCTCCGCGGACTCTGCCTGATTGCGTGATGCCGCTGTTCGCGCGCTGCACTGCTCGAGTCGGCAGCCGCCGTGGCTGCTGGTCGCGGGCTGTATGCCAGCGCGACCACAATCCTGCGCGCATAACAGTGCTGGGTTCGTGGACGCTTTCAGGGCGCGTGATCAGTCTGCGACTGTTCGTGAAGCCGGGACAACAGTTGCCGCCTTCCGGTGACGCCCCACTTCTCGTAGATGCGGTGCATGTAGGTCTTCACGGATGACTCCGAGATCCCCAGTTGCCAGGCTATCTCTTTGTAGGTGCGGCGTTCCAGCACCCCCTCGAGCACCAGGCGTTCCTGTTCGGAAAGCCGGGACAGCAGCCCAGGTGGCAGTGTAATGGCGCCTTGCGGTTCAGCGACTGGTGCGCGCCTGCGGGCCAGAAAAAACAGCACCAGCACCGATAAGTTGAGGACGACGGAGCCCGCCAATCCCACCTCGTCGCCTGTTTCACTGATCGCCATGGCCAACAGGCGTCCGGCTACGATGCCGCTGCAGAGCACCCCCGTACCGTAGCCGTAGGCGCGCAGCACGTTCGGAAAGGACAGCACGTAGCCCAGCAGGAACAGGTCGATGGTGCCCGCCGCGAGCATCATCGCGTACATGCTCGGGTTCACCAGACGCACGCCCGCGCCATAAATGAGCAGCACGAAGGCCAGCATGGCCGCCACCACGCCCACGATAATGGCAAGGTCCCTTTGACGACGGACGAACAGCAGCGTCGCAAGGCCCGCGCCCGTGATGTAGAGCAACAATTCACTGCCCGGCCACAGTGCCGCGTTCGCATAGGCCGGATAGAGGAATCCGTACATCAGGCCGCTGACCAGCTGAAACACGAACACAAAGCTCAAATAGAGAAACAACCCAGGGGTTTCGCCGCTCAAGGCGTGGCGGGGCAGTGTGCGGAGCAGGAGCGGGAGCAGTACCAGGCCGGCGACGGCAAGACCGGCGGTATCGCCCGGCAGCCGCTCTACCAGCGGGAGCAGGAGATTTCCCAGGACGAGACCCGCCAGGGCCGCAAGCAGGGGCGAGGAGGCGGATTTCAGGGCGACACCGGCGCGGATCGAAAGCGGTGCGGCGCTGAGACCGATCAGTGCGAGGGAGATTTCGGGGGACTCGGGCAGGACGGGGAACAGCCAGGTGAGGCTCACGGTGATCAGCACACCTGCCCGGCCGACCACATCGAACCGGTTTGGTCGACAGAAGCGGCCAAGGACAAACAGCAGCACGGCATGGGGAAGCAGGAACCACAGCAGATCGGCCCTGTCGTTCAACAGGCTCCCGGACATGGGAAACGCCGTCAGCCACAACACGTAGCCGGCGAACGCCCAGGCGGGAAACAGGCCCCCAAGTCTCGCTGCCACGGGTCGGAAATCCATGAAAAACGAAGGCACCCGGGAAGTCTACAGAAGGCCGACAGAAATTCCAAAAAGACGACACAGGGACGACTTGGTCTTGCGGGCCAACAGGCGTCGGATCGGACCCAGGAGGGAACCCTCCCCCCCGTCGTTTGCCTCAAGAGGACCGCGCCATGACTCCCGACCGTATTCGTCAGCTATCACCCGGATTCGCAGTCGCGCTAACGACACTGCTGTTCGTCGGCTGCAGCAGCGGCGGTGGCGGCACCCCGCAGGCGACGGTGCAGGGAGCCGTGGTCGACGGCTATGTGCGTGGCGCCACCGTGACGCTCTATGGTACGGAAGGTTTCGCCGGCCCCGCCGCCCTGGCCACGGCGACCACCGACGCCAACGGCGATTTCGTCCTGACCCT
>Ga0265293_10005941_pt1 | contig 19971 bp, 17 predicted proteins | sample Munlanlewell138R_FD_192505 | JGI IMG/M metagenome (GOLD analysis project Ga0265293, IMG submission 192505) | Leachate microbial communities from a municipal landfill in Southern Ontario, Canada - Leachate well 138R | ecosystem: Engineered > Solid waste > Landfill > Unclassified | place: Canada... | reverse complement strand
CTTCTAACTTCTTAAATACCTTGGTAAAATAGCCTGTATCCTCGAATCCCAAATCCAAAGATATATCAGAAACGCTCTTATTGGTGGAAGTGAGCAACCTTTTTGCATGGTCAATCCTTACCATATTGACATAATAGGCATATTTATAGCCTGTCACTTTCTTAAACAATCGAGATAAATAGCTTGGCGATATTCCGCATAAATCGGCAAGGGATACTAAAGAGATTTTTTCTCGGTAATGTTTGTCTATGTAATCTATGGCAGGAGCAATTATAGCCCGCTCCCTTGGGTCCTCTGTCTGCTCTGCCGTATCTTCAAAACCATTGGGCATAGAGCTTTTTTCAATACTTTCTTTAATAAAAGAGTTGCATAAATACGAAATTATCTTAGATAAAGCGCAAATTTTAGCATAAGGGAGCTTGGGCAGCTTTTCGTAAGAAAGTTTCAAATACTTCGAAAGTGAGCCATAGCTGTCCTCTGCCACTATCCTTTCCAGCTTTTCTGCAGTATCGCTAACCAACAGTTGTCCAGCCATAACCGCACCTAAATATAAGCCATTGACAATAATAGGGATAGCAAAGTCCACTATACCCATATGGCAAAGATAGATATAAGGTTGTCTTAGTCTTGCAGCTTCTACCCCGCCTCTGGAATCGCATCTTTCACAAAGTCTTCTGAACCGAAAATCATTGCGCATAAACTTGCAAAACTCATTGCATTCGCTGTGTTCTGTAACAGGTGTACCCGTGTAGTCAACTGTTATCATTGCCACTCCGGTAGCGGTAGCTATCTCGTCTTGAATCTTTTGAAAATCGCTTTGCGACAAGAGGTTCTTCAAGTCTATGTACGGAAAATTCTTCATTTTACAATAATAATTTTGCTCCCTTTGTAATTAAAGTATATCATATTATGCAAAAATTTACAATATTCTTTGCTTTTTATTTTTCAATTTTTTTGAAAAAGTATTTTGCACGAAATCATTTTGCTTGACTTGAAAAAAAAATTATGGTAAAGTAACTGTTAAACATTCTTTTTATTAAGCTAAGCAAAGGAGGAGTCTATGCAAATTACAGGCGCTGAATTATTAATAAAATGCCTTAAAGCACAAGGCGTAGACACCATCTTTGGATTCCCCGGCGGATTTGCCATAAATATTTATGACGCTTTGCACCAAGACGGTACTATTAGGCATATCTTAACCAGCCATGAGCAAGGAGCGGCGCACGGTGCAGACGGATATGCTCGTGCTACAGGCAAAGTCGGGGTAGTTATGTCTACAAGCGGACCCGGGGCAACCAATTTGGTGACCGGCATTGCTACTGCCAATATGGATAGCGTGCCCATTGTTGCCATTACGGGCAATGTCCCCTTATCTATGCTAGGCAGAGATAGCTTTCAAGAAGTTGATATAACAGGCGTTACCATGCCTATCACTAAGCATAATTATATTGTCCCCAATGTAGAGGACTTACCCAGGATAGTTGCAGAGGCATTTAGTATAGCGTCCAGCGGCAGAAAAGGGCCGGTCTTAATAGATATACCCAAAGATGTACAAATTGCACCTTACGAGTACAGCGAAGATAAACTTATTAAAATGAAAACTAGCCTTCCCAAAAAACCTTCTAAAGAAAGTTTGGCAAAGATGGCTGCGTTTATCAATAAAGCTAAACGCCCGCTTATCTATTACGGAGGAGGCATAATTTCTGCCAATGCAAGCAAGGAGCTTGCCGCTTTTGCGGAAAAGCTGGACAGCCCCACTACTTGCAGCCTAATGGGGCTGGGAGGCATGAGCTCAAAGCATAGACTTTTTGTAGGCACTATAGGTATGCATGGCGACCTTAGAAGTGCTCAAGCACTAAAGACCTGCGATACGCTAATTGCTATTGGGGCAAGGTTTAGCGACAGAGTGGCGGGAGACAGAAAGAAATTTGCCGAAAATATAAAAGTTGCTCATATAGATATTGACAAAGCAGAAATTAATAAAAATGTTAGGGTAGATGCTTCCTTAGTGGCAGATGCTAAAGTTGCCTTAAAAGCTCTTTTACCTTTAATTAAACAAAAGAATAATAAGGAATGGTTGGCAGAAATAACAAAAAACTCGGCAAAGCATACTGTTGCCAAAAGCAAAGCCGACCCCAATCCCAAACATATTATTGAATTGATTAGAGAACTCAGCCCTAATAATCAAATTGTTGCTACCGATGTAGGACAACATCAAATGTGGACCAGTCAGTTCTTTAAGTTTTACCGTCCCCGCACATTTATATCCAGCTTAGGGCTGGGCACTATGGGATATGGACTGGGTGCTGCCAATGGTGTGGCGGTAGGCACAGGCCGAAAGACTATCTTGATAACTGGAGATGGCTCTTTCCATATGAATATGAATGAGCTTGCTACCGCTTGCAAGTATAATTTACCGGTAGTTATTTTTGTGCTAAACAATCGCACCTTGGGAATGGTGCGTCAATGGCAAACGCTATTTTTTAACAAACGCTATTCGCAAACAAATATTGAGCAAAAGACCGATTTTGTAAAACTTGCGGAAGTCTTTGGAGCAAAAGGCTTTAGGATAACCTCCAATGCAGAAGCTCCTGCCATAATTAAAAAGGCTTTAGCGCAAAGTGTGCCCGTTGTAGTCGATTGCCAAATTGATACCGACGAGTTTGTGCTGCCAATGATACCTGCAGGCAAGACAGTAGACGATATTATTACCAATCCTGAGCTTAATTAAGGAGATGCGCAATATGAATCAAAGATATATTATTAGTGTGCTTGTCAATAATCAGCCCGGCGTACTCACCCGAATTTCCGGTATGTTTAGCCGTCGGGGCTTTAATATAGAAAGCGTTACGGTTTGCGAAACTGAGGATGAGAGCTTTAGCCGCATGACTATAGTTATGTGCGGTGACGAGTTTATTTTAGAGCAAATCCTAAAACAGCTTGCAAAAACACACGATGTAAAAAAAGTTACGCATTTACGAGAAAGCGAATCTGTATTTAGAGAACTAATTATGGTTAAAATAGCGGTTAAACCCGCAAAAAGGCGAGAACTTATAGAAATAGCTAATATTTATGATGCTTCTATTATAGATTTATCGCCCAATTCTCTAATTTTAGAGCTTACCGGCATTCCCAGCAAGATAGACGGGTTTTTGCTGGTACTGCGCTCTTATAGTATTATTGAGCTTGCCCGTAGCGGCGTCAGCGCTTTAATGCGTGGAGAAAGGACCATTAAAGAAGTTAATGATATTGGATAGTATCCGATAGGAGGTATAAAAAATGGCAACAATTTATTATCAAAAAGATTGCAACATAAACTTGCTAAAGGGCAGAAAAATTGCTATTATCGGCTATGGCTCTCAAGGGCATGCGCATGCGCTTAACCTAAAAGACAGCGGAGCTGATGTATGCGTAGGGCTAAGAAAAGACAGCGCATCTTGGGTACTAGCCGAAGCGGCAGGGCTAAAGGTATACGAAACTGCCAAAGCTGCAGAGCTGGCTGATATTATTATGATTCTTACCCCTGACCATTTGCAAACCGATATTTATAAGAACAGCATTGAGCCTAACCTAAAAAAAGGTGATATGCTTATGTTTGCTCATGGTTTTGCTATCACTTACAAGCTAATTGTGCCTCCTGCTGATATAGATGTAACTATGATAGCTCCCAAAGGACCAGGGCATACTGTGCGCAGCCAATTTATAGAAGGCAAAGGCGTACCCTGCTTAATAGCGGTAGAACAAAACTCTACCGGTAATGCCTTAGCACTGGCTCTTGCCTATGCTGACGGTATTGGCGGCAGTAAAGCGGGCATTTTACAAACTTCTTTTGTGGAAGAAACTCAAACCGACTTATTTGGAGAACAATGCGTACTTTGCGGCGGGGTAACCGAACTTATCAAGTCAGGTTTTTATACATTGGTAGAAGCAGGCTATCAACCGGAAATTGCTTACTTTGAATGCTTGCACGAAATGAAGCTGATAGTAGACTTAATTTGGCAAGGTGGATTGTCACTTATGCGTTACTCCGTAAGTGATACTGCAGAATATGGCGATTATATGGTAGGCAAGCGCATTATTACAGATGAAACCAGAGCGGAAATGAAAAAGGTGCTTGCAGAAGTGCAAGACGGCAGTTTTGCTAAAAAATGGCTTGCGGAAAATAAAGAGGGCAAAAGAGAAGAGTTTCTTGCATTGCGTAAAAAAGAAGCTGAAGGACTGATTGAAACAATAGGTAAGACTTTAAGGGATAAAATGATATTCCTAAAGAAAAACCAATAGGTATTATTATGGCACAGGAATTGGCAAAATCAATTGAAAGAGCGCCTCATAGATCCTTATATAAGGCTATGGGCTATACGGATAAGGATATGCAAAAGCCGTTGGTGGCAATTATTAGCGCATACAGCGAAATTGTGCCCGGTCATATCCATCTTGATAAAGTTGCCCAAAAAGTTAAAGAGGGAGTGCTTGCGGCAGGCGGTTTTCCTGTAATTATGCCTTCTATAGGCATTTGCGACGGGATTGCTATGGGGCATAACGGTATGCGTTACTCCTTACCCAGCAGAGAGCTAATTGCCGATAGCGTAGAAGCTATGGTAGCAGGGCACAACTGTAATGCTGTGGTACTTGTGCCAAATTGTGATAAAATTATCCCCGGGATGATTATGGGCGCATTAAGAGTGGACTTGCCTACTGTGGTAGTAAGCGGCGGCCCTATGCTTGCGGGCAAACATGCTAAAGGCAGGACCAGCCTTTCGAATATGTTTGAAGCGGTAGGCTCTTGTTCTTTTGGCATAATGAGCACTAACGAGCTTGGACAACTGGAAAATATAGCTTGCCCCACTTGCGGCTCTTGTTCGGGCATGTATACTGCCAACAGCTTGAATTGTCTTACCGAAGCGCTTGGGATAGCTCCCAATGGCAATGGTACTGTCCCTGCTGTTTATGGTGAGAGATTGGCTCTTGCCCGCCTTGCAGGCGAAGCCATTATGGATATTTATAAATCAAAAGTCACTATCAAGCAAGTTATTAATAAAAAGTCGCTGGAAAATGCGGTAGCTTTGGATATGGCGCTAGGTTGTTCTACCAATAGCGTGCTCCACCTTTTGGCAATAGCTTATGAAGCTGGAGTGCCGCAAGAAGACTTTAATATAGACACCTTTGACAAGATTAGCAAAAAAACTCCCAACCTTACCAAGCTAAATCCTGCCGGCACTGACTTAATAGAAGATTTACATTTTGCAGGCGGAATTGCTGCGGTACTAAACAGGCTAATTGAAGGCGGGCTGATAGACGGAAGCGCAAAAACAGTATATAATGTTTCTTTAGCGGAAAAAGTTAAAGGTGCGCAAGTTTTAGATAATAAGCTGATTAGGCCGCTGGACAATCCCTATTCCCACTTTGGCGGTATTGCGGTGCTTAAAGGCAACCTTGCCCCCGGCGGCAGCGTAGTAAAGCAAAGCGCTGTAGCTCCGGAGATGCTTATTCATTCAGGCCCTGCCAGGGTTTTTGAAAGCGAGGAAGACTGTATAAGCGCTATTCTTGCAGGCGCAATCAAAAAAGGTGATGTAGTAGTTATCAGATATGAAGGTCCTAAAGGCGGACCGGGCATGAGAGAAATGCTTATACCAACTTCGGCTCTTGCCGGTATGGGACTGGATAAAGATGTAGCTCTTATTACCGACGGGCGTTTTTCCGGCGCTACCAGAGGAGCGGCAATAGGTCATATTTGCCCTGAAGCGGCGGCAGGCGGACTTATTGGCTTAATTGAAGAAGGGGATATTATAGAAATTAATATACCTGCTAACATTATTAACCTTGCATTGAGCAAGGAGACAATTGAATCCAGAAAACTGGCAGCTAAGCTAACTCTAAAAAAAGACCTAAAAGGCTACCTAGCTCGTTACAGGAATCTAGTAACCGATGCCGGGATGGGCGGCGTATTGAAAGGTGACTCTAAGTAAAAAGATAACCTAAAAATATAAAAGCCCAACCCAAACGGTTGGGCTTTTGAATACAAAAAGGAGAAAATAGTTATGTCAAGGAAAATTAAAATCTTCGATACCACTCTTAGAGATGGTGAACAGTCCCCGGGTTGCAGTATGCATTTGAGCGAAAAGCTAGAGCTGGCTCTGCAACTGGAAAGACTGGGAGTGGACGTAATTGAAGCGGGCTTTGCCATAGCTAGCCCCGGCGACTTCAAAAGCGTGAAAGCAGTTGCGGAAACAATTAAGGATTGCCAAATTGCCAGCCTATGCCGCGCTTTGCCTCGTGATATAGATGCAAGCTACGAAGCTCTAAGAGGAGCGGCTGCGCCAAGACTGCATATCTTTTTGGCAACAAGCCCTATTCATTTGAAATATAAACTGCGTATGACCCAAGACGAAGTGCTTGAGCGCATTGCCGATATGGTAAAGTATGCAAAGAAACTTATTTCCAATGTGGAGTTTAGCGCAGAGGACGCTTCCAGAACGCCATTGCCTTATTTGCTAAAAGCTATTCAAACAGCAATAGATAACGGAGCTGACACCGTAAATATTCCTGATACGGTAGGGTATAGCACCCCTCAAGAAATGTTTGAAATTATCAGCTATCTAAAAAATAACCTAATTGGTGTTGAAAAGGTAGATATATCTTGCCATAATCATAATGATTTGGGATGCGGCGTTGCCAATTCGCTGGCTTGCGTGCTGGCAGGAGCAACCCAAGTAGAATGCACAATTAACGGTATTGGAGAGCGTGCGGGCAATGCTTCTTTAGAAGAAGTTGTTATGGCACTCAACACCCGCAAAGACTTTTACGGTGTGTATACAAATATTAACACCAAGCAAATTTACAGGACCAGCAGAATGCTTTCTAATATTATTGGCGTGCAAATCCCGCCTACAAAACCTATTGTGGGAGCAAATGCATTTGCGCACGAAAGCGGTATCCATCAGCATGGAGTGCTGGCGGAAAAGACCACTTATGAGATTCTTAGCCCTGAGGATGTGGGTGTACCCGAAAATAAAATTGTGCTTGGCAAGCATTCCGGCAAGCATGCATTTGCAGAGCATCTTAAAGAAATGAGCTATGAACTTTCAGAAAATGAGCTATTGGATATGTTTGACAAATTCAAAGCATTATGCGATAAAAAGAAGTATGTGTCCCGCAAAGATATAGAGGCATTGCTGGCACATAAAGAAAAGGTTGCGGGCGACGGTGAGTATGCGCTTAATAACTTTGGAGTCAGCCGCACTACTAAAGGGCGTTCCGCCGCTACTGTGGAGCTGGTGCACAAAGAGCTGGTGCATTTTGCAACAGATGAAGGAGACGGACCTGTAGATGCTTCCTTTAAGGCTATTAATAAAATAATTGCTAAAGAAATCAGCTTAACAGATTTTAGCGTATCCAGCGTAACCGAAGGCAAAGATGCGCTAGGCGAAGCTATTGTTAAAATTAAGTACGGCGAAAATACCGCAACCGGCAGAGGCATTTCTACTGATATTATTGAGTCCAGCTTGCTTGCCTATATCAATGCAGTAAATAAACTTGTAATGGAGGAATAATGGATAAAGTAATAGAAATATATGATTCTACCTTACGAGACGGAGCACAAGGAGAAAATATTTCTTTTTCGGTAGAGGATAAGTTAAATATCACTTTAGCACTAGACAAACTTGGTGTACCCTTTATTGAAGCAGGCAATCCGGGCTCTAATCCCAAAGATTTGGCATTCTTTCAAAGGATAAGGAATTATAAGCTAAACTATGCTAAACTGGTTGCTTTTGGCAGCACCAGGCGTAAGAATACTAAAGTCGGTGAGGACAAAAATATTGCCAGTTTGCTGGAAGCAGGCACTGACTATGTGGCAATTTTTGGCAAAAGTTGGGATATGCATGCTTTAAAGGTGCTAAATGTAGACTTGGAAGAAAACTTGAAAATGATTTTTGATTCGGTGGAATATCTGGTTGCAAAGGGCAAAAAGGTTGTTTTTGATGCGGAGCATTTCTTTGACGGATATAAACATAATGCGCAGTATGCTATACTGACTTTAGAGCGAGCAGTAGCCGCAGGAGCGGAAACTATTTGCCTTTGCGATACCAATGGCGGCTCTTTTCCTGATGAGGTTGCGCAAATTACCGATATAGTTAAAGAAAAGTTTCCAAATGTAAGGATTGGCATTCATGCCCATAACGACAACGGACTTGGCGTGGCTAATACCATTATAGCTGTGCAAAAAGGAGCAACTCAAGTGCAAGGTACTCTTGTGGGGTTTGGAGAGCGGTGCGGCAATGCTAATTTATCTACAATTATCCCCAACTTGCAGCTTAAACTTGGCTATAAATGCTTGCCGAATAACAATATATCAGAGCTTACCAATGTTGCGCTGACCGTAGCGGATATTGCCAATATCTCTTTAGTAAATAATATGCCTTATGTGGGAGCAAGCGCTTTTGCGCATAAAGCGGGTATGCATGCCGACGGAGTTATCAAAAGTTCGGAATCTTTTGAGCATATTGCTCCGGAAAGCGTGGGCAATACCAGAAGATTTTTAATAAGCGAAATAGCAGGCAAATCAGCAATAGTTAAGAAGCTCAATAAATATTTTCCCTCTTTGGATAAAAATAGCGTTGAAGTTGAAAAAATTGTGCGCCGCCTTAAAGAGTTAGAGCTGAACGGATATAGCTTTGAAAGTGCGGAAGCCAGCTTTATTATAGAAATAATGAATATCTTAGATAAGTTTAAGCCCAGCTTTGAGCTTATCAGTTTTAAGGTAATTAATGAGCAGCCGCATATCGAAGGCAATTATGCTACTGCAGTTGTAAAAGTTAGGGTGGGGGCAGAAACAAGGTTGTGCACCTCTGAAGGAGATGGTCCGGTTAATGCTCTTGATAAGGCATTGCGGTTGGCATTAGTGCACTTTTATCCTGATATTGAAATGATTTCGCTGGTTGATTACAAAGTTAGGGTAATTAGCAAAAATACCGATGATGCTACAGCCAGTGCGGTAAGGGTGCTTATCACCAGCACAGACGGAGACAGTATGTGGTCTACTGTCGGCGTTTCGGTAGATATTATAGAAGCCAGTTGGAAAGCGCTAGTGGACAGTATAGAGTATAAATTAAAAATAAAAAATAAATAAGGAGCTAAAGCATTATGGGTATGACTATGAGTCAAAAAATCCTTGCAAAAAAAGCGGGCTTGGCATCAGTTGCCGCAGGGCAGTTGATTGAAGCCAATTTGGATATGGTGCTTGCCAATGATATTACCGCACCTGTAGCCATTAAAGAGTATAAAAAAGCAGGATTGGACAGCATTTTTGATAAGTCAAAAGTAGCTCTTGTAATGGACCATTTTACGCCTAATAAAGATATAAAAGCGGCGGAACAATGCAAATATGTAAGAGAGTTTGCCTGTAACAAAGAAATTAAAAACTTCTTTGATGTAGGCGAAATGGGTATAGAGCATGCGCTGCTGCCCGAGCAAGGGCTGGTAGGTGCAGGCGATTTGGTAATTGGCGCTGACAGCCATACTTGCACTTACGGGGCACTTGGTGCTTTTTCTACCGGAGTTGGCAGTACGGATATGGCAGCGGGCATGGCTACCGGAAAATGCTGGTTCAAAGTGCCTGCCGCAATAAAGTTTGTTCTCATCGGCAAGCCTGCAAAATATATAGGCGGCAAAGATATAATATTGCATATAATCGGCTTGATTGGCGTTGACGGCGCGCTTTATAAGTCAATGGAGTTTGCAGGTGACGGACTTGCTTACCTTTCCATAGACGATAGGCTTACCATTGCAAATATGGCAATAGAAGCAGGAGCAAAAAACGGTATTTTCCCTGTAGATAAAGTGACGCTGGATTATCTTGAGGGCAGATATAAAGGCAAGATAGAAATATTTGAAGCGGATGCAGATGCAGAATATGACAGCACCTACACCATAGATTTGGCCTCCTTACGCCCTACCGTAGCTTTTCCGCATTTGCCTGAAAATACTCATACTATAGATGAAGTTGGCGAGATTAAAATACATCAATCAGTTATTGGCAGTTGCACCAATGGGCGTATTAGCGACCTAAGGCAAGCGGCTGAAGTGTTAAAAGGCAAAAAAGTTGCCAAAGGGGTTAGGACAATTATTTTTCCCGCCACTCAAGAAATTTATTTACAAGCATTAAAAGAAGGATTGCTGGAGATTTTTGTTAAAGCGGGAGCGGCGGTTTCTACTCCCACTTGCGGCCCTTGTTTGGGCGGGCATATGGGCATCCTTGCGCAAGGCGAAAGAGCGGTTGCCACCACTAACAGAAACTTTGTGGGCAGAATGGGGCATACGGAAAGCGAAGTTTATCTTGCAAGTCCTTATGTTGCCGCCGCTAGTGCGGTGCTTGGCAGGCTGGCAGGACCTGAAGAAGTTTTAAAAGGAGAGGCATAATATGAAAGTACAAGGTAAAGTTTTTAAGTATGGCAGCAATGTGGATACGGATGTAATTATCCCTGCAAGATTCCTTAACACCACCAGCGAAAAAGAGCTTGCAAGCCATTGCATGGTAGATATTGACCCTAGCTTTACAGAAAAGGTGCAAGCGGGCGACATTATTGTAGCAGAAGACAATTTCGGTTGCGGCTCATCCAGAGAGCATGCCCCTATTGCTATCAAAGCATCGGGCATAAGCTGTGTAATAGCCTCAACTTTTGCGCGCATTTTTTACCGCAACGCTATAAATATTGGACTGCCTATTGTAGAAAGCCCGCAAGCTGCGGCAAATATATCAGCAGGCGATAGCGTTGAAGTTGATTTTGAAACAGGCAAGATAACTAACTTATCCACAGGAGCAAGTTTTACGGGACAACCTTTTCCGCCTTTTATTGAATCCATAATTCAAGCAGGCGGATTGTTAAATAAAATTAAGAATATTAAATAGAGGCAAAATATGGAGTTTAAGATAGCAACAATAAAAGGTGATGGAATCGGCCCGGAAATTATTAATGCGGCAATAGCTGTACTTGATAAAATTGGCAAAATATACAATCATAAGTTTGACTTTAACTTTGTAAAAATGGGCGGAGTGGCTATAGACAATACAGGAGTACCTCTACCCGAGGAAACTTTACAGGCTTGCCTACAAGCCGACAGCGTATTGCTTGGTGCGGTAGGCGGCCCTAAATGGGATAACTTACCCGGACACCTAAGGCCAGAAAGCGGACTGCTGGGACTTAGAAAAGGTATGCAGCTTTTTGCCAATATCAGACCTGCAATTTTATTGCCGCCGCTAAAAGAGGCTTGCCCTTTGCGTGCCGACATTAGGGATAAAGGCATTGATATGGTGATTGTCCGAGAGCTTACCGGCGGATTGTACTTTGGCAAGAAAGGCTATTATGGGGAAGGCAAGCAGCTTACCGCCTTTGATACCTTACCTTATAGCGTAGCAGAAATTGAGCGTATAGCAAAAATAGCGTTTGAAATTGCGCTAGGCAGAAAAAAGAAAGTAATAAGCATAGACAAAGCCAATGTGTTAGAAAGTAGCCGTTTATGGCGCAAAACTGTACATGAGCTTGCAAAAGAGTATCCTCAGCTACAAGTTGAGGATATGCTGGTAGATAATGCGGCAATGCAGTTGGTGAGGAATCCCTCTCAATTCGATGTAATTGTAACAGAAAATATGTTTGGGGATATTATCAGCGACGAAGCCGCTCAAGTATCCGGCTCAATAGGTATACTTGCTTCCGGCAGCTTAGGTGCTGATAAAAAAGGGCTGTACGAGCCAATACACGGTTCTGCCCCTGATATAGCTGGCAAAGATATTGCCAATCCTATTGCAACTATTATTTCTGCGGCTATGATGTTAAGAGATAGTTTTGGCCTAAAAGCAGAGCATAATAGCATAATTGCCGCAATAAATAAGGTATTAGAAGAAGGCTACCGCACAGCGGACATCTCCAGCCCAAATTGCATGATAATCGGTTGCCGCAAAATGACAGAGTTAATTGTATCCAATCTTAGCTAAAATTTATATGACTTTCAACTGTCAAAGCATATTTATACACAATAGATTGTAAAATACGATCAAGCTTATAAAGACTTAAGATATTATCAAGTGTCGTGCTTGGGATGTATTTTTTGTCGTTTTTTTTGCTATTTTGATAATAAACTATCCTGCAACCCTGTTTTTAGCTTTATGCCATGCTTGACACACCTAAAAAAGGCGGAGTTTTTATGTCCCGCCTTCGAATATTGTGATTAATGTTATTATAGACCAAATAGCCGTAAGAGTTATGGCTAGCACCTTTTTATTTTTCAGCTCTTTATCTGCAATCCATTTTGGGAGAAATGTCAAGAAGGAGTAAAGTGATATCGCTGCGACGATGGCTAAAATCACATTGGGGAAAGAAAAAAACAGGGGATTTTTTGTAAATAATATTTCGACGGTTATTATCTCTATAATCATTGCGATAAACAAGCGTATGCTTCTGAATTTAAACTTATAGATAAGTAACGAAAAAATAAAAGGGCATCCCATATAAAATATCAAAATTACGGGCATATAAGTACAGTAATATTTAACGGGATCCTTTATCGCATATGTCGTCGTAAAGTCAACCAAAAACCAAAGAGCTACCCCAATTAAAAAATATAAAACGCCCCTTTTTCTCATCCTTTAATAACTCCTCATTTAATTATATTTTTAATAACACTCTAATAATAAATTTTTTTGATTGCCAAAAACTTCTTAAAAGCTAATACACCGAGTAGGGGATATATAGAGCGTTTGATTATAGCGCATTTTCAAAAGAGCTTACTTTGCGTACAATCGTTCTCACTGCGAAATCAAAGCACCTTACTTTGCGTGCAAGGTCACCTTGCCTTTACACAAAAAGGCTTTTTTAATGCTATAATAATTTAGATTTATGCCAGCAGGTCATTCATATTATATAGGCCTGCTTTTTGCTTTATTATAAAGTGAGCGGCATCAATTGCGCCTTGCGCTAAGATTTGTCTGCTTTCGGCTTCATGTTTTAGGGTAATCATTTCTTTATTAAGATAGAATATTACCTCATGCTTGCCTACTACGCTGCCCCCACGAAGTGCATGGATGCCTATTTCCTCTTTAGTCCTTTGGCCGGTAAAGCCCTGCCTGCCAAAAATGAACTTGCTGTCCGTCAACTCCTCTTTTATACCGTTTGCAAGCATAATAGCTGTGCCGCTGGGCGCATCTATCTTTTGATTGTGATGCTGTTCCACTATTTCAATATCCGCTTTTTCGCCTAATAGGCGCGCGGTTTGTTTGGCAAGTTTAAGCAGTACATTAATGCCTAAAGACATATTACCCGATATAAAAATAGGTATATGCTTTGCCGCATCGGCTATTTGCGCCCTATCTTGCTCACTATAGCCTGTGGTTGCTATTACGCAAGGCAACTGCTTTTCTAGCGCATAAGGCAAGTAATCTGCCAATGCTTCTTTAACAGAAAAATCAATAATTACATCTACATCTACATCTACTTCCGCACATTCTGTATAGGTCGGGATATCGAACTCCAAAGGATTGAGATACTTTGCCACTCCGCAAGTAGCTTCCGCTTCTTTATCTTCCTTTAAGCAACTGTAAAGCACCTTGCCCATTCTGCCCGAAATCCCATATATTAGTATTCTCATTTTTTGCTCCTTAGATATTTATTCCAAATGCCTTTAACTCTTTTTGCATCAACTCTTGCTTTGCCATTGGGGTAAGCGGCAAGCGCAATTCATTTTGACATAGTCCCATTAGCGATGCGGCATATTTTACCGGTATTGGATTGACTTCGGCAAAAAGTGCGGCGACCAAAGGCAACATTTTATATTGCATTGCTCTGCTTTTTTCTAAGTTGCCAGCAAAATACTCTGCAGTTATCCCTTTGACAAAATCGGGCACAATATTGCTTGCTACCGATATTACCCCGTCCCCTCCGCAAGCCATAAGCACATATATTAACGCATCCTCTCCGCTCAATAAGGCAAAATCCTTTGGCATACCTGCCGCAATCTCCATAATTTGCCCTATATTGCCGCTGGCTTCCTTAACCCCTGCAATATTGGGCACTTGCGCCAATTCCAGCACTGTGGAAGGCAGCATATTTAACCCTGTTCTGCCGGGCACATTATACATTATTATAGGTATATCTACTGCTTGCGCTACTGCTGTATAATGAGCAACCAGCCCTGCCTGCGTGCATTTGTTATAATAAGGTGTAACTATAAGCACAGCATCAGCACCCAACTCTTTTGCCTCTTGGGTATACATAATCACGGTATGCGTATTATTGCTGCCCGTACCGGCTATTACCGGCACTTTGCCTGCCGCTAGTCTAATAGCAGTCTTTAGGGTTAGCGTGCGCTCCGCTCTTGACATTGTAGTCGGCTCGCCTGTCGTGCCATTGACTACCAGCCCGTCTATTCCCTTGTCAATTTGAAACTCTATTAGCTTTTCAAAAGATTTCAAATCTATTATACCGTCTTTCATTGGTGTTATAAGGGCGGTTGCCGCTCCAGTAAAAACTTTCATAATTACCTCCTAAATAGCGTTTTTAGATATAAGATACTCTGCAATTTGCACAGCATTGGTTGCCGCGCCTTTGCGAATATTGTCTGCTACTACCCAAAGGTTGCACCCGGATTGCAAAGACTCATCCAGCCTTATCCTACCTACAAAAACCTCATCCTTATCTTCTACATCAATTGGCATAGGATATTCGCACTTTTCTGGGTTATCCACTACTATTATGCCCTCTTGCTCTTGCAAGGCTTGCCTAATGCCCTCAAGCGTACAAGGTACGCTAAACTCTATATTAATACTTTCACTATGACCATGAAAAACAGGCACTCTAACAGTAGTTGCTGTGATTTTAATTGAAAAATCGTTTAATATCTTTTGAGTTTCGAAAATCATTTTTTGTTCTTCTTTAGTGTAACCGTTAGGCAAAAAGGTGTCAATATGCGGAATAACATTGCCAAAAATCGGAGCGGTGAACTTTTTAGGCGGCTCGCCTTTTATCCCGTTTTCTAAATCCTGATAACCTGATATACCTGCACCGGATACAGCTTGATAAGTGGAGTATACTACTCTCTTTATGCCATATTTATCATATAACGGCTTTAGAGCTACTACTGCTTGAATAGTGGAGCAATTGGGATTGGAAATAATACCTTTATGGGTAAGGCTAGCCTCTCCGTTGACCTCAGGCACTATCAAAGGCACATTTTCGTCAGTACGCCATTGACTGGAGTTGTCTATTACTACTGCACCTTCTGCAGCAAAAAGCAGCGCAAACTTAGCGCTTGTGCCTCCGCCCGCAGAGAAGAAGGCAATATCTATACCTTTGCCCTTTAAGCTATGTTCTGTCAGCTCAATTAAGGTATACTTTTTGCCCAAAAAATCTACTGCTTTTCCGGCGGAACGGGCAGAAGAAAATAAGAAATACTCTTTAGCGGGCAGTTTTCTTTCTTCTAAAACTTGTAAGAACTTCCTGCCCACCATCCCTGATGCGCCCACTATCGCAATATTGTAATCTCTTGCCATATACGCCTCCATTTAAAAAATAGCGGTGTAAATACACCGCCAACACTTGTCCCATCAAGAACTAATAGCGCTCCATCTCGGATAAGATGACAGTTGCATAGCTGTTAGCTAAAGCAACCAGCAAAAGGCCTTGCAAGCGGTCTTTTACTTCGGCGGCATACCCTTTCAATTAATTGCTATTTGAGCTTGCACTCAACAATTTATTTACTTTTGCTTGCCGCGCCTCTATTAGCATGTGTATTACTATTTTACCTCAAGTTACACCTAAAGTCAAGTGCTTGAAAGTGGCGGCAATTTTATGTTTGGCTCACCTTTGCCGCTAAGATGCTCAAGCACCGAAGTATTGAACTTCTTTATTAGACAATCTTGTTCCGCATTTATCTTTACAGTAGCGCTAATTAAGTTTTCTATCAGCTCGCTATGGCTAATATTTTTACCGCTGAACAGATAAAAAGCTAGCGAGCCCGGTATAGCGTTAACCTCGTTTAGGTAAACTTGTCCTTTTGCAAGCAAGTAATCTATCCTGATTACACCTACACAATCTAATGTATTATATAACAAATTGCTGAAGTCTGTTATTGTGTTTGCAATAGTTTTTGTAACTTTGGCAGGACATTGCCTTTTGCAGTCAGCCATACCTTTGCTGCCGCTCATATACTTATCATTAAAACTTAAAAAGTTTTGGCTGGGCAGCGGCTCTTCTAAATCGCTTAATATAACTTCTCCCTCTGCACTTTTAAATAATGCAATATTTATCTCTCTAAACTGCTCTAAGGCAGGTTCGGCAATAGCTTTGCTACCAAACATAAAAGCAAGCTCCAGCGCATCTGCCAGTTCCTTATCATTCTTTGCCCTGCTTATACCTATACTTGAGCCTAGCATACAAGGTTTTATAATAATGGGATATGCAAGTTTTGCCAAAATCTCAGCAATTGCAGCTTCGGGATTCTCCAAAAACTTATTCTTAAAAACGGTGCACCAAGGCAAGCAGGCTATTCCAATACTTTGCGCCATTTGTTTGGTATATGCTTTATCCATAAACAATGCGCTTTGAAACACTTGCGGCGAAGTAAAAGGGATGCCGCAATATGCAAGGTAGCCTTGCAGTACACCATTTTCCCCATTGCCGCCATGAGTGCAAAGCAAGGCGCAGTCAATTTTGCCATAAGGCAATGCCAGCCCTAAAATATGTCTAAACAGCTTGCTTGCTCTAAAGAACCCTTTTTTATGCCTATATGCTCTAAACCCTATATATGCTTCAATAGCCGCCAAACTTTGCCCAAAAAACATAGTACCGTCTTTTATATAGACCGGTATAACTTCGTATTGCTCTTTATCTATTGCATTTAACGTTTGCAATCCTGTAATAATGGAAATATCATGCTCCACGCTATCGCCGCCAAAAATAACAGCTACCCTTTTTTTCATACCCCACCTTTAAGAAATATCAATTAAATCATTTTGCAATAAAAACACATCTCCTTTGGCAAGCACCTTGCTAAAGTTTTCCTTTGCTTCCTTAAAAGACGCATATCGGTATATTCTGCTTGCATTAAATCCGTTTTGAAGCAACCCTTGCTCAATATATGTACTATTAGAGCCTGTAAGCATCACTATATCGGCTACCTCCGCAAGCAGTTTGCCTACCTCTATATTAATCTTTGCGCTTAGCTTGCCTGCATCTGCTATCCCTTGCGCAAACACAACCTTCCTGCCTTCAAAAAGCTCCAACGCTTTATAAGCGCTCTTTACTCCCTCTAAATTAGCATTATAGGTATCGTCAATTATCGTTATCCCTCTTGAGTTTGGCGCTAACTGCAAACGGTGAGGCACAGGGGCAAGGCTTGCTATTGCCTTTTTGAGCGCAGCGGCTTCTACACCTAAAAACTTGGCAAGCGTAGCAGCTAGTAAAATATTGGTGATATTATGCGCGCCTAACAGTAAAGTTGCGCAATTAGCAATACGTGTTTTATCAATAAATTCTATGTCAAAATAAGTGGTATTATTATCAAATCTTATATTCTTGGCAAATACTTGTGCGCCTGTATTGTCTGATATAGAAACTGTGCCGCTCTTGCAAGAGGAACGCTTAATAATATCTTTCGAATATGGATTATCTGCATCAAAAACGCAATATTCTAAAGTAGCTTGCGCCAGCTCTCCTTTTTCTTTTACTATATTTTCTATACTTTTGAAAGTTGCCAAATGTTGAGGAGCAATGCCTGTAATAATAGAAGCATTAGGGCGCACAATTTGCGCAAGCTCTTTTATATCTCCCTTGTATCTTGCTCCCATTTCTGCAATAAAAATATCAAAATTGTTAAGATTCTGCCCTTGCAAAGTGCGGCAAATACCTAGCGGAGTATTGTAATTCTCCGGGGTGGACAGCACCTTATACTTTTGGGCAAGCATTTGAGCCAAAATATTTTTAACGCTGGTCTTGCCATAGCTGCCCGTTATTCCTATCTTGTATATAGGCGAAGCAGCTAATTGTAAGGTTGCCTTTTTTATATATTTTTGATTATTCAAATTCTCGAAAAGGCTTACAAGGACATTAACTACATTTAATAAAACCGTATTTAAGGCTAGCAGAATAAAAGATAAAAATACTACATATACGCTTTTTGCTAATATAAATATAAGGTAAAGAACGCCAATTAAGACAATATAATATGCTATTGCCAGCCTAATTGCTCTATTAGTGTACTTTAATGGCAATTTTGCATTTTTATTTATGTTAGCAAGCCATCCTGCCAAAAATAATGTAATTATCAATATCAGCGTTGCGGTAGGAAGCCACAACTTAAAATAAGCTAAAAAAGCCAAAATCAATCCCGCACTAAAGCAGAAAATAAAAAACAGCGTTTTTTCCTTCCTTATTGTCTTGCTGTTTTTTTCCGACTTATAATTTTTTTGCTGAATTATAGTAAGGCATCGGGTAGAATGCAGTATTGCTAAGGCAAGAGTGCAAAATAAAGTCAACCAATTAAGGTAAATATTCATAATGAAACTCCCTGCAAAAAGTAAAATACTGCCTGGTAAAAAAGGGCAGGCTGGTCAAGGTAGCTAAAATGGGCTGCTTTTTTTAATATAATTAGCTTGTTTTCAGGTAAAAGGCGGCTCATTCGTCTTGCCATATATAGCGGAGTTTGCCTATCTTTTGCCCCCCAAATCAGCAATGCGGGAATATTAATTTTTGGCAGTAGCGGAGCAAGGTCTTGATTGATTATTTTAACAAAAGTGCCTTTCATTACAGGCGAAAGACTGCGGTAATCCGAAGAGCCTGCCTTATGAGGGATATGCAATGCTGTTAGCAATTTATGGCGAAAATGTCGGCAGTAATATCTGACACCCTTACGTGCCCTAATGCCTGCACCGTTTACAAGCACCATTTTTTCTATAAGATTGGGGAAGTCGTAAGCAAGTTTTATTGCCACTCTGGCGCCAAAGGAATGGGCAATAAGAGTTACCTCTTGCATTTGATAATGCTTGATAAGCTGCAAAACAGAATCAGCGTAATCGGAAAGCTCAAGCGCATAGTTAGGATGAGGCGTAAGTCCAAAGCCAAAAAAATCTAATAGCGTTACTCTGTAGCTACTAGATAACTTCTCGGCGCAAGCAGCAAAACTGTTTATACTGCCTCCCCAACCGTGCAAAAAAATTACATCCTTTCCTTTGCCGAATTGGATATGATTTATTAGAATCCGCTAGTCCTCCAATAAGCACCAAAGTATTAGCGCATCCTCCTTATTAGAGTAATAGTCGGGTCTTATCCCAAATAATTGAAAGTTATGTTGTAAGTAAAACTCAATGGCAGGGCGATTGCTACCGGCAACTTCAAGCGTCATTCTTGTTATGCCAAGGGTGTATGCTTTTTGCTTTAGCGCGTCCATTAGCAGGCTTCCGATACCCTTGCGTCTATAAGGAGAGGCTATGGCTATATTCATTATATGGGCTTCGTTCAGTATCTGTGAAAAGCCGCCATAACCTATAACTTTATCTTGATATAAGACTACCTTATAATGCTTATAATCAAAAGTCAGCTCTTGAGCAAGTAGGCTCTCGCTCCAGGCAAGCTCGCCAAAACATTCCTTTTCTAAAGCCGCAATTTCAGGGATATGCGCTTCTTGCATTTTTGCAATAATATAATCTTGCATATAATTAAAGCCCCACTTCTGCACTTGAGGGCTTCAAATAAAAAGGGCGCAGGGGAGCAGTTAACTCACCTTGCTTAATTTTACTGATAAAAATATCTAATAGTACATTAGGGTCTGTGGCTTTGCGGACAACTGTTTTATAAGGCATACTTTCTATTTCTGCTATGCTTAAAAAAGCATATTTTATTGTATTATTTGCGTAAAGAGCAGTATAGTAATTGTTATGTCTTGCATCCACTAAGGATAAAATATCACCGCTAACACCATACTTTGCAA
>Ga0265293_10005940_pt1 | contig 19973 bp, 20 predicted proteins | sample Munlanlewell138R_FD_192505 | JGI IMG/M metagenome (GOLD analysis project Ga0265293, IMG submission 192505) | Leachate microbial communities from a municipal landfill in Southern Ontario, Canada - Leachate well 138R | ecosystem: Engineered > Solid waste > Landfill > Unclassified | place: Canada... | reverse complement strand
AGGAGCGCTACGGGGATAGTGTCGAGCGCTTCCTTAACCACCACGAAGGTGGTGCCCCAGATGATGGTTATAAGAACGAGCGAGAGGACCCCCACGACCGGCGACACGCGCTCAATCATGGCACGGCGCCCGGGTTCCGCACGCAGTCCAGGTGCTCTCCTCCATGGCCACCCGCGCCAGCGCTCGCGCCGCCGGTGGCCGGGTTAGCATCCAGCCATGCCCGCTTCGTTACCCGCGAACCATCTGGTCGGCCACGGCCAGGACGCGCACCGTCTCACCGCCGGGCGCCGGCTGGTCATCGGAGGTGTGGAGGTGCCGTCGGAGCGCGGCGCGGAGGCGCACTCAGACGGCGACGTGCTGCTGCACGCGCTGGCGGACGCGCTGTTGTCAGCGTTCGCGCTAGGCGACATAGGCAAGCTCTTCCCGCCCAGCGATCCTGCCTTCGAGGGCTTGGATAGTCGCCGCATAGTAGCCGCGGTACTTGAGAAGGCGCGGCAGGCCGCCGACTTCGAGCTAGTCAACGTGGCGGCCGTGGTCACGCTGGACGCCCCGAAGCTAGGTGCGCGGCGCGAGGCCATAGCCGCTGCGGTGGCAGACCTAATGGCGCTGCCGCCGCAGCGGGTGGGCATCACTTTCAAGACGAGCGAGGGGTTGGCGCCAGATCACGTGCAGGCCAGCGTCGTTGTGTTCTTGCGAGTCAGCTAGGGAGTACGAGCAGCGCCCCGGCCCAACCGGCGCGGTGGGCCGATATGCGCCGCCTCACAAACCCAGGACGAGCCTAAGTCCAGTTCCGACTTCGGCCATCACAGTGGGTGAGACGCTTCCCACCCGTGACTTCAGGAAGCTTCGGTCCACCGTCACCACTTGTGACACGTTCACGACCGAGTCCTTGGGGAGGCCGCCATCGTTAGCTGGGAGCAGTACGTTCCCAGGGGCGTTCCGAAGAGCAAGGTTGCTTGTGATGGTGGCGCACAGCACCGTGCTTATCCGACTCCTGTTGAAAGCCTCGGACTGCACCACTAATAGTGGGCGCCGGTAACCCGGCTCGGATCCCCTGGGGTGGCCCAAGTCGGCCCACCACACATCGCCGCGTTCGATCACCATTCGGACGACCCGATACTGCGCGCCTGCGCCTCTGCGAGCTCCGGAGGCAGGTCGCTCCGTTCGGAAGCGTAGACCTCGTTCAGGCGTTCAGTGATCTGGCCGTCATCGTGTTTGACCAGGTACTCCCGCACGGCGTTCGCGTACAACTCGCTGCGTGACACACCGAGCCGATTCGCTAATCGATCCGCAGCGTGGAAGAGTTGGTCAGGAAGCGAGATGGCCGTCTTCATACCGTGGTTATACCACGGTCATACCTCCTGCAGCGTCACCACCACGCGCCCGCCCTGCTCGGCGGCCTGGAAGAGCTGGATCTTCTTGATGGCCGGCAAGGTGGCGCGGCCGCTACGCAGGTCGAAGGTGGCGCCGTGGTGCACGCAGCGGATCTTGCCCTCCAGCAACTCGCCGTCGTGCAGCGGGTAGCGCTGGTGCGTGCAGCGGTCGGGCATGGCGAAGAACTCGCCGCCCTGGCACACCACGATGATGTCGGTGTCCGCCACGGTGCGGGCGGTGATGCTGCCCTCCGGGAAGTCGGCTACCGAGCCGACGTCGAACGTCGACTCGGTAGCGCCGGGCTGCCCTGGGGCGCCCGCCGAACTCACAGCTTCTCTTTCACACCCGGCACGCCGAGCTTGGCCTGCACCACGCGCTCCACGTACTCGGCCACCTTGGGCAGAGTGACGCGGCTCATGACCTCGTAGAGGAAACCGGTGACGAGCAGGTGCTCAGCCACCTCGGGCGTAAGCCCGCGGCTCATGAGGTAGAAGCGCTGGTCTTCGGGCACGGGGCCGGTAGTGCTGCCGTGCGAGCACTTCACGTCGTTGGCAGCGATCTCGAGCTGCGGGATGGAGACCACTTCGGACTCCTCGTCCAGCAGCAGGTTGCGGTTGGTCTGGTACGCGTCCGTTTTCTGAGCGCCAGGGTCGACCACGATCATGCCGGAGTAGGTGGAGCTGCTGGCGTCGCGCACGGCGCCCTTGAAGAGCACGTCCGAGAAGCCGCGCTCGGTGGAGTGGTGCTGCAGCGTGAACTGGTTGAAGTGCTGCCCCTCATCCGCGAAGTAGAGGCCGAGCATCTCGCTCTCGGAGCCGGGGCCCTCGAGCTGGCTCTCAACTTCTACGCGGGCGGCGTCGCCGCCGAGGCTGACGGTTACGGATTCGAGGCGCGAATCGCGGCCCAGGTGAGCGCGCAGCTTGTTGATGTGCGCCACGTTGCGGCTCCAGTTCTGGAGGCTGACGTAGCGCAGCTTGGCGCCGTCCTTGAGGACGATTTCGGTGGCGGCGTCGAAGAACAGGTGCTCGTCGAACGGGTCCGAGGTGAACTCGTCGAGGAAGGTGAGGCGCGCGTTCACGTCGACGACGATGAGGGTGCGGCCCAGGCCCACCCCGCCGGAGTCGGCGGTGGTGAAGGCGCCGAGCGGCAGCTCGACCTCCACGTTGGCGGGCACGTACACGAAGGTGCCGTTCTCCCACAGGGCGGAGTTGAGGGCGGTGTACTTGGTCTGGGTGGCGTTGACCACCTTGTACAGGTGCTCGCGCACCAGCTCCTCGTGCTCGGTCAGGGCCGTGCGCAGGTCGGTGAAGACCACGCCGGCCTCCTTGATGCTGGCCTGGCGGTGCACGACCTTGTTGCCCTTATGCACCATGACGCCCTCGGCATCCGAGTCGTCGATGCGCATGCTGATGCGCTCGGAGATGCTCTCGTCGTTGGGCTCCTTGGCGAGCTCCAGGCCGGAGAAGTCGAAGCGCTTCAGCTGGGTGTAGCGCCACTCTTCGGTGCGCTCCGTGGGGAACGGCGTGTTCTGGTAGGCGCGGAAGGCGGCCTCGCGCTCGGACCGGAGCCAGGCGGGCTCCGCGTAGCGCTCGCTGATGGCGGCAACGGCCGCGGCGGTGACGTTGGGGTTGTCAGTGAGGGTGGCGCTCATCCGACGCTGCCCTCCATCTCGAGTTCGATGAGGCGATTGAGCTCGACCGCGTACTCGAGCGGCAGCTCCTTAGCCACGGGGTCGAGGAAGCCGCGCACGATGAGCGCCATGGCCTCCTCTTCGCCCAGACCGCGGGTCATGAGGTAGAAGATCTGCTCGTCGTCGAGCTTGCTGACGGTGGCCTCGTGGCCCACGTGAGCGGTCTTCTCGTTGATCTCGATGTACGGGAAGGTGTCGGTGCGGGCGGTCTCGTCGAGCAGCAGGGCGTCGCACTCAACGTTGGAGCGCGCGCCGGTGGCGCCCTCGTGGATCTGCACGAGGCCGCGGTAGCTGGAGCGGCCACCCGTCTTGGAGATTGACTTACTGACCACACTGGAGGTGGTGTGCGGCGCGGCGTGGATGACCTTGGCGCCGGCGTCCTGGTGCTGACCGTCGGTGGCGAAGGCGATGGAGAGGATCTCGCCGTGCGCGCGCTCGCCTACCAGGTAAGTGCTCGGGTACTTCATGGTGACCTTGGAGCCCAGGTTGCCGTCGAGCCAGCCCATGCTGGCGTCCTTCTCCACGATGGCGCGCTGCGTGACGAGGTTGTACACGTTATGCGACCAGTTCTGGATGGTGGAGTAGCGAACGTCGGAGCCTTCCTGGCACACGATCTCGATAACGCCCGAGTGGAACGAGTTGGTGGTGTAGGCGGGAGCCGTGCAGCCCTCGATGTAGTGGAACTTCGAGCCGGGCGCGCCGATGATGAGGGTGCGCTCGAACTGCCCGATGTTCTGGGCGTTCAGCAGGAAGTAGGCCTGCAGCGGCACGTCAACGTGCACGCCTTCCGGCACGTACACGAACGAGCCGCCAGACCACACGGCGCTGTTCACGGCCGCGAAGTAGTTGTCCTCGGGCGGCACCACGGTGGCGAAGTGCTCGCGGAAGATCTCGGGGTGCTCCTTCAGGCCCGTATCGGTGTCGAGGAAGATGACGCCGAGCTTCTCCCACTCCTCCTTGAGCTTGTGGTACACCATCTCAGATTCGTACTGGGCGCCCACGCCGGCCAGGGCGCGCTGCTCGGCCTGCGGCACCCCGAGGCGCTCGTACGTGCGGCGCACCTCTTCAGGGATGTCGTCCCAGCTGCCCGCCGTTTGCTGCTGCTCGGTGGGGCGCACGTAGAAGAAGATCTCGTCGAAGTTGAGGTCGTCGAGGTTGGGCCCCCACTTGGGGCGCCCCTTCTTCTCGGCGATCTCGAAGGCGCGCAGGCGGAAGTCGAGCATCCACTGCGGTTCGCCCTTGTAGTAGCTTATCTGCTCGATGACGCGGCGGCTGAGGCCGCGCTCGGATTTGAAGAAGTAGTCTTCGGCCAGCTTGAAGTCGTACTGCTCCGTGTGGCGCATCCCTTCGAGCTTGGCTGCATCGGGATGTAGTTCGTTTACGTCGGACATGCGTCCCTCCGTCCGTGCTCCGGCCCGCGGGCCGGCGAGGCGTGCTTTAGGCGTGGGCCGCTTCGCGGATGAACTCGTAACCCTTCTGGTCGAGCTCCATGGCGAGCTCCTTGGGCCCGGTGCGCACTACGCGGCCGTCGACCATCACGTGCACCTTGTCGGGCACGATGTAGTTGAGCAGGCGCTGGTAGTGCGTGATGACGAGGGCGCCGAACTCGGGTCCACGAGCGGCGTTAACGCCCTGCGAAACGACCTTGAGGGCGTCGACGTCGAGGCCCGAGTCGGTCTCGTCGAGGATGGCGTAGCGCGGCTCCAGCACGAGCAGCTGCAGGATCTCGGAGCGCTTCTTCTCGCCGCCCGAGAAGCCCTCGTGCAGGTTACGTTCGATGATGCTGTCGTCCCAGTTCAGGTTCTTCACCGCGCTCTGGAGCTTCTGGTAGAACTCCATGACGCCGATCTCGTCGCCCTCTTCGCGGCGCGCGTTGAGCGCCAGCCGCAGAAAGTTGGCGATGCTTACCCCGGGCACCTCTACGGGGTACTGGAACGCCAGGTAGAGCCCCTCGCGGGCGCGCTCGTCGGGCTCCATCTCGAGGATCGACTGGCCCTCGAGCACGATGTCGCCCTCGGTGACCTCGTACTGAGGGTCGCCAGCGATGATCTTGGCCAGCGTCGACTTACCGGAGCCGTTGGGCCCCATCAGCGCGTGCACTTCGCCGCGCGGTACCACCAGGTCGACCCCTTTGAGGATCGTGTCGCCGTCGACTATGCGGGCGTGAAGGTTCCGAATCTCGAGCGTCTTGTCACTCATACATGCACCTCTCGTGGGCAGTTGCCTGCGCCAGTTCACTCTGCTTCTTGCCGTCCTGAGCGCACCGGGCCCGCAGACCCAGTCACGTTATTAGGACTCATTCCGACTTTGATTATACCCGAAGCACCGCCCGAACCTCACCGAGCGGTTGACTCAGGAATAAGCGTATCAGGGGTGCGGGCTAAGCGGGGCGGCCCATGAACCCGGCGCGCTCACAAGGCGCCTACGAGCGGCTTACTTACCCCTGCGGAACCAGCCGAACAGCCCGCGCGGTTTACCGGCGGCGCCGTTCTGGTCGCCGCCCTTGGCGCCGGTACGGCTCGACCGCCCCGTGGTGGGCGCAGCCTTCGCCTTCGCCGCCTCAGCCTCGCCAGCCTCATCCATGTCGGCCGCGCGCCTGATGGCCAGCGCGAACTGATCAGCCGAGGTGTAACGCTTCTGCGGGTCGCGCGACATGGCCTTAGAGACCACGCTCACGATCTGGTTCGAGATGTCTGGCCGCAGGCGCCTGATGTCGCGCGGTACCTCCGTGTGATGCGCCACCATGAGGGCGTCGTAGGAGGTGCCCACGAACGGGCGCTCGCCCGCGATGGCCTCGTACGCCAGGATGCCCAGGCTGTAGATGTCCGACAGCACACCCGCCGAACGCCCCTCGAACACCTCCGGCGCCATGTAGAAGGCGGTGCCTACTCGCGCCTCGCTGTCCTCGCCCATGAACACGCCGGTGCCGAAGTCGCCGAGCTTCGCCTCTCCCTGATCGGTTAGGAACACGTTGGCTGGCTTGACGTCGCGGTGCAGCACCTTCCTGGAGTGCGTGTGCGAGAGGCCGTCGGCCACCTGCACGATCAGCTCGTAGCTGCGCTTCAGCGGCAGGCGCCCGCGCTCCAGCAAGTGCTGGTCCAGCGTGCCGCCGCCACAGTACTCGAGCGCCAGGAAGGCGCCGTCGCCGGTCGGAAAGCCGTCGAACGCCGCCACCACGTTGCGGTGAGCCAGCTTCACGGTGATGGCCACCTCGTTCTCGAACATGCGCTTGAGGACCGGGCGCACCGACAGCTCGGGCCGCGGAAGCTTGAGGGCCACCTTGCCGAACACGGCGTGCTCGGCCAGGTAGACGTGCGACGTCTGCCCCGAGCCGAGCTTGGAGACAATCTTGTATCCAGGCGGCACGAACTTGTGATCGTCCCCAGCCTTAGGCATCCCGCTCCTCAATCCCCCTCTACCTGCAGCCGCCCTGGTGCCGCGATCAAGCCGCCGCGAACAGCGTGCTCAGCTGCGACACTTCTCCCGGCTCGAGCACCAGGCCCCGCGCAGACGTTTCGCTCTCGACACGCTGCTTGAAGCCAGCGGCGTCCTGCGCCAGCAGCGGGAAGGTTCCGAAGTGTATCGGCATAACGTACCGCGGCCGCAGTAGTTTCACCGCTTCAAGCGCGTCGGTGGGCCCCATAGTGTAGTTGTCGCCGATGGGCAGCAGGGCCAGGTCAAGGCCCAGGTCGCCGATCAGCCGCATGTCGGAGAAGAGCGCGGTGTCGCCTGCGTGGTACATGCGGTGACCAGCCACGTCGAGCACGATGCCCGTGGGCATGCCTCCGTAGGCGCCGTCGGGGAACGAGCTTGAGTGCCAGGCGGGAGTGAGACGCACCTTGCCGAAGGGGAAAGTGTGTGTGCCCCCCACGTTCATGCCGTGCGCGTTGAGACCGAGGCCACCAGCGTACGTGGCGATCTCGGCGGTTCCGATGACCGTGGCGCCGGTACGCTCGGCGAGCGCCGGCACGTCGCCCCAGTGATCGCCGTGCGCGTGCGTTACCAGCACGTAAGTGGGCTGCAGCGCGCTCAGGCTCACCGGTGTGCTCGGGTTGCCGGTTACGAACGGATCGACGACCAGACTGTGAGCCTGACCAGCCGCCTCAAAGTCAAGGCTGATGCCGGCGTGCCCGAGAAACGTCAGCTTCATCTGTCCTCCGCCCTCCCCCTGGCTGCGTGACCGGTGACCCGGTTCAGCGCAGCTGCACCAGTGCGATGTAGTAGAGCAAGACGCCCAGTGCGGGCAGGAAGGCTATGCCAGCCGCCTCCTTGACGCGCCCCACGGCGAAGGCGCCGAGCGCCAAGACGACCGAGCCCACGGCCACGAACGGGTACGACCAGAACAGCGTGCGCCATAGGCCCTGCAGATCGAGCTGCTGGATGGTGCCGCCCTCTCCTGTTAGGAGGATGACCGCGCCCATAGACCAGAAGATGCCCACCATGAAGGTGGCCAGGAAACCGAAGATGAGTCCGTAAACGCTTAGCAGCCTCTCGTTGTCGACTCCCTGATCGGAAGCCCGTAGGCCGTTCATGGCAGCAGTTGTCACGCCAACGCCTCCTTGTGCTTGACCCACTTTACCGCAGGAAGCCGATGTCGGCCCTGCATGTGGGTGTTCTCCACCGCTCTGGTATACTGCCGCGCTACCGCGCCGGTAACGGCGCCCGATCTGTTCATCCACACGCTAGTAAGGCGCGTGTAGGGGAGGCACCTTGCAGGACCTCATCATTCGCGGGGCGCGTGCACACAACCTCAAGAACGTCGATCTCGAGCTGCCCCGCAACAAGTTCATCGTGTTCACCGGCGTGTCCGGTTCCGGAAAGTCAACCCTGGCGTTCGACACCGTCTATGCGGAAGGACAGCGCCGCTACGTCGAGAGCCTCTCGGCTTACGCGCGCCAGTTCCTCGGCATCATGGACAAGCCGGACGTCGACTCGATCGAGGGCCTGAGCCCGGCCATCAGCATCGATCAGAAGACCACCAGCCACAACCCGCGCTCCACCGTCGGCACGGTCACCGAGATCCACGACTACCTGCGCCTCTTGTTCGCGCGGGTGGGCGTGCCGCACTGCCCCGTCTGCGGGCGGGTCATCGAGCGCCAGTCCAGCTCCGAGATAGTGGACCAGCTCCTCAACCGCTTCGGCGAGAAGCGCGCGCTGCTTCTCGCGCCGGTGGTGCGCGGCCGCAAGGGCGAGTACCGCAAGCTGTTCACCGACATCAAGAAGGAAGGCTTCACGCGCGTGCGCGTGGACGGCCTGGTGCAGACCGTGGACCAGGCGCTGGAGGCCGACCTGGAGCGCTTCGAGAAGCACGACATCGACATCGTTGTCGACCGCGTGGTGCTCACCGAGAGCGACCGTTCGCGCATAGCCGAGTCGGTCGAGCTGGCGCTCGCCAAGGGTGAGGGGCTCATGCGCGCCTTCCTGCCGGACGACGAGACCGACGAGCTGTTCTCGGAGAACTTCGCGTGCCCTGAGCACGGCACGTTCCTGGAAGAGATGGAACCGCGCACGTTCTCCTTCAACGCGCCCTACGGCGCCTGCGGCAACTGCGCCGGCCTCGGCTACCTGCAGCAGTTCGACCCCGACCTAATAGTCCCCGACCCGGACCTCTCCATCGCGCAGGGGGCCATCGCGCCCTGGACCGGCGGTCGCGGCGACGCCGGCAAGGTCTTCTACTGGGACCGGCTGAAGGCGCTGGCGGAGTACGCGGGCTTCGATCTCTCGGCCCCGTGGCGTGAGCTGCCGGAGGAGGCGAAGGAGCTCGTGATGCGCGGCTCCGAAGAGCCCATCGAGGTGGTCTACGCCCGCGGGGGCCGCGAGACCATGCGCTTCCGCGCCGAGTTCGACGGCGTGATCCCCAACCTCGACAGGCGCCTCAAGGAGGCCGTGTCAGAGAGCGTGCGGGAGCGGCTCGAGGAGTACATGTCGCTGGTTGCCTGCCCCGACTGCGGCGGCACGCGCTACAAGCCCGAGGTGCTGGCCGTTACGGTCGAGGGCCGCAACATCGCCGACGTGAGCAACATGACCGTGCTCGAGGGCCGCAAGCTGTTCGCCGAGCTCCAGCTGCAGGGCGCAGCCAACCAGGTGGCGCAGCCGATCCTGCGCGAGGTCAACGCGCGCCTGGGCTTCCTCGAGGACGTGGGCCTCGACTACCTCAGCCTCGACCGCAGCGCCAACACCCTGTCGGGCGGCGAGGCGCAGCGCATCCGGCTCGCCACGCAGGTCGGCAGCGGCCTGACCGGCGTGCTTTACGTGCTCGACGAGCCCTCCATCGGACTGCATCCGCGCGATAACGCGCGCCTGCTCAAGACCCTGCTGCACCTGCGCGACCTGGGTAACACCCTCATCGTTGTCGAACACGACGAGGAGACCATGCGCGCCGCCGACTACATCGTGGATTTAGGTCCCGGCGCCGGCGTGCACGGCGGCGAGGTGGTGGCGGCCGCCGAACCCGCAGAGTTCGTCAAGCACAAGAAGTCGCTCACGGCCGCCTACCTGAGGGGCGACAAGCAGATCCCCGTGCCGGAGCGGCGCCGCGAAGGCAACGGCAAGAAGCTGGTGGTGGTCGGCGCCCGCGAGCACAACCTCAAGGAGATCGACGTTACGTTCCCGCTGGGCACGCTCACCTGCGTCACGGGGGCGTCGGGCTCCGGCAAGTCGACGCTGGTCAAGGGCATCCTGCACGCCGCGCTGGCCAAGCGCCTTTACCGCGCCAAGGCGCAACCCGGTGCGCACACGCGCATCAAGGGCGCAGAGCACGTGGACAAGGTCATCGAGATAGACCAGAGCCCGATCGGCCGCACGCCGCGCTCCAACCCCGCCACCTACACGGGCATCTTCACCGACATCCGCGACCTCTACACGCGCGCGCCCGAGTCGCGCAAGCGCGGCTACAAGCCCGGCCGCTTCTCGTTCAACGTCAAGGGCGGCCGCTGCGAAGCTTGCAAGGGCGACGGCACGGTCAAGGTCGAGATGTACTTCCTGCCCGACATCTACGTGCCGTGCGAGGTCTGCAAGGGCGCTCGCTACAACCGCGAGACGCTCGAGGTCAAGATCCGCGGCAAGTCCATAGCCGACGTGCTGCAGATGACGGTGGACGAGGGCCTGGAGTTCTTCGAGAACATCCCCGCCATCGCCCGCAAGCTGCAGCTCATGCAGGACGTGGGCCTGGGTTACATCAAGGTCGGGCAGCCCTCCCCCACCCTGTCTGGCGGCGAGGCGCAGCGCGTTAAGCTCGCCAGCGAGCTGGGGCGCCGCAGCACCGGCCAGACGCTCTACATCCTCGACGAGCCCACCACCGGCCTGCACTTCGACGACACCCGCAAGCTGCTCGACGTGCTGCACCGGCTGGTCGACCAGGGCAACACGCTGGTCGTCATCGAGCACAACCTCGACGTGGTTAAGACGGCCGACTGGATCGTGGACCTGGGCCCGGACGGCGGCGCGCGCGGCGGCACCGTGGTGGCCACGGGCTCGCCCGAAGAGGTGGCCATGAACGGCGCCAGCGCCACCGGCCGTTTCCTGCGCAAGGTCCCCGAGCTCAAGCGGCGGCTGCCCGAAGTGGCCGAGGTCGCCTGACGCCCGCGACCTTGAGCCGCGTCACGAAGTACGATGCCTGTAGATGAGGGACCCCGATTGATCCGCACGGTCGCAATGCCCCAACGCCTGTTCGTCGGCCTGTTCTTCTTCCTGGCCGCCGTGGTGTGTGCGGTGGCCCCCATGCCCATCCTGTTCCGCAGCCTGGGAATCGTGCTGTCGGCCTACCTCGGCTTCGCCATGGCCGGCATGCCTGCCGCGTACCTCACCGCGCTGCTGGCGCCGCCCATGGGCCTCATCGGCGGCGATCCCGACTGGCTGGTGATGCTGCCGATCGTGCTGTCGGGCAACCTGCTTGCCATGATCGGCCTCGAGTACGGCTGGCGCCTGCTGGCCGTGCCGCTCTCCCCACTCCTGCTGGTCCTGCCGGCGCTGGCGGCGTGGCAACTGCCGCTGCGCATGGCGCTGTTCGAGGTCACCTTGCCGTGGGAGGGCCAACAGGCCACCTGGGTGGCGCTGCACCTGCTAGTGGCCGCCGCCGGTGTGCTGGTGGCGCTCTACCTGCACCGGCGGCGCGGACGCCCGGCGGGCGACTGAGCCGCCGCCCCAGGAGCGCCCCTTGAGCCTGCTCGAACGTATCTTCCACCCCAACTGGTTCATGCCGACCGCCACGTTCATCGTGCGCTGGTTCGCCCGGATCTTCTACGGCCTGCACGTTAGCGGCCTAGAGAACATCCCGAAAACGGGCGGCGCGGTCGTGGCCTGCAACCACGTCAGCACCTGGGACCCGCCCATAGTCGGGGTGGCCATCAACCGCAAGCTCGAGTTCATGGCCAAGAAGGAGCTCTTCGAGAAGCCCCTCCTGCGCGCTGTCCTGCGCGGCCTGCGCGTGTTCCCCGTCGACCGCGAGGGGCAGGACATCGGCGCCATCAAGGAAGCCCTGCGGCGCCTGGGCAGCGGTCGCCTCATCGGGATCTTCGTGCAGGGCACGCGCAACGCTGGCGACGCCGAGGCGCTCGACGGCGCCAGCTTCCTGGCGCAACGCGCCCAGGTGCCCCTGGTACCTGGAGCCATCTGGCGTGAGGGACGGGCGTTCCACGTATCGTTCGGGGCGCCGCTCACCCCCACCGGGCGCACGCGCGACGACGCCAAGGAGCTAACGAAGAACGTCATGCAGAGGATAAGGGAGCTCATCCCCGCAGCCGAGAAGGGCGGCGCCTGAACCGCGCCGCGGCGCCCCAGCGCGGCCGGAACTCGCGTCTGAGAGCGGCTTTTCCCTTGCCACACGCGAAAGCGTCTGCTACAGTGCGGCCAGATCCACACGGAACCAACACGGGAGGGCAAGATGGCGAAGCGTATGGCGAAGACCGTCTCGAAAGCCGACCTGGTCACCGCGGTCGCGGAGGGCACCGAGCTCCGGAAGAAGGACGTCAAAGACGTGCTGGACTCCGTGCTGGACAACATCAGCGCTCAGCTCGGCAAGGGCAACAAGGTGCAGCTCACGGGCTTCGGCACGTTCGAGGTGCGCTCGCGCAAGGCGCGCACGGGCGTCAAGCCCGGTACCACCGACAAGATCAAGATCCCGGCCAGCAAGTACCCCGCCTTCAAGCCTGGCAAGGGACTCAAGGACCAGACCCGCAAGTAACCAGCTAGCTGTGCCCCGTTAGGTACGCCGCGACGCCGGAACGCTCCGCGTCGCGGCTACACTTGGGCATTATGGGCCTACTCGATCAGATCGGCCCGGTGATGGTCGGGCCTTCCAGCTCGCATACCGCCGGTGCCTGCAGACTCGCGCTCCTGGCGCGCCACGCCCTGGGCGGCACGCCCAGCCGAGCGCGCCTGGTGCTTCACGGCTCCTTCGCCAAGACCGCCAAGGGCCACGGGACCGACCTGGCGTTGGCCGGCGGCCTGCTCGGCTTCGTGCCAGACGATCCGCGCCTGCGCAACGCGTTCGACCACGCGGAGGACGCCGGGCTCGAGCTCGAGTTCGTGACCGCCGACCTGGGTGATATTCACCCGAACTCGGTACGGCTCGAGCTCACGGGCGCCAACGAGGAAAGCGTCTCCGTCCTCGGCTCTAGCCTGGGGGCTGGCTTCGTGAGGGTGACGCAGGTCAACGGCTTCGACGTTCACGTCAGCGGCGCCTACCACACGCTGTTGGTGCTGCACACGGACCGGCCCGGCGTCATCGCGCGCGTGGCTGGCGTGGTGGCCGATGACGACGGCAACATCGCCACGGCCTTCTCGGCGCGGCAGAAGCGCGGCGGCCACGCCATGATGTCGGTCGAGATCGATAAGCCGCTGGCCGCTTACGCCACGCGCTACCTGGCGGAGCTGCCGTACATCCATTGGCTCAGGCTCCTGCCGGAGGTCATGCGCGGAGCCGAGGAGCGGGTGACCGACACGGCCGACCCGCCTGTGAGCGCCAACTGGGGCGACGGAAGCGAGGTGCAGCAGTGACCCTCGACGAGCTTTCTAGAAGCCTGGGTAAGGCGTCCGAGGCCGTACTGGAGAACGAGGTCGGCGGCGACGCGGAGGAGCGGCGCAAGCTGCTCGCCACCATGCGCTCGCGTATCGACGAGATGCGCGACTCCATTCGCCGTGGGCTAGCCAGCAAGGAGCCCAGCCGCACCGGCATGGTGGGTTGGAACGCCCGCACGCTGCATGAGGCAGCCGATCCCCTGAACTCGCCGCTGCTGAAGCGCGTGCAGGAGTACGCCATGGCGGTCAACGAGGAGAACGCGCGCATGGGCCGCATCGTGGCCGCGCCCACGGCGGGCAGCGCTGGCACGGTGCCCGGCGCTCTGCTGGGCGTGGCGGATCACTTGGGGATACCCGACGACGAGTTGGTCATGCCCCTAGTGCTGGCGGCCGGCGTTGCTCAGGTGATAAGCAAGAGCATGTTCATCGCGGGCGCCACCGGCGGTTGTCAGGCCGAGATCGGCTCCAGCGCGGCCATGGCGGCGGCGGCCATCACGGAGCTGCTGGGCGGCAGCGCGCGCGCCAGCGTGCACGCCGCGGCGCAGGCGCTCATGAACACCATCGGCTTAGTGTGCGACCCGGTGGGCGGTTACGTGGAGGTGCCGTGCGTGTCGCGTAACGCCTTTTACGCTGTGCACGCGGTGTCCGCGGCGCAGCTGGCGCTGGCTGGTGTGGAGTCGTTCATCCCGCCCGACGAGGTCATCTACGCCATGGCTTCGGTGGGCCGCATGTTGCCGCCGGAGCTGCGCGAGACGGGCGAGGGCGGCGTCGCCGACACACCAACCGGCCGGCGTGTGGCGCTGAAGATGGCGGGCGGCTGACCCTCTAACGGCGCGCGCAAAGGCTTGTCATCGACCGCCGCTGCCCCTCGGTAGCGGCGGCTACTCTTTCCGCTACCATGGCTTGTACAATATTTCACGAGGGACATTCGTCCCGCTACTCGTGCAGCCTCATGGCCGGCCGGCTGAAGCTGACGAGCGCCCGCTGGCGCCTGAGCAAGGGGCGCCGCGAGCGCGACCGAAAGGAGACCGTGAGCATGAACCACCGCCCACGTGTACTGATCATCGGCGCCGGTTTCGGCGGCCTTTACGCCGCCACGGCGCTCAAAACGGCGCCGGTCGACGTCCTCATGATCGACCAGAACAACTTCCACACCTTCCAGCCGCTGCTGTACCAGGTGGCCACCGCCGGGCTGGACGCAGGCGACGTGGCCTACCAGGTGCGCGGCATCTTCCACGACCAGAAGAACTTCGCCTTCCGCCAGGCCACCGTCGTCGACGTTCACCCCAGCAGTAACGAAGTCGAGCTGGCAACCGGCGAGAGGCTCAGCTACGACTTCCTGGTGGCCGCCCCGGGAGCCGTGTACAACGACTACGACACCAAAGGCGTACGCCAGCACGCGTTCCTCATCAAGAGCCTGGGGCGCTCCACCGCACTGCGCAGCCACATCCTGCGGCAGTTCGAACGCGCCGCAGCCGACCCCGGACTGGTCGAGAAGGGGGCGCTGACGTTCGTGATAGTGGGCGCCGGCCCCACGGGCGTAGAGATGTCCGGCGCGCTGGTCGAGCTGTTCGACCGGGTGCTGCCCGCCGACTACCCCGAGCTCGACCTGCGCCTGGCCCGCGTGGTGCTCATAGAGGCGGCCGGGGCGGTGCTGCCCACCTTCGGCGCGAGGTCGCAGCGCTACGCCGAGCGCGTTCTGCGCCGCCGCGGAGTCGACTTGCGCCTCAAGAGCACGGTAGCCGAGGCGCTAGCAGACGCCGTGGTGCTTCGCTCCGGCGAGACCATCCCCACCAACACCATCATCTGGGCCGCCGGCGTTCGCGCCAGCCAGCTGGGCGAGCGCCTGGGCGGCGACCTCGTGCGCGGCTTTCGCGTCAAGGTCGAACCCGACCTGAGTCTGGCCGAGCACCCGAACGTGTTCGCCGTCGGCGACCTGGCGGGAGCGGGGCCGGACGTCGAGGCTGGCAAGCTGTGGCCCCAGGTGGCGCAGGTAGCTATTCAGGGCGGCAAGCACGCCGCCGAGACCATCCTCAGGCGCCTGCAGGGCCGCCCCGGCCAGCCGTTCGTGTACAACGACCTGGGCAACATGGCCATCGTTGGCCGCAACGCAGGCGTAGCCGAGCTGTCACCGCGCTTCTTCGATATCAGGTTGCGCGGCTTCGTGGGCTGGCTCGGCTGGCTGTTCCTCCACCTCATCTACCTGCCCGGCTTCCGTAACCGCTTCTCGGCGCTCTCCAGCTGGGCCTACAACTACTTCACGTTCGACCGGCACGCGCGGCTCATAGTCGAACCCACCGGCGCCACGGGCTGGCCCAGCCTTCCCGAACCGCGGGAAGGGAGCGGCGTAGAGTAGCGCCATGGCACCCCACGGCGCTGACCACTCACTTTACGCGGCGGAACTGGACGACTTCCTCGCCACCGCCATCGCCGCCGCGCGCGCGGCCGGGCAGATCCAGCTAGCCGAGCTAGGCGGCGACCTTCAGGTCGCGACGAAGAGCACCAGCGCCGACCTGGTGACCCGCGTCGACCGGTTGTGCGAGGAGCGCATAAGCCAGATCGTCCTGGCCGCGTTCCCAGACCACGACTTCCTGGGCGAAGAGGCGCAGGACAGCGGCGGCTCGGCCGCCAGCGGTGCGCGCTACCGCTGGATAGTCGACCCTATCGACGGCACCGTCAACTACGCTCACGGCTTCCCCTTCTACTGCGTGTCGGTAGCGCTCGAGATCGAAGGCGAGGTGGTGGTCGGGGTCGTGCTGGACCCGAGCCGCCACGAGCTCTTCTGCGCTGTAGCCGGCCGCGGTGCCACACTGAACGGCGCCGCCATACGGGTAAGCGAAGCCGCCGCGCTGGAGGACGCCCTCGTCTGCACCGGCTTCGCGTACGACGTGCCTACCCGCATGGCCAACCTAGAGCTGTTCGCGAAGGTGCTGCCGGTGGTTCAGGGGGTACGCAGACCCGGCGCCGCGGCGCTCGACGTGTGCTACGTGGCGTGCGGCCGGCTCGACGCCTTCTGGGAGCTAGACCTGAAGCCGTGGGACACGGCGGCTGCCACCCTGATCCTCCCTGAGGATCAGGGTGGCAGCCGCCCTGATCCTCAGGGAGGCTGGCGGCTCGACCAGCGGCCCAGCCGGGCTGCCGTACCGGCTGAACGACGCCGCCCTGGTAGCGACCAACGGGGCGCTGCACGTTAAGCTCCTCGACCTGCTTGGGTTGGCTGAGCTGCGCGCCTAACCAACCACCAGCCGGTCCAGCGTGTTGCGCTCGATCAGGTCGGTCTTCAATGTCACGCCCAGACCCGGCCCGTCGGCGGGCACCCGCTGCACCCCGCCGACAGCGTCGAGCGCTTGCTCCACCACGTCCTCGTCGCCCCAGTAGCGCGACGCGCTGGCCGTATCGCCCGGCAGCGTGTAGTTCTCTAGCGTGCTCATGTGCAGGTTGTGGGCGCGCCCGACGCCCAACTCCAGCATGCCACCACACCACACGGGCGCCCCGAAAGCCGCCGCCACATCGTGCACCCGCCTGGCGCCCAGGTGTCCGCGCACTCGCCCCAGCTTCACGTTGATCACGCGGCCAGCCCCGATAGCGAGACCCTTGCGGGCATCTGCCGCCGAATGGACCGATTCGTCGAGGCAGATGGGCGTGCTGAGCAAGGACTGCAGCTCGGCGTGGTCGACCAGGTCGTCGTGCGCCAGCGGCTGCTCGATGTAGTCGAGGTCAAGCTCGTCGAGCTGGTGGAACAGTCGCAGGTCCGTGAGCCGGTAGGCGCTGTTAGCGTCGACCGTGAGCGCCATGTCGGGCAGTGCGGCGCGTACAGCGGCGAGCGGCGCCGCGTCCCAGCCGGGCCTGATCTTGAACTTCAGGCGCTTGTAGCCCTCGGCCGCATGCTGGCGCGCCTGCTCAACGGTCTGCTCGACGCTCGGTTGAATGCCGATAGAGGCGCCAACCTCGATCTCCGTGCGCACGCCGCCCAGTAACTGCCAAAGCGGCAGGTCAGCCGCCTTGGCCTGCAGGTCCCAGAACGCCATCTCGAGCGCGGCTACCGCCATGTCGTGCCCGCGGATCGGCGCCAGCGCGCTGAGTAGCTGCGCCGGCGTTGCGAACTCCCGCCCTACCACTCGCGGCAGGACGTAATCCTCAAGCGCCGTCCAGGCCACCTTGGAGGTTTCGTAGGAGTAGCCCGGCACGCGGTTGGCCGTGACCTCGCCGTAACCCTCGAGGCCCTCCGAGTGAACCACCAGGAGGAGCTTCTGCAGATCCTCCTCCACCCCGAAGCTGGTCTCGAAATGGAACTTGAGGTTGGCGCGCAGCATGCGCAGCTCGACACGTTCGATCTTCATGAGGCCTCCAGACCGCCCAGCATACTAGGCGCCGGCGGGCCTCAGAACTCGTCGGGGAAGTCCAGCCGGCGCCGCTCCTGCGGCTCCTGCGGTGGCTGCTCCCTGGAACGCTCCTCGCCGGACCGCGCCGGGGCGTCGTCCGCGCGCTCTACCCTGCGCACGCCGTTAGGGGCCGGGTAAAGCGGACGCACTGGCGCCTCGCCGGTGCCGCTCAAGCCACCGCTGGGCTGATCCGACGCCAGTGCGGTCACGTGCTTGTCGGCAGCTCCCGCCCTGCGCTCCCTGAGCCTGCTCGTGAGCTCCTCCGCCCGGCGCCAGGTGGCCTCCGCCAGGTCCTTCTGGCGCTCCCGCCGCTTGGCTGACTGGTACGACCTGCGCTCCCGCCGGCGCTTCTCCTGCGAAGCTAGTAGACCGACCGGAGCGACGCGCGTCGCTAGCGCCCGGATGCGGAAGCGCTGGTCCCACGGCTCCCATTCGAGCGGGGCGCTCAGGCGGTACGTGCGCCGCGCGCCGCGGTTGCTGTAGATGAACAGCTCGACCACGCCCACGTCGCCTGGCAGGTCGAAAAGCTCGGCCACCACGTCGACCGCGCCGTTGGGCGGCACCACCGCTCCCGCCTCGGCCACCACGGGCTGCCGCAGGCCGCGCGTACGAACGGCCAGCTCAAGCAGCTGCACCGGCCACGGGTTGAGGTTGCTGAGGGTGAGCGAGAGCCTGTGACTCGCTCGCGCCGGCGCCGCCGCGCCGTACGCCGCGCTGGGCTCGGCGTCGGCCGGAGCGTCAACCAGCGCGATCTCGCCGTGCGAAATCATCATCTCCGGCACCGAGCGCGCCTCGCCGCGCCGGCGTCTACGCACGAGCGCCAGTAGCGCCACCGCCAGCACCAGCAGCGCCAGCACCAGCCATACCGGCTGGGGCCACGTACGTGGGTCGAACGTGCCGGCCTCAGCTAGAGCGGTCAGCCAACCCGCCAGCGCCTGAACGCTGTTGCGGATGGCATCCCACGCTAGTTCCAGGAACCTCACCATCTACTCCATTCTGCGGGGCACACCCCTGCTCCGGGACTATATAGGCGACTTTGGTGAGAACCTTGGCGCCCTTTCGGTAACATCTCAACGTGACGCTTAACCGCGCTGACGCCTGGCCCGAACGCACGGAGGTAGTGCTAACGCGCGACGGGTCGCGCACCCTAAGGCCGGTGGGCGGCGAGGGCTACAAGTCGCTGGCCGGCGCGCTGACCGAGGCGCGCCACGTTTACCTCGAAGGCAGCGGCGTCGGCGCCAGGCTGCGCGCGGGTGCGCCCACGCGCGTGCTAGAGATCGGCTTCGGGACCGGCCTGCTGTTCCTCGTTACCGCCTCGCTGGCCGCCGAGTCGGGTGCCGAACTCTCGTACGTCGGCGTCGAGCTGCAGCCGCCGCCAGCGCCCCTACTCAAGGCGCTCGGTTACGCGGAGCTGCTCGCGCCCTCCCCGCTGCCCGAGCAGCTGACCAGCTGGCGCGCCGCGCTGGGGGCCGCCCCGCCGTTCGGTGAGTACACGCTCCAAAGCGGCCGCACGTGCCTGACGCTGCACGTGGCAGACGCCCTCTCGGCGCCTTTGGAGCCGGGCGTGCACGCCGTGTATCACGACGCCTTCAGTCCGCGCACGAACCCCGCACTGTGGCAGGCGCCCTTCCTCACCTCGCTGGCTTCCCTGCTCGAGCCTCAGGGCAGCCTCGTGAGCTTCTCTGTCGCCGGCCCCGTCAGGCGCGCTCTGGGCGCCGCGGGTCTCGAGGTCCGCAAGCTGCCAGGGCCGCCGGGCGGCAAACGCGAGGTTCTCGTGGCGCGGCGGCCCGCATGAGCCGGTTAACGAGCACCGACGTATTGGTGGTCGGCGCCGGCATCGCTGGTAGCGCGCTGGCTTACGAGCTCAGCCGGCGCGGCGTGCACGTAACGCTGGTCGAGCGCGGCGCGGGTGGTCCTGCGGGCGCCTCCACGGTGCCCGCCGCACTCATCAACCCGCACCGGGGACGCACCGCCAGGGCTCAGCTGGCCGACGTGGCGGGCGCTAGGGCGTTCTGGGCTCTGGTGAGCGACCTGGAAGCCGAGGCGGGCGCGAGCGGCGCCCATCACACGGGCGTACTGCGGGTGGCCGACAGCGCCCGCCAGGCGCAGGCGTGGCAGAAGCTTGAGGCGGGTACACGCTGGCTGGAGGCGGCCGAGGTGCCCGCGCATTACCACGCGCCGTTCGGCGCCCTGCTGGTGGAGAGCGGCGGCTGGCTTAAGCCCCCCAAGCTGCTGGCAACGCTGGTCCGAGCAGCTACAGGGCGCACGGCGACCGTGGCGTGGGGCACCGAGTTCGTGGGCGTAAGGGCCCGCGCTGCAACCGCGCGGACGGCCGACCAGAGCGCAGGGGACCTGGTAGTCACGCTGCGCGCCGCGGGCGACGCCCCCACCGAGCTCGGCTGCCGCGCCGTGGTGGTAGCCACGGGCGCGTGGCAGCCAGCAGAGCTGCGCCTGCCGCGCCTCGAGCTGCTGTGGGGTGAGGCGCACGTGTACGACCTTGGTTTCACCCC
>Ga0265293_10005939_pt1 | contig 19978 bp, 16 predicted proteins | sample Munlanlewell138R_FD_192505 | JGI IMG/M metagenome (GOLD analysis project Ga0265293, IMG submission 192505) | Leachate microbial communities from a municipal landfill in Southern Ontario, Canada - Leachate well 138R | ecosystem: Engineered > Solid waste > Landfill > Unclassified | place: Canada... | reverse complement strand
CCCTTGGATCATTTGGCGGCGGCTCCCGCTATCCCGGAGGTCGCGCCTCGCGCACCAAGAGGCAAAGGCATGGATGGAATAAACGACCCGTCACCCGCTACCGGTGAAAAAGAAAAGCAAACCATCGTCCTCGTGCAATCCGATCCCTCGAAGAATCCCCTCGTCGCACGCGACCCGCATCCCGGCAGTGACCGACAAGCGGGAAAGAACGCCCCGGCAAGCAAGGGCGCTGAAAAAAACAACAGCGATGTGGTTTTGAGGGAAAACAGCTCCGGCGTCCCTGCCCCACCCGTGAGCCACGTGGTTGAAATGGGCGAAACGCTCTACTCCATCTCGCGCCGGTATGGCTGCAGCGTGGAACAATTAAAAACATGGAACCCGCGATTAGGCATGGTATTGAAAGCAGGGGACACCCTGCTTGTCTATGTGAACCCTCCTGAATAACACCGCTATCTTATCGCGTGCGAAGTTCCGCGGCTCTTTTCTCGAACGCGACACACTCCATCGTGGCATTGCCATCGCCCTTATTCTTTTTATCCTCCAGCCATTGATTTCATCCGCTCCGGGATGTTGGCTTGCTTCGTGTTAAACACGTTGCCGAATCCGGCTTCCATGCCGGGCGCTATATAGACGGTCATCGTGTGCTCGTCGTTCTCCATCCGGTACCCGATGCATTCGTATCCCAAGAACACGCGTTTAGGGAGCTCCGTGATCGTGTAGTCCTTGATGATATCCGCCGCTTTCTCCGCTTCATCCGCAGCTACCCCGGCGGCATCCTCCGGCATGGATAAGGCGAATACCTGCCCGTCCGTCATCGTGACAAAGGCGTTGTTCTTCTCATCAATCACCATAGTGACGTTTGCTCCCACGTTCGGTTTCACACCCAAGTAGGGTTCATTTTTATTCAACAGGTAATCGAGCTGGAACTCGCCTTCCCGGGTACCCATCTTCACGCTATAGAGATAATCAAATCGATACACTTCCGGAAGCTGGCTCACGTCCACGGGATTTCCCACCTCACCCAAGATGTTGGCTATCCCCAAATCGGGAGAGAGGACTTTATCCATCGCCTCGCCTGTCTTCTCGGCCGCTTTATCGGCTGTTTTATTAATGACAACTCGTTCTGCCTCGTTAACGACTCGTTCTTTCAGGCGATTTAAAAATTGCGCCTCCGCACCTTGGTTAAAGCTAAGCAGGAGTATGCCCGCCAGAAGGATTTTCGCTGTTTTCATTTTGTTGCTGTTTCTTAAAATATTATACATTCAAGTTTTGCTTTGTAACGTGTTTATTATTAAATATCGGCAAAGATACTTGTTCTAACAAGGAGATGGTAGGACTATTTGATCGAATATTTGTATATATCCCGCGTTAACACGCGCGGGACGAGAAAACAGCCCTTCGGGGGTAATCGGTAAGATCATTTCAAATAAATAGTGAATTTTGGCAGCTTTTGTTTATTTTTGTTCCCGTGACGCGGGGGATGCTTCTCGTGGCAACGAACGAGCAAGTACCGCGCGTTCACGTGCAAACTAAACAAACGTGAAAATAAATAGATTCGTATGATAACAGCAGACCAACTGAAAGACGTGTTGGAGCGCGAGCAAGCGCTGAGGGGGTATCTTTGACGTCGATGCAAAGAGACTCCGTTTAGAAGAAGAAGAGTTACGCACCCAGTCGCCCGATTTCTGGAACGACAGCAAGTCGGCCGAAGCGCAGATGAAGGTGGTGCGCGAATTGAAGTTCTGGCTGAATGCCTACCAAGAAGTAAAAGCCGCGGCCGATGAGCTGGAATTGGCGTACGACTTCGTGAAGGAAGGCGTTATCACCGAGGAGGAGTTGGACAGCAATTACGCCCGGGCGATACACCTCATCGAGGAGCTGGAACTTAAAAACATGCTTCGCCGCGAAGAGGATAAGCTGGGAGCCGTGTTGAAGGTGAATGCCGGGGCCGGCGGCACGGAGAGCCAAGACTGGGCCTCCATGCTGTTCAGGATGTACCAACGGTGGTGCGAAGACAAAGGCTACAAGGTTGCCGTGACCAACTGGCAGGACGGCGACGACGCGGGCATAAAGACAGCCACGTTGCAAGTGGAAGGAGATTTGGCGTACGGGTTTCTCAAGAGCGAGAACGGGGTGCATCGATTAGTGCGTGTCTCCCCCTTTAACGCCCAAGGGAAACGGATGACTTCCTTCGCCTCGGTCTTCGTCGTGCCGTTGGTGGACGACACCATCGAGGTAGAGGTGAATCCCGCCAACCTGAGCTGGGACACTTTCCGCTCGTCGGGAGCCGGCGGGCAGAACGTGAACAAGGTGGAGACCGGCGTGCGCCTGCACTATCTCTACAAAGACCCGGACACCGGCAAGGAAGAAGAAATCGTGATCGAGAATACCGAGAGCCGGTCTCAATTAGGGAACCGGGAGAATGCCCTGAGGCTGCTTCGCTCACAGCTCTACGAGATTGAGCTCGAGAAGCGCAGGGCCGCGCAAGCTGCTATCGAGGCCGGCAAGAAAAAAATCGAATGGGGGTCGCAGATTCGCAGTTACGTGTTTGACGACCGCCGGGTGAAGGACCACCGCACCAATCACCAGACTTCGGATGTGCCGGGGGTAATGGACGGGGATATCGACCCGTTTATCAAGGCTTACTTGATGGAGTTCGGTGGGGAATAGGGGGATGGAAGAAAACAAAAAAAATATCACGTACAGGTATATCCTGATAGGGTTGATCATTCTTTTGACAATCCTCGTGTTCCGGGAGGTACAGCCCTACTTGGGCGGTTTCCTCGCGGCCTTTGCCTTGTTCTCTATCCTGAGGGGACAGATGGCTAAACTGGTAGAAAAAAGAGGATGGGGCCGCGGCATAAGTGCCACACTCATTGTCTTTGCCACGCTCATCTTCGTTCTTATCCCGCTTACCGGCATCGGCTTCCTCGCGGCAGATACCATCTCGGGTATCAAGATAGACCCGGCGGCTATCACGGCCACCCTCAATGATTTTGCCCGGCAAGTGGAGGAGCGGCTCGACATTCGAATCTTCACCCCCGAGAACCTCTCGTTTGTCCCCCGCGCGGGCACTTCTCTTATGCAAATCCTGGTCTCGGGGCTAACCTCCATGCTGATTAACAGCGTCATCGCTATTTTCGTGCTCTACTTCATGCTGGTGAGCTACGATAGCCTCGGCCGGGTGATCTTGGAGATGCTTCCTTTCCGGGAAGAGAACAAAAGCATTCTCCGGGAAGAGACCAAATCGATCATTCTTTCCAACGCCGTGGGTATCCCGGTAGTGGCCCTCACGCAAGGGCTTCTGGCCTACTTGGGCTATATATTTTTTGGGGTGAGCAACCCCTTGGTGTTCGCGGTCCTCGTGGCATTCACCACCATTATCCCGGTCGTGGGCACCTCGCTGGTATGGGCCCCTATCGGCATATCGGCCTTGGTTCAAGGCGATATCTTGCGGGGCATCCTGCTGCTGGCATACGGGCTGCTCATCATTGGCGGGTCGGATGCCGTCCTCCGGTTCGTGCTACAAAAGCAACTGGCAAACATCCATCCCTTGATTACTTTCTTCGGCGTGATCATCGGACTGTCGATGTTCGGTTTCTGGGGGGTGATTTTCGGGCCCCTCCTCCTCTCTTTCCTCATCTTGCTCATCAACATGTACCGCCACGATTACGTGGTAGGTTCCACCGCCTTGCCGCGGGTGACGACCCGGGAGAACCAGCAAAGCAACCTCCTGCTTCGAAAACGGGAGCGCCGCCGACCCAAGGAAACAGAAGATTGAACTTTCACGAATTATTTTACAGCTAAATATCTCGACTTTCACTATTTCGTGGCCCGTTACCGATTCACTAAAGTTAGATTTTTCCTCGCTATGGCATCACTCGAACAAGTTCGGTACTGCTCATTTAGCTTAACGGAAAAATTCATAGGCTATCTGATAAATAACTCGCTTCGCTCAAACAGCTTATCAGATCACGCCCATTTCATCGAACTATTCTGCCAAGCCAGATGAGCAGAGTCAAGCTTGCTTGAACTATGCCATGGCAAAGAATAGTCTAATTTATGAACGGGTTCCCCACGAAATAGTTATAGGTCTTATATTTAGCGGTAAACGCACTACAAACTTTAGGTCTCAAGACGCCTTCTTCTCATTTTTCAGCTTTTTTTATTCTCTACAGACAGGCCAAAAAGCGCGAAATCGTATTTCACCGGGTCGGAAGCATCCAACTCTCGTAGGCGTGCCGTCAACTCCATCGCTGCCGTCCAGTCGGTCTGCTTCCGGGTCAAGAGTCCCAGTGCACGCGCCGTCCTATCCACGTGTAGGTCGATGGGACACACCAGGGCGCTCGGCGGTATTCTTTTCCACAGGCCAAAATCGACACCCCTGCCGTCGTCGCGCACCATCCACCTGAGAAACATGTTTATCCGCTTGCAGGCCGAACGCCTCGCGGGCGTGGCCACGTGCTTTCTCGTGCGGTGCGGCGCGTGGGGATGATCAAAGAAGGCATGCTCGAACGCGATAAGCGAGTCGGCGACAGCGGTAAACCCACCGTCCGGCAAGAAGGCCTCCTCCAACGTGTCGTGCCCTGCGTAAAACCGGGAGAAGAAATCCACGAAGTAGAGCAGGTCGGTATCGTTAAAAGTGCGGTGACAGAACCCTTGAAGCCCTTTCAAATCCTGTTCGCCATGCTCCATCACGAATCGATACGGTTCGTTCCCGAAGCGGTGAGCCAACTCGTTGCATTTTTGAATGATGGTCTTCCGTTGCCCCCACGCTAAGGTAGCGGCAAAGAAGCCCATGATTTCCCGGTCTTGCTTGCCGGCAAACCGGTGAGGGATGGAGATGGGATCGTTTTCGATGAACGAAGGACGGTTGTAGCGGTCTACTTTTACAACCAGAAACGCTTTCAAGTGAAGCATGCCATTAATTTATCAAATCTTGGAATTATGGGAGGCACAAACATACAATTATTCCTCGTTGAAATGGTATCTATTCCTTAAAAAAACTTACATCTCCACAATATAAGATACGCCTCGGAATAACTCAAGCGAGCTTGGCTATTCTCTCGGCTTTCATTATATTTGCAGCTTGATTATTGGTTAAAGCATTTTATTAACAAGAAGTATGCCCCGTTATGTTGCTCGCCCTTTCCTGAGAAGCTGCTTGTTATTCGCCCTCGCCTTTATCTCTGCCGCCGCCTCGGGCCAGATAAGCCATGGCGGGCAGCCACTCCCGCTCACGGCGGGGGCAGGAGCACGCGCCCTCGGGTCCGCGGCAGACTTGTTCGTGGAGATGCCCTCCTTTGATGTACAAGCCGCGCTTCGAAACGCGCTCCACGATCGGCAAAACCTCAAGAGCTTGGAGTTCGCCCACAAATTCGACGTGCACCTTCGCCCCGACAACTCGGGTATCCGGTTCACCGCGGCGGGCATGGAGGTTTGGCGCGTGGGTATCCGTTCGCGGGGGGCACACTCCTTGAACCTCCTCTTCTCGAAGTTCAGGCTGCCCGAGGGAGCGAGGCTGTTCGTTTATAATGCCGACCAAACGGAGGTATTGGGATCGTACACCCGCGAGAACAACAGCAATTTGAACCTATTACCGGTGCAGCCTATTGGCGGTGAAGAGTTGATCGTGGAGTACCAGGTACCGCTACACGCGACCGACAAGGGGGAGATCGAGATCGGGGACGTGAACCACGACTTCGTGGGGATACTGAGAGCCACGGAGCCGCGAGATCCCGAGCAGTCGTGCCATCCCGATTTGATCTGTTACCCGGAAAACATAGAGCCGGGAAGCGGGGTGGTGGCCTTGATCATCAACGGCACCCTCTTCTGTACCGGCGCGTTGGTGAATAACACGGCGGAAGACGGTACTCCCTACCTGCTGACTGCCACTCACTGCCTCAACATGAACAACGCGAATAATTTTAACCTGAACCGAAGGTACGACCTCATCGCGGGGAGCGTGGTCGCTTTTTTCAATTACCAGTCGCCGGTATGCGGTACAGGCGGCACCGGCATCCGCGGCCCGGTACAGATGACGCTGGCGTCGGCCGACTCGGTACTGATCAGCGAACGGTACGACATCTCGCTGTTGCGATTCAAAGATGTTCCCCCGGTAGAGTACCAGCCACGATACCTCGGGTGGAATGCCGCCTCGACCGCGAGGAGCACTTCCCCGTTCCACGGGTTACACCACCCGAACGGTGGGATTAAAAAAGTGGCCATTGAAGAAGACCGGTTGACCCTCGGCTCCTTCAATGCCAGCAATTACACCATCGAGACGGAGCCCAACGCTTTTTGGATAGTCAGGGATTGGGAAACCGCCGCGACCGAGGGAGGATCATCGGGTTCTCCCCTTCTCGACAGGGAAAAGAGGATCGTGGGAACACTCACGGGAGGCTCGTCGGAGTGCGGTGGGCCGGCCGGGCCTGACATATACGGTTCGCTGGAAATGTTTTGGAGTGTAAACGGCTCCCTCGACAACCCGAACCCCATCAGCTACTACCTCGACCCGGAAGGGACCGGGGCAATGCAACTAAGCGGGTACAACCCGTACCAAAACGACCCGTACACAAGAAGTCAAAACTTCCGGACGAATGAAGCAGCGGCCGTCTCCTACTTCCAATCGGTACCCCTGTTCGCAACGAACAACACCTTCGGGTATACCGAATTCGCCGAACAGTTTCATGCCGGGGAGAACGCGCAACTCCGGGGCGTGTTCATCTCTTCCCCCGCCACCTCCAACATGAACAACTTGAATATCCGGATACGGGTATACGCGGGAGAAGACGGGCCGGAGCGCGTGCTGTATCAACTGCCTTATACTTATAGTTATCGCTATTACGCGAGCGCGAATGACTTCCCCGCAACGGGACGCGACATGCGGCACCGCTTGGAGAATTACATCGAGTTCGAGAACCCGGTCAGCGTGTCGGGGCCTTTCTACATCTCCTATTCCGACGCGAACAACGTTCCGGCAGGCTTTACCGTGTTCAACGCGGAGCCTCGCAGGCTGGGAGCGGAAATAGCCTCCACCGCGTGGATGAAAAACAGCAACGGGTGGGTGAGGTCGTCCGAAAATATAGAGAACCCGATGAACACCTCGCTCCTGATTGCCCCTTACGTGATCGGGGAGGAGTCAATGGTTGTGGTGCCGGATAGGGATGAACTCGAGTTAAAGGCCTATCACTCGGCCGAGATGCAGCGAATCTTGATCGAGTCGAACCGGGATCTTTTGCAGTGGGAGATATACTATTCTTCGGGTATTCGCGTCCACCGGGAGAGCACCGACATAAGCCTTAACCGGGCTTCTTACCCGGCCGCCCACCTTCCCAGGGGCATCTACATCGTGCGTGTACAGACCGTGGACGGCACGTCCGCCACGAAAAAAGTACTGGTCATGTAACATGAACCTACCCGTTCTGTTCGTTTTCTTCCTTCTCGGCGGGCGCGGATTCTCTCGCCTTGTCCATCTGCTGCTTCAGGTAGTTTGAAATAATATTGCCGTCGCCTGCCGGCTCTTCCGCGGCCTCCCGTGTCAGTTCTTGCAGGGAATCCTCTTCCGCGGGGTTGTCGGCTTCTTCTTCGGGCAGCGGAACCGTTTTCTGTCCCACGATCAGTTGATCGCCAACCCCGATACGCGACGACCGCAATCCGTTCCACGATTGCAATTGCGATACGCCCACGTTATTCTGTCGCGCGATCTTGCCCAGTGTGTCGCCTTTTCGCACCCGGTAGTAGGTATTCACCGTTGAGGTATTCCCCCCGGTGTTCGCTTGTGCTAACTGCACTTCATTTGTTTGCGTTTGGGGGGTGACTACCGGCCGTTTCCCAACGACCAAGCGCTGACCGATCTTCAGCCTGTCCGATCGCAACCCATTCCACGACCTCAGGCGGGCCACGGATGTGCCGTTCCTGCGCGCGATGGTGGACAAGTTGTCGCCACTTTTCACGCGATAGATAACATCTTCGCCGTCGGTGGTCCCGGCTCCATCCAAGGTAAGGGTTCGATGCGTGAAGTAACGGTCCCGGTCGTAGTTCATGATGGAATCATTTTGATCGACAAACGCGTACATCTTCTCCGAAGGAAGCACCAACGCGTAAGGCTTGTAATTTCCCGGGACGATATCTTTTTTAAACTGCGGGTTTAGCCTCCTCAGCTCTCCGACCGGCACGCCCAGCACGCCGGCGATCTGCTCGAAGTGTATCTGTTCATTCACGTGAATGGTATCCAAGGCGGCACCGGTTGTGTCGAACAGGTGGGCCGGGCATATCTGGTGCTCCGCGTGATAATGCATGATATAGTTTGCCGCGATGAACGCGGGCACGTATCCTCTTGTCTCCCGGGGGAGGTTATAATATATCTCCCAGTAATCCCGTTTTCCCCCGCTCCGGGCGATGGCCTTGTTCACGTTTCCCGGGCCGCAGTTATACGCGGCAATCACCAGGTTCCAATCGCCGTAAATAGCATAGAGGTCCTTCAAGTAGAGCACCGCCGCCTCGGTAGCTTTATACGGGTCGCGCCGCTCGTCCACGAGGCTGTTCACCTCCAAGCCGTACCCCTTCCCGGTCCGTAACATGAATTGCCACAGCCCGGTGGCGCCTACCCTCGAGACAGCCGCGGGGTTGAGGGCCGATTCGATCACGGGAAGGTATTTCAACTCAAGCGGGAGGCCGTGCTTATCCAACGCGGCCTCGAACATGGGAAAGTAGTACTCGCCAAGGGCCAACATGTAACTCACTTGCTCTCTCCTTCGATTGGCGTACATATCAATGTGAGAACGCACTACCTGGTTGTATGAAAGTTCCATCTCGGTAGGCATCCGATACAGGCGATTGATATATACCGTGTCAGGAAACACCACGTTCTGCCCTTGCTTGCAATCGGGGCTGTCCTTCGACAAGTCGAGCTGCCACGCCCGTAACAGGTCGCCCAGGTTTTCCCGCATGCTCTCCGGGTACACGATGGCACTATCCGTGATCGCGTCTCGGGGCGGTTCCAGATTCTCTTGCGCGAAGAGTGCCACGTTCACGCTGATCCAAACAAGTACCGGTAAAATACTTTTCTTCATACGATTGCTATTTTTTAAAACCGGAAACTCCACTGTAACCCGTAGGAGTTTCTCCTGTAAGGCGATGCATCATCCCCCCATATGGCCGGCTCTACGCGTAAGGACAAGTCGGGGCTCATGTCAAAATCGAACAACTGCGCGTCCACGTAGGCATCCACCATTGCCAGCAGGTACCACCCCACCGTGAGTATGATGCTCAAGTCCCTGTAATGCCTGTAATAATCTTTTCGCTGCTGCAAAACACCAGTAAGCCATTGTTGGTCCACTGACTCGGGGTCCATGCCGTACGGCAGCAAGTCGTGCCAATGGTGATCATTCTCAGGATTCTCGTCCATGATAGATTTGTACCCTTCCAAGTAATCACGGTAATAGCCGTGGTTCCAAGTAATGGCATAGGTGAAACCAACAAAGCCGCCATAGACAATAGGCAGCTTCCAATATTTACGATTATATATCTGTCCCAACCCCGGGAATATAGCCGAGTAGATGACGGCCTTGGTGGGATTGGGCTTGAAGAGATGAGCGGGTGCGAACAAAGCATCGGAAGAGGTAGCCAGAAGCACGCTATCTACTTTTTTCTCCACCGAGTCATTCCGCGCGCCCGCGCCCTCCACCACGATCAGGGTATCCGGAGGAGCCATACCGGAAGGAGCGGTAGAGATATTCAACGTATCTACTGCATCCCGCGGCACGAGCACGGGAACGGTATCCTGAAGTGCCCGGGCCGTATCTTGTTGTACATGGGAGGTGTTATCGAGCAGCCCGGCGACACCCGGGTGGGGTCGCGGGGAGTTCCCCCGTGCCTGAGCGCTGGCAACTTGAAAAGACGCGTAGAATATCAGCGCCGCGATAACCATTCCGGCAACCCTTCTCATGCGTGGTTTACTTTTTCATTTTATCGAACATCACGATGATCCGCTCCAAATCCTCGGGCGAATCAAACGGGATGGTAATCCTCCCTTTCCCTTGCTTGGTGTAACTGAACTTCACATCCGTCTGGAAGTAGGAAGATAGGTGCTGCTGCAACACGTCGAAACCTCCCGGCATCCCCGTTCTCTCGGACGCGGTACCGCGGCGAGGTTTCTTATTCTCTCCCGTGGCAGCCTCACCGGGTGGTTTCTCCTCGACCACCTCTCGCACCATCGCCTCCACGTTTCGTACCGACAGGCCATCCTGCAAGATCCGATTATAGAGGGATAGTTGCGTAACGGGATCGTTCATGGTGACCAGCGCGCGCGCGTGCCCCATTTCAATTTTCTTGTCTTTGACTCCCATTTGCACTTCGGCCGGGAGCTTTAACAGCCGGAGGTAGTTGGCCACGGTAGCCCGTTTTTTCCCTACCCGCTCGCTCAATTGCTCTTGCGTGAGCGATAACGTATCGATCAGCTTTTGGTAAGCCAGCGCGATCTCGATGGAGTTGAGGTCTTCCCGTTGAATATTTTCTATCAGGGCCATCTCCATCGTCTCGTCATCATCTACCGTCTTTATATAGGCCGGGATGGAAGTCCTGCCCGCCATGAGCGAGGCACGGTATCGCCGTTCACCGGCGATGATTTGGTATGTTCCGTCGTCTAACTTACGGAGCGTGACGGGTTGGACCAGCCCGATGGACCGGATGGAAGCAGACAACTCTTGCAACGCCTCTTCGCTGAATGCCCGTCTCGGCTGATCGGGGTTAGGGACTATTTTATCGAGTTCCACCTCGCTGATGGAAGAGGAACCTTGTGTTTCACCGTCATTAAAGGTAATCAGCGCGTCTAATCCTCTTCCCAATGCATTCTTTTTCGCCATAATCTATATCGATAAGAATTACAAAGTTAGGAATTTTTCTCGACCAGCTCTTGCGCGAGTTGCATGTAATTGATCGCGCCTCGTGAACCGGCATCGTACATTAACGCGGGTTGCGCGTAACTTTGTGATTCGCTGAGGGTGATATTACGTTGGATAACCGTGGTGAACACCAGCTCTTTGAAGTGGTGCTTTACCTCCTCGTATATCTGGTTGTGAAGCCTCAAGCGCGAATCATACATCGTGAGCACGAACCCTTCTATCTCGAGCCTTCTATTTAATTTAGACTTGATGATCTTAATGGTATTCAGCAACTTGCTTAGCCCTTCGAGCGCGAAATACTCGCACTGCACCGGTATCATAACGGCATCGGCCGCGGTGAGCGCGTTCACCGTAATGATACCCAGCGAAGGGGAGCAGTCGATGATGGTGTAGTCGTAACCCTCCTTCACCGGATGCAGCAGGTCGCGGAGTCTTTTCTCCCGGTTATCCATTTGCACCATCTCCACTTCGGCTCCAACCAGGTTGATATGCGACGGGATGATATCAATGTCGTCAAACGGGGTGCGATGCACCGCCTCCCGGGGGGTGCACTTCCCGATCAATCCCTCGTAAATGGTATTCTCCACCTTCTTGATATCAATCCCCAGCCCGGAGGAGGCGTTGGCCTGCGGGTCGGCATCCACCACCAACACCTTTTTATCGAGCGCCGCGAGAGACGCGGCCAAGTTGATGGCGGTAGTGGTCTTTCCCACCCCCCCCTTCTGATTGGCTAAAGCAATGATTCTACCCATAGTTTCTTTCTAACAGTCAGCGCCCTCTCTCTTTTTAAAAATTGAAAGGGCACTCTTTTGGTGGCAAAAATAATTAATAAATCGGCGCACGCCGCGTTAATTATTCAAAACGTTTGCTTTTTTGTTGATAAGTCAGTGAAAAAAACGCCTTGCGGGCTTATTCCCAACTATAATCGGCATCTTTCCCGTTTTTTTCCAAGAGGTTATCCCGCTCGAAGAAAAATTGGGACTCCCCGAACGCGGGCGCCAATTCATCAAACCACGAAGCATTGGGATCGTACTTCGCGAAAAAAGGAATATCTACCAGCTCGGGGTTGCGGCATTGAATAAAACGCAACACGAACACCTTCTCGCCTTTCACCTCGGTCACGCCTAACACCTGTACTTTTCCCGGATCGGCGCTCATGCTGGGTCCCCTTACGGTGCGGCACACGCCGCTCACGCTGCGGTATGCCTCCCGGAAAACGTTCCATGCCCGCTCCAACGGGACCTCGAAGAAAGCTTTGGAGCCGGTATCCCGCGCCACGAACATGTAATAAGGGATGAGTCCTTGGGCCACTTGCTCTTCCCACATATCGGCCCACACCATGGGATCGTCGTTGATGTGACGAAGTAACGGCGATTGGGTACGAATTTGAGCCCCGGTGTTCAGGATGCGCGCGATCGCCTGCTTCACCGCGTCGGTACGCAACTCCACGGGATGGTTAAAATGGGCTTGAAAGGCCAGCTTTTTCCCTGCCTTGTTCACCTTCTCGAACAACCGGAGAATATCGTCGGCATCCTTGTCGGTCAGGAACCGGTACGGCCAATACGCCAAGGTCTTTGTCCCGATACGAATGTTCCGGATATGGTCGAATTCCTTGGTCAACAACGGTTCGATATACGCGGCCATGATGTTTGTTTTTGCTGTTAACGGGTCGCCCCCCGTGAAGAGCACGTCGGTCACCTTGGGATGTTCCAGCAAATACTTGTGCAAAAGATCGGCCTCTTTCATCGCGAACTTCAACTCGTTCATCCCGGAGAACTGGGGCCACCGGAAACAGAAGGTGCAGTACGCGTGGCAAGTTTGTCCTTGGCTGGGAAAAAAGAGCACCGTCTCGCGGTACTTGTGTTGCATGCCGTGCAACTTTATATCGTCGATCATGGGCACGTTATGCGCTTGTCCCGCGGGGTTGGGATTAAGCTGCATCCGAATATCGTATACCTTCTTCTTTAATGCTTCGTCGTCTTTTTGATCGAGCAGCCTTTTCACTTCCCGGTAGTTGTCTTCGGACAGCATCTCCCGCCGGGGGAAGGTGAGCGTGTAAATGGGATCATCGGGCACGTTATTCCAATCGATCAGCTGCTCTACCACGTAGTTATTCGACTTGAAGGGTAACACCTGCCCTACCACACCGATCGCTTCCCGCTCTTCGGGCAAAAGCGCGTTCAGCTGCGGCAAATCATTGTAGTTTCTTAAAATGAAATTCCTGTATCTTGTAACTTCCATATTCATATTATTCTTGATGTATTATTAAAAAAACAGATGAACCACAGGGAAAGGAGGGGGAGTCCGCGGAACGGAAAAAAGGGGGCTATATGCAGTTCTAAGAAAACAAAAATAAGGCAATTGCATGAAAAGGACAACCAAATTAAAACATTTTTACTTTTTTAAAGAAATAGAAGAGCAGATTGACGGTTTTCGATCCATTTTGGGAGAAAGTTTTCAGAAAAACACGACATATATAAATATAATGATTACTTTTGTAGCCTGATGAAAGGAAAATTTTCACATATACACTGTCTCGCGGCATCGTTATTCCTCCGACGATGCTTCTGAAACGTACGGGAACGCTCGCTTCCTGTACCCTCCTCCCCGTGTTATATTTATTTGCCGGACGGCAACGCTAAAAAAACCATCTAACTTTTTTGTTTTAGGAATGAACGTAAAAATTCATATAGCTAACAGCAGCTACGTAGGTTACGCGCAAGAAATTTGCGATTTGATTTACGAGTCGGCACAAGCGCGCGGCACCGGGATCGCCAAGCGTAGTGCCGAGTACGTGGCTGAAAAAATGAACAGCAAACACGCGGTGATTGCCCTCGATGGCGATCGGCTCGTGGGATTTTCTTATATCGAGACGTTTAGCCACAAACGATTCGTGGCAAACTCCGGGCTGATAGTACATCCCGACTACCGCGGGCTGGGATTGGCAAAGAAAATCAAACATAATATCTTTGATCTTTCGCGCAAGCTCTATCCCAACGCCAAGATATTTAGCATCACTACCGGGCTGGCCGTGATGAAAATGAACTCCGACTTGGGCTTTAAGCCGGTTACCTTCTCGGAGTTGACCGACGACGAGGAGTTTTGGAAAGGATGCCAGGGGTGCCGTAATTACGATATCTTGCAGCGCAATAACTTCAAGATGTGCCTTTGCACCGGCCTGCTTTACGATCCCAAGGCCCAGCCCGCGCAGCATCAGGCGAGCACGTTCGCGAAGAAAGTGGTGAAACCGGTTATCAAGGTAAGGAAACCAAATAAAATACATAAAAAATGAAGCAAAAAGTAGTTTTAGCATTCAGCGGCGGCCTCGACACGTCGTTCTGCGTACCTTGGCTAATAAACGAGAAAGGGTTGGAAGTGCACACGGTGATTGTTAACACCGGCGGCTTCTCCGACGAGGAGGCCGCGGCAATCGAGGAAAGAGCCCTGAAACTGGGTGCCACGACACATACCCACGTGGACGCGGTGGAAGATTATTACAGCCGCGGCATCAAGTACCTCATTTTCGGCAATGTGTTAAAAAATAACACATACCCTCTTTCGGTCAGTTCCGAACGATTCTTCCAAGCGATGGCGGTGCTTGACCACGTGAAAAAGGTGGGAGCCGATTACGTGGCACACGGCAGTACCGGGGCAGGGAACGACCAAATACGGTTCGACCTGGTCTTCGAAGTGCTGGCCCCCGAGGTGAAAATCATGGCTCCCATCCGGGAGTTATCTCTCTCGCGCCAACAGGAAATCGACTACCTGAAGGAGAAGGGCTTTGACTCCTCGTGGGAGAAATCGAAATACTCCATCAACCAAGGGATCTGGGGCACCAGCGTGGGTGGCGTGGAGACGTTGAAGTCGTCCGGCGTGCTGCCCGAGGAGGCATACCCGTCACAAGTAACAAAGCAAGGTTCGGAACGGATCACCCTCGGGTTTGAAAAAGGGGAGCCCACTTCTTTAAACGGTGAAAAGATGCGGCCGGTGACACTCATCCGGAAGCTCCACTACATCGCGTCGAAGTACGGCATCGGCCGCGACGTGCACGTGGGCGACACCATCATCGGCACCAAGGGACGGGTCGCGTTCGAAGCGCCATCCCCCCTCATCATCGTGAAAGCGCACCACCTGCTGGAAAAGCACGTGCTCACCAAACAGCAACTCTACTGGAAGGATCAGCTCTCCAACTGGTACGGCCAACTCATGCACGAGGCACAGTACCTGGAACCGGTGATGCGAAACATAGAGACCTTCCTTGACGACACCCAACAGTTCGTCACGGGCGAGGTGCAGGTAGAACTACGCCCCTATCATTTCTCGCTGCTGGGTTGCTCGAGCGAGTACGACCTGATGAGTTCCCGGTTTGGCGAGTATGGCGAGACCAACAAGTCGTTCACCGGGGAAGATGTAGTAGGCTTCACGAAAGTGATTTCCAACCCGTTAAAGATTTATTACACAATACACGACAATGATTAATGTTAGTATAGCCGGCGGAACCGGGTACACCGCGGGAGAACTGCTCCGTATCCTGCTTCGCCATCCCGATGTACATATCGAGTCGGTCATCAGCACCACCTCCGCGGGGACGCCGGTGGCGGAGATGCACCGCGACTTGATCGGGGAAACGGATTTGGTCTTCACCGACCGGTTTAATAACCCCGACGTGATCTTCCTCTGCCTGGGGCATGGCCTATCGCGTGCGTTTTTGCAAGAGAACGAGCTGCCCGCGCACTGCAAGGTGATCGACCTCGGCAACGACTTCCGGAACGAACCGCGGTTTGGTGACCGGGAGTTCGTGTTCGGCCTCTGCGAAGCGAACGGCGACCAGGTACGTCAAGCCAACAACGTGGCCAACCCGGGCTGCTTCGCGACCACCATCCTGCTGGCATTGCTGCCACTGGCATCAAAGAACCTGCTGCAGGACGAGATCCACGCGCACGCCATCACCGGCTCTACCGGCGCGGGCAAGCGGCCGGGCGAGACGACCCACTTCAGCTACCGCGACAGCAACGTATCGGTCTACAAGCCGTTCACGCACCAGCACCTGGAGGAGATTCAACACACGCTCGCCGGGGCGGGCAACGACGACCTGCCGCAAATCAACTTCGTGCCCATGCGGGGAGATTTTACCCGCGGTATCTTCGCGAGCGTCTACACCAAGTGGGACGGATCCCTCTCCGAAGCCGAAGCAATCGCCCTCTTCAAAGAGTATTACCGGTCGTCGCCCTTCGTCTTCGTTTCCGACGCGCCCATCAGCCTGAAAGAGGTGGTGAACACCAACAAGGGGCTGCTGCACGTGGAGTTTCACAATGGCTACATCCATATCACCTCCATCACCGATAACTTGGTGAAAGGGGCATCGGGACAAGCGGTACAGAACATGAACCTGATGTTCGGACTGGATGAAACCACCGGACTGAAACTGAAGGGGAGCGTGTTTTGATGTGAGGATTTGATGATGTGATGATTTAACGATTTTGAAATAAAATGAATTTATTTGACGTATATAGCTTGTGGCAAATAGAGCCGGTACGGGCAAAAGGATGCCGGGTATGGGACAGCGAGGGCAACGAGTACCTCGACCTGTATGGCGGCCACGCCGTCATCTCTATCGGGCACTCCCACCCCCATTATGTAAAATTAATACAGGAGCAGGTCGCCAAGATTGGCTTCTACTCCAACTCGGTGCTAAATTCGTTGCAAACGGAACTGGCCGGGAAACTGGGCGAACAATCCGATTATCCCGATTACTCGCTCTTTCTCTGCAACTCCGGCGCGGAAGCCAACGAGAACGCATTGAAGGTGGCTTCCTTCCATACCGGCAAAAAACGAGTGATCGCCTTCAAGGAGGCATTCCACGGGCGTACCTCCGGCGCGGTGGCGGTGACAGAGAACCCGGCCATACATGCCCCCTTTAACAAAGGGCACGAGGTTACTTTCATCCCACTGAACGATATTGCCGCGGTGGAGGCAGAACTCGCCCAAGGGGATGTGGCGGCGGTCATCATCGAGGGTATCTTGGGTGTCGCCGGGATCATCACGCCGGATAACGATTTCTTGCAACAGCTGTCCGCCCTATGCCGTCAAAACAACACACCCTTGATCCTCGACGAGATCCAGTCGGGCTACGGCCGCACCGGTCAATTCTTTGCCCACCAGGCCGCTGGGATACGGCCCGACCTGATTACCTTGGCCAAGGGCATGGGCAACGGGTTCCCCATTGGCGGGGTGCTCATCTCGCCCGATTTTGAGGCGAAAAAAGGAATGCTCGGCACCACCTTCGGGGGCAACCACCTGGCATGCGCGGCTGCCATAGCGGTACTCGACGTGATGAAGGAGGAATCGCTGGTAAACAACGCGAAAGAGACTGGGAACTACCTGAAAGAGGAACTGGACAAGATAACGGGTATCGACGAGATCCGCGGCCGGGGACTGATGCTGGGTATCCCGCTATCGGCAGAATTCGCGTCGGTACGTGACAAACTTCTCTTTGAAAGCCGTATCTTTACCGGCGGGGCTAAAAATAACACGATGCGGTTATTGCCTCCCCTATCGATTTCGAAAGAAGAGATCGACCATTTTATTGCCGAGCTGAAAAAGAAAACGAACTGACATCCGGTCACGACGGGATGCCTCCATCACGAGGAGGAGCAACCTTTCCACGCCGTGATCGATAGTAAGACTTTTGAAAATCGATAATAACGCCCTTTATAAAATGAGAAACTTCACATCCGTACACGACATAGGCGACCTGAAAGAGGCGCTTGCGAAAGCAAAGTTCGTGAAAGAGAACCCGTTTGTAGATCAGGAACTGGGCAAGAACAAGACCCTGTTGATGATCTTCTTCAACTCGAGCCTCCGCACCCGGCTGAGCACCCAGAAAGCAGGCATGAACCTCGGGATGAACGTGATCGTGCTCGACATCAACCAAGGTGCCTGGAAACTGGAGACCGAGCGGGGGGTGATCATGGATGGCGACAAACCGGAACATATCCTCGAGGCCATCCCGGTGATGGGAGCCTATTGCGACGTGATCGGGGTACGCTCATTCGCACGGTTCGAGGACAAGGAACACGACTACAACGAGGTGATCCTGAACCAGTTTATCCAACATTCCGGCAAACCGGTCTTTAGCATGGAAGCGGCTACCCGCCACCCGTTGCAGAGCTTTGCCGACCTGATCACCATCGAGGAGTATAAAGAAACCGAGAAACCCAAGGTGGTGCTCACTTGGGCTCCCCACCCACGCGCCTTGCCGCAAGCAGTCCCCAACTCGTTTGCCGAGTGGATGAACGCGACCGACTACGAGTTTGTGATCACTCATCCCGAAGGGTACGAGCTGGACGAGAAATTTGTCGGCAACGCCACCGTTGAATATAACAAAGAGAAAGCGTACGAAGGGGCCGATTTCATTTACGCGAAGAACTGGGCGGCGTACCAAGATCCCAATTATGGGAAGATCTTGAGCACCGACCGGTCGTGGACAGTGGACACTAAAAAAATGGCGCTGACCAACAACGCGCGCTTCATGCATTGCCTGCCGGTGCGCCGCAACATGATCGTGAGCGACGAGGTAATCGAGAGCCCGCGCTCCATCGTGATCCCCGAAGCCGCGAACCGGGTGGTATCGGCACAAACGGTACTGAAAGATATTTTGTTGGGAACGTAACTAATGTGCCAATAAGACTAATGTGCCAATGTGAATAATTAATGTGATGATTCGATGATGTGATGCGATGATGTGATGATGTGGTAATTCACTGTTTAAAATCAACAAATCGCCCCATCATCAAATTTACTAATCAACTCGATGATTTAATAATGAGTAAAAAAGAGACCCTCTCGATCGTTAAAATCGGGGGAAATATAGTGGATGCCCCGGAAGCATTGGACGCGTTCTTAGACGATTTTTATCGGTTGGGAGGACACAAGATTCTCGTGCATGGCGGGGGCGTGATGGCTTCGAAGATGGCCAAACAACTCGGCATTGAAACAAAGATGCTGAATGGCCGCCGAATCACCGACGCGGAAACATTGAAGCTGGTGACCATGGTGTACGCCGGATGGATCAACAAAAACATAGTGGCGCAACTCCAGAAAAGAGGATGCAACGCGATCGGCCTTTCGGGAGCAGATGCCAACACCATCCCGGCAATCAAGCGCTCTCCCGTACCCATCGACTTTGGCTTCGCGGGGGATCCCGACCCCGGTAAAACCAATGCCGCGTTCCTCTCGAGACTGCTCGAAGGGGGTGTCACACCCGTTTTCTGCGCGATCACCCACGACGAGAACGGTTCGCTGCTGAACACCAATGCCGACACCATTGCCAACACGATAGCCACTGCTTGTTCCCGCCTGTACCAAACAATCCTCTATTACTGCTTCGAGAAAGAGGGGGTCCTTAAAGATTTGAACAATCCCGATAGCCTGATACCGGCGATGCACCGGGACGAATACGAGGTATACAAGCAACAACATATTATTGTCGACGGCATGATCCCGAAACTGGATAACGCTTTCAAAGCAATTGAAAGCGGCGTATCGGAAGTAATAGTCCTCCACGCAAAAAATATCTTGAACGGCAAGGGGACGGTGCTGAGTTAATGTGCTAATGAGACTAATGTGCCGATGAGACTAATGTGATTAATTGATTTAAGGATTTGATGATTTGATGATTTGAATTTGGAGTATTGAATCCGAAGTATTGCAAATTAAATGAATAAATACACACGAAACGCGACTGAACTATTGCGAAAACTGGTTGCCATACCATCGTTTTCCGGCGAAGAGAACGCCCGGGCCGATTTCCTGACAGAATACTTCAAGGCACAGGGGATTGATCCGGAACGGATTGGGAACAACCTGGTGTTTCGCCAACCGCGCCTCTACGCATCCAAGCCCACACTGATGCTCAACTCGCACCTCGATACCGTCCAACCGAACATGGGATACACCTTTGATCCGTTTAACGCCCCTATTTCCGACACACGTGTAAATGGGCTGGGTAGTAACGACGCGGGAGCAAGCGGGGTATCGATGATGCAAGCGTTTCTTCATTTCCACGAAAAAGA
>Ga0265293_10005938_pt1 | contig 19983 bp, 15 predicted proteins | sample Munlanlewell138R_FD_192505 | JGI IMG/M metagenome (GOLD analysis project Ga0265293, IMG submission 192505) | Leachate microbial communities from a municipal landfill in Southern Ontario, Canada - Leachate well 138R | ecosystem: Engineered > Solid waste > Landfill > Unclassified | place: Canada... | reverse complement strand
AATATAGAAACGGACTTTCAAACCGTGCTTATTGACATAAAACGGCGCGACGCGGCCGATTCGGGAAGAAAGCTCGCGCCTTTAAAAATGGCGAACGACGCCATACTCATTGATACGACAGGCATAGACGCCGAGGAAGTTTTAAAATCTGTACTGACTAAAATCGTACGGGAGTAGAATATGTTTTATAGAATATTAAGATTCATTGTGGGCAAACCTATATTTTATTTGCTTTTTTGGCCTAAAATAATAGGAAAAGAACAATTGAATATTAAAGGCGGCGCTGTGATTATTTCGAACCATATAAGCAATTGGGATCCTGTTTTTATAGCGGCGGCGTTTAAACGCGTTGTTTTTTGGATGGGGAAATCGGAGCTTTTTAAAAACCGCGCGGCTCGCGTTATATTAAAAGCTTTAAAATCATTTCCGGTAAAAAGAGGCGAAGGAGATTTGGCGGCGGTAAGAAACGCTTTTCGCGTATTGCGCGGCGGCAATCTGCTGGGTATTTTTCCGGAGGGCACACGCATAAAAACGGGAGAGCTTGCTCATTTTGAACCGGGCGTATCATTGATTGCCATAAAAGCAAACGCCCCCGTTTTACCTATGTATATTTGCGGCGGGTACAAGCCTTTCAGAAGGATGAAGCTGGTTATAGGAGAACCGCTGTACCTTAAAAATCATACCGGTAACAGAACCGGCGCAGCGTCCGTGGAAGCGGCGACGCGATATTTGGAGCGGAAAATAGCGGAGCTTAAAAACACCGCGGCGGACGGCTGAATATGGTTATACTGGCAAAGAACGCGGGCTTTTGTTTCGGCGTAAGAAGGGCTGTCGAGGCGGCGCAAAACAACCCGGGCGAGAGGAAAGTGACGCTGGGTCCTTTAATACACAACCGCCATGTCGTCGAGAGCTTAGCGGCCCGGGGTGTGCGCTGCGTGAAATCAGTCGACGAGATAATGCCCGGCGAAGCGGTCGTTATACGCTCGCACGGCGAGGCGCCAAAAGTTTATGAAACGCTTTATAAAAAAGGCAATACAGTTATTGACGCCACCTGCCCTTTTGTAAAACGGATACACAAACGCGTAATAGAGGCAAAAAACAACGGACAGCGGGTAATAATAATAGGGGAAGCGGGACATCCGGAGGTTGACGCGACCCTCGGCTGGGCGGGCGGCGCCGCTATTGCCGTGTACACAGAAAAAGATGTAAACAGCCTTCCCGAAATAAACGACGCGGTTGTTGTTGCGCAAACAACTATTACAGAGGAAAAATGGCGTCATATAGTATCACTGCTTGAACAAAAAATAGAGAAAGTAACGCTTTTTATGAGCATTTGCTCGGCTACCCAAAAACGCCAAAGCGAGGCGGCGCTTTTAGCTAAAAAAGCCGATACTATGATTATTGTGGGCGGCAGGGAGAGTTCCAATACATTAAAACTGGTTGAAATATGCAAAAAGCATTGTAAAAACACATACCACATTGAGTATAAAAATGAACTATTACTTGAAAAAATGAGTTTTGGTGATATAATAGGCATTGTCGCCGGTGCTTCAACGCCGGATACGATAATTAGGGAGGTTTTCGACTTCATGATAGATAATGACAAAGCGCTGCCGATAACGGACGCGGGGCAAGCTGACGCCCAGCAACCGGCAGCCGACGGCAAGGCAGATTCGCCTGATGAAAATGAGTCTGACGGGGATGAAATAGCCGTTATTGCTAAAACTCCTGAAACAGCGCTGAACGATTATGAAAATGTCAATACGGCTGACGCGGCGCCGCCTGATTCGCAGTCAATTTCCGATGAGGCTGCAAGCGAGGGGGATTCGCCGGATAATTCGGAAACAATAGGCGACGAGGTTAAAACAGCCGACGGGGACGAACAGCCTGCCGAAACGGCGGAGGCGACGGAACAAGACGAGTTTTTGGAAGGCCTTGAAAAGGTGGTGCGTTTAAAGAAAGGGCAGATAATAAAGGGAACCGTGGTTCTGGTAACCGACGAAGATGTGTGCGTTAATATTGGTTACAAATCGGACGGCGTTATACACAAAAATGAGCTTTCTTTAAATGATATTAATCCTAAAGAAAATTTTTCCGCAGGCGATGAAATAGAAGCCGAGGTAATCAATTTAAACGACGGCGAAGGCAATGTTCTGCTTTCAAGAAAACGCATTGAAAAGAAACAGAACTGGATAAAGATACAAGAAAAAGTTGGCTCCGGCGAACAATACAAATGCACGGTAAAAAAAGCTGTTAAAGGCGGGGTTACCGCCCGTATAGAAGGCTACAGCACTTTCATACCGGCGTCGCATCTGTCTTTAAAATATGTTGAGGATTTAAAAGAATTCGAAGGCAAAGAAATCGACGTTATGCTTATCGATTCGGATAAAAGGCAGGAACGCCTTGTGGCGTCGCATAAAAATGTTTTGCTTAAAGAAAAAAAGCAAAAAGAAAAAGAGCTTTGGCATAGTTTTAAAAAAGGCGAGGTTATAAACGGCGTTGTAAAAAGGCTTACTGATTTTGGCGCTTTTGTCGATATAGGCGGAATCGACGGACTGCTTCATATATCCGATCTCGCGTGGAACCGAGTTAATCATCCTTCCGATGTGGTAACCGAAGGGCAGGAGCTTGAGCTTCTTATACTTAATGTCGATTCGGAAAAGAAAAAAATTGCGCTTGGATATAAACAGCTGCTGCCAAAGCCCTGGTCTACCGTTCCCGAAAAATACAAGGCGGGAGACACCGTGAAAGGAAAAGTAGTACGCATTGTGCCTTTTGGCGCTTTTATACAGCTTGAGCCTATGATAGACGGTCTTGTCCATATATCGCAGATAACAAAACACAGGCTTGAGAAGGTTGAGGACGCGTTGCGCCTCGGCGATGATATTGAGGCAAAGGTGCTTGAGGTAAACGCCGACAAACGAAAAATAAGCTTGTCTATACGCGCGCTGCTGCCCGAAGAAGAGCACAAAACCGAAGTTAAGGAAGATAGTGGTAAAAACGAAGATTTTAACTATGAAATACCGCCGATTCAAGAGACTAAGGTATCATTGGCTGACTTTTTTCCAAAAAAAGATGAATAACACTTGAATATTTGTTATGTTTCTGGTAATAATGATAAGTGACCTCACAAAATATATTAAGACCCCCTTTACATTGGTCGTGATGCAAATCGCGACTTTTTTTTTTACATTTTTAATTCTTTATATCGTAATATCGGTTTGATATGTGTTATAATACCTACGCAGCATAGTAAAGGAGTATATTTTATGAAATTGACGTATCACATGTCCACCAAAGTAATAATGGGCGAAAAATGCATAAGAGACAATGCCGAGCTGATAAGGGGTATGGGTAAAAGGGCTCTTATAGTAACGGGCGCGTCTTCCGCAAAGTTGTGCGGCGCGCTTGACGATGTGACGGCATCGCTTAAATCGGCAGGGAAAAGCCATGTTATATATGATAAAGTAATGAACAATCCCACTGTGGATTGCGTTTACGACGGGGCGGCGATTGCCCGCAGGGAAGGCACCGATTTTGTTATAGCAATAGGCGGCGGTTCGCCTATGGACGCGGCGAAGGCGATAGCGCTTTTGGCGCGGCAGATAATGCCGAGGAAGAAACTGTTTTCAGGGGAATTCGGCACGGATGTTCTTCCTATGGCGCATGTGCCTACAACCGCGGGCACGGGCTCTGAGGTTACGCCTTACGCGATACTGACGAATGACGAAATACATTCAAAACAATCGATATCGTCTCCCGCCCTTTTTCCAAAGTACGCTTTTCTTGACGTGCGGTACTTAAATTCGCTGCCTCACCAAGCGGCCGTCAATACGGCAATAGACGCGCTCTCTCACGCGGTTGAAGGTATGCTTACCGTAAGAGCCGGCATAATGTCGGATTTGATTGCGAGGGAGAGCATAAGCAGGATATCGGCGTGTTTTGACGCTTTGACCGGCCGTTCGCTTGACAAAGAAAATAAAGAGCAGCTGTTATACGGCTCTATGCTTGCGGGTATTGTTATAGCGAATACGGGTACCACCGCTCTGCACTCTATGGGGTACCCTCTCACATACTATAAAAATATAGAGCACGGGCGCGCCAACGGGCTTTTAATGGCGGCATATTTAGAATTTTTAAATACGCATGTGCCGGAAAAGATAAGCGAAATATTATCGCTTATGAATATTGACTCGGTAAACTCGCTGCGTTTATTGCTTGATAAACTGTTAGGCGGCAAGGAAGCGGTCACATTAAAAGAGATTGAACAATACGCGGAAAACTCGTCAATGTCAAAGAATGTAAAGAACACAATTTACGAGCCGAGCGTAACAGACATGCAGGGAATATACCGGCAGAGCTTTAAACTGTAATTTAGCGAATGCATAAAAATCCGGAGGGCGCAGGCTCTCCGGATTTTTTAACATATTGGTATCGTATGAATATTATATTGCAGATTACTTGCCGGAGGAATAATTTTTATGAGGGTTTTAAATATAGGCGCGTTTGGTACGGACGTTATGCAAATACAATCGCTGCTGACAAGGCTTGGTTATTCGCCGGGCCCCGTTGACGGCGTGTACGGACCGAGAACGCGGCAGGCGGTGCGGGAGTTTCAGCGCGACTTCGGCCTTGCCGCGGACGGGATTGTTGGCGTTAACACTTTTCGCGTTTTAGAGCGCTTTTTATCGGGATATGATTATTACACAATAAGAGCCGGAGACACGCTTTATAACATAGCAAGAATGTACGGCACGAATACGGATTTAATAATAACGGCAAACCCTAATATAAACGCGAATAATCTTACGCCGGGGCAAAGAATAATAGTGCCTTACGGTATAAATGTTGTTCCGGAGGATATGGATTATACTTACGCCGTGCTGGAGAGGAACATACAAAGCCTGCAAACGCTTTATCCTTTTATTGAAACCGGAATAGCGGGGCAAAGCGTGCTGGGGCGTAATTTATACTACTTAAGACTTGGGACCGGCGCGAACAAGGTTTTTTTCAACGGCGCTCATCACGCGCTCGAATGGATAACTAGCCCCCTGCTTATGAAATTCGCGGAGGATTTGTCGCACGCGTACGCGCTGTCTGATTCTATAGCGGGATATAATCCGTCCGAAATATTTGAGCAAAGCAGCATATATATAATGCCTATGGTAAATCCCGACGGCGTCGAGCTTGTTATTGAGGGATTATCGCAAAATAACCCGTATTACAATGATTTGATTGCGTGGAACAAAGGAAACGCCGATTTCTCCACGGTCTGGCAGGCCAACAACAGGGGTGTGGATTTAAACCATAACTACAACGCCGATTGGGAAATCTCGCGTGAAGCCGCGGCCTCGCTCGGAATCACCGGACCCGGACCGACGCGTTACGGCGGACCGTATCCCGAATCCGAGCCGGAAACAAAAGCAGTGGTAAACTTTACGCGCGAAAATGATTTTAAGCTTGTTCTGGCTTATCACAGCCAGGGTGAAGTGATTTTCTGGAGCTTTAACAATCTTGAACCGCCAATATCACGGCGGATAGGCGAGGCGCTCGCAAACGCGAGCGGATACCGGCTTGCCGAACCTGAAGGCATCGCCTCGTACGCGGGCTACAAAGATTGGTTCATACAGTATTTTAGAAGACCGGGGTATACCGTAGAGGTTGGGCGCGGCGTAAACCCTTTGCCTATAACGCAGCTTCCCGTAATATACGGCGATAATTTGCCGCTTCTGCTTCTCGCCTCCGTGATTACGGCGCGCAGCTAAACCGGCGCGGCAGCACGCTATTGCTGTTCGTAAATGGTGACCTTGTCTTTGCCCTGTTTTTTTGACGTGTAAAGAGGGTTGTCAACCTTATCGTATATATTTTCCACGGCTTGCATTGACTCAACGTAATAAATACCGCCCGAAAAGGTTACGCTTACACTTTTTTCGTTGTACTTCGGTGAATTAGAATTTATTATTCTTTTTATTTTCAGCAGCACTTCTTTCGCGTTTTCAGCGGAGCAGCCGGGAAAGATAATAAAAAACTCATCGCCGCCATAGCGGAACACATAATCGGTGCCGCGCACATGGCTTGTTAAGCTGGCTGCCATATGATTGATAATCTCATCGCCGAAACGGTGTCCGTAATTATCGTTTATATCTTTAAAATCGTCTATATCAATCATTGCGACAGAAAAAGGCGGCGAAGTCTGGCGCAGTATATGCGCAAGATACCTGTGATTAAAAAGTCCGGTCATACCGTCCGTTATGGACGCTAAGTAGCTCTCTTTATGCGCGTTATTTACAATTTGTATCTGCATGTCTTTATTGATAAATTCGCGATAAAAAAGTATAATGGCCGTCATTGAAAATAAAAATACGAAAATAAGAGGCGAGCCGTATATCAATATCCTGCCGCTTAAAGTGGAATATATTTCGGTTATGGCTAAAATCATTATTATAAGAGTACCGAAAAAGAACATCTTCGCCTCATCGGTTTTCTTAAAATACTTTATTACTGTTCTAAGCCAGCTTATAAACACAACCGCAAGTATAAAGTTATAGTAGTTGTATACTGTTTTGAAAGAAATCATGTCTTTTGTTATAAAAACAAAGCTTAAAAAACCGGCTATTGTTATCAATCCGGCAATAAGATCAGTTTTGCAATGAAAAAACTTGTACATTCCAAGAGAAGCAAATGATACGGAAAAATAAAGAGAGCTCATTATCAGTTTTTTATAGATTATATAGTCAAAAGGCAGTTTTGTAATCAGCGTGTAGTCAATAGTATAAAACCCTATCAACAAAAGACCTATCGAAAAGAACAGAAAAGAACTGTTTTTGGGAACGGACACAAGGTAAAGCATAAATGATATTATGAAGCCGAACAAAGCAATACCAAAAGCAATCCGGTTAATACCTTCGGAAAAGAAACCGGCGCCCGATATAAAATCGGGCAAAGCGGACGACGGGATTATTGATACAGTCGAAGAACCAAAGCCCGTGTGGTATTCGGCAAGCGTATCAAACTCAATTTTATTAACGTCCTTTATGCCGCCGCCGTCAATAAAGAAGCTGTTTACAGAATTCCATATGTTGCTTCTCCCTTTATCCGTATCGCCGACGCTTCCCAAAAAAGCGCCGTTAAAGTACACGCTGTATGCCTGGCAGTTAAGCTTGGGGACAACAAGCGCGTAATCAATATCGGCTCCGATTCTTATGAAATCCCCGCCGTCTACATATGTTTCATACAACGCTTCTTTAGGCTCGTCTTCTTTAAGCAAACGGTACTCAAGCGTTTGGTCTTTTGATACGATATTCGAGGGCTTAAGCTCTATTACGTTTATTTGTTCCGCGTGGGGATGATAAATAAGTATATAGGCGATAACGCCTATCGTTATAACAAGCACATAAAAAAATAATATTTTATGACTTTTTAAATAATTCATCGCATACCCCTGCCATAAATAATAAAGTACCCTTTTAATCAATGTTGTTGTAATAACGCCTGATGTCAAAAAACATGAATTAGAACCGCTTAAAATGTTTCAAATTTCAAATATATTATATAATATTGATTAATAAAAAGCAAAAAAGTTTTTTTGACGCGCCAAAATGACTATTTTAAAAAAGAAATCAGCATAAATATAAAAAACGCTTGCAAATTACCGCCGCCGCTGATAAAGTGGTATTGGTATTTTGTACGTGCGACCTGATTCACATGTTCTTGTAAATCATGGGTTCGTTAAATGGTTTGCAAAGCGTGTGTTTTTGTTTATATGGCGAAATATCAAATTATTCAGGAGGTATCTTTGATGTATAAAGGTACGGTAAAATGGTTTAACGAGAGCAAAGGTTTTGGCTTTATCGCCAATGACGAGGGCGGGGACGATGTGTTTGTGCATTTCTCCAGCATCGTATCCGACGGGTTCAAAACGCTTTCGGAGGGCCAAAAGGTCACTTTTGATGTGGAGCCGGATCCCAAAAACGCGAATAAACTTCGTGCTTCTAATGTTGTGCCCGCATAGCAAGACCGATAAGACGGGCATATAAAACCCGCGTAAAAACCCCCTTGCGGGCGAGAATTTGCCGCACAGGGGGTTTTTTATACAATACGGCGTATTACAATGATGTTGCATACGGCAGATATTTAAACTATACTTATTTCGCATAAAACTATTTGGAGTACCGATGAGTAAAACACTGATGGCTGTTGACGGAAACAGCCTTATGCACAGGGCTTTTCACGCGCTGCCCCTTTTAACAAACAGGGAAGGCGAGTATACAAACGCCGTATACGGTTTTTTTTCTATGCTTATTAACGCGCTGGCTGAATATAAGCCGGATTATCTCGCCATAGCGTTTGATATGAAGGAAAAAACTTTTCGGCATAAAATTTTCAAAGAATACAAGGCTTTGCGCAAGCCAACGCCTAGCGAGCTTATACCGCAATTCGATATACTCAAAAACGCTCTTCACTCTATGGGCATAACTGTTATAGAGAGCGAAGGCTACGAGGCCGACGATATACTCGGGGTGTTGTCTCTCGCGGCTTGCGGACACAAAGTCGCCACGGTGCTGCTGACCGGAGACAAAGACGCTTTTTCCCTAATATCCGGTTACTGCAGCGTTCTTTTAACAAGAAAGGGCGTCAGCCTGCTTGAGCTGTATGACACCGATAAACTTTTTGAGACGTACGCTCTTGAGCCAAAGCAGATAGCGGACCTAAAAGGGTTTATGGGAGATAAGTCCGACAACATTCCGGGTGTCGCCGGAGTGGGCGAAAAGACGGCGCTTAACCTTCTTCACAGTTACGGCGATATGGAAGGCGTATACGAAAACATAGAAGAGATAAAAGGCAAATTAAAAGACAAGCTTATACAAAATAAAGATATGGCTTTTTTAAGCCGCAAGCTTGCGCGAATAGACGTACATGCGCCTATACCCGTAAATATAGACGCGCTTATGTTTAACGGCCTTAATGAAAATAACGCGGGAACTGTTTTTAAAAAACTTGGTTTCACTTCGCTTTTAAACAGGATTGGAGCGGAACCCGCTCCGCCGCCGCGTCCGAAAACAATGAGCATAGAAACTATGGAAGAGCTTAAAAGCCTTATACGCAAAAACAGTAAAGCAAGCCGCGCCGCCATAGTGATGGGAGACGATATATCCGTCGCTTTTACCGCCGAAAGCGAATATTCAATAGTTACCGAGCACAGCCTTCTTAATACCGATTTTACGCGCGGCATGGCGCTGGGCGAGTTAAAGGCGTTGTTTGGCGATAGTGAGCTTACTATTATAATGTATGACGCGAAATCCGCCGTAGCGGAGCTTAGCGACTGCGGTATTGATATCAAATGTAATTTATTTGACGTTAAACTCGCTGAATACGTTATAGACCCTTCGTCCGCGTCGCTTGGTTTTGGGAAATTGGCGGAAAAGTATAATATAGGGGGCTCCGCCGCGGCAATATTGTCCATATTCGGGGAGCAGATTAAAAAGCTTGAGGACGATAAACTCTGGTATGTTTATAACGATATAGAAATGCCCTTAATGCGCGTGCTTATTGATATGGAATGCACCGGATTTAGAATTGATTTGAATATGCTGGGCGGTTATAACTTAGAGCTTACGCGCCGGATAGACAATCTGACGAGAAACATCCACTTGCTCGCGGACGACGACGGATTTAATATTAACTCCACAAAACAGTTAGGACGGGTGCTTTTTGAACAGCTTGGGCTGCCCGCCGTTAAAACGCTAAAATCCGGCTATTCAACCGATATAGAGGTGCTTGAGAAACTCTCCGGCAAACACCCCATAATTGATAAACTTATAGAATACCGGCGGCTTACAAAGCTTAAAAGCACGTACATTGACGCTCTTTCAAAAATCGCGGACAGCGACGGTTTTGTGCGCACCACTTTTGTGCAGATATCAACCGTTACCGGACGCATATCCAGCAAAGAGCCTAATCTGCAAAACATACCCGTGCGCACGCGGGAAGGGCGCGAAATCAGGCGGTTGTTTCTGCCCTCGACAGATTCAAGAATGCTTGTCGCGGCAGATTATTCTCAGATTGAACTGCGCATACTCGCGTCCATATCGGGCGACGGCGTTATGAAAGACGCGTTTAATTCAAACATAGACATACATACGCGCACCGCGTCGGAAGTTTTTGAAGTGCCGGCGGAGCAAGTGACGGAACAGTTAAGGCGCAGCGCAAAAGCCGTAAATTTCGGCATAGTATACGGAATAAGCGATTTTGGGCTGGCGCGTAACCTAAACATTCCCGTTAAAAAAGCCGCCCGGTACATAGAGCGCTATTTTGAGCGTTTTTCCGGCGTGAGGCAGTATATGGACGAGATCATATTGAAAGCAAAAAGCGACGGCTATGTTTCTACGCTTCTCGGAAGGCGCAGATATCTGCCCGAGCTTAATTCAAGAAACTATAATATACGTTCTTTCGGGGAGCGCGCGGCGCTTAATACGCCCATACAGGGCACGGCGGCCGATATAATAAAGCTTGCCATGATAAACGTATGGCGCGAGCTGCGTAAAGGAGGCTTTTCGTCAAAGCTTATACTGCAGGTACACGACGAGCTTATCGTGGATACCGCTTTGGACGAAACGGAGGAAGTGAAGGCTCTTTTAAAAAGATGCATGGAAAACGCTTATCCGCTTAATGTGCCGCTTGTCGCCGAAGTATCAGCGGGGCGTAACTGGCTGGACGCAAAATGAAGATTGGCATAACGGGAGGCATAGGCTCCGGCAAATCGACGGTAACAAGCTGTTTAAGAAAGCTCGGCGAGACGGTAATATGCGCCGACGAGATTGCCCGTAATATAACCGCGCCCGGGGGGGAAGGCGAAGACGCGCTGCGCCGTGTTTTCGGCGAAAGCTGTTTTAAGGGCGACGGCACTCTCGATAGGGCTGCGCTCGCTTCGCTTGTTTTCAGCGACAGGGAAAAAAGGGAGCTTCTTAATAAAACGCTTCATCCGCTTATAATACCGCGCGTTATGAAAGAAGCGGAGAAGGCGCCAGGCCTTGTGTTTATAGACGCGGCGCTTCTTATACAAACAGGTATGCACAATATGATGGACGCCGTGTGGCTTATAACCGCCAAAAAGCAAACGCGTATAAAACGCGTAATGCGGCGCGACAATATCGGCAGGAAAAGCGTTCTTCTGCGAATGTCTTCACAGCAGAGCGATGGGGTTTTAAAAAAATACGCGGATGAAATAATAAAAAACAACGGCGGGGTAAAAGAGCTTGAAGAAAAGATTTATACGCTTGTTAATAAAATCAGGAGGCGGGCGGGTTTATGCATAAGTCAAAAAAGCGCAGCAAACAAATAAAAGCATGGATGTTCGCCGCTTTATTTTTAGTTATCGCCATAGCCGTTTTACTGCGCGGGTTTGTGGTCTACAAGGTTTATCCTCTTGATTACCGGCAGATTATAGAGCAAAGAAGCAAAGAGTATTCCCTCGACCCTTACCTTGTAAGCGCCGTCATTTGCGCCGAAAGCCGGTTTTTGCCGGAGGCGGTGTCGCCTAAAGGCGCTGTCGGGCTTATGCAGATAATGCCTGATACCGGAGAATGGATTTTCGGTAAAATGGGGTTTGAGAATTATAATTCCGATATGCTTTGCGACCCCGACGTTAATATACATCTTGGCTGCTGGTATCTTCGTTATCTTTATGAGCGGTTTAACGGCGATATGGATAAAGTGCTTGCCGCTTACAATGCCGGACCGCGAAATGTGGAAAAATGGGCGCCCGACGGAGCGCTTGAAACGATACCGTTTCCCGAAACTGAAAACTATCTGAAGATTGTTACGCGAAACTATTATATTTATAAAGAAATTTACAATGATTTTTAGTAAACTTTTTAAAAAAACAATATGTTTTGTTACAGCGCTTTTTATCGCGGCGTTAAGCGGCTGCGCCGATGTCGCGGATACTGAAAATCCGGATGATACTATTCCCGTATACACGCTTCCGCCCATTGTTAAAGAGGATGTGCCGGCGGCGGGGGGCGAGCTTACTTTTCCCATTCCGCAGAACCCCGCGTCTTTAAATCCGCTTAAAACAAAAAACGTGGGGCTATACAACCTTTTTTCCCTGATTTATGAAGCGCCCATACGAGTTGATACAAACGGTTACGTACAGCCCGAGCTCGCTGAAACATGGGAGGTAGACGAAACGGGGCTTATTTGGACGTTTAAACTGCGCGAGGGAGTAAACTGGCAGCACGGATACGGCGAGTTAACATCGGCGGATATTATATACACCGCTTTGCTGCTAAAATCATATACCGCTAAAGACTCGAATTACGCCTACCGCAACGGCAACGTTGCAAGCTTGGAGGCGGCAGATAAATATACGGTGAAGCTGACATTAAACAAGCCGGGCAACGCGGCGGTTTATTATATGACTTTTCCGGTGCTGTGCAGGGCATACTGCGTAACGGCGAATGTGGATACCGCAAGGCCTGTAGGCACGGGGCCTTATTACGTCGAATCGTTCAACATGATGGAAAGCGTCAAGCTTTGCGCAAACGAAACATGGTGGAAGCAACAGCCTTATATAAAATCGCTTAACGCTATTTGTTATCCGAATCATGATTTTGAGCTTGCCGCGTATAAACAGAATCTTATCGACTTTTTAACCACCTCTATATTAACGGTGGACACATATCATAAATACGGTGAAAAGCATTATGTCGATTATTTGACTATGTATTATGACTGTCTTGTGCCAAACACCAGAGGGCTTTTCGCCGACGCTAACTTAAGGGTGGCAGTGGCGCATTCTCTTGACAAGAGGGATATTGTCGCCAAGGGGCTTTTAGGACACGCGGTTGTTACCGACTATCCGGTTTCGCCCGATTCTTTCCTTTCTCCGGGACCGTCCAAGATATTCGAATTCAACCAGCAAAAAGCGATTGAGCTTTTAGAGCTGTCCGGATATAAAAGAGCGGGCTCATACCCTATCGCCAAAAGGACCGAGGGCGATCAGACATACGATTTAAGCTTCGAACTGCTTATCTGCAGCAATGAGCCTTACTGCAGAGTTGTGGCAGAAAATATAGCCGCGCAGTTACTGCAGTGCGGAATGGACGTTAAAATAGTTGAAGCGGACGCGAAAGAGCACAAAAGCCGGCTCGCGGCGGGCAACTTTGATATCGCGCTTTGCTCGTTCTATCTTGATATTAACCCCGATATTTCTTACCTTGTAGGCTCCGGAGGCGATATAAACTACGGGAAGTTTTCCGACGGCGAGCTTGATTCGCTTCTTGACAATTGCCGACGGGCGCCGGACGAGCCTTCGATAAAACAGGCGTATTCCGATATGGAGGATCGTTTTCTCGCGGTGATGCCGCATATAGGGCTTTATTATAAAACGAACGCGCTGCTCTATGACTCCGATATTAATATATCTGAAAAATTTAGGGACAGAAATGTTTTTTTAAAAATCCCGCAATGGTATTTGTATGTGGAAGGGGAAGAGCGGAATGGAAACAATAATAACCAGCACTCAGAACCCGACAGTTAAATATTTTAAAAGCTTAAATACCAAAAAGGGACGCGCGGAACACGGGGTATTTTTAACCGAAGGCGAAAAGTGTGTGAACGAGCTTATAAAACACATGCCTCAAATGCTGCAAAGCGTTATAATCTCTGACGATAAATACGCGAATATCGCCGCTTTCGCGGAAAATATGGGCAAAAGCGTTTACAGAGCGTCGCCGCGTGTAATGAATGCCGTTTGCGACGGCAAAACGCCGCAGGGGATAGCGGCGGCCGCAAAGATACCGTCTTTTGATACCGTCCAAAACGGTTTTATAGCCGCTTTGGACGGTGTGCGGGACCCGCGGAACATAGGTACAATTATCCGCACCGCCGACGCCGGAGGCTGCTCCGGCGTTGTGCTCTCGCCATGCTGCGCCGATTGCTATTCTCCAAAAGCGCTAAGAGCTTCTATGGGAAGTATTTTTCATCTGCCGGTTACGCGCGCAAACCTTAAAAGTTATCTTTCGCGGCTTTTAGCGCTCGGGTATAACATTGCGTGCGCGGACTTGGACGGAGATACGGAATACCGTCTTGATAAGTATAAAACGTGTCTTGTTATAGGCAACGAATCGCGCGGCATTTCGCCGGAAATATTATCCGCGGCGACACATCGTATCCGAATACCGATGTACGGTAAAGCCGAAAGCTTAAACGCGGCGGTGGCGGCGGGCATACTGATTTATAAAATACTGAATTAATAAGAGAAACTGGGACTTATGAGTCTGCATATGTTTGCGTTTAAAATTTAGGAGAGGCATATATGGGACATTTCGGTTTTTCTTATGTAGGATTCATTTTTCTGCTGATGTTGACGGTGCCAAACCTTATATGGACAAAACATCGGCCAAAAGGATATGACTATAGGGAAGAAAATAAAGTATTACGCATTTTTGAAAAAACAGGACAAGTTTGCGTAACCTTCACGGCTCTTGTATTTACCGACTTAAACATTTATCGGTGGTCGGCCTGGAGCTTTTGGCTGGTTGCGGCGGCCGCGCTTATGGTTATGTATGAATGTTGGTGGATACGCTACTTTAAAAGCGAGAAAACATTGAAAGATTTCTACAGCGGCTTTTGCGGCGTACCCGTTGCGGGCGCTGCATTGCCGGTTATTGCTTTCTTTTTTCTGGGCGTTTACGGAAAAGTGATTTGGCTGATGGCATCCGTCATTGTTTTGGGAATAGGGCATATCGGCATTCACTTGCAGCATTTTAGAGAAATCCAATAGTAAATTTTAAATGAAGGTTTTATGGCTAGAAATCAAGTTAAATAATGATTATTGATCAAAAACGAAGATTTATATCACGCGATTAGAGTTTGGATTGACATTTATATTTCAATGTAATACTTCGGTAAGGGTTGGACATGACCATATAATAGGGGTGATGTTTATGAGGGTATAGAAAAGTCCTTGCAAAAACCAATAGTTGGTACTATACCGCTATTTTGCGGTATCCGGTTACGCAAGGACTATAAACAAGATAGCATAAAAGTAAAACTTGTTCAATAGGTAAAAGACTGCCGGTAATTTAAGAATGTATGGTTGGCTGCCCCTGATGTTTTATATAAAGAATACTTAGGATATCATTATTGAAAGAACTTTGATGAGCTGAAACAAATCGGGGGAGTTGTATCGGTTACATACGAGTTCTAAGAAATATTAATTGAGAGGGAGTATTAATGAAAACAAAGAAAAAACTTATACTCTTATGGTGTGTCATATTATTATTTATCTGCTTTATCGGTTGTAAGCCCACTCCTGATAAAGCAATTGTTGTAAATAAAGCGGATGGTAACCTGCAAAAAATAATCGGTTCTGCGGCTGCGCCAGCGGGAAAATATCAAGCCCCGTCTGTTTGGAAGGAAACCGCTCAATCCGCATCCGGCCATACTACCGTAAATATAGAAGCCATTATAAAAGTTCCTGAAGTACGGGAATATACTGTTTTGAGGATTTCGCCCGCAGACATTACGCAGGAGCAGGCGGATGAATATATCGATGTATTAATGCGGGGGAAGCCTATCTATATCCCCAAAATGGAAGATGATTATACAAAAGAAGAATTAACGGAAATGATTATAACGGTTAAAGAGTCAAGATATGAGCTGGAATTAATCAAGGACAGTGACCCGGATGAGTACGCAGCTTCAATAGAAGCCCAAAATGATATAATTGAGTACTATGAAAAGCTCTATCAGTCTGCACCTGATGAATTTATTAAAAAACCAGCCAACGGAAAATTTCAGAAACCAGATGCTTCAAATATTAACTTGGCAACGGCAGATGGGGATTTGCAGTCCCTTAAAGATTATATGTCAACGATTCAATACATACACGTTGCTGCTGATTTAGGAAAGCCAAATCCTGCAACCTTACATATTTTTAAGAACTCGTCAAATAAGCAAAATAGCGTATACTTTGAAAACTATGAAATCGAAGGATTGGGCGACACCATTATTTATGAAATTACCGATGATCTTCCCAACCGGAAAAAAACCTTGCAAGAAGCGTTATCGCTGGCAAACGCTTTTCTTGATAATCTGGGGATTAATTATATGGAGCCGGTTTTATTAGCTTCCAAGCCGGATTTTAGTAAAGATGATGGTTTGACACCGGTTAAAGATTTGCCGAGATTTTATTCATTCGTTTATACAAGAACTGTCGGCGGAATTCCCACGGTATATGTAAATAACAAAATGTTTACCGTATTTACAGATAAGTATAACGAAGACTGGCCAGAAGAACAAATGATCATAGATATCGATGACACGGGGATTCTTTCATGGAGTTGGACGTCTCCATCATCAGTAATCAAAACGGAGAATGCGAACGTTCCTTTGTTGCCATTTAACGAAATACAGGAAAAAGCAAAACAGCAGCTTATACTTTCAGCCCCGTTTATTGACGAAGTCAATGTGATTAGTAACAAAATACATATAGATAAAATTACATTGGGCATGACATGTATACAGTCCCAAAACAATGACGGCGAATACTTATTGGTTCCGGTATGGGACTTTTTTGGATATTCAGTGACAAAATACAAACAGGGCTGCGGAGACCCCGCATATTTAAACGAAAATAATGAAATGACAGAAAACGAGCTCGGCCACAGTTATTTAACTATAAATGCGATAGACGGCTCTATAATTCATAGAAGTTGAGTATAAATCAGGGACAGTTGTGTGAGTATGCAAAGATCAGCGGCGCAGAAAAAAGTACTTGACAGCAGTGACGTATTTATGTAGTCTTTATGCGGACGTAGAGAATACGTCGATACTATCGTTGAGAGGAAACGCATATGAGCCAATATCCAAACTTGACGGATGCGGACAGTACAATCATGGAAATTCTTTGGCGGGACGGGGAATGCAGCAGCGCGGCCATACTCCAAGAGATCGAAAGCAAACTGAACTGGTCACGGCAGACCGTGCGAACGTATCTGGTACGGCTAATGGAAAAAGGGCTTGTTGGAAGCAAAGAAATCAACAAGCGCGTGTACAGCTACTATCCCGTCATTTCCCGAGAGGAATATGCGGCAAATAAGACCGGCGGTCTGCTGAGCAAATATTATGGTTCGCTCTCGCACATGGTTGCAGGGCTCATTCGCAACGTAAACATTACGGATGAGGATATCGATGAGCTGGATAAGCTGATCCGGCGGCTGAAGAAAAATGGGGGTGAAAGCAAATGACTGTGCTTGGCTCGCTCCATAAGATAACGGTCATGGCCTCCGTGATGATTGGCATCGTTCTGGTTGTTAGAGCGGTCTTGGCCAAAAAAATGAACCCGAAAGTTATGCTGCTGCTATGGACACTGGTGCTGGCGCGTTTGTGCCTGCCAGTCACATTAACCAGCCCTGTGCATGTGGCCGACCTGTTACCAAAGCAGGTAACGCCGGTGCTGTCGGAAATGGACGGCGCCGCCGTATCACGCATATCAGAAACACCGCAAGCCCAGACTGCGAAGCCTGGGACGGACTATATCGACCCGGAGAATAGTGTATTTGGGACAACTGCCGCGAGCGGATCGGCGGTTCGGCCAACCACGAGCGGGTTACTTGAACAGATACCCATAGAGAGCGCGGCGGTCGGTATATGGGTGCTGGGCGCGTTGACGGTGCTGTTGCTGACCATCGGCAGGGTGTTGTCGTTTCGCAAAAAGCTTCGCCTGTGCGCGCCTGTTTCGGATACGGAGATATTGCAAGTGATAGAGCGCCACCAGCGCAAGGTTGGTATCAAAAGGCGCATCGCCGTGCTGGAATGCGACTATTTGCAGGCGCCCGCGGTGCTTGGATATGTGCGCCCCCGCATATTGCTGCCCGCCTGGTTTACCAAAAATATGGACAAGAGCAGCATGGACAGTATTTTGCTGCATGAGATATACCATATCAAAAAGCATGACATATTGAAAAATTACGTATGGCTGGCGGCCAAAGCAGTGAATTGGTTCAACCCGTTGGTCTGGCTCGCATATAGACTGTTCGAGAATGACGTTGAGCTGTGCCGAGATCAGATGACTGTACATCATCTGAACGAAGACGGCAGGCTGGAGTATGGCCGGTCGCTTTTGGATGCCGTGCGTTTTTGCAAACAAGGGCGCGCCACTGTATCGGCCGCCACATCGCTTTTTAGGAACAGCTCATGGCTGAAGGAAAGGGTGATCAGAATCGCAAGCCCGCGCAAGCGGTCCAAATCAGCCGTCGTCATATCCGCAGTATTGGGGCTGCTGATGCTGCTCGCGTGCTTTACGACGGCCTGCCAGCCGTCACCGGAGAATTCGGCGGTGGTCGGGAAAGGCGGGCTGGATGATATCATCAACGCGCCGGCGGCCGAGGCGGGAGAATACGCAGCCCCAAAGACCATACGCGAGCAGTTCGCCATCGAAAACGCGGATGTGCCTGTCACCGTCAGCGTGGACGCGCAAATCATCGTCCCCGAGGTAATGACGTTTCCGGTAGCCAGCGTCGTGCCCACCGATTTTGTTCAGGAAGAAGTGGACGCGCTGATCGCCTATTTTGTCGGCGGCGAGCAACTGTATGTGCGTCAAAATATGCCAACCAAGGCGGACTTGGCGGAGATGCTCATAGAAGTGCGCGCCGAGCAGGCACAGACGCGGGCCGAGGGGGATGAGCTTATGGTGGCAGATATTGAAGAACTCATAAGCGACCTTGAGCGGCGAATGCAGACGGCCCCCGAATCGATTGAGAGGATACCGACAGACGGCAAGCTGACGTTCAAAGAAGGGTTGGATTTTTTGACAATGGAGGCGGTCACATACCCGCAGGACGGCCAATCGGCGACGATCAGCGCTCATAACAGATGGGAAGGTACGGCAACGGGGAGTCTGTTTGCCTTCGATACCGGCCCTGTTTTTCAACCGCGGGCTTCTCTTGGCGGCAAGCAGGCGCCGGGGCAAAAGTTGACGCCGCAGCAAGCCGCCGCGCGTGTGGAGAGCCTGTTGGAGGAGCTGGGGCTTAAGAACCGGCACGTGGTGGCCGTGGAGGCCGGTCCCGCTCTTATCGGGCAAGGCGCTTTGCCGGACGAAGACCGGCAGGGCTATTTGGTAACATGCACGCATGTTGTCGGTGGCGTTCCCCTTATGGGCGGCGAGCTTTTGCGCAGCAGCGGCGAAACCGACGAAGCAGGCAATCCGATTTACGCTCCCGGCTTCAGGAACGAGAAGATAGTCGTATACATAGACGACAGCGGTGTGGTCGGGTTCCGTTGGTTGAACCGCAGCGAAATAGGCGAGGTTTTAAACGAGAATGTGCAGCTCATGCCGTTCAGCGATATATGGGATCTGTTCAAGCGGCAAACGATTTCCCGGTACACGGCTGCCGTGGCCGGCGGGATGGGTGATGTCGAAGATTTATTGATTATGATCGAGAAGATCGAACTTGGCATGGTGTCTTATCAGCGCCAGGACAGACCGGGCGAGTACATGCTCGTCCCCGCGTGGACGTTCTATGGATACGAGTACACGGAGCTTAATGGCGAGCTCTGGGAATTAGGACGCAGAGAACAGCCCGCAGAGCTTATTGTTATCAACGCTGTGGACGGTACCGTGATGTAGGTAACAAGCGTGCCTTATCGTCATTGGCGCTGTTGACGAATGTAAAACGCAGTTAATGGCAAAGTCATAAAACTGGCATATATATTAAATAAGGATAAAATGAGAGAATTACAGCAGCTTTCATATATAATAGCCTAAATAATAAGAATTGACATTAATATTATATTGTGATACTTTGATAAAGATTGGTTAACACGACCATATAATAGGGGTTATTAATTAAACGCACCATGCACACACTGCTTGGGCCGATACGCCCCAAGCAGTGTATCATCAATAACAAAGGTTGAAAGTTGGTAACGGATATGCAGAAAATCAAATTTGCATTATGCGCCGGAGTAACTTCTATA